>SDBV01000208.1_pt1 | contig 78720 bp, 75 predicted proteins | sample 2277081 | NCBI WGS metagenome assembly SDBV01 (sample SAMN10402039, study PRJNA504765) | marine sediment metagenome | isolation source: marine sediment core GS10_PC15, 223 cmbsf | place: Arctic Ocean: Southern Knipovich Ridge | collected 2010
GTGTCGGTATCGATCCAGTTGAACGTCGATAGCTCGGTGCACGTGTGACCCGCAGCATCGCTCCGTGCCGAGATCGTTACGTCTTTCGTCGTGTCGCCCGCCACCGTTATCGCGACGTTGGTTCCGCCGTCGCACCGTTTGCCCGACGACACCGCCAGCGTGTAGCCGCCCTCGGCCAAGCTGATGGCGTAAGACCCGTCTCCATCGGTTGTCGCCGTGATCGGACCGGGCGTATCGGTCACGGTGATCGTCGCGCCTGCGATTGGGGCGCCGTTCGACGTTGTGACCGATCCGGACACGGTCGCGAGCGGCACCGGCGTCATCGAATGGTTTGCGGTCGTGGTGGATTCTGCGATCACGTCGACACCGTTCTGTGAGGCGGTCGTGAATTGGTACTTCGATGCTGTAACCGTGTAGGTGGCCGGAATCACGCCGAGTGAGTATGTGCCGTTCGACGCTGTCGTCGACGAGAACCGCCGGCCGTTGCCGTCGTCCGCGACCACGGTGGCGCCTTCGATCGCCGCTCCTGTGTCGGCGTTTGTGACTGCGCCGGAAATCGTTCCGGTTTGAGCGACCGCGTCTCGGGCGTTGAGGATCTTGCCCGACACGGTGATTCCCGACATGGCGGCGCTGTCGGTTCCCATGTTCATGATCTGTGACTTGATTGCGTCCGCACCGTCGACACCGCTCGCCTTGACGAGCGCAGCAACGCCCGCGACGTGCGGCGTCGCCATCGACGTGCCGCTGAGGGTTCGGTAGCTGCTGCTCGGCGCCGTCGAATAGATTGACGAGCCCGGCGCTCCGATGTCGACCGAAGTCTCTCCGTAGCTCGAAAAGCTCGACTTCGCGCCACTGCTCGTGATCGATGCGACGGCGATGATGTTGGCGTTCGGGTACGAGGCCGGATACGAGGCGCTCGCGTCGTTGTCGTTGTCGGCATTGCCTGCTGCGGCGATGAACAGCGAGTCGTTGGCATTCGCATCCTCGATCGCCGCGGCGAGCATGCTCGAATAGCCGCCGCCGCCCCAAGAGTTGTTCGTGATATCGGCGCCGTTGGCGGTCGCGTAGGCGATCGCCTTTATCGCGCCGCTGGTGGCGCCCGAGCCGTTCGAATTGAGGAATTTGAGCGCCATGATTTTCACGTCCCACGAGACCCCCGTGATGCCGACGCCGTTGTTGCCCTCGGCGCCGATCGTCCCGGAGACATGTGTGCCGTGGTAGTGGTCGTCCATCGGGTCCGCGTCGTTGGAGACGAAGTCCCAGCCGTAGATGTCGTCGACGTAACCGTTGTTGTCGTCGTCGACGCCGGTCTGGCCTTGGACCTCGGCGGCATTCGTCCACATGTTGTCGTTGAGTTCGGGATGGCTGTAGTCGACGCCGGTGTCGATCACGCCGACGACGACCGACGACGACCCAGTCGTCGCGTCCCACGCTTCGGGTGCTTTGATTCCCGCATCGGCGTCCCAGAGCCCCCACATTCCTGAATTGCTGTACGAGGGATCGTTGGGCGTTCTGTCGATGCGCCACATGAGGGCGTCCGCCTCGGCGTGGACACCCGTGTCGGTTACCTGTTGGGGGGCCGGGCGTCAAGAGGGTGATTGGCTGTCGAGTGGTGAGGGAATAGCGCGACGGTGCCCATTCGGGTGGGTAGAAGCGTCTGCTTGAGGCTCGCCGCTCGCTTCCGGTATCGCCGGAGCGGTGCCTTGTCAAGCGAGCGGACGCTTCCGGGCCCCGCACGAATGGCGGCGTCGCGCTATTACCGGACTCGCTGAAGAGTCAAGAACCCCCGGTTGTCGTTCGGTCGTCGGGGGAATTGTGAATCAACGCATGAGGGTGGGAATTCTCCTCTCGAATGTCGGCTGACATAGCCACGACGCGGGTCGCCCTGCGTTACCTAGGTGCTCGAGACACGTTCTGGGTCTCGGCGACATCATGATTGATAGGGTGTGCCCGTGTTGTGACACAGCCGGCGACCGCTCAATGTTTTGAGGCCGTACCCTCGACGTAGGAAGATCTGACATCAACACTTGCCGGAGCTAGCCGCCAGCTAGTGAAACCCTTGTGGTCATGTGCGATGTTGAGCTTGGCGCGTCGGCCAGTCAGCAGGCGGACAGAGAGCTTCGTCGCCGAGTCCGGCGAGAATGTGGAACGCACGCCGCACGATACGACGCGCGACCGAGAGCGTCGCGATCTTGCCGTCACAGCGGTCTTTGACTTGTTGATAGTAGGCGTGGTCCGGTGACGTCTTACGAGATGCGCATTTGCCGGCTTCGTACAGCGCCCAACGCAGCACGCCGGGGCCTTGACGCGACAGATGCCCAGGCGAACGTTTGTTGTTCGACGAGTAGACCGTGATATCGAGACCGGTGTGACGTACCGCTGCACGCGAGTTCGCGAAGCGGCGGCAGTCGCCCATCTCGGCCCAGATCACCGCAGAGGTAAGCGGCCCGATCCCGTACTGCGCGTCGATCAACGCACGGCAACCTGTCTGATCACGCGCGATACGCTCGAGGTCGGCACGTAACGGCACGAGATCAGCGTTCACCGCGTCGATCATCGCGTAGCCGGTGCGGATCTGACGTCGCCCGGCCAGGCTGAGCGCCGCGTCGCGCAGCAGCCATTTGCGTCGGTCTTGCGCGCAGAGCCGTTTCGTCTCGGGCACACCCTGATGGAAGATCACCGCCTGCATACGCTGTTGCCATTCACTGCGGTTGTCGAGCAGCGACTTGTAGAGCCGCACGAGCGTTCGCACCTCGAGGATGTGCTCAGGCGGGATCCAAGACTCAGGCAGGTCATCACGGATGAGTAGATTGCGTAGAAGCAACGCATCGCTGCTGTCCGTCTTCGCACGTTTCTTCCGGCCCCGGCACGCTTGTGCCTCGGCCGGATCCGCGAGATGCACCTCGATGTTCGCGTCGTCGAGGACTTCGGCGACATACCGCCAGCCTGTGCAGCCTTCCAACGCAAATACGACATCCACACTCCGATCGGCGAAGCTACGTTCGATCCAGTCCCGGACATGATCGCGGTCCGCGTCGTTGATTCGTCCTCGTTGTTCCTCACCAGTCTCCGTGTCCAAATAGTTGAACGTGATCTGGCGCCGATGCACGTCCAAACCGCCTACGATGGTCATCAGGGTTCTCCTTTTTTGCTTTCACAGTCGAGCTTCTTACGTTCCTGTGATCGACAGGGGGGAGGACCCCTTACATCTCATGTTTTCGCCAGCACGGCCGTTGCTCGCAGCGCTGTCGTCGGACTCGCGACCTCGACCTCGAGCCAGTCGGACATGCCGAGCGGCTTCGCGCTCGTAGCCTCGATGTCGGCAAGCGCGGCGAGCCGGTCCTGCGCGTCGGTCGTATCGGTGAAGTCGACGAGGAGGCGCTGCGTCTCGATCGTCTCCGGGTCGGTTCCGGCGTCGACCTCGACGAGCGGCGGTGACACATAGTCGGGCGGGGGGCCAATCTCGACGAGGACACCTGAGGCTTCGGCGGACGTGTTGGTCCGGGTCGCCGCCGATCGCGCGTTCGTTATGCCGGGCGGATCGCCAGCGGTGTAACCGTCTTCGCCTGCGGCGACAAGGGTCTGGCTTTGCGAGGCCTGCGAGGACGGACCGGAAGCGTCGAGCGAATTCGAAGAGCGGCTCTCGACGATCCCAACCTGTGAGACGACGAGCGCCACAGCGGTTGCCAGCGCCAACAGGGCGTATAGTGAGATCTTGCCGACGCTCGCGTTCTTCTCAGGTTTTGTCATCCTTGGCCACCGTCGGTGACTACTTGCCCTATAGACATATCGACATTTACTGATGGCTAACCTGAGTCGTGACAACGGGTTTATCGACTCAATTCAGATAGTCAGTTCGGGCTATGGCCGTCCAGGATGGCCGTCGAGCTGCTGGCGGCAGCGCTATCCGGTAGATTCGGGGCGCTTTGCGGGTACCGTATGCCTCCAAGGTCATTCGGCGGGTGTGGCGGAATCTGGCAGACGCGCTGGCTTTAGGTGCCAGTGGAGCAATCCGTGTGGGTTCGAATCCCACCGCCCGCACGGCTGCAGCGCGACAGGCGAGCGCGAAGAGCCGTCCACCCGATGATGTCGGTGGGCCGCGTAGGAATTGAACCTACAACCTTGGGCTTAAGAGGCCCCTGCTCTGCCAATTGAGCTAGCGGCCCGACTGGCCAATCGTAGCCGAGCCAATGTAGCGACTCGCACGACTTCGGGGTGACTGAGGAGACTTGAACTCCCGGCCTCCTGGACCACAACCAGGCGCTCTAACCAACTGAGCTACAGCCACCAAGGGCGGACAAGCTGTCCGACGGCGTCAGCGTACCATCGCAGAACGTGCCGAGATCGTCGACTTCTACCCGGTTGCCCGACTGAACTGGTCGCGCTCGACAGTTTCAGCCGGCCAGATCTCGTTCTTGTCGAACGAAGCGCCGCTAGTTGCAAACGTCGTCCAACGGCGAACGAGTCCGAACAATAGAGCCGACGCCCCGAGTGCGCCGACCGAGCCGACCAAGAGCATCGACACCGGAGCGAGCAGCATTCGGGCAGTGCCCTCCGCGGCGTCGGGTGCCACAGCAAGACTCCACATCGAGATGATCACGACGAGCCATGCGACGGCCATGAACGTCATCACTATGAGTAACGCGGAGAATGCGAGGACCCGGTGGCCGAACTGGCTCTGCTCTCGATCTGGCATGTTTCGTCAACCCGCCTCGTTAGTCCGCCTCGTTATCCCGATAGTCCGCCGTCTTCGATATGCGTATCGGTCGATCGCGGCGCCAACATCAGTCATTTCTTGCGGGCCAGTCAGCTTTCAGGAGTGCGTGGGATCGTTGGTGATACCGGCAGCGCTTTGTTCTTGGCGCACATAGGCGATGATGTCGGCAAGCTCGACGTCGTCGATTTGGGGCTGGGCGGGCATCGCGCCGAACCCCCAGTGGTGGGGCTGCACGCCGTTTGCTACGGCCCGGGAGAACGACGCGTCGGCGTGATGGTTCGGGGCGTAGATCTTGTCGAGGAACGGAGGGCCCTGAGCGGTGCCTCCCAGGTCCGCGCCGTGGCACTGAGCGCAGTTGGCGCCATAGAGCTGTGCACCGACGGCGGGGTCGCCTGGGCCTGCCCCAGCGCTCGTCCCATCGGGCGACGTCGTGAGCACCGATGTGAGCACGATTGCGATGACAAGAGCCGCCACGCCGATTCCGATCCCGATCGGAAACCAAGGAGGGGACTTGCGGGAAGTTTTCTTGGGCCGTAGAGCGTTTCCGGTCTGCCGTGTCTTCTTGGTCCGGTTGACGTTTTTGTCCGACGGGGCACCGGAACGGGATTTGGGACGTGGCTTCGATTGTTGTTTCTTGTCGTGATCGGGGGAATTCGAGTCCATCGGTGTGCACTTCCTTTCGGCCAAGTCGGCCAAGCCAGCCGGCGCGGCAATGATCTAGGTCCCAGGGCTGGTATCGGCCGCCGAAACGGTTGAGTCGTGCCGTTACACCACAGCTGTCTACAGCTGCCTAATGGATGTTCAGGGACAAGGAGTGGAGACGCTTCAGGTCTGCCTCGGTGGGCGTTCGGTCGCAGACGCCCAGATCAACGACCGCGGGAGCCACACGTCAGCCAAACAGAAGCTGACGCCGCGACGAACGCGACGGCGGTGATCTGACACAGGACCGCGACCGTGACGGGGCATTGTGACGAGACGTCCACGATCGGAACCGTCAAACCGGGGGAGGCCAGTTGGCTCGATTCCGACCATGCGAGTTGCCCCGTCATTCTTCGGGCATCTGCGAAAACACCAGGATGAACTCGTTGGGATCGGTGATGGCGAACTCGGTCGCACCGTACGGCGTGTCGTGGATGTCGACGGTGATCTCAACCGTATCCTCGAGGCGGGCGTGGAGATCCGCAACATCGTCAACCCCGACGTAGAGCGTGACCCGGCCACCCGCAGGTCTGTCCTTGAGCGCCAGATATTCGCCTCCATGCTCTCATTGGCCTGGAACATGATCGTCATATCGCCGAAGCGAGCCATTCCCCACATGTAGTCCCCGTCGTCGTCGGGAGTCTCCGGGAAGGTCATCACCGTTTCGAATCCCAACCGATCGCCGTAGAACTCAAGCGCCTCCTTGACGCTGCGTACGCCAAGGTTTGGCACAAGACTGGTCAATGCCATCTTGTTCGCCTTTCGCGAAGAATGAGTCTGTGAAGCAGGAATGGTAGCGCGGTGGCGCTGAGTGCTCGTCGGTCCTTGGTCGACGCGAGCACCCGCACTCAGCACGCCTTTCTCCAGCTTGGGTATGATAGAGAGCTAGCTTGTACGCCCGGAGGGATTCGAACCCCCGACCGAGTGGGTAGAAACCACTTGCTCTGTCCTGACTGAGCTACGGGCGCATGATTCTTCAGAGCGGGTGAAGGGAATCGAACCCTCATGACCAGCTTGGAAGGCTGGGGCTCTGCCATTGAGCTACACCCGCATCAGTGGCTGTCGTCGACACCAAGTTAGCGTCTCAACGGGCGATTCGCTCAACGATCAAGCCCGCGCAGGAGGCGGCTGGGGGCGCCCCGATCGATCGCCGCCGTCGAACCCGACGGACGTATTCACGTGGTCGTGAACGCGTGCCGCGGTCGAGTTTTGCACCAATCGCGATACGGGCCCTGATCAGCTGCCCATCTGGGATGGGTCGGCACGGTCGCGGCGTCCGAATCTCACCAGCGCGCTATCGGCTGGCCTCGTCGAACTCGAGCGGAGCGATTCGTTCGAGGAAAGCCAGACGCTCGTCTCGATTCTGGCGCACGGAGTGCGGGATATGTTTGCATCGAACGTCGGAGCGACGATCGTGTGGCGATGCCATGGCGAAATCGATCCCGATCACGTAGAGACATCGTTGTCGAGCCCGCTCGAGGGTGATGGTCCCGACTTCGTCGACGACCATCCGGCCGTCCGCCTCATGTCTTCGGCGACCCTATGTCAACGGATCGGGATGTCGCCCGGATGGCGGAAATCGAGGATCTCGGTGAGGAATTGTCGCAGGCATGTGAGATGCTCAAGAGGCGTTTTCGAGCAGCGACACTTCCCCCAGACGACATCGTCGAGCCGGGGAGGCTCTGATGCGAGCGATCGACAAAGGGCGAGTTCTCGCGGAACGTCAGCACGGAGTGATCGCGCGGCGACAGCTACTCGAGGCCGGCGTCGGTCCGTGTACGATCGACCGACTCGTTGCCGCCGGGGCGATCGAGCGACGGCTGGCCGGCGTGTATTCGCTCGCGGGACACGAATGGAGCGAGCGTTCATGGCTCGTCGCGGTGGCGCTCAGGTGCGGTCGCTCGGCCGTGGCAACTGCTCGCTCAGCGGCAAGGGTCTGGGACATGCGCGTGTCGCGGCCGCCCCGTCCGCAGATTCTCGTGCCGCGGTCCCGGCGGAAGATCCACGTGCCCGAAGCTCAGATCTTCACTACGAATAGGATCGAGTCGCACGATGCTGTGATCGAGTCGGGCGTCGCGGTTACAGCTCCAGCTCGGACCATCATCGAATTGGCGGCAGACGGGACGGCGCGACTTGAAGACGTGATAGTCGACTGCGTCCACGAACGACTGATCTCAATGTCTGATCTCCGAACTCGTGCCCTCGCCCTTGAGCGTTCCGGACACAGCGGGCCCAAACGTGTGCTTGCGGCGCTTGCAGCGCTCGATCCTTCGACCGAGCTTCACGAGTCGGTTCTCGAGATCGAGCTGGCCAAGATCCTCGACGTGACCGACCTTCCTGCCGCTAGCTACCAGTACGAGGTCGAGGTATCTGGGTGTAAATACAGGCTCGATGCGGCGTATCCGCATCTCAAACTTGGCGTCGAAGCAGACGGATACAAATGGCACTCGACTCCGCGCCAACTCTGCCGTGATCGTGAACGCTCAAACGCGCTCGCGTTGGCCGGGTGGATGGTCCTCCACTACACGACCAATGACATTCGTCGGCACGCCGCGCGTGTCAGAGTTGAAGTCGAGTGGACGATCCGGCATCGCGCAGATGTCCTCGGTGGCCAGCAATGAGATGTCGTAGATCGTCGTCGATATCGAGGGTGATCTACGACATTTCGCCCGGCACGCCCCGTCCGGTCGGGACGGGGAGATTTGAACTCCCGACCCCCTGCTCCCAAAGCAGGTGCGCTGCCAAACTGCGCCACGTCCCGTCCGATCGAGTCTACCGGCGTCCAATCGGGCACTCGATTCCGATTTCGTCCGGCGATCATCACATCGAGCTGAGTACACTCTGGCGGGCCGGTCGACCGTGTAATCTGTCGCGCTCAAAGACTCGACCCGCCAGTCCACACTGGAGAGTTCAACTTGAAATCAACGGTCACGCCACTCGAAGCCAACAGAGTCAAAGTCGAAGTCGAACTCACCGACGCGGAATTCGCACCAGCGCTCGATGCGGCAGCTCGAGAGCTGTCACGCTCGATGAGCCTCAAGGGTTTTCGCCGCGGCAAGATCCCGCGCAAGGTGCTCGAGCGTCACGTCGGCAGGGCGGCCGTCGCCCAAGAAGCGGCCAACCACGCGGTTTCCGCCGGTCTCGCCGACATCATCGAAACCAAAGGCATCGACATGCTCGGACGTCCCGAGATTTCCGACATATCGGGTGGCATCGACGAGCCGTTTTCGTTCAGCGCGACGATCGACATTCGCCCGACGATCGACGTCGGTGAGCTGTCTGAACTCGATGTCCGTCTCGAAGAGACGATAATCGAGCCGTCCGACACCGATGTCGATGATCAGATCGACCGTCTTCGTGCACGCTTCGCCGTCGCAGAGCCTGTGTCACGCTCCGCCGAAGCCGGCGACACTTGCCTCATCAATCTCGACGCCTCGATTCACGACGACAAGGTCGACGAATTCACCCGCGAGGAGTTTTCGTACGAGGTCGGCTCGAAGATGCTCGTCGATGAACTCGACGCGGAACTCGTCGGGGCGAAATCCGGTGACATTCTCGCATTCAACGCGACGATCCCCGAAGCGTCGCCGATCCGCGGCGGCGAAGAGATTGCGTTCAGAGTGCTCGTCAAGGAAGTCCAGGAGAAGATCCTCCCCGACGTGACCGACGAATGGGTACAGGAGGCATCTGAATTCGACACGGTCGCTGAGCTGCGTGAAGAGGTGGCAAGCGGCCTGAGGTCGATGCGCCTCGACGCTGCGCAGCATGAGGCGCAAGATGCCATCATCGCCGCGATTGCCAAGAGAGCAGATCTGATCGCGCCGGCGTCGCTTGTTGCCGATGAGGTCGACACGCGGCTCGGCGATCTGGCCAACCAGGTGAGTCGAGCAGGGATGGACTTCGCCGAGTTTCTCTCGAGCACCGACGATACCGAAGAAGCCTTGCGCTCGAGGATCGAGCCCGCAGCTCGCAAAGCTGTCGAGACGATGCTGGTGCTCACGTCGGTATTGGATCATGAAGAGATATCGGCTTCACCCGCAGAGGTCGACGCCGAGATCGCCGGCCTCGCCGAACGCGCTGAGGTGTCGGTCGCAAAATTGCGTCGCGACCTTCAGAAATCGGGTCGCCTGAGTTCCATCGTGTTCGGGATCGTCCGCACCAAGGCCGTGCTTCACCTAATCGACACCGTGCCGGTTCTCGACGCCATCGGAGAGTCAGTGGGTTTCGGCGACGAGAGCGACGAAGATGCGGTGGCAGCCGACGCCGAAATGGATGGCGAAAGCGCTGCATCCGACGACCTTGCCGAGGGCGAGCAAGCCGATGATGAGTCGGCCGATGAACAAACCTGACCGAATGCGACTCCGGAGCTACTAAGTTTCAGGGCAGTCACCAGCATCGCGATCGATCGCTACGCTGTGTAATCACCGGCGGCATGGAAGGTTACGGACAGTGGCACCGACGATGAATTATCTCGTTCCAACGGTCATCGAGCAGACGAGTCGGGGCGAGCGCGCGTCCGACATCTACTCCCGCCTGCTGACCGATCGAATCATCTTTCTCGGGGCGGCGATCGACTCGACGATCTCAAACCTCGTGATGGCGCAGTTGCTCTTTCTCGAGTCCGAAGATCCTGACAAAGACATCTCCATCTATATCAACTCTCCGGGCGGAGACATCGACGGTTTGATGGCGATCTACGACACGATGCAGTACGTCAAGCCCGACATTTCGACGATCTGCATGGGCTTGGCCGCCTCGGCAGCGGCCGTCGTGCTCGCAGCCGGGGCGCCGGGCAAGCGTCTGGCCTTGCCGAATGCGCGTGTGTTGATCCATCAACCGCACGGCGGTGCGGAGGGCCAAGCTGTCGACATCGAGATCCAGGCAAAAGAGATCATCCGGATGCGAGACAAGCTAAACGAGATTATCGCACAGCACACCGGGCAACCGCTCGAAAAGGTCGTCAGAGACACCGACCGTGACTTCATCTTGGTCGGCCAAGAAGCAAAAGAGTACGGCATGATCGACGAAGTGATCACGAGCCGAGAGTTGGCAGCCGTCTCCTGACCTGCGTGAGCGCAGGAGTCTGGTGACGGTCGGTCGCGCAGGGGAGCAACCGTGGCAAAGATCGGAGACGGTGGGGAGCTGCTCAAGTGCAGCTTCTGCGGGAAGTCACAAAAACAGGTCAAGAAACTGATTGCCGGCCCCGGTGTCTACATCTGTGACGAGTGTATCGAACTCTGCAATGAGATCATCGAAGAGGAACTCGCTGACCTCGACGACTTCAACCTCGCCGAGCTGCCGAAGCCGATCGAGATCTTTCAGTTTCTCGCGGACTACATCATCGGCCAAGACGAGGCGAAGAAGTCTCTCGCCGTTGCCGTTTACAACCACTACAAGCGAGTCCAGGTCGAGTCGGGCGTCGAAGTCGACGTCGAGCTAGCCAAGTCGAACATCTTGATGCTTGGCCCGACCGGTTGCGGCAAGACACTTCTCGCCCAGACGCTCGCAAAGATGCTCAACGTGCCGTTCGCGATTGCTGACGCCACGGCGTTGACCGAGGCCGGTTATGTCGGTGAAGACGTTGAAAACATCCTGCTCAAGTTGATTCAGGCGGCCGATTACGACGTGAAGAAGGCCGAGACCGGGATCATCTACATCGACGAGGTCGACAAGATCGCCCGCAAGAGCGAGAATCCGTCGATTACCCGTGATGTCTCAGGTGAGGGCGTCCAGCAGGCGTTGCTGAAGATTCTCGAGGGGACGACCGCTTCTGTACCGCCCCAGGGTGGGCGCAAACATCCGCATCAGGAGTTCATCCAGATCGACACGACGAATATCCTGTTCCTCTGCGGTGGGGCGTTTGCGGGCCTCGACAAAATCATTGAGCGTCGCATCGGTCGCAAGGGGATCGGTTTCGGGGCCGACGTTCGCAGCATCGAAGAGAAAGATCTCGGTGAGATCTTCATGCAGGTCTTGCCTGAAGACATGATCAAGTTCGGGCTCATCCCCGAGTTCATAGGGCGTCTGCCGGTGATTACCGCGGTGCATAGCCTCGACCGTGACACGCTTGTCGAGATCCTCTCCAAACCGAAGAACGCGCTTGTCCGCCAGTACAAGAAGTTTTTCGAGTTCGACAACGTCGAACTTCAATTCACCGATGACGCGCTCGAATCGATAGCGGATCTCGCACTGCTTCGCTCGACAGGAGCTCGTGGGTTGCGGGCGATCCTCGAAGAGGTTCTGCTCAATGTCATGTATGAGATCCCGTCACGGGGCGACATCACACAATGCGTGATCACCCGCGAGGTCGTTGTCGACAAGGTGAATCCAACGCTCGTGCCGCGTGTCGAGCCCGATCGCAAAGTGAAGAAGGGCAGTGAGCAGGACGAGGAACGCTCTGCCTGAGACGGTGGCGACCCACAACCTTAGGCGCTGGTTTCGACCTTGACCGCGGCCGCCCGGGCCAGGGCGACTATATCGTCCTCTGATATTGGATCGTCGCCAATGTTTGCGGCCGACAGCACAACGACGATGTCATCGATCTGAATCATGATGAGTTCGCCCCCGAACGGCTCGCTGGTATTGTCCGCTCCAGAAATCATGTAGGCCCGTGTGAGATCACCGATGTCGTCCACCGGCGCCGGCGTCGCACGGTACGCACCTTCGCCTGTTCCGTAAGATTCGCAGGCAATGATCGAAGAGTCGAGGTCGTCGATGAAGCGGCGCGCGAGACCCTCGTCGTTGAACACGACGAGGGTCTCGGCGATGATCTGGCTCCCACGTCCGGCGTACGCTTTTGCCAACCTTCCAGCGGACTCGACGCGGTCGAGGGGGCTTCCTCGACATGTATCGAATCGATCGAGTTCGAACGTGTCGATCGAGGTGAATGGGCGAGACACCACGACCTCGATCTCGGGTGCAGTGATCAGGGCGTCGCGGAGCGCATCGACGTAGTCGGCGGAATCGGGCAGCGTCGTGATCGTATTGCCCGACGACAAGTTCGTGCAGGCGCCGACTGCGACGACTGCCGCGACTGCGAGCGAAAGTATGACGAATCGACGCCTCACGACGGATCAGGCGCCGGCGAGTTCTTCGTCGACGATCTTTTTCACGTCGGCGGCGTCGACTTCGTCGCGGTGGGATTTCATGACCGCTCCGATCACGCGTCCGGCTTGTTTCGGGTCGGGCGTTCCCATCGACTCGATCACGTCGCGCACGATTGCGCGGATGGACGTTTCGTCGAGCTTGTCTGGGAGCCATTGCGACAAATAGGAGATCTCGTCACGAAGCTTTGCTGCTCCTTGCGCGCCGCGATCGCCTAGGTCGTCGTAGGTTTTGAGCGCCTTGGCGAGCTTTTTGGTGTAAGCGCCTATCACTTTTTCGTGAAATGCGTCGCCGTCGTCGCCGTCGAAATTCGGGGCGGTGAGCGCCTTCTGGATTTCGGTGCGCGCATTGCGAATAGCGTCGAGGGTATTTCGGTCTTTCGCCTTCATCGCAGCTTTGAGGTTGTCTTGGAGTTCGGTTTCGATCGACATTGCAGCAACGCTAGCGGTCTCCGGTCGTCCTGATCGAGGCCGTTCGAAAGAGATCTGCGGCGTTGATTCTCATTGAGGTATCAGGCGGTTCTCACGATCTTCTCAAAACCCGTCCATATCGTGCGGTTTCAGACAGCACATCCCGCCAGACAGCACTTTCCCGAAGGTCATGGACAAAATGATGCAGCCCCTGCCACCGAACCCATATGAGTACGAGAACCGTGAGGACGAGAGCGGCGTCGCCCCGTGGGCGGCGTCGGCAGGCAAATCCAGGAGGCGCTGGCCGGCAATTCTCGGCGTCGCCGTCGTGTCGGCTGTGGTCGCGTCGGCCGTCACCTTCGCTGGTGTGTCGACTGTCGGTGGCCTCGATTCGGGATCTGTCGCTCAGAACGCTCCGATCGTGCGTCCGGCAGTTGTCGGCGGCAGTGCCGATGTCGTCGAGGTGGCAGCGGCGACCCGCCCGGCGATCATCCACGTGCGCGTTGCCGGCGAGCGCGGTCAAGGGTCGGGGTCGGGCGTGATCTACGACGAGAGTGGATACGCGTTGACAAACAATCATGTCGTGGAGGGAGCGCGTGAGATCAGCGTCGAACTCGCCGACGGTCGCGTCGTCGACGCGGATCTCGTCGGGCGTGACCCCCGAACAGACATTGCGGTACTGAAGCTCGATGCGACGGGCCTCCCGACGGCATCGCTCGGCACGGCGAGCGACCTTCAGATCGGTGAGCCCGCAATCGCGATTGGCAACCCGCTTGGGCTCGAGGGCGGGCCGACGGTCACGGCGGGGGTCATATCAGCACTTGGACGTGACGTGCAGACCGAGCGTGGCGGCGCGGCTCTCGTCGACATGATCCAGACCGACGCATCAATCAGCCCGGGGTCTTCTGGCGGGGCGCTCATTGACGCCGACGGCACTGTGATCGGCATAACGACTGCAATTGCCGTGTCGGAGGTCGGAGCGACAGATATTGGATACGCGGTTCCGATCGATGTTGCCGAGAAGGTGGCACTCGACATAACCGAAGACGGTGAAGCTCAGCATCCGTACCTCGGTATTCGAGGCGCCGACGCGGTTGACGACTCGGGCGCTCGGGTCGGAGCGCGGATCGCTTCGGTTGAACCTGGAGGCCCCGCCGAACTCGCCGGCATTCGCGCGGGCGACGTGATTACCGAACTCGACGGCAATGCGGTCGACTCGATGTCGGCGCTCGTCGTTGCGCTACGCACGAAGCAACCCGGCGACACGGTCGAACTTCGAGTTGTCCGTGACGGCGGTGCATCGACAGTCGAGATCGAACTCGGGCGCCAAGCCTGACCCTCGAGGAAGGCGGATTCGAGCGTTCGCCCGCGCAACCGCTATCTCGTGGTCAAGATAGACGTGGTTCCGGTCGACCATTCGTAGTGTGGCGAAAAATGTTCGAGCACAGGATCAATGCAGATGCGACTGATTGGCGTCGACCTCGGCGGAACCAAAATTCAGACTATCGCCTTGACCCAGGCCGGCACGCCGACTGTGAAAGGCGATGGCATCCACGATCCTGACGACGCTGCGGCTGAGGTCGCAGCGTTGGGTGAGTTGCGCGAGGGTTACAGGATTACAGCGTCGTCACGTCGTCTGACGCCGACGAGCGGTGGACCCGATGCAATCGCCGATGAAGTAGCCGACACCGTTCGCACCGTCGGGACGGACGCGGACGGTATCGGGATCGGTTTCGCCGGTCTCGTAAACTCTGAAAAGGGCATCGTCTCGTATGGGACGAACATGGCGGACTTTCCCAACGGCACGCCGTTCGCCAAGTTGGTGAGCGAGCGCACAGGTTTGCCGACCTTCATCGACAACGATGTGAATGTCGCGGCATTGGGCGAATTTCGCCTGGGCGCGGGTTACGGCGCGACAGACATGATGGGCGTGTGGGTCGGCACAGGCATCGGCGCCGGCATCATCCTCGACGGCAAGGTGCGACGCGGCCCTCGCGGCTATGCCGCCGAGGTCGGCCATATCATCGTCCGCTTCGGCGGCCGCGAACCCGCCGGTGGACCGACCGGATCGCTCGAGGCGTATGCCGGCCGCGCGTCGATGGAGAAGACCGCCCGCGCGTGGGCAGCGAAGGGCAAAAAGACGAAACTCTTCGCGATTGCCGAGGCAAAGGGCAAGCCTCGGTTCACCAGCGGCGTGTTTCGCAAGGCGGTGCGCAAGGGCGACAAGGTCGCGAAGAAGCTGATGAGAGACAACGTGAAAGCGTTGGGCGCAGGCCTGGCGTCGATGGCGAACGCGCTCGACCTCGACATGTTTGTTGTCGGTGGCGGCATCGCCGAGTCGTTCGGCGACGACTACGTCGAATCCGTTGCCGACGAGATGCGAAAGTCGCTCATCGCCCCGAACTATGTACCCGGGGTTCGCCCCGCCGAACTCGGTGACTTTTCGGGAGCGATCGGGGCGAGCATGGTGGTCGAGGAACGGCTTTCATAGCGAAGAACCGCTCACGCAATCTGGTCACAATATCGACAACTATCAATATGATTGAAAAATGAATGTCGAACGAGTCGAGTTCTCAGCCCGACCGACCGGAGAGCGACACGGGCCCGAAGGCGACGATCCGTCGACGCGGAGCTGCTGTGTGCCGCTGTCCGGAGCACCGATCTCCCGTAGCGAAGCGGTGGAGTTTGCCCGCGTGCTCAAGGCGATAGCTGATCCGGCTCGCCTTCAGCTCATCAGCTTGATCAGGGCATGTACAGATTGTGAGGCGTGCGTGTGCGATCTCACAGAGCCGCTTGGGCTGAGTCAGCCGACCGTGAGTCATCATCTGCGCGTATTGTCCGAGGCTGGGTTGGTCACCAAAGAGCGACGCGGAACCTGGATGTTCTATCGGCTCGTGCCGAACCGCTTGGCCGAGATCCGAGACGCCCTCGCCTGAGAGCACATGTCGACAGGCTCGGCGGATTACCGTTGCGGCGGGCTTGTCGCACACTAGGATCAGTCGGCGCCCGACACCGATTCGAGTTCGCTTATCCGCGCCATCTCGATGATCAGATCTCGAATCCGAGTCGATCTCGAACCGATCTCTTCTTCGGTGGTGTCGAGTTCGTCGATGAGAGCGTTGTACTCGTCGGCGCTCACTCCGATTACAGCATCGACGCGCCGGTCGTCGAGCGCCGCGCGGTCGAAGAGATACTCGGCCATCTCCGACGACACGGTTGCGAGGTCGCGTGCGGCGTCGAGATAGCCATCGACGAAGATTTCGCCGTCGAGAGCCGCAGCATGGTCGCGGTCGGAGCGTTGTTCGAGTGCAACCAGTGAAGCTGCACTCGTCGCGTGTTCTGATCTTGCGTTAGACCAAGTGCCAAATGCCAGGACTGTGAGCAAGATCGTGACGACGATGCCGGCAACCCCGCTGATCAACCAGATCGTGTCACGTCGGCCGGTAATGGAGGTTTTGGCATCATGCTTGCCTGCGGTCGCGTTAGTCATCGACGGTATCTCCGAGACGTGCGGCAGATGCAAAGAATTCCTCGTAGGCATTGCGGGCGGTGTCGAGCGCCGGCAGCAGGTCTTTTTCGATGGCGCCGTCGGCGGCATCGATGTCGCCGGCATCGGCTGCTTTGGTGACGGCAGCGAATATTGTCTCGATGGCCTGACGGCTCTCGACGACACCGGCGATAGCAGTGTCGAGCGATTCGCTGTAGACGGCGATGTCGTTGACCCGCAGCGTCCGTACGAGCGTGTCGTCCAAGAGGTCGCTCAGCTCGGACTCGAGCGTTGCCCTCTGCCTGTCAATTCGGGCCGTGGCGCCGGCCTCGACAATCGAGGCGATGAACATGACCGACCCCGCGATCAGGGCAATCGACGCGATGCTCAACAACGTGACGCCGATACGCCCTCGCATTGGGCGCCCGCTGAGGCGTCGACGAACGGCATCGAAACGGTCTGTGGACGGCTGGGCATCGGGGATCAGAGCGACGTCGGCGTCGCTCGAGGCGGCTGTTTGCGTCGCCGGCTGAGCGGCGTCGACTGTGTCGCCTTCGGGCACATCGGTTGCTTCGAGTCGGGTGTTCACCACATGTGCGAGACTACCGCTGCGCCGGTCGAGCCTGGTGGACCATGGTCTGCAAATATCCACACGCTTCCCGCTAGGTCGACCACGTAGAGGCGCCCCGACGCGTCGACACCAAATGACGATATCTGCATCTGCGGCGCCCTGAGCTTTGCGTTGAGCGACACTGGTTCGCCCGGATTTGCGGCGTCGATCGACCAGATCTCTCCCGTACAGAAGTCGGCGAAGACATATTGGCCCTGTAAGTTCGCGAGAGCGGGTCCGCGGTACACATATCCGCCCGTGACCGCGCATTCGCCGTTGGATCGGTCGTACACGACTATGGGTGGAATGACATCGTCGCGTTCGCCGGGCTGGTTGCGTCGATCGCCTTCGAATTGCGGCCAACCGAGGTTCACGATCGGAGTTGAACCCGCGCGTATCACGTCGATTTCTTCGAGCATATTCTGGCCGACGTCTCCGATCCAGAGGTCTCCGTTCTTTGGATCGAAGCTGTAACGCCAAGGGTTGCGTAGGCCGTTCGCGTAGATCTCTATGTTGTCAGGATCACCGATGTCGAGTCTGAGCATCTTGCCGAGCAGTGATTCGTTGTTTTGAGCATTGCGGTTCGGGTCGTTGGCGTTGCCGCCATCGCCTGTTCCGATATATAGGAGTCCGTCCGGGCCGAACGCGAGATTGCCGCCGTTGTGGTTCGCGAATGGTTGGTCGATCGAAAGGATCGTCCGCCGGTTCGTGACTTTCGCCGGTGGTGCGGCGGTCGGATCGACAGTGAACTCGTCGATCTGCGTGTTTCCCTTCGTGTCGGTGAAGTTGAGATAGAACCGTCCGCTTGCTTTGAAATCGGGAGCGAATGCGAGGCCGAGCAGGCCCTGTTCCAGGCCGGTCGCGACTGTGCCGGTGAGGTCGACATAGGGCGAGATATCGAGTTTTGAGTCCCGATCGGGTGCAACAAGCACGGCGCCGCCCTGTTCGACGACAAAGATGCGGTCGTCGGAGGGCGGTGACGTCAAGAAAACGGGAGAATCGAGATCGTCCCATTTCTCGATCAGGAGCATCGCTCCCGCGACGTCGATGTCGGGGCCGGGTGAGGAGGACGGGGCGGGTTGGCTGGTCGTGCAACTCGCTGCGACGAGTGCGATTGCGACAAGAATCGACACGATCGCCCCGGCGCCGTTATGCGCTCGCTTGGGCGGGCTCAGCGGAGACCATTCATCAAGGCGTTTGGAGCGGTCGACGCCGCGACACTGCGGACAGAACCTCTTCGAGCTCGACCACGTCGGTGGCCGTCAACACGCCGACTGGAACGCCATTGTCTATGACGACTGCGTAGTCGCTGTCGCCCTGCACGAGATCCTCCGCGACTTGTCCCATCGTGTCATTGAGCGAGACCTGGGCTGGCGATGGATCCATCGTGTCGCGGACGGTACAGGTCGCCCAGACGTCGCGGTCGAGCCGTGTCAGATTACCCACAGGCATCACGCCGACGCATTCACCGTGCTCGACGACGGGCAGAGCGCGTGCGCGGTGAGCGAGCAAGTTCTCACGCGCGAATGTCTCTAGGTCGGTCGATGCTTCTATGACGGGTGGTCTCGTGCGGTTTTCGATGAGTTTCGCGACGCTCTTGCCGAGAGTCTTTTCGACGCCCGACCAGCCATGCGAAAGCTGCGCCGCCGAGATCGACTTTGTTCCCATCGCGAATTGAGCGGCCGCAGCCGCGATCAGACCGGGGATCACGAAGCCTGGGCTTCCGGTGGTTTCTGCGATGAACGCGACCGCTGCGAGCGGCGAGCGATACCCCGCTCCGACCATCGCGGCAATTCCGATCACCGGGTAGATCGGCACGTCGCCGGTTGGAATGAACTCTCCGAAGAGCGCTCCGACGCCGGCGCCTAAGAACACGAGTGGGAAGAACATACCGCCGGCGCCGCCGCCGCGGGCCGTGAGCGCCGTGGATGCCATTTTCATGATGATCAGGAACGGCAGAAAGCCGACGGCGATCTGCTGGCCGATGAGAAGCTGGGTGCCGAAGAGTCCGGGCCCGAGCGTGAGCGGGCCGTCCACAACCGAGAAGGTGACAACGCCCATCGCCCCGATCGCGAGCCCGGCGAGCGGACCACGCAGCCAGTCCGGGATCCATGACAAGACCCACTTGACCGCGTCCATCACGTAGATGAATCCTCTCGCGACCATCGCGCACACGACGCCGAGGACTACGGCGAGAACTAGTTCGCGATATGACGTCACGAACGCCCGGTCGGTTTGGAACAGCGGCGCCTGGCCCTCGAAAATCGTATAGACCAAATACCCGGTCGCGGCTGCGGTGAGAGCGGGGAGGAGAGCCCGGCGTACGAGGTCGTCTCGATACGGCGCCTCGAGAGCGAACATGACCCCGGTGAGCGGCGCCTTGAAGATCGCGGCGATGCCCGCCGCAGCACCGGCGACTTCGAGGATCTTCGTGTCGTCGTGGTCGAACAGTTTGTCGAACCGTTCTTGTACGAACGAGCCGACGGTCGCGCCGTAGTAGACAGACGGACCCTCGAGTCCCATCGACCCACCCGATGCAATCGTCGCAAACGACGCCGCTATCCGTCCGGGCAAATCGCGGACGCTGAGGCGTTTCGCGGGTGAGTGGTAGTTCTCTATGTAGGCCTCGGTCGTCGCAGGAGACCGAGCCGGAACAAGCCAGCGCACGATTGCCCATGCAACGGTCAAACCGACAGCGGGCATGAACAGGTAGAGCCACGGATTCTTTGACAGGAACAGTGCACGGAATGCGAGTTCGTCCAAGAGGTAGTTGAACAAGGCGAGCCCGGCGCCGGTGATCGCGCCGACGATTGCGGCCAGGAGAAACCACTTCTGCACTCGTCGTTGGTATGCAGTCAGGATGCCGATTACCTGGGAGCGGTTGCGTTTGTCTTGCTTGTCCGAGGTAGTTGTTCGCGCCATCTCCGGCTGTATCTCCGAACTGCCCTGGGGCAGACGACTCACACCTGATTCATTACACTCTATCGACGGTCGCCGTCCCGACCAAGGCGGGATGATCTGTCAGAGAGCACTGGACTTTTTTCACAGTCTTAGTGTTAAAATTGTCCACGTATCGAACTTCGCGTAGCGGGGACTCGCTCAATGACCGCATGCACGGTGAAAGACACCCTCACCCTCGGCCGTCCGTATGAATACGGTTGGGAAGACGACATCGAATACGACATCGTGCTCGACCCCGGCATTGACGAGAGCGTCGTCCGTCAGATCTCCGAGATCAAGAACGAACCGGAGTGGATGCTCAAACTGCGCCTACGCGGACTGAAAGCATTTCTTCGTAAGCCGAACCCGAAATGGTTGGCATTCGATCTCGACGAGATCGATTTCGACAAGATTTCGTTCTATATGCAGCCGAAGGGCACGGACCAGTCGAACACAGAGTGGGCGAATGTCCCGGGCGAAGTGCTCGACACGATGGACCGCTTGACGCTCACGTCACAGACTGAGGTTCTCGCCGGTCAGGTAGCGCAGTACGACTCGTCGACCGTGTTCCACAAATTACAATCCGACCTCGCCGACAAGGGCGTGATCTTTTGCAGTTTCGACGAGGCGATCACGAAATATGAAGACGTCTTTCGTCCACACCTCGGCAGCGTCATTCCGCCCGGCGACAATAAGTATGCAGCGCTCAACTATGCGGCGTTCAGCGGCGGTTCGGCGATATATGTCCCACCCGGTGTGGTCGTCTCCGAACCACTGTCGAACTACTTCCGGATCAACTCGGCCGGCATGTTCCAAGGCGAGCGAACGCTGATCATCTGCGATGAAGGCGCCGAAGTGACCTACTACGAGGGATGTTCGTCGGCCGGGCAAAACCTCAAAGAGAAACGCGACCGCCCCGAGCCACTTCATTCTGCCGTCGTAGAACTGGTCAACCTCGGCGGGACTATCAACTACATCACGATCCAGGAGTGGGCCAACGACGTGTGGAATCTCGTGACGAAGCGGGGCGCCTGTTTCGGCGCCGGATCCAAGATCAACTGGGTGAACTTCGAGTCAGGATCGGGCCACACCGCCAAGTATCCCGGTACCGTGTGCATAGGTGAGGGCTCTTCGACAACGATCGACACGGTCACGATCGCGGGGCCGGGCCAAGTTCAAGACTCCGGGTCGAAAATTGTGCTTGTCGGGCCGAACACGTCCGGCACGGTGAATGCGAAGGGGATCAGCTTCGGTGGTGGCCGCGGCATCTATCGAGGGTTACTCGAGGCGCGTGAAACAGCGCACAACGGCAAGCTCGCGAGCAATTGCGACGCTCTGATGTTCGACGACATCTCTGAATCGACGACGCATCCCTACATAGACGTCCGCAACGCCTCGGTGCACCTCGCACACGAAGCGACGACGTCGAAAATCGGCGCCGACCAGATTTTCTACCTGATGAGCCGGGGCTTGAACGAGCGTGAGGCGCAGGCGATGATCGTCTCGGGCTTCGTCGCAGACACGGCTGAAAAGTTGCCGATGGCCTATTACGCCGAAGTCCAACGCATGATCGCCCTCCAGTTCGGCGACGAAGCGATCGGTTGATCGAGACGAGCGCGACCGATCCTGTACGCGCTACTTCGGGCGGGCGGTTTCTTCGCCGACGTCGTCGCTTTCGCTTCGGGGAGGACGGAATCGATCCTGGACCGAACGAAACTTGTTGAGCATCGCGGCAAAAGTCGGCAGCCGACGGACCGGTCCTGTGTAGAGGAGTTCGTGTCTCGCCGGTCGTGTGAACCACGTGCGGCGCTTGCCGAGGCTTGCCGCCTTGTCGATACCGTGTCGCCACATGACCGAATTGAGTTCGGCCCCGATAACGACGGCGATTGTCATGAGGTAAACCCAGAGCATCGCGACGAGAGCGCCACCGAGTGCCGTGAGCACCTGATTTCGATCGGCCGACCATTCCAGGTACATCCTCAGGCCGATCGAGAACACGATCCAGAGAACACTACACGTTATGGCCCCCGGAATATCGGCACGCAGGCGCGTGCGGTGATACGGGGCATAGTGATACAACACCGCCATCCACAGCGTCGCCACGGCGAAGGCGATCGGAACGCGCAGCGTGTTGACCAGTCCCGCGATGCCACCCAGATGCAGGAACTGCGCGATCGAAGGCAGGATGACGAGCGTGAACAGCACCAGGGTGGTGCCGACCACCGCAATCAGGGCCATCACGATCGCGATCGCCCGAATGGCGAACCACCCGCGTGGATCGGGTACGTCGTAGGCGATGTTCAGGGCCCTGATCAAGGCTTGAAACGATCGCGACGCCGTCCAAAGAGCAGCGACGATCGCGATCGTTAGGATACTCCCATTTTTTTCGGTGAAGAGCTGCGTGACCGACTCGATCGTCGAGTTTGCGTTCTCGGTCAGGACCTTTGTGAGCCCATTTTGAATCGCCTGTTGCACAGCCTCCGTTTTTGTGGGCGCCAAATAGCCCAGTAACGTAGCGACGATCAGAAGCGCCGGGAAAACGCTGAGCACCAGGAAGAACGCAACCTCGGCCGCGAGTGAAGTCCCGCGATTTTCGCTGAAATCCTTGTACGTGTCGTACATGACCTTGATTATCCGGAGCCACCAAGGGCCGGGCGATCGCGTCTCGTCGTCGATTTCGTGCGCTACACGTTCGGTTGCCATGACCCTGAACGGTACCGCTCGAGCGCAGTCCGCGGCGCAAGGACCAAGCTGCGCTGAACATGTGCGGCCGCCCGGCGCCTATCGAATCGGCGCGCCGCGGCGTCTATGTGGCATGCTATTACGTCGCGTATCGCCGCGGTACGTGATGCGAGGAGGCGTCCGAGATGTTCGACTACGACGTGTTGGTGATCGGCAGCGGCTTCGGTGGGTCTACGACCGCGCTTCGGTTGACCGAGAAGGGCTACAGCGTCGGTGTGATCGAAGCCGGGAAACGGTGGAGCGCCGAAACGCTGCCCAAGACCAACTGGAACACTCGAAAGTTTCTCTGGATGCCCCGGCTCGGCATGCGCGGCATCCAACGTATCAACATGCTCAAGGATGTCATGATCCTGTCCGGAGCGGGCGTCGGTGGCGGCTCGCTCGTGTACGCCAACACGCTATACCGCCCGCTGGCTGATTTTTGGACCGATGATCAGTGGGGCGACATCACAGACTGGGAGAAAGAACTCGCTCCTTACTATGACCAGGCCGAGCGCATGCTGGGCGTGACCAAGACGCCGTTCGAAACGCCCGCCGACGAGGTCATGCGAAATGTCGCGTGCGAACTCGGAGTGAGCGAAACGTTCGAGTCGACACCTGTCGGGGTGTATTTCGGCCATCCACGCGAAGAAGTCGAAGACCCCTATTTCGGTGGTGAAGGTCCGACCCGGACGGGCTGTGAGCGGTGCGGCGGGTGCATGGTCGGGTGCCGCCACAACGCGAAGAACACGCTCGATCACAACTACCTATATCTCGCAGAACGCAACGGAGCAAAGGTCCATGCCGAGCGCCAGGTCGTCGACGTCGTTCCGCTTGCAGGGGGTGGCTTCCGGATTGACACCGAGCGGCCCGGGGCATGGGTGAGTCATCGCCGAAAGTCATTTACTGCCGAACAGGTCGTGTTCTCTGCGGGCGTGCTCGGCACTTTGAAACTCCTGATGGGCCTCAAACAAACGGGGCGCCTCACACACGTCTCCGATCAACTCGGCGAAACGGTCCGGACCAATTCAGAGGCGATCGTCGGTGTGACGGCGAAGGGCGTCGATGTCGACTATTCGCAGGGCGTAGCGATTACCTCGTCGATTCATCCCGACGAACAAACCCACATCGAGCCGGCCCGTTATCCGAAAGGCTCGAACGTCATGGGGTTGCTTGCGACGATTCTCGTGGACGGCGGCGGCAACATTCCCCGCCCGCTGCGTTTTGTCGCGACCGTGCTCAGGCATCCGGTGGTTTTCGCGCGAAGTTTGTCGGTGCGCCGGTGGGCTGAACGGTCCATGATCCTGCTCGTCATGCAGAGCCGCGATAACAGCCTCAGGGTGAAAGCCAAGATACGTCGCGGTCGTGTCAAACTCACTAGCGAGCCGAGTCACGGTGAGCCAAACCCCACCTACATTCCCGTCGCCAACTTAGCGGCGCGCATCGCTGCCCGCGATATGGACGGCGAACCCGGCAGCGCACTCAACGAAGTCCTGCTCGACGTCCCGACGACGGCTCACATCCTCGGCGGGTGCTGCATCGGCAGCGACGAAAGGCGGGGCGTGATCGACCCTTACCAGCGGGTGTACGGCCAGCCTGGTCTGCATGTTGCCGATGGTTCGGCGGTCAGCGCGAACCTCGGCGTGAATCCGTCGTTGACGATCACCGCCCAGACCGAACGGGCCATGGCGCTTTGGCCGAACAAGGGCGAACGAGACCCTCGACCGCCGCTCGGCGCCGAGTACGAAGACCTGGCCGCGGTGCTACCGCGATCGCCGTCTGTTCCGGTGGGCGCCCCAGCCGGGCTCGGTTGGTAGAGCGCAGTTGGTGAGCGAAGCTCGAGGGTGCGCGGGTTGATGTTGGCCGCCTTGGCGCCCTGCGATGCTGTCGACTGCGTTGCTCCGTCCTTCGGGGGCTCAGTCCGTCCGCTTGGGCTGGAATTGTTTTGGAAAGAACTTCGCTGCCAGGGCGATGAAGTCCGGCATGCGAATCAGGATCGACGCGTGGTTGTTTGTGTCGCGTGTTTGGGTTGAGCCGGAATATGCCCCTCAAGTCCAGCTCCTTGCGGTCTTGATGGCGGCCGACCAACGTTTGGCGTGCTCGCAGCGCTCGTCGTCGGACCAGACAGGGTCGAAGATTCGATCCGCGCTTGGTATGCGAGCGAGGTCCGGGGGTGAGAGTGAGCCTTCGCAGAGATGGGCGAGCAGGCCTGCGCCGAGCGCACTCGCCTTGCGTTGGGACGACCGGGCGACAGGTATTCCAAGCCGGTCGGCCTGGGCCTGCATGAGCACATCTGAACCCGCGCCGCTGCCGTCGGCGCGAAGTTCGCCGGCCTCGATCCCTGCATACCGTTCGACCTCGCTCACGCATTCTGCGACGCGCGACGCTATGCCTTCGAACACGGCACGAGCGAGTTCGCCCGCGCCCGTCGACATCGACAGCCCGACGAAAGACGACCGCGCCCCATAATCGAAATGTGGCGATCCGAGTCCGAGTCCGAGCCATGCCGGAACGAATTGCGCCCCGCCGCTCGACTCGGTTTCGCTTGCGAGCCGTGAGGCGTGGGCCGGCGACTCGGCGATCCGGTAGTCGACCAAAGAGCGGACGCTCTCTCCGGCGGTGGATACAGCGGCCTCGAAGCCGTATGACGTCGACTCGGTTGTCTCAAGCGCGATGATAGGGTACGCGGCAAGGCTGGCCCGGTCTGGACGAGACACGCCGGTTGCGACGTCGGTGATAGCAGCGGTACCGAACGTCGTCTTGAACACGCCCGGCTCGATTCCGCCCTGACCGATCAGCGAAGCCTGCTGGTCGCCGATTCGCACCACGATCGGAACGTCATCGTCGCCGACGCGAATCCAACCTGCCGGAGATGTCGACGGCACGATCTCGGGCAACATCGCCGGCTCGACACCGATACGGGTTGCCAGCGCGGCGTCCCACGCAGTGCCGGCGAAATCGACCAGCCCCGTGAACCACGCGTTCGTTGGATCGGTCACGTGCACCTCGCCACCGGTGAGAGCCCAGGTGAGCCAACTGTCGAGTGTCCCGCAGCGGAGTCGCTCTATCGGTATGCCGCGGGCGGCCGCTGCGTCTGCCAGCCAGGCGATCTTGGTCGCTGATTCGTTCGGCGTGATGGAAACACCCCGGTCGTTGAGTTCGATACAGGCCCCGACCGTGCGCAGATCCTGCCAGCCGAGTACCGGTCCGACTGCGGATCCGGTCGATGCGTCCCAGACGACCGTCGACGCACGTTGGTTCGCGATCGCGGCCGAACCGATTGAGATGCCGGCTGCTCGAGCGGCGGCCACCGTTTCGGCGATGGCGTCACGAGCCTGGGAGACCACGGCATCGGCGTCGTTTTCGACGATCCCTGGTTCGGGGCAGTGTGTGTCGAGGTCGCGATTCGCCTCGTGCGTTATCTTGCCTTGATCCGAAACGACGGCCGAACGAACGCTTGTCGTGCCGAGATCGATGACCAGTACAGCGTCCAACGGAAACCCCTCAGTGCCGCGTGGGCGAGTCGTAAACGTTACACCGTACCGTCCGCTTCCTCGAGCGATGGCGATCAGCGCCAGATGTCACCAGGATCGAGCGCCAGCTTGCCTGGATTCAATATCGCGTTCGGATCGAGGGCGCGCTTCATCCGACGAAGTACATCCATGCCGTTGCCTAGCTCCTGCGGTAGAAAACGTGCGCGATTGACTCCGATGCCGTGATGATGCGAAATCGTCCCGCCGTTGTCGTGGACCGCCTGCATCGTGACTTCCCAGCATTGCTTGTAATAGCCGTCCTTTTCCTCGGCCGTCTCACCCGGCATGCCGGCGAACGTGAAGTACAAGCAGGCGCCCGACAAGTAGGCGTGTGAGGCGTGAGCGATAGCGGTGACCGATCCCTCGACGCCAAGAATCGATGATCTGACCTCGTCATAGATAGTGCTCAGGCGTGACCATGGCGCTGCGATTTCGATCGTGTCGACGACCATTCCGTGGTCGATGACGGTGTCGAGCGCCGAGACGTCGTTGCGGGATTCGAGCCACTTCGTACACAACTGCTCGTCTTCGATTCGTCCGCTGTCGCCGAACGCGGCGACCTCTTCGGTGAGCAGGACGATTTCGCGGTCGACCTGGCTGGCGTCGCCCTCAGCGATGGCGATCAGGGCACATCGCTCGTCGTCGAATCCGAAATGCAGCGCAGAATCCCATGCGTCGTATGTCCGCAATACGGCCGGCAACGCATCTTTGCGGGCGAGACGTCGACAGATCTCGATGGTGTCTGCGAACGACTCGAAGCTGAACGCGACCATGCCGCGCTCTTCGGCGAGTGGCCAGACTTGCAGCCAGGCGGACGTAATCACGCCGAGGGTCCCCTCGGATCCAACGAAGATCGCCTTGAGGTCGGGGCCCGTGGCCGACGCCGGCTGCGCGTTCGTCGTCACGATCGTGCCGTCGGCGAGAACGACCTCGATACCTTTGACGATGTCTTCGATCTTGCCGTAACGGTTCGAGAACTGGCCGGCGCCCCGACACGCAATCCAGCCGCCGACCGTCGCTATGTCGAACGACTGCGGAAAGTGCCCGACCGTCAGGCCTTGCTCGTTCAATGCCGACTCGAGGTGAGGCCCATACACGCCTGCTTCGGCGTGCACCATGAGATTCGTGTCGTCGATTGAAACGATCTTGTCGAGCCGTCGCATGTCCAAGCTGATGCCGCCTTGCACCGGCAGCGATCCGCCGCACACGCCGGAGCGGCCCGCGAACGGAGTGACGGGCACCCGGTATTTGTCGGCGACGGCGAGCACTTCGGCCACGCTCTTTGTGTCATGTGGCCGGATGACGACGTCGGGGATCGCTGGTTGGTCGCCGTCACGCGTCCATGTCATCGTGATCGGCCACCAGTCCCGACCGGCTTCGATCAGGTCGGAGTCGGCCTTACTCAGCTCGAATCCGTCGATCTGCGCTAGATCGTCGACCATGGCTTCCGGTATCGAGCGGTCGTGTCTGTAATCGAGTCGGACGTTCATCGGTCTCCGATCAGAGTTTGTCTGTCAGGTGGCGTTGTTACTGCCTCGGAGGCGAGGGTCTGGGCGACTCGTGCCTTGTAGTCGTCTACTTCGCGATTTCGACGGAGCTGATCCCAACTCAGTTCATCGCCCATCAGGTCGGACACTTCGCGAGCGATGCCGAGTCCACGCGCCCGGTCTTCGACCGCGATCCGGCTGCGGCGCTCGATCATGTCCGCGACGGTCTCGCAGAGTTCATGGCGGACTGCATGTACGACCTCGGCTCGAACATAGGGCAAGTCCGGAATGAGTCGAAGACCGAGAGTCGGATCGTCGCGGATCAGGCGGACCACCAGTGACGTGTTCGATCCATGCCGCCCGAGCAGATGTGAAACGGTCGACCGGTCGAGGAACCGATACACGGTGTCGGACGCCTCGACAAGCTCGGCGAATCCCTGCGCGCCGCTCAGGAGGAGTTTCTTTGTCGCGCACTTGCGCTGACCGAAGTCTCCTCGCTCGATCACGAAGTCGATCGTCTTCGCCGCCATCGCTCGGTATGTCGTGAGTTTGCCGCCTGTGATCGTGACAAAGCCGTCCGAACCTGCGGCGAGTCCCATCCGACGTGACACCGTCGATGTGGCTCGAGTATTTCCCGGATCATCGACGAGCGGTCGCAGTCCGGCCCAGGTCGCGATGACGTCAGACGTGTCGATCGGGTCGATGAGCCATGAGTTCAAAGAATCGATGAGATACTCGATGTCTTCGGGTGTCGCGTTCGGATCGTCGAGGGCGCCTTCGTAGTTCGTATCGGTCGTGCCGATGTAAGCGCGGGCGCCCCACGGCATCACATAGAACGGGCGATTGTCAGTCGTCCACAGACTCATTGCCCGCAGGTTGCGTACGCGTGCGCGATCGACGACGATGTGTATTCCCTTGGTGGGGCGGATTCCGGAGTGATCCAGAGGTCTGTCGAGTTTACGCAGCCCGTCGGACCACACTCCCGTCGCGTTCACGACATACCGGCTTTGGATCGTGAAGTCGCGGCCCGTCATGGCGTCGGTCGCGACAACTGCTCGGACGCGACCAGACGCATCCTTTTCGAGCCCCCCGACAGCGGTGTAGGTCGCGACGTCGGCTTGGTGACCCGTGGATGCGCTGAGCGCGAGGTACATGGTGAGCCGGGCGTCATCTGTACGAGCATCGGGGTAGTAGAACCCGCAGTCGATGCTCGTCGAGTCGAGCGTCGACATCTGGGCGGCGGTCTCGGCTGCTCCGATGCGCTTGTGGACTTTGCCGATTCGAAATCCGCCCATCGCGTCGTAGAGGGTCAGCCCGATCGGCATTAGGTACTTCAACTTGTCACCGCGGCGGATCGGCGCGAGGAAGTCGACCTCGCGGACGAGGTGCGGGGCGTTGTGTAACAAGCGTTGACGCTCTTGTAGAGCCTGATAGACGAGGCCGAATTCGTATTCATCGAGATATCGCAAACCGCCGTGGACCATTTGCGCCGAACGGCTCGAAGTTCCCGATGCCAGGTCGGATTGTTCGAGAAGCGCTACTCTGAGTCCCCGCGACGCTGCATCGAGCGCGGCGCCGCATCCTGTGATGCCGCCCCCGATGATGACAATGTCGTAGAGTGTGCGAGACATCTTGTCAATGGTCTCGGTACGATGTCGGGCGGAGAAGCGGTCTGGTTCGTGCATGAGTGCCAGTGTGGACGACTTGGTCCGCCCATGGTAATTCCATGGGCGCCGAACGGACGATTGTGGGGTCGGGGTGGCAGACAACGGGGCGGCAAAGACGATTGCCGACAACAACGCTCGAGATGAAAACAAGTCTGCGGATTTGGCTGCTGATGCCGAGATCGCAGGTACTTCTGCGGCCGCGGTCGGTATCGATGTATCCGATTCGGCGGCGGACGGGCCGTTCGACATCGAATTGTCCGAGTTCGACACCGGCGAAAACACGGTGCGCTCGTCACTGGGTGCAAGACTGCGAAGCCTCACCGACAACGTGCGCCAAATTCTCAAACGCGACGAAGACGCCGTGAATCAGATCGACAAGGCTGCGACCGACGACTCGTCCGCTGATATCGATCCAGATGCCGATGACGTCATCGCCCCTGAAGAGGCCGACGATGTTCGTCGGTTCCTCGACCGTCGCCGTCCGTGGCGGCATCCGCTTACGAATCGAGACCGCCGTCGACGAACAGCAGCGGCCTACTGGTCATTTGTCTATGTGCTGCTCATGGCCGGCGCTACTTCGCTGGCGGGGTTCCTCATCGTCCGCGGATATCTCGCGGTCTGGCCGTCGCCGACCAGCACGGGCGCGAGCACAGCCCGGTCGGTCGTGCCGTGGGTGTTCTTCGCCGTTTTCATCGCGTTCAGCGGCTATGTAACCCGAAACGTCCGTCGCACGGTCGGCTACGGAATAGCGTTCCTCGCGCCATACCTCGTATTCGTGTTTGTCAACTCGGCAACCGATTTCGCGGTGTGGATCGTCGGCTGGATTCCGGGCAACGCTCAGGTCTACGGACTGGCCGCCCTCGGCCCGTTCGTTGCGCTCTCGCTCCTCGCACGCGATTTCGTTCGTTGGCAACTCTGGGTCGAGTACCCGAACGACTCGTGCTGGGAGTGTTCGACACAGATCAAGAACGAGCGGTGGACGTTCTGCCCGACTTGCGGCGCCGACCTCCAAGCACAACGGGTTCGCCAGGCTGAAGACGAGCAGGCCGAATTGGCAGAGCGTCGCAGGGCCGAGATCGACATCACGACACCATCGGTAAGTGACGATGGCGCCGCCTGCGACGAGAATTCTCCTCGTGTCGAAAGGGTCTGAGCTGTCATGGCGCGGCCACACGTTCGTTTCGTGCTAGAAAACGGTCTTGGATCCCGCGATATGCGGGCGAGGCTGGGCGAGGATCAGGCGAATTGAAAGACACGAATCGCAGTCACGGTCGAATTCGGTGGTTCCTGCCTGTGGCAGCCCTGGCAGCAGGTGCTCTGACGCTGGCGGCGTGCAGTGGCGGTGGTGGTAGCACATCTCGCGATCTCACGGGTAGCAACCTGGCGAGCAACAACGTACAGGCGCCGAGTAATCCGGCGCCGCCGCAGTACGGGTCGAAGCTCTCCAGTGATCTCAAAGTCGGTTATGTCACGTCTTCGGGCGGCCCGGGCGCGGCGTTCGAGCTGACGGCGAATGGCGGACACGTCATTGCGAAGTTGATCCACAACGACAATGCCAAGGTAACCGTTCAGTACGCGGACGATCTCGGATCTGACAGCGGTTCGACGGCCGCCGTCGAGAAGTTGATCAACAACGGTGCGACGGTGATCGTCTACGGATCCGCCGGGCCGCAAGTCGACGCTGGGGTCAAGGCGGCAGCGGCACGCAACGTTGCCGTCATCCTCCCCTACGACACGAACGCCGCCGTCGCGAGTTCGAACTCGAACGCATTCTCAACTGCCCTCACGAACTCTCAGGTGTCGGACAAGCTCGTCGAATACGGCACGAAAGAGCAGAACTACCGGCGCTTCGCCATTGTATACGACAGCACCGACTCGTTGGCGACGCCTTCAAAGGATGCGTTCATCGCCGAATTGTCGAAGTCGGGTCGCAGCCCTGTTGCCCAGCTCTCGGTGGGCGGGCCGGACACCACCCCGTCAGAGGGTGAGACCCCAGCCGACGAGGCCGCTCAAGAGCAACCTCAAGACCAAGAGCTGTCGACCAGCGAAGGTGAGTCGCTGCGAACTCAGCTCATCGCAGTCGGTGATTCTAAACCCGACGTCCTCGCTGTATTCGGCTCTGCGAACTTCGTCTTCGACGTGGCCGTCGAGTGGCACACGACCGGGCTGTCCGCCGCTTGGATGATTTCTCCTCGTGCCGCAGTGCCTCAACTCGGGCTCTTCGACGCCAATGCGTTCGCTCCGCCGCTGCGCAGTCCGCTCTCGACTGGGATCGCCGGTGGCCCGTGGATTCAGACCGTGCCGGTGCTCAACTACTTCTCGACTCGCGACCAGGTGAAGAAAGACTCGATAGCCGATCTGTCTGTCGCCGACGTCATCTCGGCAGATGCCGGGCTCATTGCTGTGGCGGCCGCTGAAGCCGCCGGAAGCTCGGACGGCTCGAAGATCATGTCAGAGCTTTCCAGCCTGTCGTTTGACGGGATCGGCGCGAAATATGCGTTCAAAGGGTCTCAGGGTGTCACGCTCGACGACTATGCAATCGTCGGGTACAACTCCGAAACATCGTCTGAGAACACCTACGTCGGCAAGCAGTATCCGAGCGTGAAGACGAATGGCGGATTCTTCGTCGGTCTCGAAGGCACCGCTCCGATGCTTCAGAACATCAACCCCTTCGAGTAAGCCACTGAAGAAGTGCTCCCTGTCCATCGGGGCGCTGCCGGGGTGTCCCCGGGGCGCTGCATCTTCAGTGGCGGGTAACGAAACGATCGGTTGATCTGTCCTTCGGGGTGCTGCCGGGGTGTCCCCGGGTTCGCCGTCATGCCGCCGAAATCGCTTGGGGGTGAATCGGGGCGAAGCCGTCAACCAAACTGCTACGTGGGGGCCTGGGGGCACGGGGAGAGGTGCCCACGTCCAATCGCTCGGGCTGCTCTATGGCTGCATGAGATGCTGGTCAGGAGGGCGTTCTTGGGGCTCGGAGGTGTGAGGGGTTTGGGTGTTTCGGGTGATTTAACGAATTGACTAATTTTTTGAGATTATTGCTCAAGGTATCAGTCCTTTCGGCCGATGGCGTACCAGGCGGTAAGGGGGAGTTCTGTCCACCCAAATGGGCGGGCTCCGTTGACCTACGTGGAGGCAACATATGGGGCACTGGCGCGATTACGCGAAGTGTCGTGGGCTGGATCCGGAAATCTTCTTTCCTCCAGAGGAAGAAGAAGAATCCGCAGGCGAAGCGATCGAGATTTGCAACCAATGTCAGGTGCAGGAAATATGTCTCGAGTGGGCAATTGGTCGTCGTGAAAAGGAAGGCGTGTGGGGCGGATCGACTGTGCGTGAGCGCCGTCGAATCATCCGCCGTCGGCGTCGGCGGAGTGCTTGACGTTTGCCGGACGCTCCAATGTATTACTGCAAGGCACCACTAAGGAGCGGCGGTGGATTTCGACCTGCCGGAAGAGTTCGTTGAACTCGTCGACAGTGTGCGACGCATGGCGCAAGACAAAGTCGCGCCGCGTGCTCGTGAGATTGACGAAATAGGCGACTATCCCAGCGACATATTCAACTTGTTCGCCGAATCTGGGCTGTTCGGCCTTGTAATTCCCGAGCGTTATGGCGGATCCGATGCTGGGATTTTCGGACTCACCTTGGCGATCGAAGAAGTGACGAAGTACTCGAACACCTGTGGGCTCATGTTGTTGCTGTCCCGACTGCCGACCGGGCCGATCTTGATCGCCGGTAACGAAGATCAGAAGCAGCGTTATCTCACGGGCATCGCCGAAGGCGCGACCCGGGCCGCATTCGGACTGTCCGAGCCCCAAGCCGGCTCCGACGTGATGGGCGGTCGCACGGTCGCCGTCCTCGACGGCGACGAGTACGTCTTGAACGGCCACAAATGTTGGATGTCTGGGGTCAAAGAAGCCGACTGGTACACGGTATTGGCGAAGCTCGACGACCCGAACCACCGCGATCACAAGCGAACCGTGTCGCTCATCGTCGACAGAGACATGGCTGGTGTCGAGGTCGGCAACGTCGACCGGAAGATGGGCGTTCGCGGCGTCGACACCGGCGAGCTGTTGTTGTCGAACGTTCGCGTGCCGGTCGCGAACAGGCTCGGCGACGAGGGTGAGGGATTTCGCATCACAATGGAGGGTCTCAATTCAATGCGTCCGATCGTCGCAGCCCGCGGGATCGGATTGGCGCAAGGTGCGATCTCTTACGCCGTCGACTATCTCAAAGAGCGTGAGGCATTTGGTCGTCCGCTCGCGAACTTCCAAGGTCTGCAATGGATGCTTGCCGAGGTCGCGACAGAGACCGAGGCTGCTCGCCTTCTCACATATCGTGCTGCGACGCTGTCCGACCAAGGTCGCTACGGTAAGACCGACGCCCCGTACCTGTCGATGGCCAAGTACTACGCGACCGAAGTTGCTGTGAAGGCTTCTGACGTCTGTCTGCAAATGCTTGGTGCGGCCGGCTACATGAAGGACCACATGACCGAGCTCTACTACCGGGACGCGAAACAGCTCACGATCGTCGAGGGTACGACACAGATACAGAAGGGAATCATCGCCCGCGGCCTGTTTGACGGAGACATTCCATGGGCGTGATAGGGGGTGCGGACGCGGGTGTGAACGGGCGTGTGAACTGGCCCGCGCTGTTGGAGCAGATCCTCAACGGTGAAGACATCGGCGCCGGGGCGTCATCGGAGGCGCTCAACGAGATCATGGGCGGCGTCGTTCCCGAAACGATCACGGCAGCATTCCTAGTTTCGTTGCGAGCGAAGGGCGCTACGGCCGACGAGGTCGCAGGCATGGCACGGTCGATGCTCGAAAATGCCGTCCCCGTGCCCGTCGGCATCGGTAACGACTTGCTCGATACATGCGGCACCGGCGGAGACGGCCACGGCACCGTCAACGTGTCGACTATGGCCGCGATCGTATGTGCCGGAGCAGGCGTGCGCGTCGCGAAGCACGGCAACAGGGCGGCATCGTCGAAATGCGGATCAGCGGATGTGCTCGAAGCACTCGGAGTATTCATCGCCCTTGGACCATCTGAGGTCGCCGAGTGTATCGATACCGCTGGAATCGGCTTTTTTTTTGCACCGGTGTTCCACCCTGCAATGCGTCACGTCGGACCTGTTCGCTCCGCGCTCGGTATTCGAACGGTCTTCAACATTCTCGGGCCGCTGGCGAATCCAGCGCGCCCGAAATATCAGGTCGTAGGCGTGCCGAACGAAGAAACGGCAGATGTCGTCGTTCGGGTGTTGCGGTTGCTTGGGACTCAAAGCGCAATGGTGGTGCTCGGCAGCGACGGCATGGACGAGATCACCACGACCGGCGTCACGCGTGTCTGGCGCCTCTCGAACGATCACATCGACCAATTCGCAATCGATTGTGATGACCTTGGTGTCACGCCTGCCGCTCTTGAGGATCTGTGTGGCGGCGACGCGGCCACCAACGCCGAAATTGCGAGAGACACCCTTGCAGGCAAAACAGGACCGGTCCGTGACATCGTTGTTGCGAACGCCGCGGCGGGCCTCGTTACGGCCGGAAAATCCAACGACTTCGGCGCGGCGATGGCGGAGGCAAGCGAGTCGATCGACTCAGGCGCCGCAGGCGCGGCCCTCGACTCTTTGATCGAGACGTCGCGCAGACTTGGGGCTGTTCGGTAGTGCCAGACGATGTTATGATCCGCGTGGGGCTACCGGAGCGGCGGCCCGATATCGGCCAAGAAGGGTTGGAGGTCCCGTGAGCTTCCAGGTGTATTTCGACTTCACGTGTCCATACTCGTATGACTTCCGCGAGTGGATCGATCTCGCTGATCTCGGATACGACATCGAGTGGCGGTGTTTTCTCAATGCGCAGTCTCACGAGCGACGGTCCGATTTTCGAGTTTTCGACCACGTCGACGAGCATCCGCCCGGATTGGCGGCTTTGGCGGCATTTCGTTGGCTGAGGACGTCGAAGGATCCGCAGTGTCGCGTGTTCCACCGTCGCGTACTCGAAGCCAGGCACGAAGACGGTGTCGACATCGACGATTTGACGAACTTGTCGAAGATTGCGGCCGACCTTGGGATTGACGCGGCAGCTCTCGAAGCGGCGGCGGTCGATCCGGCAATCATTCGCGACGTGGGGGCCGAGCACGAGGACGCCGTGCTGGCATACGGGATGTTCGGAACGCCGACGATCGTTGGGCCGCAGCACCAGACGATGTACACGCGTCTCGGAGCGCCACCCGACAACAAGGCGCCCGCCGAACGCGTTGTGAAGCAGGTGGTCGACATGGCGCTCACCGAACCAGCAGTGATCGAGCTTCGGCGGACCTAGAACGTCAGCTGAAAGATGAGTTGGCGAGTTCGGGGGCGGTCGTCGAAGTCGATGAGAGCGATCGACTGCCATGTTCCGAGCGCTAGTTCGCCCCGCAGCACCGGCACCGAGACCGAAGGTCCGATCAACGCGGCCCTTGCATGAGCGTGTCCGTTCGTGTCCATCACGTTGTGGTGGTAGTCGTGTGACGACGGGATCAGACGTTCACAGAGTTCGGCGAGGTCTCGATTGGCGCCTGGTTCGAATTCGAGGGCCGTGATTGCGACGGTCGTGTGTGGCGCCCAGACGACGAGGTTGCCTGCTTCGACATCATGGGACCGAAGCCACTTTCTCATGAGGTCTGTGATGTCTACAACATGATTGTCGCCCCGTGTTTCGATCGACGCGCCACCACTGAGTACCGTCATGGCACACAGTCTAGGACTGCACACCCGATTCGGAGGGCTTGTTGACGAAGCGCGATGTCACCTCCTCGCCCAGAACTGAGTCAGACGTGCGCACGTACGACATGAGCACGGAAGCCTCGGCGTCGCAAGGGCTGCCTCCCGTAGAACGCGACTTCTACTCGGAGTCGTTCCGCGGCCAGTTCATGGTCATAGGGGTCGTAGACGACGATCCCGACGTTGGCGCCGACTGTCGCAGAGTCGTTGGTGTTCTCACCGATATGGGCGTCCGAGTGCTCACGGTCGAACCCGACAGCGCTGCGTCGCCGATGAATCGCACTGACGCACTACTCGAAGCGTGGCGTTCGCTACGCCGCAGTGCGCCGGCGACGGTCGCCTCCCGTGATGTGGTCGACGATGCGGCCGCGCTCGCGACGGGCATGCGAGCCGACAAGCTCGTCCTCGTCGGTGACGACATGCCCGTGGCGGATCGTGGAGTTCGCCGCAGCATCGCCGACGTCTTGTGCGTCGACTTGCCGGTTCGACTGGGGGCCGTCGTTGCGACGTTGAACTCAGGCGTTTCGTCTGTCAACCTCGTGCCGAGCGGCGAACTCGAGCGCGAACTCTTCACATACTCGGGCGCGGGAACGATGCTGACCGTCGGCGATTATGGCGAAACTCGCCGCCTCGGCTTCGCGGACTACGAACTCGCAGCGGCGATGTGGCGGCGGGGCGCCGAGCTAGGAGATCTACTAGACCGGTCGGCCGGCGAAATCGACTTGTTGCTCCCACATGGGCTCGGCTGGTTTCCATCTGGTGACGTTCCAGCAGGTGTCGCGGCCGTCGATGTCGATCGCTATGTCGACGAAGGGTTTGCTGAACTCGAGGCCCTCTTCACTATTAGCCGGTTTCAGAACGAGGGGGTTGGGAAACGTCTTGTCGCGGCAGCCCTTAGTCAGGCGTCTGACGCCCGTTTGATGGGCATCTTCGCCGTCACGACCAGCCGGAGTGCCGGCGCCTTTTTCGAAGCCCAAGGATTTGTCGCGGTGGACCACGCTGTGATTCCAGCGCGCCGCTGGATCGGCTATCCGAGCGAGCGCCGTTCGGTCGTTCGGTGCTTTCTACAGGAGATATGAATGTGTCGACGCGATGAGCGCCGCACGGTCCGGACCGGCGGTACCGGTCATAGGCCACCGATGTGCCTTGTCGCTTCTGCGCGCCTGGGGAGACCCCGTCGTCTAGGCGCGCCGGCATCGACGATCTCGCCCATCAGATCGACACGCTCGAGCAAATGGATCACGTGATTGATGGGCTCGTCGGCGCTGAATTCGGGCAGTGAACTGCATGGAGTCTTCGTCATTGTTTTCATGACAGGATGATCGCACACGCCTGTGACAGATTTCGGCGACTCGTACCGGCAATACCCGCGAGATGGAGTCCATCGGTCGGCAGCTGGGCGTCGTCGTGGGCTAGGCTGAATTCGTGCTCATCTGCTCGACCGACGTGAGCTCGCTAGCCCGCTCGGTCCGAAGCGAAGACATCCACCTGAGTGCGAATGCTATTTCGAATTCGAGGCACCGTGATAGAACTCCACGTTCTCGGTCGATCCGAAGACGGTTCGACCTTACTTCTAGCTGCTCATCCCGAGGCAGAATTGCCGGGGTACACGCTCACGATCGATTCGCTTGGCGACCATCTCGATCCGGGTGGCAGATCTGATCTCACCGCAGAACTCGACCGCTCCGATGAACCCGTCGAGCCTGAGCGAGTGCTGCCCGAGGGCCCGCTCGAGGTCGAGTCCCCCGACGAAGTCCTCGACGCAGCTCGTGGTCTTTGGCTCGTGCACGACGATGCGATATCAGACGCCACCCTGCACGATGCCGTAATCGCGAACTTGCATAAATGGAACGTGAGAATTCCACAGAGCATTCTCGACGATGGCTGGTGGGTTACAAAGCTTGGCGATCGCGCGTGGCAAATCAGCTTTCGCTTCTTGAGTCGCGGTCGCATTCACGAAGCCGAATGGGTGCTCGACACCGAAGATGCAAGGCTTGTGCCCGAGAATGATCTCGCCGACCGGCTCGGCTGGTGGAAGAAGCGCCAACCAAAGCCCAGGTCTCGCCGTCGCCGCGGCGGTCGCAGCCGTGGACGCTCGAGGTCTCAGTCAAAGAAAACCTGACCTTCGTGCTGGATCGAGCGCCGGAATCGACAGACGGTTCGATTTGGTCAGCGTAGGGCCCGACAGGCCGGGTCTGAGCATGACCGGTTCGACTTGGTCAGCGTGGAGTCCAAATGTCACCGATGTCATCCTCCTGACCTGAAGGGGATGCGGATCGGCAACGAGGTGCGATACGAAGGGCAGTCCGATCTATCGACCGAGGTCTCCGCTGAGCTCCTTGTGGAGCGTGTATGCGGCGTCGGTGACGGCAGCATGGCCACCGAGAGCGGCCACCTCGTGCACTTCGAGCGCATCCCGCCAATACGCATGTAGCTGCCACTGCGGTCGGTAATACGACCACCAACCGATGCCCGCCCAGCGGTCTTCGGCCCAGACGTCGCGTGCTATGCGTTGGCTCAGCGTTCGATTTCGCATCGCGACCTGGGTCGGACGCAGCGCGCGTGCGACGAGTTCATGAGGATCGTCGAGATCGCAGACCGGATTGGCGGTCTCGTCGACGATATAGGTACCGAGCATTCGTCGCGCTCCCGGCAGGGAGGGAGGGCGAAGCATTGCCGACGTCCAACGGGTCAAGTGTGCGAATGCCTCACCAACTGCGGCCGTTTGTTGAAGAGCAACGTAGCGCAAGAGGTAGAGATCGGGATTGTCCCACCTGCCACTGCCTTGATCAGGATGAACATATGTCGGGTGTCCCGGTTCGCCGAGGCGCGCTCTGCTCAGATAGGGGAATACTCGGTATACGAGCATCAGACGTAGGCGCCCTCGGCTTCGGCTCGGATCGCCGCGACCACATTGGTCGAGCCACGCTGGTAGACGACCCGGGCGGGTGTGGCGCCATCGAGGTGGCCATTGGGGGTGGCGAGCCAGTCTCGTCCTACGTCGGGTTCCCAAACTTGGCAAATTAGGGCGACGACGTGGTCGAGGTCGGCTATCCGGCGGGCTACGACCGGACTGGGGGCGTCTTTGCCTTGAAGCCAACGAGTCACTTGGCTGGGCGCCACATCGAGGAGCCCAGCGAGGCGGCGTTGGCTTCCCATGAACTCGACCAGGTTCGAGACACGCTGAAGGCCGTGCCAAGCCCCAACCGGTTGTCTAAGGGCTGCAGTCATGTGCATTCCATGGTAAGGCAACATATATCATTGCGCAACATATATCGTTGCGCAGTCGCCATCATTTCCCCGGTTCGGGTGTCACCGCCATCGACGGGGTCGGTGACGATGTGGGTCGAGGCGAGCTGTTGGATCCGTTTTCGGAAGTCAGATTCGGCCACAAGTAGACGACGAGCAACACGACGAAGACCACGAAGATGACGATCGTTGTCGTACGAGGTCGATGCCAGTCTGGGCGTGCCATCCGGCAAGTCTAGCCCGATCGGCGGTTTTCAGCCTGTGCGCGCCGACCGCGCAGCGCTACATTGATTACTTGACCCCGCGCACTCTGTTCGTCACCAACGACTATCCGCCGAAAACCGGCGGCATCCAAGTAGTCGAAGACGAGCTGTACTCCCGCCTCGACCCGTCGAAGCTGCACGTGCTTGCGGCCGCTCATGCCGATGCACCAGCGTTCGACGCTCGACGCCCCGAAACGATTGAACGCATACGGCAGAAAACGATGTTGCCGACACCCGGGCTTGCCCGGCGCCTCGAAAGATTGATCGACCGTTTCGAGCCCGACGTCGTTGCGTTCGGATCGGCGCTTCCACTGTCGCTCCTCGGCTCGGTCTGCATCGATCGATCCGTGCCGTACGTGACGATGACACATGGCGCCGAGATATCGATGCCGGCGAGCCTGCCGATTTCGAAGTCGCTGATCAGGCGCGCTCTGGGTGGGGCGTCGGGGATCGTCGCGCTCGGGCCTTGGGTCGCGGAATGGTCGCAGCGCGCAGTCGCTCCCGACCCGGCGCCTCCGATCATCGACATCTACCCGGGCGTCGACACAGAATTCTTCTGTCCCGGCGACCGCGCCCGAGCGCGAGTCGCGTTGGGCCTCAACCCCGACCGACCGACGATCACGTCGATGTCGCGGCTCGTCCCTCGTAAGGGCATGCACCTGCTCATCGAAGCGTCGAAGATCGTCCGCGCGTTCGTGCCCGACGTCCAGGTCGCGATCGGCGGGACGGGACGCGAACGGCACAGGCTCGACAAGTTGATCGCCGACGCCGGCCTCGGAGGCACGGTAAAGATGCTCGGTCGTATCCCCGACGAGAATCTGGCAGACATCTACCGCGCCGCGGATGTTTCGACGATGCTCTGTCACCCCAGGTGGCGAGGTCTAGAGCAAGAGGGCTTTGGCATCGTCTTCATCGAAGCGTCCGCTTGTGGCATTCCGGTCGTCGCGGGGCGTTCGGGGGGAGCGACCGATGCGGTGCAAGACGGCGTGACCGGTACGATCGTGGATGCGCGGGATCGCCACGCCGTTGCGGCCGCCCTCGTCGAATTTCTTCAGAACCCGAGCCTTCGCGACCGAGTTGGCGCCGCCGGACGCTCACGTGCCGTCGACAGTTTCCGGTGGCCGCTGCAAGCGAGACGTTTCACCGAATGGATGACGGAACAGTTCGCACGCCGATCGTGACGCCGTCGTCATCGCCCTATGAACGGCCGGCCGATCTGGGTAGGATCTGCGGCGTTCGGTCGTTTGACTGAGACAACCTGTGAGACAAGCTGGGGAGACCCCAGCACATCCCCCAATGACGCACATCCCCCAATGACCTTTGGAGGTCGCGATGTCGGACACGATCATCTCAATGTTCAATGAGCGCGTGAGCGCACAAGGTTCAAAACCAGCGCTGCGCACCGCCAAGCCCGACGGTTCGTGGCGGATCCAGACCTGGTCGGAGTACGGACGCGACGTTCGCGCCATGGCCCGCGCTCTGGCCGATCTCGGTGTAGGCGAAGGTGACGCGGTCGCGCTGATGTCTTCGAACCGCCCGGAGTACTTCGTCGCGGATCTCGCAGTTGTTGCGTGCGGCGGCGTCGCAGTGCCGGTCTATCGGTCGAACTCTCCCGAACAGATTGCCTATGTGCTAGAGCACTCGTTCGCGAAGGCGATATTTGTCGAAGACGACGAATTGGCTGCCAAGGTCGCGAAGATCCGTGACGACATGCCGAGCCTGAGTAACGTCATCACGTTCACGACCGGCATGGCGGACGCGACCTATTCAGAACTTCTCGAAAAGGGGCTCGATCTCGACGCAGACGACCCCGGCGTTTACGACGACCTCTGTGCCGACGTAGCGCCCGACGACCTCGCCGTTGTCATTTATACGTCCGGGACGACCGGGCCGCCGAAGGGAGCGATGCTCACGCAAGGCAATCTCGTCTGGACCGTGAAGTCGCTCACCCAGGTGATGGACGTTGAGAACTACCGCGTCGTGTCATACCTTCCGCTTGCTCATATTGCAGAGCGGATGTTGAGCCATTATCTCGTCATCCACTTCGGTGGAGAGGCCTGGTTCGGCGGCGGTATCGACACTCTCAAAGACGATATTGCAGCGTGCAGGCCGACGCTCTTTTTCGGCGTTCCGCGTGTGTTCGAGAAGTTCGAAACGGCGATTCGCGCCCGCATCGACGGACTCGACGGAATTCAGGGCGAACTTGCGCGCAGCGCGCAAAAAGTAGGCGAGAATATCGCCCGCGCACGCCAGGCAGGCAAGACGCCCCGGTTGATGGATTCGCTGTTCGGCCCCCTACTCGACAAGCTGGTGATGGCGAAGTTGCGGTCACAGCTCGGCTTCGACTGTGTCGAAGTGGTCGTGAGTGGCGCCGCTCCGATCACACAAGACACGCTGTACTACTTCGCTTCACTCGGACTGCCGGTCTGCGAGGTATACGGACAAACCGAGGACTGCGGCCCCACGTCACTCAATCCGCCGTCTCGAATCAAGATCGGGACGGTGGGCCCGCCACTACCCGGCGTCGATGTCCGCATCGCGGACGATGGCGAGATATTGGTGCGCGGCGGCAACGTGTTCAAGGGCTACTTCCACGACGACGCTGCGACGACGGCGACACTACGCGATGGTTGGCTCTACTCCGGCGATCTTGGTGAGATCGACGATGATGGCTATTTGCGGATTACCGGCCGCAAAAAGGATCTCATCATCACCGCAGGCGGCAAGAACATTTCGCCGCAGAATATCGAGTCCGAGTTGCGGCGCCATTCGCTGATCGGCTACGTGGTCGCGATCGGCGATCGTCGCAAGTTCGTGTCGGCGCTGATCACGATCGACGCCGAGGCGATTGCTGCGTGGGCGCTCGAGCGCGGTCTCGCCCCCGAGGGCATCGATGTCGCCAGCGACGAAACGATCCGGACCGAGATCGAACGAGCCGTCGCCGAGGCGAACGAAAAGCTTTCGCAGGCCGAGCGTGTGAAGAAGTTCAGTATCCTCGAGCGTGACTTCGATGAGGACACCGGCGAGTTGACGCCGACGCTGAAAGTGAAACGCAACATCGTGGTCGACAAGTACGGCGACGTGATCGACGCTATGTATGGGCCCGTGACGAAATAACGTGGGCGTTCTCAACGGTCCTGAACGCCCCTCACTGCGTTGCTTCTCCTCGACGCACTACCAGTGCGCCTCGTCGTCGCGCCTTGCGAGGAACGCCCAGTCCTCGCCGATAACGCTCCAGCTATTTCGCCGCGGGCCCTAGCGTGATCGATCTCGGTGACGGTCCGCTCATATCGTCAGATACGTGCGTGATCAGAGCCGTTACATCGGATGTGTTCGCCGTTTTGTGCGATCCACCGGCGATGGATGCATATTGGATTGGGTTGCGCACGTTTTCGCACGCGACGCCGGCGCCGGGCGTCTACGGTGGCCCCGTCATCGACGATTGTTGGCGCATACGCAGCGTCGTTGGCTTCGCCGGATACGACTGCGAGGTAACGGTCACCGATGTCCGATTCCGCCGGTCGATGTGTAATGTCTGGATGGATTGGATCGGCGAGCGAGACCCAGTAGTCGGGTTGCCATTTCAGCAAAACCGCTTTGAAGCCGAGTCAGAGTGGTACGTGAGGCCTTGGCGCGACGCAACGCTGTTGACGTTCATCTGGAGGATCAGATCTGAGCCGCGTCGCCGTCAGCGACGTGTGCGCTACGAACTCCGACGACTCGGTTGGTGTGGAATGGCAGGGCTCAAGCGCGAACTAGAAGGTTCGCGATGAACTGTCCGCACTGCAACGCGCGGATAACCGCCGACATGGCGTGGTGCGGGCTGTGCCACGCTTCCCTCGGGGCCGACGAGACGCAAACGACATCGCACTGTGGCGCCCCCGCATATCAGCCTGGGGTCTTGGCGGTGGACAGTCATCAGGCGGCAACATACTCCGACGCTGTCGCGCCGGGCATAGCCGCTGTCGACGCCGATGGCGCGGCGCCTCAGGTCACCTCGGCGCGCCAGCTCGGCGATCACGTCGTGTACAGGTTCACCGATGGCTCGGTTGCTTGGCAGTGCGCGTTGTGTTCGACCATGAACTATCTCGACGAAGACGTTTGCACCGCGTGCGTAACATCGTTGTTCTCAGCCGCACAAGACAAGCCGAAGGCAATCACGCGCAACCCGTCGACGACTCTGTTGTGGGGCCTCTTGCCGGGTGGCGGCCAGTGGTATGTCGGCGACCAGATCGGCGCGATCGCCCGCGCCGTCGTGATATTGCTGGCGGTGGGCGCCGGTTTCGCATATCCGGCCGGCAGCGCTATCGCCCCGGTGCGCTATGCGATGTTCGCTATCGCGATCGCACTATGGGCGGTATCAGCGTACGATGCTCGTCAGAACGCGCTCGGCGCCCCGGATCGGGCGCTGCTGCGTGGTCGGCGGCTTCTCTGGACGACGGTCGTCGTCCTCGGACTGTTGATCATGTCCGCATTTCTCGCGTTTGGATTGGGAGCGCTGACGAATGTCCCAGCGAGTTGAACGTCTCACCGCTTCGCTGATCGTTGGCACCGGTCCCGACGCCGGACCATACGTGCTCGACATCCCGGCCATGGCATATGGAATTCTCGTGCCGATATTTCCTCCTGCGATCGCAGGTATCCACGGCGCACTCTTCTGCGGTTGGCCACGAAGGGCCGCGACGTCATGAACGACGGCACGAGAATCCTGCTGTTCAGCGGAAAAGGGGGCGTCGGCAAGACGACGACTGCGGCCGCGACTGCGTTGGCAGCGTCAGATCTTGGCAAATCCGTTCTCGTGATGTCGACGGATCCGGCCCACAGTCTGTCGGACGCGTTCGGCTGCGAGCTGGGCGACGCACCCGAAAGCGTCGAAGGAGATCTCTGGGCGGTGGAGATCGACGCGCAGCAGCGCCTCGAGTCGAACTGGTCTGAGATCAGCGAATACCTCGCCGAGCTGATCGATTCGGCGGGCGTGAGCGGGATACAGGCCGAGGAGCTGACGGTTCTGCCCGGACTCGACGAGATATTCTCGCTCTGCGACATCAAGGACTATGCCGACTCCGGTTCGTTCGACGTCTTGATCGTCGACTGCGCGCCGACCGCCGAGACCATTCGGCTGCTGAGTCTGCCCGACGTTTTTGCTTGGGCGATGGAGCGACTGTTTCCCGCGGGTCGGCGCATCGCACGGATTGCCCGTCCGATTTGGAATCGAATCCCGTCGCTGCCCGATATCGCGGACGACGACGTTTTCGGTCACATCGAGGAGTTGTATTCGCGTCTCGACGGCGTCAGAGAATTGCTGAGCGATCCCGACACGTCGAGTGTCCGGCTCGTCATGAATGCCGAGCGTATGGTCATCGCCGAGTCGCAACGCATGTACACCTATCTGTCGTTGTTTGGGTACCACGTCGACATGGCGATCGTGAACAAGTTGATTCCCGACGAAGTCGTCGATCCGTACTTCGCGGCATGGAAGTCGGCTCAAGACAAGTACTTGCCCCAGATCGAAGCAGCGTTCGCGCCGCTGCCGATCCGTCCATCGCGGCTCTTCGAGGAGGAAGTCGTCGGGATCGATTCGCTGCGTCGCTACGCGGAAGAACTCTATCCAGACGGGCGGTGCCTGGACGGGGCCGCGAAAGACCTCCCACTGCGCGTCTTCATAGAAGGAGACGAGTGCATTGTGTCGATCCACCTCCCGTTCGTCTCTCGTGACGAGGTCGACATCGTTCGCAACGAGGATCAGCTCTTTGTGACGGTCGGCCCGTACAAGCGGATGATGTTCTTGCCGACGAGCCTCGTGCGTCGCGAACTCGTAGGGGCGACAATCGACGGCGATCGTCTCCTGATCAGATTCGGGGTGAACGATGTTGCGTTTGCCTGAACCCGAGTCGGACGGATCAGCGGCGAATGAGAGTGTTGCCGACGAGAGAGTAACCCCCAACGGCGACTGGCCGCGCGGTGTCAGAGGGTCCGCCAAAGACGGCCGGGGTTTTCGCGAGCCGCGTTGCGACTATGGCTGTCCGGTGTGCATCGGCATCGAAGCCGTGGGTGGTATGAACCCGGACACAGTCGACCATTTCGTTTCTGCATCACGCGAGATCGTCGCCGCCCTCAAGTCGCTTGCGTCGAGCACCCAAGCGGCCGTCGCCGCTCACGACCGTCGGTCGTCGAGCGGGGCGCCCCGACACATTGATCTAGACGATGGGCCCGACGAACGGCCCCAGTGATTCTTCGTCAGCTCTCGATATCGATCTTGCGCGGTTGCGCTTTCTCGGGACGCTGCACGGTCACCTCGAGGATTCCGTTGTTGAATCGGGCCTCGACGCCGTTGGCGTCTGTTCCGTCGGGGAGGTTCACCCGACGCTCAAACCGGCCGTAGCTCGATTCGACTCTCACGGAACGTTCGCCTTCTCTGGGTTCTGTCTGGGTGCGCTCGCCGGAGATGGTCAGAACGTCGTTGTGGACAGATACCTCGACGTCGTCACTTTCGACACCGGGCAGTTCGGCCTTGACCGTGATTGCCGAGTCGCTTTCGATCACATCTAGGGCAGGTACAAAAAATCCGCGTTTAGTATCGAAACTGCGGCACATGAATCCTGAAAGGTCTGCGCTCTGCGGGTATTCGAATCGGGTCAGTAACATTGTTGCCTCATATTGTATGTGGGCGAGCCATAACCGGCCTGCCCTAGCCATTTTTCAACTCACTAGTTTCAACGCCACGGCCAGATATGATATTCCAAGATGGGTAAAGCATTATGGAATAAGTATAGGAAAAGTTGAGTCTACTAGGCTCAGTAACGACTGCGGACAGTGTCAGGACGCTAGGATGGTTGCCAGATGGATGACCAGACGGATGATCAGACGCCGGCCGAGAAACCAAAGGCTGCAATCGAAGTCGACGATGTGACCGGCGGTGAACAGCCGGTTCGGGTCGGGGTTGCAGATTCCGAGCCGAACCCCACAGATGCGGACGAAGTCGACCGCCCCGAAAGGCTGCTGCCACTGCGCGAGACTGTCGTTTTTCCTGGGGTCATCGCGCCCGTTCTCGTCGGCCGACCGAAATCGAAGGCTCTCGTCGAAGACCTGTTCGCGAGCGAAGGCGACGACAAGATGCTCCTCGTCGCGTCCATGAAAGACGCATCGGTCGATGCCCCGTCATCGGACGACATCTATGACGTCGGGACGCTGGTGCGTGTCATCCAGATGCTGCGGCTGCCCGACGGATCACTCAAACTGGTCATCGAGGGTGTCGAACGTCGCAAGATCGTTGGCTACATCCAGGAAGAACCTTTTTTCGTCGCCGTCAGTAACGAACTACCGAGCACCGGGGCGGAGTCTGCCGAGGCCGAAGCAACACTGCGTAGTGTTCTGGCAACGTTTCAGCGCATGGTCGAGCTTGCGCCGTACCTGCCTGAGCAGCTCGTTGTCGCAGCGATGAACGTTCCCGACCCGGCGGCGCTGAGCGATTTTCTCGCCTCGAATGTGAATATCGACATAGCGCGGCGTCAAGAATTGCTCGAGATGACCGATGTCGCGGAGCGGCTCGAAGAGATCCTGCGAATCCTCACACGCGAGACCGAGCTGTTGGAGATGGGCTCGAAGATCAATGCCCAAATACAAGGTGAACTAGACGACCAACAGCGCGAGTTCATGCTTCGACGCCAACTCGAAGCGATCAAGAAGGAACTTGGCGACGATGACGGTTTGTCCGACTTCGCGCGGCTCCGTAGCGACCTCGAAGCTAAAGATCTGCCGGAAGAGGTGCGTACCGAGACGTTCCGCGAACTCGATCGACTCGAGTCGATCCCGACGATGTCGCCCGAGCACTCGGTCATCCGAACCTATCTCGAATGGATGCTCGAACTTCCGTGGGGTGAGTTCACCGACGACCACTTCGATATGGCGGCCGCGGCGAAACAACTCGACGATGACCACTACGGGCTCGAGCGTCCGAAAGACCGAATCCTCGAATTCCTCGCCGTGCATGAGTTCAAGCCCGACGTCAAGGGTCCGATCCTCGCGTTCATCGGGCCGCCCGGCGTCGGTAAGACGTCGCTCGGTGAGTCGATCGCCGACGCAATGGGCCGACGCTTCGTCCGCATGAGCCTCGGCGGGATACATGACGAAGCCGAGCTGCGTGGTCATCGTCGCACCTACGTCGGAGCGCTGCCCGGCCGCATTGTGACGGCGCTGCGACGTGCCGGCAGCATGAACCCCGTGATCATGCTCGACGAGGTCGACAAACTCGGATCAGACTTCCGCGGCGATCCGTCGGCCGCGCTGCTCGAGATTCTCGATCCCGCGCAAAACGACAGCTTCCGTGACCACTACCTAGGTATACCGATCGACCTGTCGCACGTTTTGTTTATCGCCACGGCAAACATCGCCGATGCGATCCCGCGGCCTCTTCTCGATCGCATGGAGCTGATCGACATTCCGGGCTACACCGAGCCCGAAAAGCGCGAGATTGCTCGCCGTCACCTCATCCCGCGTCAACTCGAAGCACATGGGCTCGACGACGGACGAGTCGAGATCGACGACGACGCAATAGACGAAGTGATCTCGGCATACACGCGCGAAGCAGGCGTGCGTACGCTCGAACGCCAGCTCGCTGCACTCATTCGCAAGGCGGCACGCAAGATCGTCGAAGGTGCGGCGACGCCGATCGTGATCGACGCCGAATGGGCTTCTGAGGCACTTGGCCCGCAACGACGTGAGCACGATCTCGCCAGCGAAACCGACGAGATCGGCCTTGCTACCGGGCTCGCTTGGACGCCGGCCGGCGGCGACGTCTTGTCGGTCGAGGCGTCGATCGTCCCCGGCACCGGCAAGCTCACTCTGACCGGACAACTCGGTGACGTCATGCAGGAATCGGCACGAGCCGCGCTCACCTACATCCGCACCCGCGCCGTCGGCTGGGGAATCGACGAAGATTGGGCCGAGCACCACGACATCCACATCCACGTTCCCGCCGGCGCAATCCCGAAAGATGGCCCGTCGGCCGGTGTGACGATGGCGACCGCTCTCGCGTCGGCGCTCACGCAACGACGTGTCTCGCGGCGTGTCGGCATGACCGGCGAGATTACGCTTCGCGGGCATGTGCTACCGATCGGGGGGCTGAAAGAGAAGCTGCTCGCTGCACATCGCGCCGGTCTCAGGACTGTGGTCATACCGGACCGCAATGAGAAGGATCTCGTGGACATTCCCGAATTCGTCAGGGACGAGATAGACATCATCGCGGTCGACGACGTCGACCAGGTTCTTGCCGCCGCCCTGTTGCCGAGAGTCGACGACGACGACGGCGCCGCCGACTCATGATGAAGCCGATCGCAGCGATTGGGATCGACGCCGGTGGGACGAAAATCGCCACAGGCCTGATCGATGCGAACGCGCAGATCGTTGCGAAGCTGTCTGCGCCGACACCGGTCGACGACGCAGTGAAAGCAATGGACGCGCTCGCGCACAATGCCGAGAAGCTGGTACGAAGATTTCCCGAGTACGACGTAGTCGGTGTCGGGGCGGGCCTTCCCGGTCTTGTCGACCCCGACGCCGGCATATTCGCGTACGGGCCACACTTTCCGATGCGCGATGTCGCCGTGGCGCTCGAATTGTCGAAGCGGCTGCGAATTCCGGTTCAAATAGACAATGACGCGACGTTGGCTACTTGGGCCGAGCGTCTTTACGGGGCAGGCGACCGTTGCGATTCGATGGTGCTGCTCACCATCGGGACGGGAATCGGCGGCGGCATTGTCGACGACGGCCGGATCGTGCACGGGGCGAACGGTTACAGCGGCGAATTCGGTCACATGAGCGTCGACCACACGTCGGGCATGAAATGCACCTGCGGGCACACGGGATGCTGGGAAACGGTCGGCTCCGGCAACGCTCTCGACCGCGCCGCGCTGCGCCTCTACTCGTTGGATCCGGACAGGTATCGGCCGTATCTCGTCAACGACATCGCAGACGGCCGGATGTTCGGCGCTGCTCTCGCCGATCACGACCATGCGGCTGAAGACGAGTTCCACACGTTCACGAACTGGGTCGCCATCGGGATCCAAAATCTCATCCAGGTGCTCGACGCCGCACGTGTCGTCATCGGCGGAGGCGTATCCGCGATGGGCGAAACGCTGCTCGAGCCCGTCCGCACGAACCTGCGAGCCCGCCTCTCCGGCGGCGACTACCGCCCGAGAATCGACGTGAGGATCGCTGAACTCGGCCCGGACGCGGGCATGGTCGGGGCGGCCGCCCTGTTCATGGAGCCCAGCACCTGATATCTCACGCGGCCGATCGGCGACGTAATTGGCGCCGTTGAAATCAGTCGATGATAGGTTCGGGGAGTGGGATCGGGCGTTGGTGGGTTGCTGCTACGAGTTCGGCGAATTCGCTCGAGGCGTCGTCGCCGATCAGGAATGCGAGGGATTCGGCGGCTGCGAGGAGATCTTCGGGGACGGGGGTTCCGTTTCGGAGTGACTCGGCATACATCGCGACCAATACGTCACGGACGAATTCGGGCACAGCGTCGTCGAACTCGCTGCCCTGGCCGTCGCCCAGTCCGTTGATCGTCGCGGTTATTTCGGCCGGTTCGTGTGATATCGGGTCCAGCCACCGCAATGCGACATCACCCAGCGGTGAGTCTCCCGACTCTGTTGCGGCGCCGGTGAGTTCTACTTCGTAGAGCGCGGTAGCCGAATGGCCGGCGCCGATCTCGCCGGCGTCGATCGAGTCGTCGTGGAATTCGTCGTCTGCCAGAGCGCGGTTCTCGTATCCGATCAGCCGGTAGCGACGAACCTGGTCGGGGTCGAACGTGACTTGGATCTTGGCGTCTTTCGCGATCGTTTCGAGTGTGGCGGGTAGATCTTCGACGAAGAGTCTTTCAGCCTCGTCAGGCGTGTCGACGTACGCGTAGAAACCGTCGCCTCGGTCGGCGAGTTGTTCCATGAACGGGTCGTTGTAGCCGCCCATTCCGAAACCGACGGTGACGAGTTGGATACCTGACTCCGCATCGGCCTTGATCCCAGCCGCAAGAACTGCGGGATCGACCGTTCCGACGTTTGCCATCCCGTCAGACGCCAAGACGACCCGGTTGATGCCGCCATTCTTGAAACCTGCCCGTGCCTGTTCGTAGCCGAGAGCGAGGCCCTCAGCCGCGTTGGTCGACCCCTCGGTCGTCAAAGAAGAAATCGTGTCGAGGATTCGATCCGTGTCCGCCACCGGCGTCGGCCCGAGCACGACGCGTGCCGTCGTCCCATAGGTGACGATCGAGACCGTGTCGTCGGCGCTGAGTTCTCCAACGAGGCGAGCCAGGGCGGCCTGGGCGGCGCCGAGGCGGCGGGGACCTTGCATCGACCCGGATGTGTCGATCACGAACGTGAGTGCGGCCGGGCGTTGCTCGTCACTTGCAGCCCGGCCTTGGATGCCGATGCGAATCACGCGTCGTGTCGGGTCGGCGCTGTACGGGGTTGTGGCGGTGTCGACGGTGATGCCGAGTGCTGCGTCGGGGTTCGCGTAGTTCTGGTCGAAGTAGTTGATGAACTCTTCGGGGCGAACGAGGCTCGGCGTGACGTATCCGGTTTCGAGGATCGAGTTGCGCACCAGCGTGTAGGAGCCGGTGTCGACATCGAGACCGAACGTCGATTGCGGATCAGTAGCTGTATCGACGAAACCGGATGAGCGAGGCTGATCCGGGTCGGGGTAGCGAGGCGGCGCCGGCATGATAATCATGGCGTCGGCGGACTCGGCCAAGCCACGCGCCGGCTCGGACATCGATAGGTCTTGCCGCGCTCCGGTGTCTGACGGCGCCCCGTTCGAACACGCAGCCAGAACCATCGCTGCCGCCGCTGCTACGGCCGCTGTTCGTTTCCAATCCATCATCGTCGCTCCATTGGTTCGAGTGACCTCGCGCTTGCCGGGCCTGCGCGCGGCTGACGTCTATGTACTGTCGCCGGAGGCGTCGCGATTAACAGCCGAAGAAGAAAAACTTTGTGGGTGCGCTGCTACCGCTCTGGCCATATGGTTGAAGTGCGACATTGGCAACCAACAGAGTGCGCAATGGACGACATAGTCGAAATGCTCAGGCAAGCCGACCCGGCGTCGGCGCCGGATGCGCCTGCATATCCCGATGCAGAACAGGATCGTAGGGAACGTGCTCGTACCATTACCGACGGCGCCGGCCGCGGAGTAGCAAGGCGTCCGTCGCCGTGGATCCACCGTTTGCTCGCAGCGGCCGCCGTCATATTGCTCATTGGTTCCGCCGCGATGTTCTCGATCGGTTCAGATGTCAACGATCAGGCCGTCGAGATCGTACAAAGCGACGACGGCCGCGAACTATCCAGTCCTGAACAGCCGCCGACCGGCGGCATCGCCGACCTGGATGCCGACGCTTCGGAGATCGATGAGTCGATTACCGGCGCCGCAGATCCGACAGCCGATCGCCTCGGCCCTTCCGAGGTGAGTTCCGGTCAAACTCAGACCGGCAACACATATCTCGTCGCAATTGCCGCCCTCGTCGCAGCGGTCGTTGTGGCGGGAGCGGCCGGAGTCATCTATTTGCGACGACGACACGTCGATTCGTCCGCCCGCGAGGGCCGCGTCTCGTGATCAACGTCTCAGCAGCCGCGTTCGGCCGGATCGGTCCGCTATTGAATCTTGCGATGGCGGCCGGGTCGGGTGGTGAACTCGCCGTTGTCCCGGAGACGCAGGCGACGTCCCTGCCACGGCGAGAACTCGACCCCGAGCTTTGGTTCGAAGACCTCTATGACCGGTATCACCGCCGCATATGGACATATATCGCGAGACGCGAGCGCGAAGACATCGACGATCTCGCTCATGATACATTCGTCGTCGCGTGGCGCCGGCGCGACCAAGTCCCCGGGGATGATCCGATGCCATGGCTCTTTGGAGTCGCCCGCAACATTCTACGCAACCATCGGCGGGCACGCAGGCCGGAGCCCGTGTCGGACGGGGCGCTCGTCCGTCTCGAAACTCCTCGAAACTCAGCGGCAACCCCGGAGGACAGGGTTGCAGCCCGCGATGTTTTGTTCTCGGCGCTCGCGGCGCTGAGCGCGACCGACCGCGAGATCCTCACGTTGACCGCCTGGGAGTTGCTTCCGGCTGCGCAGGTTGCCGCGGCCGTGGGTATCTCCGAGGGGACGATCGCAGTTCGCTTGCACCGCGCCCGGCGGCGATTCGAGGTCGAGTACCGTCAACTCGATTCTGCCGGATGAATGAGGGCGCAGCTCAGTCCCAGCGAGACTCCACGTAGCGGAGCATCTCGCCGGGACCGAGAATGCGGGTGGCGCCTTCGGTATGCAAGCAGAAGACCTCGCCGTCGGTTCGCGTCCGGGCAAGAAGCGGCTCTTGCGAAGGGGCAACGTCGACTCGCAATACAGCCTTGTGTTCGAACGAGGGAAAGCTGATCGCGACAGCGTGGCTTGCCTCCTCGCTGATTGCGGACCGCAATAGGCCACGGGTCCAGTACTTGAGCATCTCGACGCCACCGACCGTCGATGTCGCGTCGAGGTCGTGGTCGATGCCGACAGCGGCGCCCTCCTGGTCGACGCCGACGATGATCGTTCCGCCGGCAGCGTTGCCGAGGCCGGCGACCGCGCGGATGAAGCGACTTTCGACGGCGCCCGTCGCCATCTGTTGCTCAGGGTCCCAACGCAATGACGCCAGGATCGCGGCCCGATAGCCAGTTTTCGACATCGCGACCAACGACGACACGGAGTATTTCCGCATCGGGCCGCGAGCCCGGATGCCCAGGAATCCCAGGCCGGTCCTCCACATCAAGATTAGGACCAGCGCAAAACCGAAACCGATGACCACGGAGAGGACCGACTTGCCGAAGTTCAGTACCTCAACGTCTCGCCCCGCCTGCACTGCGCCCATTTCGAGAAACAAAACGAGCAAGAGGATTGGAATTCGTGCCCATCTGCGGTCGACGCCCACCGTGTAGATTGCGAAGAGCGCAATGACTGCCGTTGCGATCCCGATGAAGTTGAGTTCGGCCGCCACATTGGCGCCGATTGCAGTATGCCAGGCTTGGCCAAACGCGAGCAGTCCAACCAACAGCCCGAATGACTTGATCGTGATTCCGAGCCTTGTTCCGCGGAAGTCGGCAATCGCCACGCTGATGGCTGACACTGCGGCGATGAGCGCGGCCCGCTGACCCCAAACTGCCGACATGATCACGCTCGGAACCACCCAGATGACGATGAAGCGGGCGATCCGCAGCAGTGGTAGCGGCATCGGGTCGCGTGTGCGAAGGAAGTCGTTGGCCCGAACGACGCGGGCCTTGAAGTTGTCGGCGAAACGGCTCTTCACGTTTGCCGGACTGTCGCCCCTCGCGACTCGCTCGAGGTCGTCGCGCATCTCAGCGGCGCTTGGGTACCGTTTCTGCGGCGACCGCTCCAGAGCCTTGCCGACGACGGCGTCGAGGCCGATCGACACGTCACCACGCAGACGCGACGCTCGAGGCGCCCGCCGACGCTGTTTCATCGTTGCGACGGTCGCAATGTCGGCCGCGATGAACGGCGGGCGCCCCGTGAGAAGGGAATAGAGAGTCGCCCCGGCCGCATACACGTCGGCCGTCGCGTCGACGTCGTCGCCCTTGAGCTGCTCGGGCGGGGCAAAGGCGCCGGTCCCGAGGATCATCGTGTGCGTCGTGAGCCGCTCGGTGTCGCGTTCGGAGATGGCGATCCCGAAATCCATCAAGTACGGCCTGCCGTCCGCGCTCACGACGATGTTGGCCGGCTTCACGTCACGATGGACGATCCCGGCCTTGTGCGCGCCGTCGAGCGTGTCGCAGATCGCAATCATGATCTCGACGGCTCGTTCGATCGCCAGCGCACCGTCTTTTTCGAGGACATCCTGAAGGTCCCTGCCCACGACCACGTCGATCACGAGGTAGGGATGGCCGTCTCGCTCGCCCGAAGCGATCAAGTGGGCCACGTTCGGGATGTCGGAAAGCGTGTCGAGGTCTGCCCCTTCTCGGTCGAGGCGTTGTGCCGCGGTGCGATCGTTTGCACGCGGTCGCCGCAGGTACTTCACCGCCACATCGACGCCCGTCTCGTTGTCGACGGCTGCGTACACGTCGGCAAACGCGCCGCTGCCGAGTATGTCGCCAATCTCGAAGCGGCCTTCGAGAATCGTCCCAGTTTCCATCACATAGTCAATCGATCGATCGAGGCATCATTCAGCTCATCGGCAATTGGCCATGCGAAATTGAGGGTTTGGAGGGCTCAGAAGTCGATGTCGAGTGCGAGTGTGAGGCAGCGGCAGCCGCCCCCTGCCTTCAAGAATTCGTCGACCGGCGACACGACGACGTCGAAGCCCCAAGCTTCGAGCCGGCGCCCGACTCGGAGCGGACACGCCGGCATGATGATCGTCGAGCCGACGACGACCGAATTCATACAAAACGTCTCGGCTTCTTCCACCGACAGGACGAGAGGATCCGGCACCATGTCTTGCACGACTCGGCGTCCGTAGCTGTCCCAGGCGGCCGGATTGATGATCGCCGCCGTGTCGCTGAGCGGGCAGAACGACAAGTCGATGTGATAAAAGCGTGGATCGACGAGTTCGAGTGGGATGAACGGGGCGCCTGTCAGTGTCGAAAGCGCGATATGGGCTCGGGCGTCGGAACGCATCCGGTATCCGGTGAGGAAAATACCTCGAAACGGTAGGGCGTCGCCCGAACCCTCATGCGAGATTTCGGGGGGCAGTGTCGCGACGTCGTATCCGTGCTCTTCGAACCACCGGATATTGAGTGGAGTTTCGCCCTGGCGCTCCGAGTGTCTGAATCGGCTCGAAACGTATTGATTGCCGTTCACGACCCCTGCGTTGGCCGTGAACACCATGTCGGGCAGGGCGGGGGCGCTGTCTATGAGCGATACTTCGGCGCCGGCGCATTCGAGATTGTGCACGAGTGCGTTCCACTCGCCCCGCGCAACGTCGAGATCGACCTCGACATCGGCGCTCATCCACGGATTGATTGTGTACAGAACGTCGAAATGAGTTGGAGCGCAAACGAGATACCGTCTGCCCCAATCGAGTTCTTTCATTTGGTGAGTTCACTGTGGAGTTCGTTGACGAAAAGTCCAATGTCTGTGACGATGCCGACCGTCTGGCGGTTGCCGCGATCGGTGAGCTTGGTCAACACAGCCGGGTTGATGTCGATGCAGTATGTCTGCACACCGGCCGGAAGCATGTTGCCGGTCGCAATGGCGTGAAGCGTGGTGGCGAGCATCAGCGCCACAGAAATACCGGGGACGTGCGTACGCATTTCGTCGGCTGCCTCAACGACGTTCGTGTAGACGTCGGGAAGCGGACCGTCGTCGCGTACCGAGCCGCCGAGCACGAACGGGACATTGTTGCGGACGCACTCATACATCACTCCGCCCGTGACGTATCCGGCTTCGACCGCTTTGGCGATCGAGCCGTGGCGGCGCACTTCGTTGATCGTTCTCACGTGGTTCGTGTGCCCGCCCTCGGTCGGTACGCCCTCTTCGATCGATACGCCGAGCGACGTGCCGAGCACATTCGATTCGATGTCGTGTGTTGCGAAACCGTTGCCGGCGAAAAGTACGTCGATCCATCCGGTCCGCACGAGATCGGCGAGCGCGTGACTCGCTCCGGTGTGGACAACGGCCGGTCCGCAGACCACGAGAATGCCCTCGCCGTTTTCGCGAGCGAGGCGCATGCGCGCTGCCACCCGTTCGAGCATGAGACCCTTCGGTTTCTCGGACGAGATCTCCGAGCCCATGAATTCGAACGAGCCCGGCGTCGCGGGGCGCTCTGCCGCAGTGACGCGGACACCGTCCTGTCCTACGATGAAGCGGTCTCCGACACAGGCACGGTGCATCGGAACCGTGCGGACCTCTTCGTCGGTGATGCGCAGCCCGCAATCCATCTCGGGGTTGACGACGGGGCGCCAAACTCCGCCGATGCGTACGTCGGTCGGGAGGTTCGTCGTGGAATAGAATCCACGCGGGAAGACGCCGTCCATGTCACACTCTTCGAGCTTCGCGTCCGTGTACGACATGACTCTGTTCACGCCGTGAATCTGGAGATCCGCTATCAGGCCATCCGCAGCGTCTTGATCGGCCGCGGTCAATTCGATTGTCGCGTGGCTCGTGTCCGCGGTCGTGCGTCCGAGTGTGAAATCGACGATGCGATAGTCGGCGCCCGACTCGAGGATCTCGTCGAGGATTTTCGGCAGGATCAGCGAGTCGATGATGTGGCCATCGACCTCGACCAACTCGGTCGTCACGTCGCTCCTTTGCGATCTTCGGCCTCGGCTTCGGCGATCACGTCGCGGACCGGTCGCCCGGTTGCACGAGCCACCGCCCTTGCGTCATCGAACTCGGCCTTGCGTCGATGCGGATTTCGTTTGAGCCGAACCGATCCTCCGTCCAACGAAATCTCGGAGAACTCGCGCTGCGTTGCCGACCGTTCGACCGTCACCGTACGGACTCCGAATGTGCCGGTTTCAGATATCAGTGTTTGCCGCATGATATCTGTATCGGACGGACGGCAAAGCACACTGAGCGTGACGGCGGGACGCCCCTTTTTCATGACGATCGGAGTCGCCCACGCGTCGAGTGCGCCGTTGTCGAGTAGCAGCTCTATCGTGTATGCGATCACCTCACCAGTCACGTCGTCGACGTTTGTCGACACGAGGCGCAGCAACTCACTCGGTTGCTGCTGGGCCGACTCAGCAGACGGATACCGTCCGATCACGATCTGCGTGACGTTCGCGATTTCGGCGTGGTCGCGCGCCCCGGCGCCGAAACCAGATGCCTCCACGATCATGGGCGGGGGCGAGCCGAACCGTGAAGCCAGGCTCGACACGAGAGCGGCGCCCGTCGGTGTCGTCATCTCCGACTCGATGGCGTTCGCGGCCAGTGGGGCGCGCCCCGCAGGAGTTCGACGACGGCGGGCGCAGGGACACCTGTGATGCCGTGCGAACTCTTCGCGGACCCGTATCCGGTGGCGATAGGCGAAGACTGGATGTCGTCGATGCCGAGTTCTTCGAGTGCGAGGCATGTCCCGACGATGTCGACGATCGCGTCGACCTGGCCGACCTCGTGAAAATGCACCGACGCGACATCGGCGCCGTGCACCGTCGCTTCGGCCTGCGCGAGGCGCTCGAATACAGTGCGGGCCCGGGTCGTCACGCGGGGCGCCAGGCCGGCAGCGGTGATCATTGCCGTGATCTCGCCTGGGCTGCGGATCGACTCCGATTCGTCGCAGTCGATCTGCACGTGGATGGCGCTGATCCCGCATCGAGTAGTTCTTTGAATCTCGAGCGACCACTCGGTCAGATCGAGACGCGCCAGGCCGGCCCGCACTGCGTCCGCGCGGGCGCCCGCGTCGATACACGCTCCGAGCGCCATGTCGCCGGCAATGCCTGCGTTGCACTGAAACCATGCGACGGTCATTGCTGCGCGTTCGATGTTCGAAGAATGCGCCGTGCGGCACAGGCCGCCCCGAATCCGTTGTCGACGCCGGTCACCGTTATGCCTGGAACACAGCTCGCGAGCATCGCGAGCAGCGCCGACAAGCCGTCGAAGGATGCCCCGTACCCTGCGCTCGTCGGGACGGCTATTACTGGGGCGTCGATCATGCCTCCGATCGCGGTCGGTAGTGCGCCCTCCATGCCGGCGACGGCGATCACACACGACGCCCCGCGAATCTCCTCGGCGGCCGCCGCGAGCCGGTGTAGTCCGGCGACGCCGACGTCGGTGATACGTCGAACCGGCTCGCCGAGCGCGGCGAGAGTGGTCGCGGCCTCGTCGGCGACGGCGAGGTCGGCCGTTCCCGCAGCGACGACGACGCTGAATCGGCCTGTGGCCGCCTCGGCGGGGCGCCACACGACGAGGCGAGCCCGCCTGTGGTGGATTGCCCCCGGGACTCGAGCGACGACCGTTGCGGCTGTGTCGTCGTCGACCCGGGTCATGATGACCGGGCCGCGGCTCGGCCCATCGAGCATCTCGGCGGCAATGCCAACACACTCGTCGACGGTCTTGCCGGGCGCGTAGATAGCCTCGGGTATCCCCTGGCGCAATTCGCGGTGATGATCGACCCGGGCGAAGCCGATGTCGGCGAACGGTAGCGACCGCAATGAATCGATCGCGGAGTTGATCTCGACGCGTCCCTTCGCGACATCTTCGAGTAGGTCATAGAGCGCAGCGTCATTCATTGCGGGGCGCCCAATCCGATGGCGGCGTTGAGGTTGCCTGAGCGCAACCCTTCGAGGTCGAGCGTCACGTAGCGATATCCGCATTGGTGAAGCGCGTCGACGAGTTCGGGTCGGCGGGTGACGACATCGTCGAATCGTTCGATCGGGATCTCGAGGCGCGCCGTGTCGCCGTAGTGGCGTACGCGCACGGCAGCGAATCCGAGGCTGTGCAGCGCGGCTTCGGCCCGGTCGATATTCGATAGAAGCGTCGACTCGACCGGCGTGCCGTACGGGATTCGGGACGCGAGGCAGGCCGCGGCCGGCTTGTCCCACATTTCGAGACCAAGCGCCCGGGCGGCGGTTCTCACGTTCTTCTTGGTGAACCCAACATCGGCGAGGGGGGTGAGGACGCCCCGCTCGGTTGCTGCGCGCGTGCCTGGACGGTGGTTGCTCGAATCGTCGGTGATCGTGCCCATCGCTATCGACGCCTGCTCTCGATCAGCGATCGGGGCGAGGGCGTCGAAGAGTGCGTTGCGGCAGTGGTAACAACGGTCGTCGCCGTTGCGGCTGTAGGCGGGCCGGTCGAGTTCGTTGGTGACGATCTTTTGCCATCGCATACCACGCTTTGCGACGAAACGCTCGACAGCGCCGAGATCGTTCGCCGGTAGCGACGCCGACCCGGCCGTGACGGCGAGTGATCGTTCGCCGAGCACCTCGTGGGCGACGAATGCGAGTAGAGACGAGTCGACGCCTCCGGAGAGCGCAACGACGAGCCGCCCCGTCTTCGCGAGGTCTGAACGGAGAGTCTCGAGTTTGTTAGCGGCGGCATCGTCGATCATCGCAGTGCCAGGCTACCGCCGTCGTTTGTGCCGCCGGGACGCGAATCGTGGCGTTTGTCGGGCTGCTATCCATGTTGGCATGGACGGACGAATCAAAGCCGAATGGGATCCACTCGAAAAGGTCGTGATCCACCGCCCCGGTTTCGAGGTATTTCTCGGGTTGTTAGAACCATTCGGCTCGCTCTTCGAGCGGGCCTTCAGCCAGTCGGGCGCCGTGCGCGAGCACAAGGCGCTCGAGCAGGTGCTCCAACACGAATTCGGAGTCGAGGTGCTGCGCCTCGAAGACGAAGTGATCTCAGCGGCGAAGAGTCGTCCGTCGGTGCGAGAAGCGCTTGTCGCAGCGGCCCGCGACGCAATCACCTACGAGGGCGAGCCGGCCGACGTCGAGCGTGCTCGCGCCGAGTTCGAAGACCACGCTCAGAATCTCGACGCAGCCCATTTCTGGAACGTGTTCATGATGCGCCCCGTGATCGATCTGCACAGCGAGCCGGGCACGCGCAACATAAGCCTCACCGTGTCGACGAGCGAGCCCGTCTCGAACTTGTATTTCATGCGGGACCAACAAATGACGACTGACAAGGGAATCGTCATTACGCGTATGGCAAAGCCGGCACGGCGCTGGGAGCCGCAGGTGACGAAGTTCTTGTGGGAGCACGTCTACGGCATGCCGATCGCGCTCGAAATCGAGGCGCCCGGCGTAATCGAGGGCGGTGAGTTCCTCCCGATGGGTCGGATCGCGTTGATCGGAATCGGTGATCGCACGAATCGTTGCGCGATCGATCAGCTACTCGCCCACGGAGTTGATTTTGAAGAGGTCGGTGTCGTCCATCAGCCTCACCATCCGCTGATCCCGGCACACATGCCAGACCCGATGGTCGACATGCATCTCGACACCTATTTCAATGTTGCGTCGCGCGATGTCGTGATCGGCTCGACGCTTCACATGCACAATGCCAAGGTCGAGGTCTGGCACAACGACGGCAATGGATACAGCTGCGAGCCGGAGACCACGACGCTATACGACTACATGCGTCGCAGCGGTTTCGAGATCATCGAGCTGTCGGTGCTCGAACAGCTTTCGTATGCGTCGAATTTCCTGTGCATTCGCGATCGTCAGATCTTGTCGATCGAGGTCGAGCGCAACTTTGAAGCCGTCCTCGCCAACCTGGCTCAACGCGCCGGTCGCGATTCGCGCCGGTACGGCAAGCTCTACGCTCATGCGCTCGACGACTTCGATCGGCACCGTCGCGACGGCCATGCTTTCCCGCATCGCCGCGAACTCTACGAATACGGCATCGACGCGTATCCAATCATCGTGAAGAACCTCACCGGTGGGTACGGCGGGGCGCACTGCATGACGTGCGCATTGAGTCGTGGTTGAGCGTGATTCGCTCGACGCAGAAAGTTCACTCCTGGTAAGCCATCGCTGGTCGGTAAGATCGTTGGATGGACTTCCGCCGTATCGACAACATGCCGCCCTACGTTTTTGCGACCGTGGACGGCCTCAAGCGCGAAGCACGCAGAGCCGGCGAAGACGTCATCGACTTGGGTTTTGGCAACCCCGACATCCCGTCGCCCGACATTGCCGTCGAAAAACTCTGCGAAGCCGTACGCAACCCGCGCAACCATCGATACTCGGCGAGCCGGGGAATTCCGAAGCTCCGCAAGGCGATTTGTGACCGGTATCAAAATGTCTTTGGCGTCGATCTCGATCCCGAAACAGAAGCGATCGTCACGATCGGAGCGAAGGAGGCGCTCGCTCATCTCATGTGGGTCGTAGCGCAACCCGGCGACGGCGTGATCGTTCCGACGCCGTCGTATCCGATCCACCTGTTTGCCCCGTATCTGGCGGGCGCGATGGTCACTCAAGTTCCGCTCGGACCGCACGTCGCGGATTTCTTCACCGAACTCGAGCGCGCATATTTCGAAGAATGGCCGAGGCCGCGGGTGATCGTCGTCTCGTTCCCGCACAATCCGACCACTTACTGTGTCGACAAGAGTTTCTTCGAGCGCCTCGTCGCATTCGCGAAGTGCAACGACGTGTTGCTCGTTCACGATTTTGCGTATTCCGACATCTCGTTCGACGGATACCGACCGCCGAGCATGCTCGAAGTCGACGGCGCCAAAGACGTCGGCGTCGAGCTGTATACGCTGACCAAGTCGTTCTCGATGCCGGGATGGCGCGTCGGCTTCATGGTCGGCAACGCCGAAGTCGTAGCGGCGCTGCAAAAGCTCAAGAGCTATCTCGACTACGGCACATTCCAACCGATCCAGATTGCAGCGATTGTCACGATGAACGAGGCGCCTGAGTACCCGAAGGTCGTTTGTGACATCTACAAGGCGAGGCGTGACACCCTCTGCGACGGCCTCGAGCGGATCGGTTGGACGGGCATAGAGCGTCCACGCGGAACGATGTTCGTGTGGGCCCCGATTCCCGAACAATTCCGCGAAATCGGGTCGCTCGAGTTTGCGATCCGCATGATCAAGTGCGCCGGCGTCGCCGTGTCGCCCGGGGTCGGCTTCGGCAAGGGGGGCGACGGTTTCATCCGATTTGCCCTCGTCGAAAACGAGCACCGGATAAACCAGGCGATCCGCGGCATTCGACAAGTCCTCGAGGCCGGCGTCTGATCGTGGATACATGGCTCTTCCCAGCCGTTATCCTCACGGGATGTCGCCTACCCCGAAAGCAAAAAGCTATTGGCTCGGAAGCGAGCCGTACCATCCGCGGCACCCGCTTCATGGTTCGATTTCGGCCGGCGTCGCGATCGTCGGGGGCGGGCTCACCGGTCTGTGGACTGCGTGGTACTTGACTGAGACTGCCCCAGAGCTCGATGTAGTCGTGCTCGAGGCCGAGTCGATCGGCTCGGGCGGGTCGGGGCGCAGCGGCGGCATCGTCTCACCTTGGTCGACCATCGGATTGTCCGATCTGGTCGCAGCGATCGGCGCCGAGCGCGCTCTTTCCATGCACAATTCGCTTTGCGCCGCGGCGGGCGAGATCGAAAACGTCTGTCTTCGGGCTGGGCTCGGCTGCGATATCGACGAAGTCGCACAGCTCGTCGTCGCGACGAACCCAGCGCAGCGCACCCATATCGAGGCAGACTTCGCGACTGCCCGCGATCTCGGCCTCGATGCGGTGACGTTTCTCGATCGCGACGCGCTGAGTGATCGTGTCGTCAGCCCGCAGTTCTTGTGCGGCGTCGAATTTCATCCGGCGTACACGCTCAATCCAGCGAAGCTCGTGCGCGGGCTCGCCAAAGCGCTCGACGACAGGGATGTCGCGATCTATGAGGACACGCCCGTCGACCGTGTCCGCAAGGGCCATCCCGCGCGCATCGCGACTCCGGCGGGCTCGGTCGATGCGCGTCAGGTCGTGTTCGCGCTCGACGCGTATTCGAGCGGATTCCGTACGATGCGTTCACGCCAGGTCCCGCTCTATACCTATGTCGTGCTGACGGAGCCGCTCACCGACGCCGAACTCGAGAGCGTGGCATGGTTGGGCCGCCAAACGATCTGTGATCGTCGCAACTTCAGGCGGTACTTTCGGCTGACCCGAGACAACCGGATCTTGGTCGGTGGGCCGAAGCCGCAGTATCACTTCGGATCTCGCGTCGATGAGAAATACGACCGCGACGATGCTGCGTTCGCCGAACTCGAGTCGGTGTTTCGCACAGTGTTTCCTCAACTCGACAGTGTCGGCTTCACGCATCGGTGGGGCGGGGCGCTCTCGGTCACATCGACGCTCGTCGCGTCGTTCGGCACGCACGACGAGGGCAATGCCCACTGGGCTTACGGATTCGCCGGCAACGGGCTCGTTCTGTCGAATCTCGCAGGTCAGGTGATCGCTGCGAGGTGTCGTGGTGATGAGACGTTCGGCATCGAGTTGCCGTTCGCGCGCTCTGCGCTGCCGTGGCTGCCGCCCGAGCCTGTCCGTAGCGGATTCGTTCGCTCTGCCCTCAACGAACTCGCAGTTCAGGATGAGAGCTGGGATGCAGGCGCCCCGTATGACGGCGAGGCGTTGCTGCGGCGTGTCGGCCGCGTCTTGGGTTGAGTGCTGTTCTGGGTCTCGCGTTGTGAGGTGCGTAAGCCATGTCGATGTTGGAGGATGCGGTCGTTGACGGTGTCGTCGCCCATCGGGATCGGTTGGGCGAGTTGCCTCGCGAGCGTGCGTTGCATCGTTGCCTTCCGCGTTTGGCCGACGAGGTCGAATGGATGCCATTGGCCGATGGCTTACCGACTCGCGTCGATGAACGGTGCGTTGATGGCGAGCGGCTGTGGGTGAAACGTGACGATCTGACTTCCTCGTTGTATGGCGGGAACAAGGCTCGCAAGGTCGAGTACCTGTTCGGGGGGATGCGTCCGAATCGTGATGCCCTATTGACGGCGGGGGCGATGGCCACTCATCACGGTTTGAGTTGTGTGTTGCATGGCGCCGTTGTCGGTGTTGATGTCGCGTTGGTGTTGTGTCCGCAGGCCGACGCTCCGGGAATCGAGACGAATCGCCGCATCTTCGACCGGCTCGATATCGCGAGGTTCGAGACCCAAGGCAACGCCGGCATCCCTGCGGCGTTCTTACGTGGCCGTTATGCGTTGAAGCGTCGGGGTCTCGATCCGAAGCTGGTCTTGTTTGGCGGGTCGAACGCGTCGGGTACGCTCGGTTATGTCGATGCTGCGTGCGAGATCGCCGATGCGGTCGCTGCGGGGGAGTGTCCGATGCCCGACGTGGTGTTCACCGCGCATGGCACCGGCGGCACTGCCGTCGGGTTGTCGATCGGGTTCGAGCTTGCAGGTCTGCCGACTCGGGTGCGTGCTGTTCGTGTCGCGGACGCGTTCGTGAACAACTCGGTTCTGTTGTCGCCGGTGGCGTTTGGTGTGCGTCGAGTGCTGCGCCGAGCCGGCGCGCAGGTTGCACGTGTCGGGTTCGGTCGTTACGAGCTCGAGACCGGCTACTACGGCGCCGGCTACGGACACGCGACAAGTGCAGGCGCAGACGCTATGGCGACGGGGGAGTCGGCCGGCCTAGTGGTCGATCAGGTGTATACGGCGAAAGCGTTGGCTGCGACGCTCGATTATGCGAGGACACACCCTCGCGAGCACGTCATGTTTGTGTCCACGTTGTCGTCTCGCCATCCAGGCAGCGGTTAGGAAGCGGCGCGAGAATCGTAAGCCGCATTCCGCTCAGCCGCCCCGCTCGAGGCCGATGCCGTGTAGGCAGAAGTCGACGGCGGCGTTGACGACTTCTGCCTCGGTAGTCGGCGGGGCGTCGTCGCTCGGTGTCAGGAAGTTCCGGAAGAAGTTCATGGTGATCGTCACGATGCCGTGGCCGAGAAAATAGAGGTCATTGTCGGGGATGAGTCCATCGACGACGGCGTCTTTGAGGTGGCGTGTAACGTCTTCGACTGCGATGTCGATCCCTTTGCGCATCTCGTTGGCGAATGTCGCGTCGGTTGCCGCGAACTCGAAAAGGCGGAAGATGTCGACGTTTTCGCTCAGGTAGTCCATCGAGGCGGTGATTCCCTGGGCGATTCGGTTGACGGGATCTCCTTCGGCGCCGATAGCGGCCTGTTGGACTCGGCGCATGTCCTGGAGGGCGTCCGAGAGGATCGCTACGAATAGTGCCTCTTTCGACTCGAAGTACCAATAGAAGACGCCTTTGCCGACGCCGCATCCGGTCACCACGTCTGATACGGATGTCTGGTGGTATCCCCGGTCCGCAAAAAGCCTCGTAGCGACGTCGAGCAGCTGTGAGCGGCGTTGCAGACCGCGCCGCGTCAATTCTCTGGTCATGTCACGAGCCTAGGCTCTGCCCCTACCGCGTACCCTTTACCGCGACGACGTCGACTCGACGGCGGACACGAATACGGCGATTCGGTTGGCGATGGCGATCCGATCGTGATCGATCCAGGCTCGGTGGAACGAGCGGTGGAGCCAGACGAGTTCTTTCGTGCCGCTTCCGATCTGTTCGAAGAGGCGTTGCGCGTTTTCGAGTGGAACGACGTGGTCACGCTTGGCTGCGAAGCTGAGCGTCGCCGCTGTGGTCCGGCTCGCAGCGACGAATCCGGCGGTCTCGATCTCGACCGCCGTCGAGTAATCGTCGTATCCGATACGCTCAAAGATCGGCTCGTATGCGTCGGGAGCGTTTGTGTCGGCGCCGATGAAGCGGACGGTGCGTGTGAGCCACGACGCCAGTCGTGCTTTGGGTTGCCGTCGTGACATCGCCGTCGAGGGCGTACAAATGGTGATGAGTCCTGCGACGTCGCTCCGTGCCGAACATGTGAGCGCGAGACAGCCCCCGAGCCCCGCCCCAACGAGAATTACCCGTCGACCGCCGACGCAGACCTCATCGATCACCGCTTCGACGATCGTACGTAGATCCAGCGCAGATCGACCTGCAAGCGCCGCCGACTCGTTCGAATCGCGAAGCGTGGTGAAATCTGGCGCGACGACCCGGAATCCGTCGTCGTTGAGCCGGCGCGCTATGAGTTCGACACCTGCGTTGGTCTTCGCGTCGAGTTCACGGATGACAACGACGGCGATGTCGCGATCGCCGACGAGGTCGAGTCCGATACGCGATCCGGCGTGCGATTCATCACCCAAAGGGGTGGCCACTTCGTCGCTGGTATCCATGGTCGAATAAGTGTCCCGCTCACTGATTGCTGAAACTGCCCCGATTTTGTGCCGAGTCTAGATGTGGGGGCGTGTTGGCGCAGGCACGCCTACGCGTGCAAACGAGCAGGACACGACGTTGTTGTACTACATAATCAAAGTGCTCTTGACGCCGATTTTTTTCGTGGTATGGCGAATCAGGGTGAAAGGCCGTAAGAACGTGCCTAGACACGGACCAGGCGTGATCGCTTCGAACCACGTCTCGTTCATGGAGAGCATGTTTGTGCCGGCGACGCTGAGGCGACGCGTGACCTATGTCGCGAAAGCCGAATACTTCGAATCGTGGCGGACGCGCTGGTTCTTCGCGGGATCGGGACAGATCCCGCTCGAGCGAACCGGCGGCTCGGCGAGCGAGGCAGCGATCGCCGCCGCCGAGAGCGTGCTCGACAAGGGCCATCTTTTCGGCATCTATCCTGAGGGCACCCGCTCACCCGACGGACGTCTCTACCGCGGCAAGACCGGGGTCGCTCGCATCGCACTGCAGACCGGCGCCCCGCTCATTCCGGTCGGCGTGATCGGGACCGACAAGGTGCTGCCGGCGGGTAAGAAGTTTCCGCGGTTAGGTAAACGCGTCGAGATCATCTTTGGTGAGCCGATCGATGTCGACAAGTACCGCCGTTGGCCCGACGAGTATCGCGCAGCGCGCGCCTTGACCGATGAGCTGATGTATGAGATTCGCGAGTTGACCGGACAGGTCTACGTCGATGAGTACGCAAAGAAACCTGGGAAACGGCGCCTCGACGAGGACGCAGAGACCGGCGAGTCCTCAGGCAATCAGTCGGCCTCGGCTGCGTAGTCGATCACCCTCTCGACGGCCTTGCGCCACCGGACGTAGCTCTCATCACCGGGTGCTCGACGCGTCGGGACGAATCGATGTTCCTCGGCCCAGATCGAGCTGATTTCGTCGAGCGAACTCCACACGCCCGTAGCGAGACCGGCCAAATAGGCGGCGCCCATCGCAGTTGCTTCGAGGTTCGACGGTCTCACGACGTCGATTCCGAGTTGGTCGGCCTGGAAACTGCAGAGGAAGTCCATGACCGAGGCCCCGCCGTCGACCCGCATCTCAGTCGGCGTGTAGTCGAGGATCGTTTCCATCGCATTCAGGACATCACGAGTCTGATATGCCATCGCCTCGACGACCGCTCGCGCTATGTGAGCGAGTTCGCCGCCGTTTGAGAGGCCGAGGATCGCCCCACGGGCGTTGGCATTCCAATACGGGGCGCCGAGGCCTTGGAACGCCGGGACGACGACCACGCCTCGAGCGTCGTCGACCGATTCGGCGAGCGGACCGATCTCGGCCGCTTCGTCGATCATGCCTGCCCGGTCGCGCAGCCACTTGATTGCAGCGCCCGTGATGAAGATCGAGCCCTCGAGCGCATACGTGGTGACGCCGTCGAGACACCATGCAACCGTCGACAGAACCGATTCGCTCACCGGTGGTGGAGCGGCGCCTGCATTCACGAGCACGAAACTGCCCGTCCCGTATGTGTTCTTCGTCATGCCAGGCTCGAAGCAGGCTTGGCCGAACAATGCGGACTGTTGGTCACCGACGAGCCCTGCGATTGGCACGTCGAGGCCGGCCGCAGCGGCCGGGTCACAGGTCGCAACCGTTGTCGAGGAGTCGATGACGGTAGGCAGGCTCGACCGTGGAATCCCGAACCGGTCGAGTTGTGTGTCAGACCACTCATAGTTCGCGAGGTCATAGAGGAGATAGCGAGACGCGTTCGAAGCATCGGTTATGTGGGCAGCGCCGCCGCTCAGTTTGTAGGCAAGCCAAGAATCGATCGTGCCGAAAGCTAGGGCGGCATTGATGTCGATGCCGCCCTCGTTGAGGAGCCATTCGATTTTCGTGGCCGAGAAATACGGGTCGCAGACGAGTCCGGTGATTTCGCGGATCTCGGCCTCTGCGCCGGCGGCTCTCAGCTCGTTGCACCTCGGAGTGGTCCGCCGATCTTGCCACACGATCGCGCGGTGGAGTGGGGCGCCCGTCGACTTGTCCCAGGCTACGATCGTTTCACGTTGGTTTGTGATCCCAACGCCGCAGATCGCCGAGCGGTCGACGGATGGCGCCTCGAGAACCTCTTTGATGGTGTCGAGAACGCGGTCCCAGATTTCGTCGGCATCGTGTTCGACCCATCCGGGCCTCGGATAGAATTGTTTGAACTCTCGCTGCGCGATCGCGCCGACGTTTCCTTCTTCGTCGACGGCAAGGCAGCGCACGCTCGACGTTCCGGCGTCAATCGAGAGGATCCGAGGGTTCGACATGGCACGCCACACTAACTGAATCAGGTAGTAACCTCGACGGGCGGCTCTTGGCCGACGCGGACTCGATGTTCTGGAGGAAAGCATGCGTATCGGAATGCTCACGGGCGGGGGTGACGCTCCCGGCCTCAACTCGGTGATTCGCGCGGTCGTGCGCAAAGCGATAAGGGACGGCCATGAAGTGATCGGTTTTCGCTACGGCTGGCGGGGCGTCCGTGACAATGAGGCGGTTGAGTTGTCAGTCAGAGACACGCGCGGCTTGCTGTTTCGCGGTGGGACGATACTCGGAACGTCTCGGACGAACCTTCTCAAGGAGGCCTCGGTCGACGATGCGCTGGGGATGATCCGCCGTGCTGGTGTCGATGCGCTGATTGCGATCGGCGGCGAAGACACGCTCGGTGTCGCGGCGAAGCTCGCGAACGCAGGTGGTCAGATCGTCGGCGTGCCGAAGACGATCGATAACGACCTGTCCGCGACGGAGTTCACATTTGGGTTCAATACGGCCGTCGAGGTAGCGACCGAGGCGATCGACCGGCTCCAGACGACGGCCGAGTCGCACGACCGCGTGATCGTGGTCGAAGTCATGGGGCGCCATGCCGGCTGGATAGCGATGTACGCCGGTATCGCCGGGGGCGCCGACGCGATCTTGATTCCCGAGGTCGAGTTCGACATCGAAGACGTGTGCGATTTGATCCGGGACCGTAAGTCGCGGGGCGTCAACTACTCGATCATCGTCGCCTCCGAGGGTGCAACGCCGAAGGCCGGGACGATCGAGGTAGTCGCGAAGGGTGTCGACCAGTTCGGTCACATGAGGCTTGGCGGCATTGCGAACCTCATTTCGGGCGAGGTCGAAAAACGCACCGGTTTCGAATCGCGGGTGACGATTCTTGGTCACGTCCAGCGGGGCGGAATCCCGACAGCGTTCGACCGGGTGCTGGCGAGTCGTTTTGGCGTCCGCGCGTATGAGGCCGTAGTCGACGGCGACTGGGGCAAGATGGTCGCCCTGCGATGTGGCGAGATCGTGCGCGTGTCGCTCGAAGAAGCCGTTGGGACGCTCAAAACCGTCCCGCCCGAGTTCTTCGATGTCGCACGGACCTTCTTCGGCTAGCCGGGGATGAGGGCGGGTCTGGTCTACGACAAGATTCCAACCCAGGCGTTCGATTTCTGTCATGTCAAGCGTCCGCTGAATCGAGTCGATCGGCCAGGTCCTCGACCGGGGTGAACACGAATTGGCGTCCAGCCTTTCCGCGCGTCATCAACCCAATGGATTCCAGTCCTAGTAGGTCGGTGCGAGCCGTCTGCAGGGTGACGTGATGTGATGCGGCGTGGCCCTTGTAGGTGTATGAAGCCGACGGATGGCTAAGGGCATGACCAAGCAATGAGAGTTCTCGATGGTTGTACCGACGCGAATCTAGGTGGCATCCCCGCCATCGGATTCAGTGAACAGGAAAGACTTTGAGTATTGGATCGGAGTATCACGCAGGATTCGCGAGATCGACAAATACTCGGTGATCCAGAAACCCTGCCGCTTCATGGACCAGTAGAAGAGCGCGCGGGCTGTTCGGCCATTGCCGTCCTCGAACGGATGATCGTGGGCCAACCAGAAATGGAGAAGAATCGAACGCACGACTGGGGGAATGAATGGGTCACCGTCATCGGGACCATTGGCGAATCTACACATCGCTTCTAGCCGCTCTACCAGTTCGGTGGCTGAAGGCGGGACATGAACGGTGATGTTGCCGTCGAGATCGCTTATCAGCATTTGCCCGCTCGCAAGTTTGTCGATCCGATGTACCAGCTCTAGGACCTCGTCAGGTGTCCCATACACAAAGGGAGCATGCGACGTGTCGAGCAGAGGCAACGTGCGAAACGTCGACCGACGAGATACCTTGATGCGGTACCACCATTCCTCAGCGGTCAACTCTTGCGGATACACCGAGCAGTCGGCACGAACGTGCGGTAACTGGTCCATCCGTCACACAACGGAACGCCACCACGTGGCAAGAAGGCGCGACTCATCCGCCGCGCATGCGGTCAAGTATCACGGAAACAAATGTCGAGTATATGAGCGAGGGCGGCATGAGCTGATCCGCCTCACCAAACTCGGCTGGCGTAGCTTCCTACCGCGCCTATGAAATAATCCGAGCTGCGTCGGAAACCCGTCCCACCACAAATCTGGGGCGGGTTTCCTCTAACACGAGCCGACTCCGCACGACGACGTGCCATCGGTGCCGAGGTGAAGCCTGGGTGGCTGGTCAGCGGTATTGGCGGTCTTGAGCGTCACGAATGCGGTTCAGAATGCCCTCGGGCAGCTCGGCGACATAGTTCTCGATGCCGGTCCAGTGTCGAGTTCCTGAGGCTTGAGTTTCACGCCGAGCTTTTCGGACAGCCATTCGATCATGAGAGACTCGGCCCGCTGTTGTTCTTGGCTGTCGCCGGTTTTCTGCTCTGGCATGGTTATGCGACGAGGCTATGTTTGCCTCAGTCGTCGTCCCGACAGCGAATCATCGCCGTGTTGGCTGCGGCGTGGCGCATAACGAAGCCCGAGGCGGCGACTCCGATCGATATGACCGCGGCGAAGATCAGGCTTGGCCCGCCGACGACCGACGCCCCGCCCACCGCCCATGCAGCGATGATCGCGATGAGGAGTATGAAGCCGGTCAACGTCGACACCTTGCCGAACGAGGCGAGGCGATGCGCAGATCGCACGCGTCTTTCGCGTTCGGCAGTCACGTACTCACGAGCGGTGCCTGACTCGGGATCGGCGACCGTTCCGGAGGGCTGCATCAGCATGTTTTCGGTCCGTGCTCGTACTCCGTTGCGTCGATCTCGCGCATCATTTGCCATTCCGCAAACGACCGAGACAGCAGCACTGAGATGATCGAGGCGCCAATGACAGCGACGATTGCTCCGGCGATGCCCCACGCGATCGGTACGACCGAACCGCAGCCCGAGTTACTGCACGCAATCGCGAATACGGAGTGAGTGATCAAGTATCCGAGGACGGCTGCGATGACGACGGACGAGTAGATCGCGATGCGAAACATCCGCGGCAACGGCCGTTGCGCCTCGTTCGGCCTGCCCGCGTCGACAGGTTCATCGTGATCGCTCACGTCGCGGTAGAACTCATCCGATGTGGCCGTCGGCTCCGACGGTGTGACGACTTGGGTAGATTCCATGCCTCAGATCGTAAGCGTGTCGGCCCGATCAGGTCGATCTGATACTCGGAGGTTGCGCCGTCTGTGCCGAATCAAGAATCGACTTGGACGGCAAGGAACGGGATGTGGCAGCCGATTGATGCCGCCACCGACAACGGTCAGTAGGCCTCCGCGGGTCGACGCGTAGTCGTAGAGCCGGCAAAGGCTGCGACGGTGTTGGACACGTACGCGCCTGGTCTGATCGCGGCCCGGATTCGACGGCACTGGAGGTCGGAATGCTCGCAGTCTGGTGTGTGTCGGTAGACCTGCACCAGACTGCCTCACGAATCGTCGATAGCGGAAGTATCATCGTGATGGATGGGAATGGGAGACGAGCGGCGATCGGGTGAAGAATCCTGTCACATGACTGTCTGCGATGCCGTCGTCTCGGGGCGCGGAGCGACTCGTTCCACTTTGCATGGCTCAGAATCGGTCGAAAACGATGTAGATTTGACGCGAATGGTCGCTACGTGAGCCGGGTGGCAGCGGTGGCACTACCCAGATTCGACAATCCACCAATCGTCGAGACTGTCTTCGCCATGCAAATACGCGAAATACCGAGTCTCAGTGCAGCAAGAGTCGGGCAGTTGTGGGGCGACTCGCTCATCAAGCGTTTTCCCAATACAGTCGAACAGGAGCGCTACGAACCGCCGATTGAACAACCCGGCGCTGGAACGGCCATGCGGTTGACGTTTCGCCCGAGGCCGTCAGTTCGTTCATGGTTTCTAGGCGACAACGAACTTGTCCAGCTGCAATCGGACTGGGTCGCCTACAACTGGAAACGATCTTCACGGTCTGCGGAGTATCCGCACTATGACGATCGGCGTCGTTCATTCGCCGATATCGTTCAATCAGTCGATTCGTTCGTTAGAGCCGAACTCGACGCCGAACTAGTCCCCACCCAAGTCGAAGCCACATATGTCAACGTCATCAACACATCCGACATCCCCGGCGGCGGGAGGCTCAGCCGAGTGCTTGAGTCCGTGGGTCCAGCACGAGGCGCGTTTCTGCCGCCAGCCGAGAACGCCCAACTCGTGTCCACCCATGCGATCAGCAAAGACGGCGCAGAGGTTGGCCGACTCCATGTTGACGCCACGGCATCGGACGAATCGGTGAGACTTGCTTTGACGGCACGTGGCGCGCCATTGGAGCCGACTATCGAAGGTGCGTTAGCGTTTTTGGATATCGGCCACCAGTGGATCGTCGAGAGCTTCAAAGATTTGACGACCGAGACCATGTGGCAATACTGGCAGATTGTGAAGGGGTGAAACCGCCATGCTGTTAGAGAGAGACGCTCGCGAACTTGGACGACAGGCTCAAATCGGGTCATCTGCATACAACCCGCCTCCGTCTTTCGTTTACGAGGAACCGGCCAAACGGCTCTTCTATTCGGAGCCGCGCTCGGCTGACGACTGGAGACCTCAGGCAACCACCAAGATCACTGAGATGTTGCATCTCAAGCCCAGGTGGGATGGCATGTTTGCTCCAGCCATAGATTGGCAGGACGTCGCGAACGCGCACGCTTTCACCACGGGTCTCGATCCGCAGACAACACGAAAACCAGTGGTCGCGCCGAGCACCAACGGTGGAGTCATTCTCGCTTGGGAGGACGCTGACGACCTGCTTGAGTTCGTATTCGAATACGGAAGCGTCCAGATCACGTTTTCGCCAGCTGACGACAGCTGGGACTTCGTGGTCGATATCGAAGACTTGCCGATGGACGCGATTGATGCTGTCGAAGCTCAGATGTCACTGCGCTAGAGGCGATGGTAGACGATGATATCCCGCCGTATGTGGACGAGTCAGCCAGCCTAACGCCGGGAACACAGCTGATCCGAAGAGTTCGAAGCGGAAGTGATTGCTGGAACGACGCTGGTAGACGGGTCACGACAAATGCCTTTACGCTAATCACGAATCCAGAGACGCTTGTCAGAATGAAGTGCCCGCGGCCGGGTATGTCGGTCATCGTGGAGAGCCACAGCGACGTCGGCCTGTCGGGACTATGTGAGAGATACGATGATGAAGGCCTGGTCATCGTCGAATGGGCCGTATTGCTAGCGACAAGTGTCGAATGGGGAATTCAACATCGCCCGATTCTCGACGATCCAGACTTGGTGGATGAACCCGGACACTTCACGATCTTCCGTCTCGGTAGTGGCGATGCTCAGACAATGCCAGGTTCAGTGAAAAAGAAGCTGAGGGACGCTGGGAACGATCGAATACTTCAGTATCCGCCTGAACTTCGTACGTGATTCAGGTCGTCCCTGCTCCGACGAATTCGTTGTGCCAACCACCGCCATCGGACTCCGCTTTGTCTCGGCGAGCGAGTTGGTGGGGGGCATATCGCGAGCTGTCGGTGACAGGCTGTGATGCCGTCGAATGTTTCGCTCGTAGTTCAGAGGCTTCCGTTTCAGCACGTCAGAGCTGTCGGCCCTTCATGGATGGGAATTGTGGCATCTCACGCCCCGAATCGCCCCGCGATGATGCGTTGTTGTTCGGTCACGTCTGTGACCGCTTTCGTGCCGGTTGGGTAGCGCATCCAAAAGGTCCGGTCGTCGTCGCCGGCGCCTTCGAAGACCGGGAAGTCCGAGAATTCGACGGCGACGCGACAGATGTCGGCGCCGTCGATGGAGTGGAAGTCCCAGTTCACTATCGCAGTGGCCGCGTCGCCGAGTTTCGAGATCAACAGGGTTTGAAGGTGCTGGCCGAACAGGTCGTGGTCGCCGCGTTCGCCCCGTTTCGAGAATGTCTTGTAGTCGTCTTCGAGGCCGCGGATCGTGCCGTCGTCGGCGACGCCGATGAGTAGTGTGCCGCCGAAGGGGCTATTGAGGAAGCCGGCAATCGTCTTCACGACGCCTTTTTCCGGGATTTTCGTCTTCTTCGACTGGGCGCGGATGTCCCATCGCAGCGTCGACTTGTATTCGAGGTAGAGATCTTCGCGGTCGGCGCCGACCAGGTCGCCGATCGGGCCGATCGCCTGGCGCGCTACGCGCGCTCGTCCATAGATGCGGGGGCGGGACACGGCTTGGAGATCGGCACGGAGTTCGTCGTCGTCGAGTAGACGTCCGACAAGCTCGGGATTGTGCGCCTGGTTACGTTCGAAGCGGCGCGCGATCGCGGCGACGAAGCGGCTGTCGAATTCGACTGCGAAGTCTTGGAGCGAGTTCGCTCCGGCGCGCAGTTGAACGTCGGGGTCGGCGATCATGTCGCGTTCGAGCTGGTCGCTGAAAACCTGGTCGTCTTCGGTCCAGTCGGCGGCGTGGCGTTCGTTGAAACGTTCGATGATTTGTGACAGCGCCTCGAGTTCGGCGTCGGTATGGGGCCCCGTGCCGGCCGAGATCGCGGCGACCTCGCCGCGATCGACGTCGATCGATACGCTGCCCTCGAAACGTTTCGTCTGGCGGAGGTGCGTGAGCTCGATATCTGCGCCGAGATCGATGCTCGTCGCGCCCTGTTCACGGATCAGATTGGCGAGCACCCGGCAGTACAGGTAGTCGCGTTCGAGTTCGGTGTCGGTGAACGGGACGATTTGCGACAGGAACGAATACGTGCGGACAAACCGCGTGACGGCGTCGCGGAAGCGGTCTCGTTCGTCGTTGTCGAGAGCGCGGAACCGGTCGATCGGTGCGGCGAGCATTGCGTGGACTCGATCGGTTTCGGGTTTGTCGGCGAGGATGAGCCGCATCGTCGCGGCGATTTCGTCGGGGCGCAGCACGCCGAATTCGTCGAGCGCGTCGTGTGTGTCATAGATCAGGTTCGGGTCGGACGGGATCGCGACGGTTTTGCCGTAGTACGGCACGAATGCATTACGGATGTCGTTCTCGTCGTTGCGGAAATCGAGGACGAATGTTCCGTCTTTGTCGGGATGAATCCGGTTCAGTCTCGACAGTGTCTGGACCGCGTTGAGGTCGTTCAGCATCTTGTCGACGTACATTGCGTAGAGCTTCGGCTGATCGAAGCCGGTCTGGAATTTCTCGGCGACGACCATGATGCGATTTTCGTCGTCGTCGAACCGTTCGGCCGTTTCGCGTTCGGGGAACCCGTTCAGGCCGGCCTCGGTGTAGTCGTAACCGTCGAGGTCGAGCTTGCCGCTGAACGCGACGAGCACGCCGATCCGGTAGCCGTGGTCGGCGATGTAGTTGCGTAACTCGCGACAGAATCGCACGGCATGCTCACGTGACGACGTGACGACGTGACGACCATCGCTTTCGCCCGGCCGCCGACCTTGCCTGCGACATGTCGGCGAAAGTGCTCTGCGACGATTTCGGACTTTTGTGCGAGGTTGTCGGGGTGCAACGTGGCGAAACGCGCGATTGCAGCGCGTCCGGCCGCGCTGTCGTAGCGCGGGTCGTCTTCGATCGCCTTTGCGATGTGAAAGAACGTCTCGTAGGTCGTGTAGCTCGCGAGGACGTCGAGAATGAATCCTTCTTCGATCGCCTGTTTCATCGAATAGAGATGCGTCGGATCGTCCCTGCCGGTCGCCGGATTTCGCGTCCCGAAGAGTTCGAGTGTCTTACCTTTCGGCGTCGCGGTGAACGCGAAGAAACTCAGGTTCGGCTGGTTACCGCGCGCCGTGACAGCTTCGATCAGCGCGGCTTCGACCTCGTCGGGCGGTTCGTCCCCGACCTCTTCGTCATCGGCGGGCTCGGCGGGCCGGTTACCGAGCACCCGTTTGAGTTCTTTAGCCGCTTCGCCCGTCTGCGACGAATGCGCCTCGTCGATCACGACTGCGTACGACCGGTCGGGGAGCGAGCCGACCTTGTCGAGAACGTACGGAAACTTTTGCAACGTCGTGATCACGATCCGTGCACGTTCGGTCGTAAGCGCCGCGGCGAGCTGGCTGGAGTCTTTGTCGATCAGCTCGACGACGCCATGGGCGTGCTCGAACTGGTAGACGGTCGATTGGAGCTGGTTGTCCAACACGACCCGGTCGGTGATCACGATCACCTTGTCGAACACCTTGGCATCGTTGGCGTCGTGCAGGTTCGACAGGCGATGCGAGAGCCAAGCGATCGTGTTCGACTTGCCCGACCCGGCCGAATGCTCGACGAGATACTTGTGACCCGGACCTTCATGCCGCGCCTTGTCTTCGAGCAGGAGGACGGCGTCACGCTGGTGATACCGTGGGAAGATGACCGTGGCGGCTTTGCGTGAACCCTTGCTCGGTGTTTCGACGTGGACGAATCGAGCAAACAGGTCGAGCCACGCAGCCTTTGACCAGATGTCTTCCCAGAGATATGCGCTGCGGTGTCCGTCGGGGTTTGGCGGGTTCCCGGCGCGGAGACCGTCTCCTTTGTTGAACGGCAAGAACCGTGTCGACGCCCCGGCGAGCTTCGTCGTCATCGCGACCCGCTCGGTGTCGACGGCGAAATGTACGACGGCACGGCGCTCCAACGTGACGTTCTTCGGATCACGATCGCGGCGATACTGCCGGATTGCATCGTCGATCGTCTGGCCCGTCAACGCCGTTTTCAACTCGGCGGTCGCGACCGGCAGGCCATTCACGAACAGACACAGGTCGAGCGTTTTTGTACTGTCGGTCTCGTAGGCGAGCTGGCGCGTCACGGTGAGGCGGTTCGCGTCGTACCGTTCGCCAAGTTCGGGCGTAAGCCCATGCGCCGGCTTGAAATAGGCGAGCCGAAAGTTGACGTTGAGCACTCTGATCCCGCGGCGCAATACGTCGGTAGTGCCACGCCGGTTGATCTCTTTGGCGAGGCGCGCCTTGAACGCGCGTTGCGTACGCTCTTGGTCGTCACTGTGCAGCTTGACGAGCCGCAACCACGCCTCACCCTGAGTGACGCCGATAAAGTTGAACAACTCAACCGTGTCGAGCCCAACCTCCGCGTCGAAGTCTGAATTCGGCCCTTGTGTGGCGCCGAACTTCGCGTCGACATACCCACCCCGCTGAACGAGCCAGTTGCAGATAAGCGCCTCGAAATCTCGCTCCAACAGCCCCTCTGTCATGCAGCCACCCACGGAATGTCCAGCTCGCCGGTAACGGCGGCAGTGATAAGCGCCTGGCGGCGCTCAGCCAGCAGGGCGAGCTGCCGCTCCAGAACGGCTTCAGCTTTCCGAAGCGCGCCGGTCGTGGCGGTCAACGCGCGTAGCAGTTGCGCTTGTTCAGTTATCGGCGGTAGGACGATGGGGATGTCAGGAATGTCGCTCATGTTGATGTGGGCCACCGTCGTACTTCGCGAGAGATACTCGATGAACACTTGGGCCGGACCAGAGTAGATCGAATGGACCAGCCAATCTGGCATGACGAGCGATTGATCCAACTTCAAGAGGACCATGCGTTGACCCATGCAGACTTGAGGACTGGGCGGTACGACACACGCCTCGCCGGCCGGAGCTTCGCGCGTGAAGAAGACATCGCCCGGTGACGGAACGCCGCGACGAGTCCATTTTTGATACCCGTCAACATCTGTTCGCAGGGCGTCATCGAGTCGAAGTTCGCCATCCTTGACGTTCGCAGTACGCACGACGGCATATGCGCCGCGATCAACCGTTGACACAGTGGCATGCTCGGTGTCGACGATCTCTTCCACAAGGTGTCGCAGGCGCATCAGGCGCCATCCGACCGGCACTAGCGGTGCGAAATCGTGGCCGGTGTTGACGAGTTGGCGACTTTCCGTGCCCACGGTTACAACCATGTTGGATTGCTGGCGTCGCCGTTCTTCGAGGAGGTCGATGAGTTGTTGTTTCTTGGCGATGAGGGCGTCGATGCGGGCGGTTTCGGCGTCGAGATAGTCAGCAATTGCGGTCTGTATCAACGGGTCGGCGTCAGGGATCGGCAGGGACAAGGTTTTGCCTAAGGACTCACGCCAGGTTTGGTTGAGCGTTTATCGTGTAGTTCCATTCGCCGTGGAAGTCGTGGCGTGACAGGGGAAGGCCGGCGAGTTCGGCGTCGGTGATCTTGACGCCTTTGGGGTACC
>SDBV01000209.1_pt1 | contig 78714 bp, 77 predicted proteins | sample 2277081 | NCBI WGS metagenome assembly SDBV01 (sample SAMN10402039, study PRJNA504765) | marine sediment metagenome | isolation source: marine sediment core GS10_PC15, 223 cmbsf | place: Arctic Ocean: Southern Knipovich Ridge | collected 2010
TGACTTTGATCAGGCAGCAATCGTAAGGGTGTTTGGTCAAGTCAGGGAGAATCAAAGGGGACGTCTTTAACATCTTAACATTTTTATTTTTGAAAAAACGTTAAAATGTTAAAGAGTCCCTGAGTTCTTTCCCAAGACCTGACCCTACTCAATATATGGCTTGGTTGTCTAATAAAAAGAGCACAGTTGATGATGTGGTAATTAGATGAGCCGGGACTTGCAGTTCAATCAAAAAATGGGAGCCTTGCTCTTGCAACCAGACTCTGTAAAAATAAAAGGGGTAGACCAATAATGCGTTTTCACGGAATTTTAAAAACGCACCGGTCGGAAGTTAGCGTTTACAAAACCGCTGAACTCGGGCGTTAGCTGCAAGGAAAAGCAAGGAGATCGCATCCTATGAAATGGAGCAAGTGGCTAGAGAACTGGGACATGACGTCCCTCAAAATCAAGACCCCCTTCCTCGAGATGGCATGGAATCCCTCAGAGCCTGATAAGGTTGCTGCATGGGAGCTGTATATCGAACTTTTAACCCGCATCACGACACAAGCCCTTGCTATAGATGATGGGGACGAAAAAACGGCTTTGGACAGTGTCTGCTCCCTGTTTCCTACAACGCGTTCAATCATTAAGGGCAACGGAAGGGATTGTACTGAATTTACAAAAATCGCGATCTTAGTGCTAAATCAGAAAATTAGACCATTCACGGCGAAATGGCATCGCATATCGCTTGGCGGCGGGCTTGATGACCCCGCTGTTTGCGCAGCATTCCGAGAAGAGCTAAAAGAGCTGCAAGCAGTACTCTGTAGATATACTGCGATGCTTTCAGACATGGCCGGAGTTGAAGATCTAACTGATCTGGAAGGTTGAGCATGCCATACGAAAAACATAAGGTTTTCATTAGTTATCATCATGACAATGATCAGGCATATAGAGATGCTCTCATCCGATTAAACGACCAATATGAACTATTTATCGACATCTCTGTGGATACTGGTGACATAGACGACAATCTTGATGATGATGTGATTCGCCAGAAGATTCGCGACGAGTATTTGCAGGATTCAACCATCACAATAGTCCTCGTCGGAGTGGGAACCAAGAAGAGGAAGCACATCGATTGGGAAATCTATTCAAGTATGTATAACGGCAAGGTTAATAAACAATCTGGGGTGCTTGCAATCACCTTGCCAAGTACAGGGTGTACTTACTATACGGCCGCCCATGGCGACAATGAAAAGCAAACTGTCTATCCGGAAAATACATCGTGGATCTCCATCGCAAGTCGAGAGAAGTACGAGGAGCGCTACCCTTACGCGCCAGCAAGGATTATTGATAATTTGCTCAAGAATGAGGCCAAGGTTTCAATCACGAATTGGGACAAGGTTGCGGAGGATGTCGAAAAATTGCGCTTCCTAATAAACACCGCATTCGATGACAGGGCTCAGTATGAGTACGACTTGAGTCGCCCAATGAGACGGGCGAATTCGTAGAACTGCAGCTAACAATATTTTGCAGAGGACGTCAAAATCGCTATGTGCTTTTGCCGCCCTTGGTTAGGCAAAAAAAACATAAAACCATAAAGGTATTTAACCGGGGTGCAGCCACCTTAGATAGGTGATACTCACTCATGGCGATTGTCGAGGGGGCATCCATGGAACAAAAGACACTTAAACTGACAATCGATCTAGTCCCCAAGACGTGCTGGTACAAGAATCTTCGAAAACAAATACGTCGGTCCCAGTGGGACAAGCTTCGGAAAAAGGTCTACGAAGATCAAAGCAATGTTTGCCAAATCTGTGGTTCAATGGGCAAGCTCAGCTGCCATGAGATTTGGCACTACGACGAAAAGCGTCACGTTCAGAGGCTGCTCGGCTTCCATGCAGTGTGTGGCCTATGTCATCATGTTGCCCACTTTGGCATGGCGCGAATTCTTGTTTCTCAGGGACACCTGGACTTGGAGGCTGTCATTGAACATTTCATGAAAGTCAACGGAGTGAGCCGAGAGGTATTTGAGACCCACAGAACCGAGGCATTTCAAGCTTGGCGAGAGAAGTCCAAGCACCAGTGGAAAACAGATCTTGGGGAGTGGGCCTCCTTGGTATCTCAGAACTCGACAGTATGAAGCAACCAATTTTGCCCGTACCGACGGCAATCCCTGGCAAGCATGCTAAAATGAAGGGTTTTGCATAACAATACAATCCAGCGGATGTTTACGCGCGGCCATAAAGCGGCCACAAGTAAACACCGTTGATTTGAAACATTAGATGGGAAAAATAAAAATAACTTATGGAAAAACATCACATAGACAACAATATGCCTAGCGAAGGAACCCTACACAATCAACTTCAAATCGAGTGGCAAGATCATATTCAAACACGTGCTCAATCATGGAAGACTCTGCAAATGGAGATAGGTCTAATTTTGGGATTAGTTGGCGCTGATCTAAAATTTAATAATATTTGGATCACATCCGTGCTAGGCATTCTCGTTTTATTTTCAGTTCTCTCTGGATTCTTGGTATCGCTTGCTCATTGGAAAGTACAAATCCGCATCTTTAAAGATATTAATGCTATTGAACAAGCTCTTGGTTTACTTGATCCTAATTTTCTTCGTCAAGGACATGAACCTGGCACATGGAAATGGACTGATTTAATAAACCCAAAGCCTAAATATTCATATGTTCCTATTTATATATTAAGATTGCACATCGCTTTTGCTTTGTTCACGCTAGTTTATATAGTGGCGAAATTCGTGAAACTATAAAAACATCTATCAACGCACTGCACCTGACTATTACACACCGCCTTTCGGCGTTGGCTATCAGCAGGTGAGCTCAGATGTTATGCTAAAAAACAAGCGCACATTGTTGGTGGAAAATCAAGAAATTTGTGCCCGCGGGAATCAAGCAGCCACTGGAAGTGGCCATCTAAAGATCAAGCAGCGATCAAGACCGAATTTTGAAAGGAGCTTGTAATTCTATGAAAGTAGAAGAGCTAGTGGCTCAACTTAATGGGTTTGATCCAAAGTTGGAGATTCTATGTTATAGCGAGGATAGCGGTTTTAGGCTTTTAGATATTCAAGGCGTTAGCATTGTTGAAGGTGAAAAAACACGCGGAGATGACCAGCTTCCATCTCTAAAATTAGGTAAGACGGATTTTTCACAAAAACATGTAGATATTGAAGTGACTTCAGAGTTCTAGGAAAAAGGGAAAAGCCATCAAAATAAATTATTCCAGCGGAAGGCAAAACGCACCGCGCTGAATTCAGACGTTATGCCCTGGCATTGACTTGGACCTGTTTGATTTAGTAAGCAGGCTTGAATGGAAATGTCCGAATCCTATCCACTATCACCCATCAGACTACAAGGGAATTGAAACCATGTTTCTCGCTAGAAAAGTTTGAAGATCGTTCTATTGCCTGCACTAGCTTCCGTCCAACGTGTAAACCTCAATATCTCTTTTGGCCTAGGTCCTGTTCATCCTTGAGCCAATCTAAAATCGTTCCCCATTCAAAACGGACATACTTTCCGACTTTTATAAATGGAATATCGCCGCGCGAGGTCCGTTCGTATATCCAGCCTTTTGGAACATTCAAGCGCTCTGCTAGCTCATCAACATTGAGCAGATGCTGTGTTTTGTCCTTTGTATTGTTCACTTGATTTACCTCCTATCAATATTTTCCATACATTTTTTGGTGTCGTTACTAATTACATATAACACTAATCTAGTCTTGTAGCAATGTCTTAAACACTTGTATACTATTTTTCTTAGTGTATTATGTAAACATGAGCATAGAACAAGAGGTCGCTAGATATCAGAAGCAAGGCCTTATTCTCGCTACCAAGGAGCAAGGTTTTGATATCACGGCGCGCATGATCGATGATTGGGTAAGTATAGGCCTGCTTGATAAGCCTAATAAAAAGGGGCTTGGGCGAGGTAAGGGCATGCTCGCAACCTGGTCTGATAACCAGCGTCAATTGTTGTTGACTCTCCTGCTCAAACGAAAAGAAATAAAAAAATTGATTACGCCCCTTTTCAATATACCGGTATGGATTTGGCTTGAGTATGGTGATGAACATGTGCCGCTTCGACAGACAAAGCGCGCATTGCTAAATTGGAGCCTCTCTCATGGATACCGAGCAAATTCATGGAAACGCGCTCGCCTATCTGCCAGAGCATTGCTGGATTCGTTCAAGTACGAAGGGTCCACGCGAAAAGATCGAAATGAGCTGGTCGAAGTATTGGCTCGCGCCAGCTATGGCGGCATATGTGATTTATTAGAGCTTAGGCAGGCAATTGAGAAAGTGTTCGAACCTGATAAAGTCGGTCGCGAACTCGGTCCACGCGGAGCCCAATTGACGGTCGATTCGATCTTATCAATAGTTGAGGCAAGACTTAAGACAATTGCCAGGATCGAGAATATTAGCGATGATGAATTTAAGTCGGCTCGGATAGCATACGCGCAAGCCACAAATCTCTATTGGCGTGACTTGCCCCGCTTTGTAAGCGATCCTGATATGGGTGACTTCTTTGAGATCAACAATGTTGAAGAACGGCTTAACTCGGCTTGTATGAGCCTGGTCACGTTGATCGGGCTGCAAGATAAAGCAAACTTGAACATGAAAGGAGGTGAAAACAATGCCTCAAGGATCGATTAGAAAACGAGGACGCACCTACTACAAACGGTACTATGTCGGTGGAAAGTGTGTTGAACGCGCGGTCGGACCGACGAAGCGCGAAGCCGAACAATCTCTTACTGAAACCATGCGTGATCTCAATAGAGGCCAGTACGTGGAGCTCAAGGAAATCGGTTTTGCCGATTTTGCTCACATATGGCTTGAAAACTACGCGGAAGGAAGGGTTCGACCCTCAACGTTCAAGAGCTACCGAGACTCACTGAGGCTGCATCTGGTCCCGTTCTTCGGGTCTAGAAAGTTGATCTCCATCAGAACCCAAGATGTCGATGAGTATGTGGCTAGCAAGCGACGGAGTGGCCGGTATGCGCCCGCCAGTATCGCGAAACATCTGATAGTGCTCAAGATGTTGTTTAAACGAGCGATTATCTGGGACTATGCAGCGGTTAATCCAGCTGAATATGTAAAACCACCTAGAGCGATCAAAAAAGAGGTCGAGGTCCTCTCGCCACTGGAAATTCAAGCCTTCTTGGATGGGGCAAGCACGAGATATCGCCCATTTTTTACAACGGCGGTATTGACAGGCTTGCGCCTGGGCGAGTTGCTAGGATTGAAATGGTCGGACATTAACTTCAGGACTTCGCAAATCCATGTGCGCCGCGCTTACGTGATGGAGCAATTCACGGAGCCGAAAACTCGCGCCGGGATACGCGCGGTCGTCATGGCCCCGACTTTAGTCGGCACTCTCAAACGTCACCGACTCAAATCTCCACCCGGAGATTTGGATTTGGTATTTGCCACTGAGGAAGAAAAGCCGCTAAACGGTAGCAATCTACGCCAACGGGAGTTCCACGCGGCTTTGCGTCGAGCAAAGCTTCACAGAATCAGATTCCATGATCTGAGACACACGTATGCGAGCCTTCTGATTGCCGCAGGAGAGAATCTCAAGTTCATTCAGAACCAACTCGGACACAGTTCCATTCAGGTTACGATTGACCGATACGGACACCTGATTCCCGCCATTCAACATGGCGCGGGAGAGCGACTTGAGAGCCTAGTTTTTGGTTCAAACATGGGCAAAACATGGGCAAAATCAGAGTTATCCACAACCCCGCAAGACATCTCCATTGAGGAACATGCCCCTTGAGCAGGGAACAAATGCGAGCCGACGATCCGATTTGAACGGACGACCTGCTCATTACGAGTGAGCTGCTCTACCAGCTGAGCTACGTCGGCTAAAAAATCTTAGTTATCTTATCTATTGGTTTAGTCTTCGGCCAGAGGTTCGTCGTCTTCCAGTGTTTCCTTGACATCTGTCTCGTCCGCCAAATCTTTTGCGTCTTTTTTTTCTTTCGTCCCTTTAGGTCTTTTCGGTTTGACGTCTTTGTCCGGCAAAACCTTCGTAATATCAGCTAGAGGGACCTCGAGAAACTTCCCGTCGTCCCCTCGAAGCTTTATTCTCTCTTTGACGGCGTTCATGCCTATCACGCAACCTTTATGCCCTTCGCAGGTTTCGACACACTTGCCTTTTCTGGGGGCGCGCTTGCGAAAATCCTTGTAGGCTTCAACTTCATACCTAAGACAGCACATGAGCCGCCCGCAAATTCCGGAGATCTTTTGCGGATTAAGAGGCAGGTTCTGTTCTTTGGCCATTCTGATGGACACGGGAACAAAGTCGGTCAAAAACATGGTGCAGCATAAATCTTTGCCGCAGAGACCTAAGCCCCCGATCATGCGAGCCTTATCTCTGACACCGATCTGCCGCAGTTCAATGCGGGTCTTAAAGTGTGAGGCCAGGTCTTTGACCAATTCCCGGAAGTCGACCCGATTCTCAGCGGTAAAATAGAAAACCATCTTAGAGCCGTCAAATAGCTGCTCAACCTTGACAATCTTCATCTCCAATTTATGATCGATGGTCTTGGCCAGGCCGACCTTGAAGGCGTCTTCTTCCTTATCAAGATTTCGCCGCAATCTTTCCAGATCGTCGTGATTGGCCCGGCGCATCACTTTCTTTAGCGGGCGCTTGACCTTGTCGTCGCTAATCTCTCGTGGGACTGAAGAAACAGAACCCATCTCCAAGCCCTGGTTTGTCTTGACGATAACCTGATCGCCCGTGTCCAACTTAAGTTTGCCGGGATTGAAATCATATGTTTTGCCGGGTCGCCTGAAAACGACAGCTACAACCGTGGGCATACTAAACCACCGCCTCTAATGAAAAGAACAGATTCTCAAACGCCAGCAAAGGACTGACGTTTCGCTCGAGGTGTTGTTTGGCCAAGCTAATATCGGCCAAGGCCGAGCGCATAGCACTCCGAGTAATTTCTGCGTCTTTGAGTTCCATAATTAAGTCGCTATTCGCTAAAAACTTGTCATCGCCATTTTCTCTGATGACCAGTGTGTCTCGATATATGGAGGCAACCAATGCCAGTGACTGCCGAAAACACTGCTGCTCAAGGCGGGCCCGCTCCCGATGATGACGAGCGGCCAGATCACGTTTGAAGCCGGAGATTGATTTTGAACCCTCGACCATTGACAGCGCCTCGGCCAACTCGGCATCTTGAGTTTTCTTAACTTTGAGAGTCTGCTTCTTGGCTACAGCGACCAGTTTAGCCGCGAGAGCCGCCGACCGGGCCGTGCTTGGAGTCTTTGACAGGAGAACGCCGGCCATATCATTTCGAACGTTAAGGAGACCGCTTGCGGCCATCTCAAGAGCTTCCCCGATTATCCCGCCCGACAACGCGACAGCCAACTCGGCCTTATCTTTAGAAACCTTGTGGTCTTTGATTAAAATATCACGGGCGACTTCGTTGCCCAGAGCGCCAAACCTAACCCGCTGGCACCGTGAAGAGATCGTCGACAGCACACGAGACATATCGTGGGCAACCAAAATGAAGACGACGCGCTCCGGAGGCTCTTCAAGTGTTTTCAGCAGCGCGTTGGCGGCTTCGGGAAGCAGCTTGTGGGCTTCGTCAATGATTATTACGCGATAGTTTCCCGCGTGAGCTTTGAGTTTGACTCTCTTGATAAGGGTTTTAATTTGATCCAGAAGAATACCTTGGGCGCCTTGTGGCTCGATATAGATAAAATCAGGATGAGTTCGCGCCTGAACACCCCGGCAAGAGATACACGTGCCGCAAGCTTGGGCGCAGTTTAGGGTCGACGCGAAAGCGTGCGCTGTTTTAGATTTGCCGACACCGCGCGGACCATAGAACAAATATGCGTGGGCCAACCGGCCCTTATCGATTACACCCTGGAGTAAGCTGATCTCTCGATCATGACCCTGGATCTGCTCCCAGAGAAAATTATCTTCCATTTCTTTGATTCTAATGAATTTTGGCCGACTATGCCAGCGCGAATGCTTAAGCTTGTGCGGAACGGCTCTTGAGAAAAGCTCTAAGCGTGTCCACAACTTGGTTATGAATGTGGTCCACCGGATCGCGACCATCGATGACACTAAAGCGCTCATCGTATTTTACGGCCAGGTCTTCGTAGCCGGCTTCGACCATCCGATGAAAATGCAGCGGTTCCAGCTCAAGTCTGTCGCGCCCTCTTTCCATAACCCGCCCGAGCCCGAGTTCAGCTGAGATCCGGAACAAAAATGTCAGATCAGGCATAAGACCGCCTGTTGCCCATTCATTTACTGAGACGACAGTCTGAAAATTCAGACTCCGCCCGTGAACCTGATAAGCAAGTGATGAGTCAAGATACCTGTCGCAGAGGACAATTTTTCCCTCGTCGAGAGCGGGTTTTATCACCTCGGCAACTGATTGGGCGCGGCTGGCTGAATAAAGCAGGGCTTCAGTGACGGACGTCATCTCTTTTAGTTCCGGGTCTAGAATTATTTCCCGGAGACGGTCCCCGATGGGGGTGCCGCCGGGCTCCCGGGTAGTCAGAACCTGACGATGCTGCCGCAGCAGCCAGTTGTTTAAGAGCTTGACTTGAGTGGACTTGCCGCATCCTTCAATGCCTTCAAAGGTTATGAAGATTCCGGCCATAGCGCGCTCCTTCCCTCAGCGTCGATGCCGACTACGAGCGGCAGGCCATCTACTTCCAGACGATATATCGCCTCAGGGCCGAGCTCGCCGTAAGCGACAACTTCAGTCTTAGTCACAAATTGAGAAAGGTAGGCGGCGGCCCCGCCTGTGGCCACAAAATAGACCGCTCTGGCGATTTGCATGGCCTCCTTGACCTCAAGTGACCGGTTGCCTTTGCCTATCATGGCTTTTATCCCGTATTCAAGAAGAGCCGGTGTATACGCGTCCATCCGCGAAGCAGTTGTAGGCCCGATCGAGCCCGAAGTAGCGTCAGGACGAGCAGGGGCCGGGCCGGCATAGTAAATAGTCTGACCCTTGAGATCAACCGGCAGGGGCCGTCCTTCGGTCAGGGCTTTCACGAGACGGAGGTGGGCCTGGTCTCTCACTGTAAACAAGACACCGCTCACCGCGACCATCCGGCCGGCGACAAGGCTGTCTATGACCTCTTGATCAATGGGCGAGCTGATTTTCAATACGTCGTCGGCTGACATCATGCCCCCAACAATTTCGCGGTCGCTGAACGCAGACAATTACAAGACAGGTTTACGGCCACAGGCATACAGGCAATATGAGTCCGATCGGTCAAGACAGACACACCGAGCGCGGTCGTCTCTCCACCCAGGCCCGCGGGCCCTATTCCCAGCTCGTTAATCTCATTCATCAAACGCTTTTCCAACGCCGCGACGTCTTGTCGCGCGGACGGGACGAGAAAATCCCTTAGCAAGGCCTTCTTGGCTAGAAGGGCGACTGAATCAAAGCTGCCGCCTATTCCGACGCCGACAAAAAGCGGCGGGCAAGCGCTGGGGCCGGACTCCGACACAACACTGACAATGAACCTGACTATTTCATCCTCCCCGACTGTGGGTCGCAGCATTTTGAGACGACAGGCGTTGTCGCTGCCGCCGCCCTTAGGTAAAACTGTGATCTTAAGTTCGCTACCGGAGACTAGTTCAACATGGACGGAAGCAGGTCTTTTTGTCTCCGGTTTGGTCCGCCCTGTCAGGGCGTCGGAGATTACCGACTGACGTAACCGGCCTTCTTTGTAGGCCCGCGCCACGCCGCTTTGAATGGCCGGCTCAATTGGCCCGTCAAAGACGAGATCTTGGCCGACCTGAGCAAAGACCGTCACATATCCGCTATCCTGGCACAGAGGCAATGACTCTCTGTCGGCTATTTCCACGTTGGCGACAAGGTGCTCAAGCGCCCTTGCAGCTGCCGGCGAGTTGCTCAACTTACCCGCGTCTTTTAGTAGTGCGCCGACATCGGCCCGCGCTTTATAGTTTGCTCTCAGACACAGATCGGCCACGAGATTAATGACATCGTCAACAATTATGGTCTTAATTCATTTCACCCACTCAATTCCTGACAATCAAAAGCACTCATCTGATTCCTGCTTTCACAGGAACGACATGGCCCTTTTGTCATTCCGCGCTTGATGCAGAATCTATTTCTCAGATTCCTGCTTTCGCAGGAATGACATTATCTCTTCGCGGGAATGACATGGCTCTGCGCGGCCCGTCTTGAAAACTAGTCCAGTTCTTTAAGCATATCGCGGATTGAGGAAGCTCCAAGCTCAAGGGCCTTCTTTTCTTTGCCGGAGATCTTAAGCTCGATTATCTGCTCGACGCCTCCGGCCCCGAGCTTCGCCGGTAGGTTTATATAGATATCCCTCAGACCATATTCTCCGTGAGGCTGACAACAAACTGAGAAGTTCTGCCCGTCCCCGACGATAATCGCGTTCAACATGGTGCTTAAGGCGGCAGCCGGGCCATAGGCCGCGCTACCTGTCTTTAGCAACTTAACGATCTGAGCCCCGCCGTGCTTTGTCTGATCGACTGTCGCTGATAATGACTCTTTTCCAATTAGATCCCGGAAGCGCCGTTTGTCCATGTTAGCCAAACTGGCTACCGGCACCATATTATCGTCATGAGACCCGATAACTATCGCTTTCGTTGAAGAAGGCAGCGCTCCGGAGGCAACAGATAAGAAATGAGTGAATCGACCTGAATCCAGGAGGCCGCCCATCCCGAAAACTTTTTGAGGCTTGAAGCCGGTTTCGCGCCAGGCCAGGTAAGTCATAATATCGACCGGATTAGTGACGACAACAACGATGGCGTCGGGAGTCCTCTTTTTGATTTCGGCACAAATCGCTTTTACCGCGGTGGCGTTTTTGTGAAGAAGGTCGACGCGACTCATCCCCGGCGCTCTGGGTGACCCCGCTGTGATCACAACAACATCGGCGCCTTCGATTAGCTTAAAATCAGACCCGCCGGTCACCCGGTCGTCCAACTGCAAAATCGCCAACGCTTGCGAGATATCCAAGGCCCGCCCCTCGGCCAGGCCGTCGGCAATATCGACAAGAGCTATATCGGCTACTCCAAGAAGGGCTGTTAATAAAGCGGTGTTGGCGCCAACGTTCCCGCTACCTATTATGGCGACTTTTCCATTCGGTTCAGACATATAGGTTTATTCTAGCCTAATTAGCGTCAAAAAAAAGAGCTACTAGACAAAGATTCTCTTAAGGTTCGGTATCGTGATCGACGGTGGGAGCATACTTCTGTTTTAGCAACGCCGGGATGGCCACCGACTCGCGCAGCTCATCATAGTCGATAAATTTGGAGGTGTCGACGGAGAAAATCACAAGCTCGCTTACGTCGGTATCAGCTTCCACAAGTATTTCCCCTTGAAGAACCGCGAGACTCGTACCCAGACAGGTTTCTTTGCCGTGCTTGCCGACTCTGGAGACACAGATGACTAGGTGGGCCTGGCCAAAAGAACGGGCGATGGCCAGTTCTTTTATGGCTTCAAGCTCCAGAAGGGAAATGGCATCGACTTGCATGACTATCGCGGTTGGTTGCAATTGGATGGCCAGCATGTCAGCGCCGCCGCTATAAGATTGCTCCTCAGAAAGAACCAATGTCGGCCCGAGACATGTGCGCACCGGTTTGATTTCGCCTACGGGCACCGTATCGACAAGCACACCGTCGCGGGCGATCAACGCGCTTTGCGCGCTCTGTCCTTTGGCTGTATCCAGTACCAGCCCGGTCAACATCTCTACTTCGAACTCTTTGGCCAATTCTTGGAGCTTCCCGACGGCCGTTGGGTCAGGGTCTTTCTTAAACCCCAGAAAGTGTTTGTTGAAGCAGAGCAGATCAACACCTTCTTGGCCGGCGCGCTCACAGATATGCCTGATTATGTTGAGATTGGCGGCAGTGGAATTATCCGGCTCGTATTGGGCGAGCGCTACTTTCATCACTTTTCAGCAGGCTCGGTTGTTTTGGTCGCTTTAGCTGCTTTGGTTGTTTTGGTCGCCTTAGTTGCTTTAGTTGCCTTTCTTTTTTTGCGATATTCTTCCTTGGTTGAGCAGTCGGGATCGAGACAGAGCTCCCAGGGCCGCTTACCTTTAGTAATTACCTTTATATTTGGTGATCCGCAATGTTCGCAAACTGTTCCAAGCGGCATTACGTCCCCAAATTGCGGCAACGGATATGACCGGCTGCAATCAGGATATCCTGAGCAACCAACAAAACGCTTCTTACTTTTCTTCGCTCTGATTATCCTAAGCTCAGCGTCGCACTCCGGACATTGGCCGACAGTTTTTCCCTCAGCGATGCCTCCGCGTATTTCAGACCCGACGGCCTCTTTATTCGCGACCAAAGACTCCATAACCTCAGAAAGCAGGCTGCGTGACTTTTCTACGACTTTTTCACGCGTGATTCTGCCGGAAACAATGTTGTCGATATTAGACTCGAGCTCCGCGGTCATGTCAGGACTTGAAATCGCCGGCGCGTGTTTTCTAAGTGAATCGGAAACGGCTATCCCCAGTTTGGTCGGGACAATGGGATCACTATGCATATAACTCCGCTCGTAAAGATTTTGAATAATGTTATGACGAGTGGCTTTTGTGCCAAGCCCCAGTTCTTCCATCTTTTGAATCAGCGCACCCTGGCTGTAACGCGGCGGCGGGAGTGTCTGTTTTTCCTCAACTACTGTCTCAAGAACGTCTACAGTCTGTCCTTCGGTCAGGTCAGGCAAAATATCGTCTTTCTTTCTTCCATACCTGTAGTACTCCAACCAACCCTGCTCAACTATGCGGCTTCCCCTAACAAAGAACGGCTCCCCGCTCACATCTATGTCAATCCGCATTGATTCCATCTTGGCCTTCGGCGCCAGCGTCGCCAAAAAACGCCTGACGACTAGCTCATATATCTTCCAGTCTTTACCGGACACCGTCTCAGTGGTGGCGGCCCCGGTCGGATGGATAGGAGGATGATCTGTTGCTTGCTTCTTGCCCCGGGTCGGCACCAGCTTACTTTGACTGTTTATCTTCGCCGCCAACGGTCCTACTTCCTCGGCCGCCCTCAGTCTCTCAAGGATACCCCTTAAATCGAGGGAAGGCGGATAAACCGTGTTGTCCACACGCGGATAGCTTATAAGCCCCCGCATATAGAGACCTTCGGCAATCCGCATCGCGTTAGCGGGAGAAACGCCAATTCCCGCTGCCGCCGCCAAGAAACTCGTCGTATTAAAAGGGCTCGGCGGACTTGTTGATTTTGCGCTCTTCTTTACCTGACTGACCGTACCCTGTTTGCCGAGGCGCTTGACCATATCGTCCACTTCTTTTTTCGATGTGAAGCGCTCTGTCTTGTGTCCAGCCTCAAACCGGCCGCCGCTCCCATCAAAGGTACCCTTAAGCTGCCAGTAAGTTTCCACGACAAACACCGTGCGTTCGCGCTCACGGTCAACAACCAAACTCAGCGTCGGGCTTTGAACGCGCCCGACCGATAAAAACTGACTCCCAAGCCTTGTCGACGACAGAGACAAGAAACGTGTCAGGGTCGCACCCCAGATTAAGTCTATGTCTTGTCGGGCCTCACCGGCTTGCGCCAGATTTTCACTGATAATGTCGAGATTATCGAAAGCATCGCTAATCTCGGTTTTTGTCAATGCCGAGAATTTTGCTCGCTTAATTGTTGCCGTCGGGTTGACGGTCTTTATCTCGTTCGCGGCGTCTGAACCTATCAGCTCTCCTTCGCGATCATAATCAGTCGCGATAATAATGGCGTCAACCTTTTTGGCCTGTCTTTTGAGTTCATTGACCAAGTTTTTTTGGGTCGGTATCTTTAGTATTTTGGCGTCTATCAGCTGGATCGGCTCAACTTCCTGCCAATTCGAAAACTCAGAAGGAAAATCGACCTTCAGAATATGGCCTCTGAGACCGAGCGAGACCATTTCGTCTCCGTTGACGCTGAACAAAAAGAGATCAACCCCGCCGGCTTTCTTGTGTTCAACTTTTCCGTCGCCAAGTAACTGCGCAATTCTTTGAGCGGCATTTTTCTTTTCGCTAACAACTAAAGTTCTCAAATTACTCCTTGAATCAATTCTGATTTTTAAGTCGTAATATTATCACAAAACAAAGTTTCGCAAACATATCCGTTGTTTTATCCGCTGAAATCGCTGTGCCTAAACATCGGCCATGTCTAACGTGGGCGCTTATTCCCACCAACGTGCAGCGAACAAAGTAGCTTCATACAGGGCGATCATCGAACCACCGAGAATAAGCATTGGGGGCAGACTCCAGTCGGGTGTCGCGATCGCGGCAATGATCAGAATCGCCACGTAAGCGATCCGCCAATTCTTGCGTAGCGTTGCCCGGCTGACGATCTTCAACCGCATCAGAGCCGCTAGAACCAACGGCGTTTCAAAAGCTAATCCGAAAGCCAACAAAAATAAGGTGATGAAATTAATAAAGTCTGTGGCGCTGAGGATTTGAATGATCCCCAGATCCTGACCTTGTGTATAAAGCCAAGTCCAGGCAACCGGCATGACATAAAAGTATCCGAGTGAAGCGCCCATGCTAAAAAGAAGAACCATTACGAAAACCACTGGAAATAGAATTCGTTTTTCACGGCCCTTGAGGGCGGGCGCGAGAAACGCCAGTATCTGATAGAAAATGATCGGAGTGGAGACAATGACACCGCCAAGAAACCCAAGCTTGAAACGGACCATAAACGGTTCCATTATGCTTTTATAGACCAGATTGAATTCCGGATGCAGCCTGGCAACCATGATCTTAAGAATTAAATCAGCATAAAAGTAACCAATTGAACCGGTGATAATCACCGCGACAATAATGTAAGTCAGCCTTCGCCGCAATTCATCTATATGTCCAAAAAAAGTCAAACTGCGTTCTGCCAAAAAGTGCTCCCTTAAATTTTTTAGCCTTCGAACAACATCACTCGCGCCAATAAGCTACATGCGGGAAATAATAGGACTTAGTAGAACTTAAGTAAGCCTATAGCGTCTATTGTCCAGCTCTGTATGATATCAACTTGAGGCCGATTGATCAATTAGAAGAATTTTTTAAGGCGCAGAACAGAGTGACCCCTGCCGTCCGAGACTAGCTCAACTTTGTCCATAAGGGCCATGATGATGGATAAACCGTATTTATCGGGGCTGGCTTTGGTTAACTCGGATGAGGTCGCCGAGACCAATTCCTTAACAGCTTCAACAGAGTTGATCTCGACGGTCAGCTCAGATTTATCCATCTGAACGCTGAAAGACAGATCGATACCTCCGTCGGGAAAGCTATGTATCATGCTGGTGCAGATTTCCGACATGACAAGCTTGAGATCTTCCACGGTGTCAGCGTCGAAAGGTGTGACCTCCGACAAGCCGCCGATTGCCAGTCTGACCAGACCAACGAATTCACGCTTGGCCGGGATCTTAAAGGAAACAGTGGAATCCATGAGTTACTTAAACACTTTGAATTGCCTTATCTTGATCCTCAAATATCGGAAAGACCTTTACAAGACCGGTTATTCTGAAAATCTTGAGAATGTTCTCTTGCGTACAGATCAAAGCGATGGCGCCGTCGTGAGACCTCACTCGCTTCAGCCCTCCTACAAGAACGCCCAGCCCTGAGCTGTCCATAAAATCAACTTGCTCGAGATCAACAACGATCTTAAATTTCCCTTGATCGACAAGATCCACTAGTCGGCTCTTTAGTTTGGGGGCCGTATAAACATCCACCTCTCCGTCTAGTTTTAGCAACATCACACCGTCTTTTTCTTCCACTTCAATTTTTAGATCCACATTGCACCTCCACGATACATCGCTTAAAGTCTTCTAGTAACCAAACTGTTGCCCGTCCCGCACAACCCCTAAAGTGATTGACCTAAGCGGCCCGAAACTGTCTCATAGTTTCTTTGACCTCGGCATCAGTCACTTGTCGAAACTCTTTATAAAACTGTCCGACGGCGTAAAACTCCCGAGGTGCCGATAGACAAACCAACTCATCCACTTCGGGCGCAAGTTCCGTTACTGTTTCAGCCGGCGCCACTGGAACGGCCAGGATAATTTTTCTCGGCTTAAGCGCACGCAAAGCCTTGACCGCCGCCCGCGCGGTATAACCAGTGGCCAACCCGTCATCGATAACCAGCACTACTTTATTACCCACATTGAGGTCAGGTAACTCCCCCACATACTGCCGCCTACGCCTTTTTATCTCTTCGAGCTCGTTGTCGACGCTTTGATCAATATAGTCTTTGGAGACGTTTAACGATTTGACCAATGCCCAGTTCATTATGGGTTGACCGTCACCCGCGACTGCTCCAATGGCCAGCTCCCGGTTCCCGGGAGCGCCGATCTTCCGGGGGATAATCACATCCAAGTCAGCTTTCAGCTCGCCGGCCACCTCTGCGGCAACGACGACTCCGCCGCGCGGGATACCAAGCACAACAGGTTTTTCCCCTTCAAACTTTTTTAATGCCCGCGCCAGAGAGCGGCCCGCGGAAACTCGATCTTCAAACATGCCCAATCCCTAAATAAGTAGCGCTTGATTAAAACTTATAGAAACGATTCTACAACTTTTTTTCCAATAAATGTTGCTTTCAAACCAAATAAGCGCCCGTCTTTCCAATATCATTTCTTCTTTTTGGGAATATAGTGAGCAAGGGAGGGAATAATTTGTGTCTTTAGATGTCAATTGCGAAACGAGTAACGGTGTTTTTGTCCTTAGCGCCCAGGGCGAGATGGACTTTCATAACTTCAGAACAATGAGGTCAGCGGTTGAACAAGGCTTAGCCGACGGAGAAAAAAGATTTCTTCTCAATCTGGCTGGCATCGGTTATTTGGACAGCTCGGCTCTTGGATCATTGCTCTACTGTCAGAAAAAGATCCGCGAGAATCACGGCCGCATGGCTGTAATCTCAAGCGAGGCTTTGACGGATATTCTGAACTTGACCCACCTGGACTCATACTTCACCATGGTGGATTCCATCAACGATGGTCGTCGATGGCTCTCAGAAGATCAACAATCAGCCGCGAATGGATAAAGAAACCGGCCGCGCTTCTTAAGAAATGCGTGGCCGGCATGAACATCTTTTCGATTATCTAAGAAAATATAGTCAGCCCAATCGCCAACTAACGACGTCCACCTTTTTTGCCGATGGTCTCGAAAAACTTGATGCCGTGACGAGCTTTGGTGGTCTCTCCGCCTTTTTTGCCGATCTCTTCAAAAAAGCCGATTCCGTACTTTTTCTTGACAGTGTCTCCACCTTTTTTGCCGATTTTCTTATAGAATTCCGGCCCGTACTTCTCTTTGACCGTTTGGCCGCCTCTTTTTGCCTGAGGCGTCCCTGGTTTAGGTCCTCGTTTAGTCATCGCCTCGAATCTCCCTTCCAAAAAAATTCGGTTTGCGTATCCTTTATATTGTTATATTGAATCGGTTTGCGTGTCCCTTATGCTGGAGAATCTACTCTACCCGCCTGCATTAGACTTGAAACATTTAACCATTCAGCGAGTAATATTGCAAGTGTATATAAGATACTTTACCAGGCCCTTGCTACTGAATATCAGGCGTCGCCAGGCGTGATCCTGCCTGCTGTTGTCACTCAAATATTTATTTTACTGATGCCGGTATTTTTAGTACCCTCTCGCGCTTCTGTCAGGGCGAAACGCAGCTCAACCGTGTCGACATCCAAGACCTGGTCTCTAGCAACTACGACTTTACTGTGCTAACATCTGGGATTGCGATACGGTTGACTGAGCAACCAGTTATTTTGTTTCGGGATTAAGCTGGACGCCGATCGGCATTTATTAATTAGATAAAAGGAGACAACATGCTCAATAAGACAAAAGCTAATTTGTGGATTAAAATCGTCGCCTGGGGGTTAGCGGTTTCCTTTGCTTTGAGCATGACATTGCTCCTGATTTTGCCAAATACCAACACCAACGTGATTCCTGAGAGTAATACAAGATCGCAGTCAGACAACCCCCTCACGCCCACTACAAATTCCAACTCAGACGGTGCTATCGACAGTGCTGTCGGTCAAGGAGATTTGGCCATGAAGAATGGGCAGATAGACCAGGCTGTTACTTTTTACGAAAAGGCCTACGAGCTTGATAAAGAAAATGAAGACGTTGTTTCTAAGTTGGCGAACGCCTACTTCACCGAGGCACAAGAGATTCAAGAAACTGACCAAACAAAAGCTAAGACGCAATACAACAAGTATCTGGAGCTCTTGCCGGACGGAGAACACTCAGAACAAGCTAAGTCCGCATTGAAAGAACTCGAGTAACGACTTATTGCCATTGTCAGGCTTTTAGTTACTAATTCCCTGACTCTCTGCCCATCCCTATGATTGATGCTATCACAATATTTTTCATGGCCGAACCTGGTTAACCCTTGCCTCAGTGCCGTTCTTTAGGACATCGCCTCCCCTGGCTTTCAATGCCACCATAGTTCTCGGTACCGAAAAGCCTATCTAGCTTGTGCTCGTTTGCCTTGCTCAATCAACTTCTTTACCTTTTGACCGCCTTTTTTACCGATCGTTTCATAGAACTTGGGTCCGTACTTTTTAAGAGTGCTCTTTCCGCCCTTACGACCGGCTTCACCAACAGTCATTCCGCCTTTGCTTTTTGTGCTTTTTGCCAAAATCGACACCCCCCTTCGCAGCTTTCACTGCCATAAGTCCTTGAAAAGATTGGATACCCGATAATGCGAGGTCTAAACAAGTTCGGGCTTTTACGGTAGGGCTTTAACCAGCAGGAGCTACCTAGAGTCTACCCTGTTTCTCAAGGGGCTTTTGTTATTTATGATTCCGGGCCGGTTATGCGGCTTCTGTCCTCACGTAAGGGCGGAACAAGCCATGAAGGACCGTGAGGCTACTGAGGATAAGGTAAAGTTGACGTTCGCGCCTTTCGATCGGACTGATAGTGTATGTGAATATTGTCTTAAAGATCCAACGAATCCTTATGTTTTTAAGATTAGCGTCTTGATGAGAATTTTCGGAGTAAATATTTGCGGAAACCAAAAATGACGTCGACTGGATCTCTGCGAGGGCCGACAGCCTATCCTAGCCTCTTCGTTTAACGCTCAATAAACTCGCTTTGCGATTGCCAATATCGCTGCTACCGAGAACCGTAATGTATTATATAGAACCATTATATAGATAGAACCGTAATGTATTATATTCAACTCGTTCGTGTGTTGGAGCTAGATCAGCAATCAATTATGTCGCGTGACGTTTAGCTTCTTCTATCAGCCTTTTCACTTTCTGCCCGCCTTTGTGGCCAATACTCTCGTAAAATGCATGGCCATACTTTCTCTTTGTCACCATGCCGCCGATCGGTCCGCCAATTTGTCCGCCCTTCTTTCCTATTGCCTCAAAGAACTCCGGACCATGTCTGCGCGCTGTTTCTCGGCCACCTTTACGACCGGCCTCACCGACAGTCATTTTTCCCTTTTTTTTCATAGTTTCACCCCCTCAACATATTATGAATCTATTAATCAATAGATTCTTGCCGTGCCACAACAGACTGTAAACCAGCCGGACCGGATCGACCTCTGGATGCCAAAGCTCTGCCTCAACCAGCTTCAGGTACCCCACAGTTTTTTAGCTAAACAAAATTGTGGATCTCTTTTGTAGCCTACCGAGGGTTAGCTGCCGCCACGCAAATTTGAATCAAACCTATTCGATCATGCATGTTATTGCCAATGTTTTGCCGACTACAAACCACTGTTCAGCAACCTAAGCCTTTTTCTTGCCTTGTTCAATGAGCCGCTTTACTTTCTGGCCGCCTTTATGCCCAATTTCCTCATAGAATTCCGGGCCGTATTTTTTTGAGGTTGTGTCGCCGCCTTTCTTGCCGATACTCTCATAAAACTGAGGACCGTATTTCTTCGAAGTCGTTTGGCCGCCTTTGCGCCCCGCCTCTCCGACAGTCATCTTTCCTTTTTTTCCCACCATATTGTGTCACCTCCTAGAATTTAAGCTCGTTTTTTGCCCTGCTCGATTAACCTTTTGACTTTTTGGCCGCCCTTGTGGCCAATGCTCTCGTAAAACTCCGGGCCGTATTTTTTTGATGTAGATTTGCCGCCCTTTTTTCCGATACTCTCGTAAAACTCCGGGCCGTATTTTTTTGATGTAGATTTGCCGCCCTTTTTTCCGATACCTTCATAAAAACCCGGGCCGTATTTTTTTGAAGTTGTCGCACCACCCCGCCTCCCGGCTTCTCCAACGGTCATCTTGCCTTTTGTGGACTTGGTTGCCACTGTTACCACCCCCTCGCTATTGATTTACCCGACATTTGCTCTGCTTTCCCAGCTAATATACCAGGACGATTGCCTAGCTTTTTTACCCTGCAAACATCAGTTTAAACATGGCTACCAAGAGATGTTTGTTTTGGTAACCAGTATCCTCTTGGCCAAAACTCCACCTACTGACAGAACAACCCACAGCCTGGTATCTTCATGATCGTGGTTACCTAGCTAGCAAGAGGGCGATTGACCTTTTATACATTTCCTGTTTGAACCGACTTTAAACGCTTTAAAGCAATTTTTTTTGCCAAGTCGAGATCGGCCAAGGATGTTGGGGGTGTTTTGAGGCGTCTCGCTGGAAAATAACGAGACAAATGTAGAGGTGTGTCTTGACCGAGATTGTCTGCTATCCAGTCGACTAAAGCATGGAGCGACTTTTCATCGGTGTTTAGTCCCGGTATCAAAAGGTTCGTGATTTCTATATGACAAAACTCGCGGGCCAGCTGCGCTGTTCGAAGCACTGGGGCCAGTTGCCCGCCAACTTTACGATAAAACGACTCGCTAAGCCCTTTTATATCGATATTCATGGCGTCAATACCGGGTAACAAATCTCTGAGTGGTTCTTCGTTTACATACCCGTTTGTCACAAGAACATTCTTCAAGCCCTTTTTCTTTAGCGCCCGGGTCGCGTCGAGGAGATACTCGAACCAAATAAAGGGCTCGTTGTAAGTAAAAGCGACACCGATGCTGTTGTTGTCGGTCTCTTTGACGGCCAGATCCACGAGATCGTCGACGGCTAGGGGTTGGGTCGCGCACTCGACAACCTGAATCGGGTCACTCGGCAGCAACTCTCGCTTGATCAGATCTTTGGGCTGCGCGATCTGCCAGTTCTGGCAGAAGGAACACGACAGATTGCAGCCGATGCTGCCTATAGACAGTATCCGGGTCCCCGGATAAAAGAAATAAAGCGGTTTCTTCTCAATTGGATCAAGTTGCAAGGATGAGACCCGGCCATATGTCAGGGGAACCAAAGAGCCATTCTGATTCTGCCGCACGAAACAGATGCCGACATGGTCAGGATAGATCAAACAATCGTGAGGGCAGAGTCGGCACCGGACTTTTCCATCTCCAAGTTTTTGATAATACTCAGCCGTACGCACATCGTAAGTATATCAAATAACGACCCGAGCACGCTCTAATCTTTTGAACTTCAAAAGCCGCAGGCTAAAAAACCTTACTCAAAATTTCTCATATAGTGCAGGATGTTCCTATAGATCTCCTGCAGGTCTTCGTTCCTCAAGGGCCCGTTGTTCTTTAAAGTCATCTTGGTCATAATTTCCTGTTCGCGCTGGCTATCCAAGATCGGCAAATTCGCTTGGTTCTTGATTTCTCGAATTTCCAACACAATTTTCGCGCGTTCATTTAGTTTCTCGATAATCTTGTCGTCAAGAATATCTATTTGTTTCCGGTGCTTAAATAACTGTTCTTCCAATTCATCTCCCATTACAGCTCCTCAACCAACATATAGCTTAATACCTCGACAGGCATATGTCCAGAATAAAATGTTGGACAAAGCGCAGGTTGATCAGGTGATTGTCCAACAGTTATTCCCACTCAATCGTGCTGGGGGGCTTGGAACTGATGTCATAGATAACGCGATTGACCCCCGGCACTTCATTCATGATACGGGTGGACATCTTTCCCAAAACTTCGTACGGCAAACGAACCCAATCGGCGGTCATCGCGTCCTCAGACGAGACTGCTCGGATCGCTATGGTAGATGAATATGTTCTGGTGTCTCCCTTGACTCCGACGCTCTTTAGGTCAGCCGGCAAGATAGCAAATGACTGCCAAATCGAACGGTAGAGACCCGCTCTCTTAATTTCATCAACTACGATGTCATCAGCGTGACGAAGCAGCTCAAGCCTTTCGGATGTAACTTCACCGATAATTCTCACAGCCAGCCCAGGCCCTGGAAATGGTTGCCGCCAGACCATCTCTTCGGGAAGCCCCAACTCCTCACCAACGGCCCTGACTTCATCCTTAAAGAGTAGCCGCAGTGGCTCAATGAGCTTAAATTGCATATCCAGAGGTATCCCTCCCACATTGTGGTGGGTTTTTATCTTGGCGGCGTCTTTTGTGCCGCTCTCGATAACATCGGGATAAAGAGTCCCTTGGACGAGAAAGTTAACATCACTCATCTTTTCGGCGACTGTTTCGAAAACCCTAATGAACTCCTCACCGATTATCTTGCGTTTCTCTTCCGGGTCAACAATTCCTTTGAGCCTTTTCAGAAAACGTTCTTGGGCTTTTTCATGAATCAGGTTGATACGAAAGTGTTTTCGGAACATCTTTTCCACTTTTTGGCCTTCATCTTTCCTCATCAGGCCGTGGTCGACGAAGACGCATGTCAGCTGATCACCGACGGCTTTGTGGACAAGAAGCGCGGCCACGGCTGAATCGACACCACCACTCAGTCCGCAGATAATATTCTCTTTTCCTACCTGCTCTTTAATGGCGGCCACAGCGTCATCTATCATTGAGACTGATGTCCAAGTCGGCAAACACCCGCAGGACTCATAAAGGAAGTTTTTGAGTATATCCAGACCCGCAGACGTATGAGCGACCTCAGGGTGAAATTGCACACCGTAGAGGCGCCGACGCGGATCTTCCATGGCGGCGATCGGCGAGTGCTCTGTCGCGGCAACACTTGTAAAGCCATCAGGAACTTTATTAACGCTGTCCCGGTGGCTCATCCAGACATTTTGCTTACGAGAAATATTCTGAAAAAGAACACTCTTGGTTCGCGCCTCCAGATGTGTCTCGCCATATTCATCGATACCAGTGTTGGCGATTTCACCGCCTAAGACATGGGCCATGTGCTGAAGACCGTAGCATATTCCAAGTATGGGAATGCCCAGATCAAATAGACTGGGATCACAAACAGGCGCATTATCGACATAAACGCTGGCCGGGCCGCCCGATAAAATAAGACCCTTTGGTTTGCGAGCAATAATTTGGGCAACCGGCATATCGTACGGGATGATCTCTGAATAAACTTTGCATTCCCTGATACGGCGCGCGATGAGACGACTGTATTGAGCTCCGAAATCAAGAACGAGGACGGTCTGCATCTCCTGGGTCTGTTTCTTAGTCACTCTTGATGCTCCTTAGCTACCCCATCCCAACGCCCTGGGACTGTTGGAGTGCCTTGCCCTCAGTCTTCAAGGATGGAGCCACCATCAACTCGGCTTTTTGAAACGTCTTGATATTTTCATAGCCACAGGTCGCCATCGATGTCCTGAGCGCTCCAAACAGATTCAGTTTGCCGTCGTTTTCATAAGCCGGACCTACCAGGATACTCTTGAGAGGAGAGCGTTTACCAGTCTGAACTCGTGTTCCGCGGGGTAACTCGGGGTGGAAAGTGGCCATCCCCCAGTGATAACCGCGCCCCGGAGCCTCGTTCGCGCCGGCAACCGGCGAGCCAATCATGACCGCGTCAGCTCCACAAGCAAACGCTTTGGCGATATCGCCACCTGTGCTCATACCGCCGTCGGCGATAACATTCACGTATTTACCCGTCTCGTCTAGGTGAAGGGTCCTCGCGGCTGCGGCATCAGCGATAGCTGTGGCTTGAGGCACGCCCAGACCTAAAACTTGTCGCGTCGTGCAGGCCGCTCCCGGACCGACACCGATTAAAACGGCGATGGCGCCCGTGCGCATAAGGTGCAAAGCAGTTGCATAAGAGCAGCAACCGCCGACTATGACGGGTATTTCAAGAGACGAGATGAACTTATTCAGGTCAAGCGGCTTAACCTGGTTGCTCACATGCTCCGCGCTTACAACTGTGCCCTGTATCACTAATATGTCCAACCCGGCATCCAGAGCATGATGATAGTATTGCTCCACTCGTTGAGGCGTAAATGAGGCAGCGGCCACAGCACCCGCGTTTTTTATCGACTGAATCCTCTCGCCGATCAATTCGGGTTTGATCGGTTCACTATAAATTTCCTGCAAACCCCGTGTTGCATTCTCCTTAGACAAGGTTGTGATTTTCTCCAAAACCTCATCAGGGTTCCGGTATCTGACTTGAATTCCCTCAAGGTTAAGAGTGCCCAAACCGCCCAGCTCGCTGAGTAATACCGCGGTCTTTACATCGACGACGCCGTCCATTGCTGAGGCCATCATCGGTAGATCAAAACAGAAGTCCGATATTTGCCAGGAAATATCAATGTCCTGAGGATCTCTTGTCCTACGACTTGGCACAATTGTCACGTCATCAAAACCATAGGCGCGCCGGCCGCGCTTTCCCTTGCCAATCTCTACTTCCATAACCCCTCCGCCTCGCTCTGGGACTTGCGCAGCCCACATCGTTTCTTTATAGGTAGAAAAAAGCCAGCCGGACCACCTTCAAATAGGTGTCGGCTGGTTCTATTGTCGATAGACAAAAATTTCCTCCAGAGGTGAACTTTTTGTCAGCTTAACATCGCCATTTTTGAGTGTCAAGGAGTAGCCGGGAAACCGCTGCGAGACATTCTTGAGAAACTAATATTTACTTATTGCGGCTGCTCACAGCCGCTTTTAGCTTCGTGACTTTGGGGGTTTGGCTGTTGGTTATTAGCTGAAGGGTGTCAACTATCTCGCCGGGCATTGAGGACATCCACTCAGACAGAAGCACCGGAATAAACGCGTCAACTGTCGGCCCATCAAACTGACTTCCGCGACCGTTGACTAACTCAGTGACGGCACTGGTCTTATCCAAAGCTTTGCGATAAGGTCTGTCGCTGGTCATCGCGTCAAATGAATCCGCTACAGCGATAATCCGCGCTTCTCTTGAAATCTCGTCGTCGCTGAGGCCGTCCGGATAACCTTTTCCGTCGCAGCGTTCGTGATGGCCGCGCACACCGGGGACTACATCGCCCCAGGGGAAATCGATATGACCAAGTATTTCAGCGGCTTCAAGCGGGTGCCTATTGATCTTTTCTCTTTCTGCCTCAGTTAAGGCGCCGGCCTTATTGAGAACCTGATCGGGGACGCCTATTTTCCCGATGTCGTGTAGATAAGCGGCCGCCTCTATACGGGTCAAATCAGACTTGGATAGACCCAGTTGTTTGGCGATTGTAACAGCGTACTTGGCCACCCGCGCGGAGTGGCCGTGAGTATACTTGTCTTTGGCGTCAATGGCAGCCGCCAGGACCTTGATCGTGTTGAAGTAGGCTGCCTGAATATCGTCGACCAAAGTGGCGTTAGCAACAGCCGCGGCGATCTGACCGGCCAGAGTAGTGAAGAATCTTAAATCATGCTTATCAAATCGTCCGGTCTGTCTATTGTTGGCGTTTATTACCCCAATGACTTTCTCATTCGCGATCAGAGGCACCGACAACGCGTCTTTTACATCACTGGCGCCGGGCAGTCTGGCCTTTCTGACCCCATCCTGGATCATCAAGGGTTTGCCTTTTTCAGCCACATAGCCGGATATGCCTTGGCCGATTTTCACACGAGTCCCATCAACCGTTTTTTTATCCAACCCAACAGCCGCGCGAATCATCAATTCATCTGATTCCGGCAATACAAGCATGATCGAGCCGGACTCAGCTCCCATGAGGTCAAGCGATTGCTTAAGCACCTGGTGCAAAAGCTTGTCCAAATCGTTTGTGGCACTGATGGCTTTGCTTATCTGGTAGAGGTTGGTTAGTTGGGAAAATCTGCGCTTTAGGTCTGTGAATGATTTCTTTAAGCTGACCGACACCCCGTTGAATTCGTTGGCTAAATCGCCGATCACATCCAACCTGTTTGTTTTGATTTTGTAGTCAAGCTGGCCGCCCGCTATCTGTTTCAATCCTTCCCTGAGCTGATCCAGAGGCTTGAGCAAGCTTCTTTGGGCGATTATACCCGTGCCAATGGCCGTCAACCCGAACAGGATGACAACCAACAGCACTGTCCTGTTCAGCCTCTTTTGGGCTTTCGCGACATTAGATAAAATCTTGTTTATCTTGGCGTCATGGATTTCGCTGATCTCAATCAGCTCACCCTCGACTTGTTCGTATATAAGGTCGGCTTCCTGAAAATATTCTTGCCTCAACAACGCGTCTTCTGTAATGAAGACCTTGTTTTGAGCTTGCTGAAGCTTAGCCAACATATTCCCTAACGCATTGACTCTCCAGACCCCTAAGAACTTGCGATATCCCGATCTCACATCGACCAATAAGCTCTGCTGAACCCGCACATTCCGAGCCCATATTTTTGATTCGCGTAAAGAATTTGTCTCAAGATATTGACGGGGTGAAGACGCGCTCACGCGAAGCGCGTTTTTCAATGATTCTACTGCTGTCTGAGTTCTGGATAGCTCCGTGGCCCGGCCGCTAAGGCTAATGGTCTCTGCCGATTGCTGCCCTAAAAGGACAACAGCCAGTACGGACCCGACAGCCAGGACCGCAAACAAACTGAATAATCTTAATCTCAGTGAAAAAAAGCGCCTTATTCGATCTAAAACACCCACGCCCCTTTCTTTTGACATCAACTGCCCCTTTCTTAATAAGATTATCGGCTCACGTGCCCCAATGCTTAAGACCAACAGGGTCTGCCTTATAAGGCTGGTTTAAAGCGCTTGTTTATTGGGTAATAGGGTTTTCATAAGTAATAGGAGGTTGAATCATGGCAGTCGTCAAAATTAGCAAGAGGGGCGAAATCACAATTCCAACCAGAATCAGAAAAAAATATCATATTAAAGGGGGAACAAAAGTTTCAGTCGGCGATGAAAATGGCGTTATAACCATTAGACCGACATTAAACGAGACTATTAGATTCGCTAGAAAAAATCTAGAGCGAGGCGCCTAGCGCCTCAAGAGTTACATCATGAATATTAGTCTTCGCTCAACCCTCATGAATGGGTTTGCTAACCCGTTTGCTAGCCCTTTTTTGTACGCGTTTATTAGCAATAATAAGATTACTATTTTCTTTAATATTGTGGTTGACGAACCTTTTTTGTTAGGCTATCCTAACTCTTGCAATAGGTTGTACCTTACTAAAAAGAGTAGAAGAGAGATATATTATAATTTCACGCTTCATTAATCGAAGTCATAGCGTACGTTGCCTATGTGGGCATTTCACTATTGGCCTTTGTTAAGCAAATGGTCGTGGGAAAACTGGAAAAAAACAGAGCGTCCACAAAAGCCGCTTGATAGTTATAGGATAAGGCGCGTGTAATTAGGTTCTTGGAGGAGACATCCGCTTTAAAGATTTGCGTCGGACAAACGACGTCTGACGCGGACTGGAGCTAGAAGCTAGGGCTTGCCGCCATATCTAGCTTCTAGCTCCAGTCTTTTCCCGATCAGTTTCGCGTCGAACGACGCGCCTTGAGCTAGTTTCGAACCGGGATGCCATTGTTACTAAGATACGCCTTCACGTCATCAATGGTCAATTCTTTAAAATGAAACAGAGAGGCGGCTAAAACCGCGTCAGCGTCAGCTTCTACAATGACTTCTAAGAAATGCTCTAATTGCCCCGCCCCGCCCGAGGCGATCACCGGAATATTGACGGCCCTGGTTATCGCCCTCGTTAAGGCCACATCGTAGCCATCTTTTGTACCGTCCCTATCCATGCTGGTCAAAAGAATCTCACCAGCACCGAGCTTCGCTATCTCCACGACCCACTCAACAGCGTCTATCCCGGTCGATATCCGGCCTCCGTTGACATAGACTTCCCATTTGTCAATGCGGCCCCGTCTTTTAGCGTCCACGGCGACCACAATACACTGCCTGCCAAAACGCCGACTAGCTACCTGCACAATCTTTGGGTCTTTTACAGCTGCTGAGTTTATCGCGACCTTGTCGGCTCCGGCGTATAACAGCTGACGGATATCTTCAATGGTGCGAACACCCCCGCCCACTGTGTAAGGGATGAAGACTTCTTCCGCTGTGCCTCTGGCGACTTCCAAAATTGTTTCTCTTTCTTCGTGTGAGGCCGTTATATCAAGAAACACAAGCTCATCAGCCCGCTCAATGTCATAGACCGCCGCCAGCGCCACCGGGTCACCGGCGTCTCTTAGATTGATAAAATTGACGCCTTTGACAACCCGACCCTCATTCACATCAAGACAGGGGATAACTCTCTTGGTCAACACTCTTTATTCGCCACCTCAATCGCTTCGGCCAGTCCAAATGATTTTTCATATAGTGCTCGTCCGACAATGACTCCTTCAACACCCAAGCCGTATAAAGGCCTTAAGTCCTCGATGTCTTTGAGTGACGCAACACCTCCGGAGGCGATCACCGGAACTCCAGCTTCCCGGGCCATGGTTTTGGTCGCGTCGATGTTCGGACCGCGGCTGGTTCCGTCAACAGATATATCAGTATAGATTATCCGTGAAACCCCAAGTTTTGCCAGCTTAATCCCTAAATCCACGGCTTTGACATTCGTATCTTCACGCCATCCGGCTATCGCCGCACGACCATCTCTGGCATCAATTCCCGCTACCAATCGATCGCCAAATCTGTCGATGGCGGCCTGCGCGAAATCTTCGTCAGTTATCAGTATTGTCCCCATGACGACGCGACTGACTCCCAGATCGAATAAGGTCTTAAGATCAACTTCAGTTCTGACCCCGCCGCCATATTGAATCGGTACCGCGGCCCTTTTCGCAATTTTCTCCAAAGCCGGTAAATTGGTCGGGCGCCCATCGCGGGCGCCGTTGAGATCAACAACGTGAAGCCAAGACGCACCCTGCTCTTCCCACTCCATGGCCATGTCGCTCGGATCGCTTGCATATTCGGTGACCATGTCATATCGTCCCTGGTGGAGACGTACACACGAACCGTCTAGAATGTCGATCGCTGGGAAAATTATCAAGACATACTCCCGAAATTTTTTAGTATCCGCAGACCAATTGCACCACTCTTCTCCGGATGAAACTGAAAGGCACAAACATTGTCTTTAGCCACGCCGGAGACGAACGCGCCGCCGTAATCAGTAACGCTGGCAATAACCGCCGAATCTTTGGGCTGAGCCACGTAGGAATGTACAAAATAGAAGTTAGCTCCATCTTCAATGCCCTCAAAAAGCGACAGATCCTTCTTTTTTTCAACTTGGTTCCAGCCCATGTGAGGAATCTTTATGGCGCCCTCCAGCCGCACAACATCGCCCTTGAACACGCCCAGACCAGTGTGATCTCCGTCCTCAAATGAACGCTCGAAAAGTAATTGAAGACCGAGGCAGATACCCAGGAAAGGCCGGAGCTTTCCAATTGACTCGAGAACCGCATCTTTCAGACCGGAGACTTCCAGTCGCTCCATCGCATCAGCGAACGCCCCGACCCCCGGCAAGACAACCGCGCCGGCCTGACGTACAACTTCGGGATCGCCCGATATTAAAGCCTCGACCCCAACTTTCTCAAAGCCCTTTTGGACGCTCCTTAAATTGCCCATACCATAATCAATAATAGTGATCATCTTAGAAGTTACAGCTCGCCCTTGGTGGACGGAACGCCTTGGACCCTGGGATCAAAAGCCACAGCTTCCTTGAGAGCTCTCGCCAGGCCCTTGAAAACGGCTTCAACGGCATGGTGAACATTGCCACCCTTGATTAACCGGACGTGCAAGGTCAGGCCGGCGTTGTTGACAAAAGCTTGCAGAAACTCAATGGTCAAGCTGGTATCATAGGCGCCAATTAATTCCGAGGGCAGCTCGACCTCGTAGTGAACACTTGGACGGCCGGAAATATCGACCGCTGTTTCAACCAGTATCTCGTCCATGGGCATCAAGCAATCACCGTACCGGTTGATGCCCTCCTTGTTTCCGAGTGCTTCTGATAAGGCCGACCCGAGACAGATCCCGATGTCTTCAACTGTATGGTGGGCGTCGATTTCCAAATCTCCGAGCGCTGTAAGAGTCAAGTCAAACAAACCATGTCTGGTGAATAGCTCCAGCATATGGTCGAGAAACGGTATCCCTGTTGAGACTCGTGACGCGCCTGAGCCGTCAAGTTCAAAATCAACATCAATGGACGTCTCGTTGGTTTTTCGACTAACCTGCCCTCTTCTTGACATGTGTCCCTCCGAAGATACTTTTAATTATCCTGCCCAGCCTCGACGGAATACGCCTCCAGCGCGTCGATTAACGCGTCATTCTGCCTTGGGCTGCCAATCGTAAACCTCAGGCAATTCTTGGCTCCGTCAACCTGGCTAAAATCTCTCACAAGAATACTCTTTGACAGCAATTTTCGCCAGAGGTCCGTGCCGGACCCCTCGGATTTCACCAGTATGAAATTCGCCGATGAAGGATATGGTGTCAATCCCGGCGTTCTCCGGACGGCCTCGAAAACCCGCTGCCTTTGTGCCACTATTTCGTCGATAACTTTGGTGAAATGGGCTTGGTTCTCAATTAAGACCCGTGCGGCGATTTGCGAAAAAACGTTGAGATTATAAGGCAATTTTACTTTTAGGATATTGGCAATCACTTCCGCGGAGCCCATTAAATAACCGACACGTAGCCCGGCAAGCGAAAACGCTTTTGAGAAAGTCCTGAGAATAACAAGGTTAGGATAGTTTTTGAGTAGTGGGCACATCGAGACGCGACTGAACTCTTGATAGGCTTCGTCAACGACCACAAGCGCGTGGGTCTCCTCAACAAGAGCTAGAATTTCTTCCCTGTCCGCCATGTTCCCGCTGGGATTATTCGGGCTGCAAACAAAAACAATGTCGCCTTTTTCTTTCTTGACCTCGCCGGCAACGTTCTTTGGCAAAGCAAAGTTCGGCTGTCTCTTAAGCCGGGCGCAACTCGTCTGGGTCAACTCCGATAATATGCCGTACATAACAAATGTCGGCTCAAAAGTGACTGCTGTCCGAGTCCGACCCCCATAAGCCAACAGGAGGGAGAGAAGCAACTCATCGCCGCCGTTACCGACGGCGATATTATCAACACTGAGATCATGGCGCGCGGCAATCGCGGACCTCAAGGCCGACGCGGAGGGATCAGGATACCTATTAAACGCCGGCTTAGACGCGGCTTCAATAACTTTGAGCTTCAGTTCAGCGGGGAGATCATAAGGATTTTCGTTGGCCGACAAATTAATGTCGACTTCGTATTTGCCGGGGTCATAAGCGCTCATCCGGGCGACTGTTTCGCGGGGAAACAGTAACTTTTTCACAAGTAGTTCACCCGCCGTTCGGGCCTTGGTCTTCGTCCTGAGCCAGTCTGATCTTAATTGATCTGCCGTGGCCTTCAAGACCTTCAATGTCCGATAACAACATGGCGTCGGCGCTTATTCTGGCCATAGCTTCTTTAGAAAACGATAAAAAACTCGACCATTTGACAAAGTCGTAGACACCGAGCGGTGAATAAAAACGAGCCGTGGAACCGGTCGGGAGAACATGGTTTGAGCCGGCAATATAGTCACCAAGAGCCTCCGGGGAATAGTTGCCCAGGAATATGGCGCCCGCGTTCTTAACCTCAGACAGGCACTCATGGGCGTTGACTGTCATTATTTCTAAGTGTTCAGGCGCGAAACGGTTTACGAACTCAAAAGCCACTCGCAGATCGTCGACGACATAGATCCGCCCGCGTTCATTCAACGCGCTTCGAGCTATGTCTAGCCGGGCGGCTGATCCCAACTGCCCTTCCAGGGCCTCGTTAACCTGCTCGGCGAGTGGAGAGCTGTCTGTTATTAATATTGAAGTTGCCTGTGAATCATGTTCGGCTTGAGCGATCATGTCAGCGGCGATAAAAGGGACTTTTGCCTGTTTATCAGCTATGATCACGATTTCCGTCGGCCCCGCGATCATGTCGATATCAACAGTGCCAACAACAAGCTTCTTCGCGGTCGCTACATAGATATTGCCGGGGCCGGCTATTTTATCGACACGTTTAATGATATCGGTGCCAAACGCCATCGCCGCAATCGCCTGGGCGCCACCTACCTTATATATTTTATCGATTCCGAGAATTGACGCTGCCGCCAGCGTATATTTGCTCACTTTTCCGTTCCCGGCCGGGGGCACACACAGGATCATCTCAGGCACGCCGGCGATCTGGGCCGGAATGGCATTCATCAGTACTGAAGATGGATAGTTAGCTAATCCGCCGGGCACATACAGCCCGACTCGGCCAATGGGCCTGGCAATCTGGCCCATCATAGCGCCCTCCTCTTTTATCGTCCAAGATTTGGGTAACTGATTTTGATGGTATTTTCTTATCCGATCAGCGGCCAGCTTCAGGCTCTGAATGATTTTTTCAGGCACCTTGTCCCGAGCGCTGTCGCGCTCAGTGACGCTGACGGACAGCTCTTCCTCCCTCAACTCAACTCGGTCAAACTTGGCCGTGTATTCAATCAAGGCTCGATCGCCCCGAACCGTCACGTCCTCTATTACGGCCCGCACCACCTCGACAACCTCATGATCTGTCACCACATCAGGACGGATGAGCTCCTTATCAATATTTCCACTGTTTAAGAGCTTAATTTGTGTAACCACTGCCCACCTTATTGCACCAGCTCATGCATTCAGATTGATTTTAGTTTATAGCTTACATAGTTGGCAAACTAGACAACCCCGGCTCCTTGATGCTCAATTGTGACCGACCCATTGCCCAACAGAGAGGTTAGCTCGCCAATAACCGGACCTGAGCTAGCTACTTGGAAGTCGGTAGAAAACCGCAAGGTCGTCAGCTCTTTGCCGTCTTGAAGCCGCAAGAAAACTTCGGCGTCGCCTGGATGATCGCACAGCACTTTTCTAAGTTTGGCAATTAAGTTCTTATCCAGGCGATCGTTGCCTATTCTTAGGTATAAGGCCTGCCTCTTGGCCGTTTTTAAGTCCGTGAGCGGCAGTACATCTTGCGCGATCAGTTTTACGTCATCTTCTTTGACGTCGAGGCGGCCTTTAATTTTTATAACAGCGTCTTCAACAATAAGCTCACGATGCTTCTGGAGAATAGTTGGAAAGACAACGACTTCCATCGACCCCTCCAGATCCTCAATGACGACAAAAGCCATGGCGTCTCCTTTGCGTGTGTTAATGCGGTTGATTTTCGCCACAAGGCCGCCAATTGAGACCGATGACCTATCGCGCCCCTCACGCGCTGTCGCAATTGAAGTTGTCTGTGCCTGCAAGATTGGCGCCAACTCAAGAAGAGGGTTGTCGCTAACATAAAGTCCGAGCATTTCTTTCTCGTAGGCAAGAAGTTCTTGTTTAGGCAACTCCTCTTGACCGGACCGCGGCAATCGCGCGCTGATCAAGGTCTCTTTGTTTTCGCTCCCCCCAAACAAACTGCCTTGCCCTGACTCGATGTCGCGCCGGTGTTTCGCGGCGGCCTCTGTGGTCTGCTCAAAAACGCTCAACAGATATTTGCGCGTCACCCCGAGAGAGTCAAAGGCCCCACCTTTTATCAAACTTTCCAGAGCTCTTTTGTTCAGTACTGAACCATCTATCCGATTACAAAAATCAGCGATTGAAGAGAACGGCCGCTCCTTGCGAGCGTTGATGATCGTATCAATGGCGCCGTCGCCAACATTGCGAACTGCGGACAAACCAAACCTGATGCTCTTACCGACAGGAGTGAAACCGTTAAAACTCTCGTTGACGTCAGGCGGCAATACCTCAATCCTCAGCCGCCGGCACTCATTGACGTACTGGGCCACCTTGTCTTTATTGTCCATAATCGACGTCAACAGCGCCGCTATGAACTCCGTTGGAAAATGAGTTTTTAGATAGGCAGTCTGATATGAAATAACCGCATAGGCGGTACTGTGGCTCTTGTTAAAACCATAGCCTGCGAAATGATTGACCAGATCAAAAACTTTACCGGAGGTCTTCTTGTCAATTCCATTGGCTTTGGCTCCGGTGATAAATTTTTCTCGCTGTTTGCTCAGCACGTCCGCCTTTTTTTTACCCATCGCTTCGCGAAGAATGTCCGCTTCACCCATCGTGAACCCGGCCATGTCCGTCGCCACACGCATTACTTGTTCCTGATAGACGATCATGCCCGACGTCTCTTTCAGAATCGGCTCCAAACTCGGATGCGGATAGTCGATGACTTTTCGCCCGTGTTTACAGTCAACAAAATCCTTGACCATACCGCTCTGTAGCGGGCCGGGCCGATACAGGGCAAGAAGAGCGACTATGTCTTGAAATGTTGTCGGGGCCAGATCGCGCATGAGTGAGCGCATTCCGGAACTTTCCAGCTGAAACAAGCCTATGCTGTCGCCTTTCTTCAGCAGTCGGAAGGTTTTCTTGTCGTCAAAAGGAATTGCACCGAGATCAAGCTTTTTGCCGCCATTCAATTCAATGTTTTTGACAGAGTTGTCGATTACCGTCAATGTCCTGAGCCCCAAAAAGTCCATCTTAAGGAGCCCGATGTCCTTTATTGCGTCCATTGAATATTGAGTCACGACCTCTGTGTTAGATTTCTTTTGAATCGGCACATAGTTAACGAGCGCCTCTTTGGCGATGACAACACCAGCGGCGTGAATTGAATCCTGCCTCACAAGCCCTTCAAGCGCTTGGGCTGTGTCCAGTATTTTTCGTGTCTCATCGTCAGTGTCATAGGCCTGCTCAAGCTCGGGTACGGACGCCAGCGCCATCTTCAGGGTTGTCCCCGGGGCTTCCGGAATTAATTTCGCGATTTTATCAACTTGACCATATGGAACATTAAAAACCCGGCCGGCGTCGCGGATAGCTGCCCGAGCCGCCATGGTGCTGAAAGTAATAATCTGCGCCACCTTTTCGTGGCCGTATTTCTCCACCACGTAACGGATGACTTCATCGCGCCGGACATAGCAAAAATCGATATCGATATCAGGCATACTGACGCGCTCCGGATTCAAAAACCTCTCAAAAAGCAGCCCATGGGCCAACGGGTCGATATCGGTTATGCCCAAAGCGTAAGCGACAATGCTGCCGGCCGCGGAACCACGGCCCGGTCCAACTTTTATCCCTTCTTTCTTGGCAAATTGAATAAAGTCCCAGACCACCAAAAAGTAGCCTGAAAAGCCGGTCTTGCAGATAACGCCCAGCTCATGATTGAGACGGGTCTCAACTTCCGATGTCACATCCGGGTATCGCCGGGATATACCCTCCCGGCAAAGCTCCTCTAAATATTGATCAAGGGTTTTTCCTTTCGGCACATCGTATTCAGGCAATAATGTCCGGCCTAGATCAAGCTCGACATTACACCTTTGGGCAATGTCGACCGTATTGCTGAGTGCCTCCGGGTACTCGGGAAAGACGGATACCATCTCTTCGGCTGATTTCAAAAAGAACTCGTCGGAACTGAAACGCATTCGATTTGTCTCTTCCAGGGTTGAGCCTGTCTGGATACAAAGCAGAACATCATGCGCGATGCTGTCTTCCCGTCTTAGATAATGGACGTCGTTGGTGGCCACAAGACCAATCCCGAGCTCTTTCGCTAGGTCGGCCAAGACAGGCGTAACCTCTTTCTGCTCGGCAATTCCATGATCTTGTATCTCGATAAAGTAGTTGTCATCACCGAATAAGCGCGCGTAGTTTTGAGCCTTAGCTTTTGCTCCCGCGACATCGCCTGATAAAATTATCTTCGAAAGCTCTCCGCTTAGGCAACCGCTCAGCCCGATCAGCCCGTCATGGTAGCGCTCCAACAACTCCCAGTCCACCCGGGGCCGGTAGTAAAAACCATCGAGGAAAGCATATGAGACCAAGTACATTAAGTTGCGATAGCCGATTAGATTAGAGGCAAGAAGCGTCAAGTGACTATTTGAGGCGTCTTTCTTAGAAGTCTTATCAAAACGGCTCGCGGGCGCCACGTAAACCTCGCATCCCAGAATCGGATTAACTCCTGCCGCTCTAGCTTTCTTGTAAAACTCCACGCAACCGTACATGACGCCATGATCGGTCACGGCTACCGCGGGCATTGAGCTTTCTTTGGCCTGCCTCACGAGGTCGCTGAACCTGACGGCGCCATCTAAAAGAGAGAATTCAGAATGCACATGAAGATGAACAAATTTTGACAAACTTCAAACCTTTAATCTATCTAGAGCCAACCAGCACTCATCTGCCCCATTGGGATGTTCGCGGACTTATTTATTTAGCTAATTTCATTATATGTCTGAGAAGGGTGCGGGGAAAGGATAATAATCGCTAATTTTCTGTAAGCAGAGATTCAAGCATGGTCCGGTTGAAACCAACCACCACATCACCATCGATCGAAATGACAGGAACACCCGATTGACCCGTTAACTCCATCATTTCCTGGCGGGCGTCGACATCATCAGCAATGTTCATCTCCACAAAGCTAACCCCTTTTGCTCGCAGAAAATCTTTGGCCATAACGCAGAAAGAGCATGTCGGTGTGGTAAAAATTTTGACTTCTTTGATTTCCATAATCTAGTCTATTCCCTAATGAAGAAAGCTCTGACCACCAAATCACGAAATTGGTCTTGTCGCGCTTTACTCTTTTTTTGCGTGTCGCAGAAGTCTACGTCATACTACAGCGCATGCCGCCGGGGAAAACAATTATAAAGTGGTTGCCGCCTCTTGTGTGGATGGCCGTCATATTTTATTTATCATCACAGAGCGGTCTGCCGGGGCCTTGGTGGAAATCGATCGTCGGTCACTTGACGGAATACGCGATTCTCTCGGTTCTGTTCTGGCTGGCGCTCACACAAACCACGAGATTAAGCGAGACGACTGTTATCATAACCGCGATTCTTTTGGCTTCCGGATACGGCGTCTCTGATGAATGGCACCAATCAATGGTCCCTAAACGCACTCCTGAATTAAACGATCTGCTGCTTGATTTCTTCGCCGCCGCGCTGGCCGCCATGGTAGCGAGCCGATTCTTAAACAGATCAATTGATCGAAGACCAAATCCCGGGGAAAACTAGGAGCCTGTCTAAGTATGCCCGACAATAGCGAAAATTCGGCCGGCGTTTCGTCCGGCAAGGCGCGGCGGCGACGTGTACCTGTAGGTACTCGGAGGAGTCGCAACACAGTCCGGCGGACGCTCGCCGGATTTGCAGCCGGAGCGGAATATTTAGACAGGCTCCTAGCGCTCGCTTTGGTAGGAGAGATTGCTGAATTTGGCGTAGTCTTCCGCGAACTGCAGCTTAACCATGCCAGTTGGCCCATTACGATGTTTTCGAATAATAATCTCGGCTATGCCTCGGTCATCTGACTCAGGATCATATTTCTCGTCCCGATATATAAATATTACAAGATCCGCATCCTGTTCGATCGCTCCCGATTCGCGCAGATCCGCCAAACGAGGACGCCGATCGTCTGTCCGGTTTTCAACCGCACGCGACAGCTGGGAAACTGCGACAACCGGGACATTCAGTTCCCGACCCAGAACTTTCAGGGCTCTGGAAATTTCAGAAATCTCTTGCTGGCGGTTTTCGCTTCGCGACCCCCCTTGAATCAACTGCATATAATCGACGATGATTAGCGAAACATCTTCCCTGCTCATCAAACGTCGGGCTTTGGCCCGGATTTCCATAATGGTTATGTTGGCGGTGTCATCGATAAAGATCCGCGCTTTCGATAGAGGCCCGCTTGCTGTCGCCAATTTCTGGTGATCTCTGTCAGTCAGCCTGGAAGGACTGCGCAAAAGCTGACTTTTTACCATCGACTCCGAACACAAAAGCCTTTGGGCGATTTGAACCTTTGACATCTCCAAGCTGAAGAGCGCTACAGTTTTGCCCTCGTTCACGCCGACGTGGCGTGCGACTTCAAGGGCAAAAGACGTTTTACCCATGGCCGGCCTGGCGGCGATAACTATCAGGTCTGAGGGCTGAAACCCTGAAGTGAGCTTGTCCAGTTCCGTAAAACCGGTAGCAAGCCCTGTTATGTCAGTATCTGAGGCGCCCAACTTGTCAATACGGTCCCAATTCTCAGCTATCAGGTCTTCAAGGATCGAAAACCTCTCCGAGATTCTTTTCTTGGAAACATCGAATATCAGGCTTTCAGCCTTGTCTATCGCGGCTTCAAGATCATCCGGCGCCTCATATCCTATTGACGCGATATCGGTGGCTACCCGGATCAAAGACCGGAGCGTCGAATGTCTCTTGAGTATCTCCGCGTAATGCATGGCGTTAGCGGCGGTCGGCACAAAATTCATCAGAGTATGAATAAAGGATCGGCCGCCAACGCTTTCCAGCACGCCCATTTTGTCCAGTTCTTCGGCGATGACGATCGGATCAATTGGCTCGCCGTCTATAAATACCTTGCTGATGGCTTCGTAAATGCGAGAGTGAGATTTGCGGTAAAAATCTTGTGCGTGAATTTTTTCAATAACGTCGGAGGCTGCTGCCGGTGAAAGCAGCATGGCTCCAAGTAAAGATTGTTCCGCATCTAGATTATGCGGCGGAACCCTTTCGAACTTCGCCGGATCAACGGTTTTCAGCTCTTTACTGGCCATTTACTCGTCTTTTTTCTCGTTTTCTTCAGCAGGTTGTTGCTCTTCTGACGCGTCCGGGGTTTCTTCCGGCTCGGCGGCCGCGCTCGTTTTGGTCTCCTCGTCCTCGTCAGTTTCTGATTCCTCGGACTCAACCTTGATAAGGACTTTGGCCTCTACTTCAGGATATAGCCTGATTTTTATGGTTGTATCTCCAATTTGCTTGATGGGATGATTCGGCTCGATTCTCCGTCGGTCGACCTCCAAGCCCAGATCCTTCTCAATAGCCGCGGCCATATCTTTAGTGGTGATTGACCCATATAGTCGGCCTTCTTCTCCGGCTTTTGCAATGATCGTAACTTTCTTCTCATGTATTTTGCTTTTTTCTTCCTCAGCCTGCGCTTTAAGCGCGACGCGACGCTTGTTGATAGATTCCCGCTTATGCTCCAGCTGCTTGAGATTGCCGGACGTAGCAATAACGGCCAGACCGTTGGGAATCAAATAATTGGTTGCGTATCCTTGGGCGACTTTGACCACATCGCCCTCGCCCCCAAGAGATGGGACTTCCTTTGTAAGAATTATTTGCACAATAAAAACCTCCTTGAGCTTGCCGCTGGACGTCTAATGCTTGACATGCCCCGGCCAACTTTATTAAGTACTGACTTGTTTCGCGTTATCTGTCATTGCCCAAACGCGGTTTTTTGAAGTTTTAAAGCTTCCCTAGGTTCTCGAAAATTTCAACGTTTAACCCGACATCTAAGCTTACCACATTACCCTGAGGTTGCCAGCTTTCTGAAGTCAAACCATGTATCAAAAACCCCGAGCCAGCTGACTCCCTGGAAAAGAACCTGGATGAAGATTGCCAACAAAATCACAGCGCTTCTGGCGAGTGAATTCATCGATCTCTTATCCAGAAAAAAATAGACTACAGCAAACCCTTGGACAAAATAGAGTGTCCCAAAGACCATGAGCAGGTTAAGGCCGGCAGCATAAACGAAAAACTCATTCGCACCAAAATATTCGCTGAACAAGAACCCGATCAGCCCGAGGATAAACCCATACGCCAGATACCACGGTATTTGCCATAAAGAGAACTTTGGCAATTGCGTCCATTCGTAGTTTTTAGATTTTGCCAAAAGCCCCGTTACAAGATAGTTGCCGCCGACAAGCCAAACCGAGGACAGGGCTGTAATTCCAAAAAATAAATAGGGAAAAGTCGCTACTAGTTTTCTAACCTCATCTTCTACGGCAACTGAGGCCGCGCCCGTTTCTCGCGCCTGATCCATCAATCTCTTTTCAAACACGCGTGATTCTCTCGCCCATATTTTTGTCACCGCGGGCTTTTCAAAATAGAAAGTCGCCAACCCGAACCCGCTAAAAACAAAGAAAAAACCGACAGACAAAACGGCAATTCTCGACCCCGGTCTCTGAACCGGCCCGGACAGGCCGGGGATGTATCCGAGAAGTAATATCACCAAGATTGGCACGAGCGCCGCGGCGCCGATCAACAAACCGGATACCGCTGTTATCGCGAAAAATATGGCGCCGCCAACAACCGGACCTTTATCTTTGACTGCAAGATACACAGAGAGCGGAGCTAAGAGTAAGGTGATATACCAAAAAGAAATTGTGACGGCGGCGGCAACTGAGAGAGTAGCCAAAATCGCGAAAGTCGCAACCGGGATCTGCTGCCGTTCCACGACTATTTTCGACTGTACGCTATTAAAGCAACTTCCCTGGCTCTTTTTACTGCCGTCGCCAGATCTCGCTGGTGTTGAGTACAATTACCGGTGATCCGGCGCGGTCTTATCTTGCCCTTTTCGCTCATGTAGCGTTTGAGCAGCCCGATGTCTTTATAGTCAACATAATCCACTTTGTCTTTACAGAAACCGCAGAATTTACGTCTCGGTTTTCTCTGAAAATCACTCGCCATTTAAAATCCTCCCTGCACCTGCGCCCCCTATTGGGCTCGCCGGCCATTATGTTATAGATCGCTCAAACCGGTTTTTCTTAAGCATTGCTCCAGTCGCGCCATGGAGACGCGAATCATCAAAACGGGATGTCATCTCCCAAATCAATGTCCTCAACCGGATTCTCGGCCTCTTTCCCTTTGGCACCTGTTTTTACATCTGCCGGCTCGTCCTGTCCTGAATCCGGCCCGGCGCCGGCGCCCGGCCTACCGAGAAATTGCACGTTCTCTCCGACAACTTCAACGACAGACCTCTTAGTTCCATCTTCTTTTTCCCAAGAACGACTTTGAAGCCGCCCCTCAACCGCGATCGGACTTCCCTTTTTAATATACTCCACGCATAGCTCAGCTAATTTGGCCCAGACAACAATGGTAAAAAAATCTACACTCTGAACTTTTTCGCCCTGCTTGTTGGTGTAAGAACGATTCACCGCCAACCCAATGTTAGCCACCGGGCTCCCGCTTGGAGTAAAACGTAGTTCCGGATCTCTGGTGAGGTTGCCGATCAATACTACTCTGTTTAAGCTAGCCAAGAGAACTCCTTAAGACGCTTCCGGTTTTTTTACTATCATGAATCTCAAAACACTATCGTCAATCTTCATCAGACGATCAATTTCTTTGATAGTCTCCGGTTCACCGGCAAAATAAAAAACTGAGTAATTACCGTCCGCAAGGTGATTGATCTCATAAGCTAATCTTTTTCGTCCCCAGCGATCAATCGACGCGACCTTACCGGAATTCTTTGATATAAGCTTCTCGGTTTTAGTGAGCCACGCTTCGTGAGCGTCTGTGTCAACTTCGGGATTGACGATCGTCATCATTTCGTAGTTCCGCAAATACTTCTACCTCCTCTGGTCATTGTCAGCCCTACTATCGATAGGGCAGAAGGACATTCGCAGCTAGTATAACACTAGCTACCAAGAACGTAAATATCGCCTAGTCCGCGTAAAGCCCGACCAGAACAATTGTTTCTTTTTACCTCATTTTCTCGCCTTTTGAACCTCCTTTGCGCCCGTCGCGCGGCCAAAACAGCGCGGTTTAGATATGTCCGGACAATTCTTACACAAAAACTTTGTGCGCCAGTGACTGCTCAAGCTAAACCTGGGTATAGTTTGAAGCGTGAACAACAATCTTCAGAGCGACAAGAAGCAAAATAGGGGCGATGCTCAAAACTTGCTGCTTCTAGCAGGCAAGGAGCTCACGGGAAATGAGGCTGATACGACTCAGGTATCGGTTGTTGTCATCAATTGCGGTCATAAATCCGCTGGAAACCTCAGCCTTGAGAGTCTTTCTAAGCAACAGTTTTTAGACTTTGAAACCATCGTTGTCAATAACGCCGGCGCCGGCCAATACGTGAAGGATATTTCTAAAAATGGGCAGAGAACAAACGTCTTTCACTGTCCTGAGCAGGTAAGCGCGAGCCGGGCTCGAAACTTGGCATCAAAAGCGGCCCTCGGCAAGTATCTGCTCTTTCTCGATAGCGACGCGTGGCTGCACCAGACAGCTCTGGGGAAACTAGTTGAAGTTCTCGAATCAGAGAACGAGACCGGCATCGCAGGGCCGATAATTCTTAACAAGGATAGATCCCTGAAGAGCATCGGGATGAACATAGATGAATTCGGACAGCCCTTCGCCAACGACGAAAGCTTTAAGGCGGACGTCGACTACATTGACACTGTCTTTTTTGTCCCAAGTTCAGTTTTTATGATAGAACGACAACTGTTTAACTCGCTCAACGGTTTTGACGAACTGTATGTTCATGGGCTGGAAGACGCGGATCTCTGTTGGCGAGCCAAGCTGTTGGGACGTCAAACAGTCGTAAATCCATGGTCTATCGCCTACCACAACCCTCAAGAGCAGATCGTATCCAACCGTTATCTGCAGCGCCGCAACGGCCTGAGAATGTTGATAAAGAACTATGGCGCGTTCCGGGCTGTTACGAAGTCCGTCGGATTCGTCAAGACGAGTGTTGTTCAATCTTTCAAGTCTTTAATATTCCTGAAGCCGCGACAATTCGCAGAACATTGGCGAGCGCTCTTTTGGAACTTAAAAATGTTGCCCGACTCGATCCGACAACGTCGCTATGTTCAAAGACGCCGCCGCCTGGACGATAAATCAGTCCTGCTGAATATGCGGGCCAACGACACTAAGACTTCCGATGACCAGGCTTCGGATCGCGCCGCCTAGCTCATAGCAATTGCTTTTTCCAGCTCGCGTAAGGTTTGGGCGCCAACATTTCCAACTGAAGAGTCTCGCTTGGCCTTAAGGTGCGCCCAGGCTACAATTGGTCTAAATGGCTTGGGGTTATAAAGCAATCTCTTGATCGCCATCGGATTATAAGAAAACGGATTGCTATTAAGGAAAAAGCCGGATATGGATATTTTTATTGAAATCGGAAGATTCCTTTACGACCTAACGCTCAAATACGGAGTTATCGGCTTGGCTATTGGCGCGTTCTTTGAAAGTCTGGGCGTGCCGACCGCGTCAGCCGTGATTGACTTAACTTCGGGTTTATTGATCATAAATAAACGTACAACATTTATAGAGGCCTTGATCGTAGCTGATTTGGGCTTGGTCGCCGGCTCCCTGGCCTCTTACTATGCCGGACGAGCGGGAGCGAGTGTCTTCGAGCGTTTCAAGAAGCACCCGGCCACGGGAAAGAACCGGCAGTCCCGCGCGCAAAAAATGATCGAGAAATACGGGGACAAATCTATCTTCTTCGGACAGCTGTTCGGTCCGGCCCGAACATGGATATCCTTCCCGGCCGGCGCAATGGGTATGGATGTTAAGAAATTCACGATCTACACCGCGTTGGGTGGAGCGATCTACCTCGGGATAATTATCTCACTAAGTATTTATTTCACTGGTTTTATAACGGAACGACTTGATCAAATATTGGCTTTTCTGAGCATTCGCACGCTTCTCGGCTTAGTCGCAATGATTATTCTCCTGATTTTTCTTAGGAGATGGTTGCTACGGCGACGGAACGGAGCGTGAATCGTTGGGGCTAGTTTTCCCTCGATGGACCAGACGAGAAAACTCACTGCTATAGAAGCACAGAACCATGCCGACACCGATTAGGGCTGTGGCCGTCCAGTAGATTCCAAGATGAAGCGGCGAGTCAGTTAGAAGCACAAGATCGTACACAAAGAGAATCAGGCCGAGATGAAGCACCGCTGACCCCATCTGTAGGAAGAATCCCTGCACCTCAAAACTGAGACGCTTGCTCCCCGTGATCGTCATTCCAATAACAACTAACTGAGTCAACAATGCTGCCGCCAAAAGAAAAGCCATGCCAATCATAAGGCCAAACACCATCATGGTCAGCGCCGACGCGAACAGCAGAACACCCATGCTAATTAAGAGAGCTTGTCCGGTAAAAATCCTCTTGGGAACACAAAGCCCCAGCAATATCACGAGTGAAACGGAGAGCGGCACGACAGCGAGATTCATGTTCTCAACATATTCTTGATACATGAAAGTTTGACGCCAATTTTCCAGATTGATCGACTGCAGCCAGCTATAGATTAACCCATAGAAAAAAGTAAACCCGATGGCCGCCAGAACGACAATGGTCGCTAGAATTAAAATAAAATTCAGATTCTTGATCATATCAACCGGCCACCGAATGTATCCCCGGGACCACATACGTAGTTAAATAGGTAATAACCACGCCTAAAAACGCGAATTGCCCGAGGACAGCCGTCGTCGCCCACATCCCCTTTCTATGGATATACAACCGGGAGTGAAGATAAGCGGAATAGAGCACCCACATCATTAAAGTAATGTTTATTTTCGGATCGTACCACCATGGCTGACCCTTCCAGGCGTCGACAGCCCATGGGTACCCGATTAGCAAGCCCACTGTCAACAAAATAAACCCGAGCTTGGTATATGTGTGCGCCAGTACGTCATAGTCCTGTGTTTTCTTAACCAGCATGAAAACGCAACCAAGAAACGCAAGAACAAACGTCGAATAAGCTATGAATAAGAGAGGTGGATGAATCCACATGTACACGGAGTTATAGTATCCCACCATCTTCCCGTGGAGCCCGTGGAAAATCTGCATTTTAACCATCGCGCCTTGGACCCCGGCCATAACTCTGAGGTAATTCGAAAAATCAGCGTGAAACTGAGGCAGCGGTTGAGCGAAAGGATTGGAAGTGAAAAATGTCAAAACCCCAAAACCCGCCAGAGTAACATTTAGAGCAAGTTGATATATTTGCGGACGGCTCCGGCCGACAATTGTTAGCACGCCTAGAATAAGAGTCCAGAAATAAAATTTTTCATTTTCAACCCAGACAGGGATCTTAAAACTGCCTGATGGTAATTGGCCGGTTGGGTCTGTGAGCACCAGAGTAGTGGCGATCTTATAATGAAACCACACCAAGATCAGCCATCCGGCTCCTAATGTAATCGTCAAAGTCTGCGCAACGGCCTTCGAGTAATTTCTCAAACGCGAAACGACTGCGGTGACAGCCAGACCAAGAGATAGCGCCAGAATTAAAAATAGAAGTGGTTGGCCTACCCCGGAAGTAAAATCCCTTGCCAGTAAATACTCGCTATAACCCAATAATTATTTCCTCTTGAAGTTTGACTTCAATTATAGCGCGTTTACCGGCGAAAGCTATCTTAAGTTGATCTGCAAGTCGCAAAACCGTTTCTATTAATACCTAAAGAGATGACCAGATATAAACTAGTAAACTAGTAAAAAAGTGACGCTGTTTTATACAGCTCCTTTTCGACTGGCTTGACTCCGTCTAAAGCCTCTTTCAAAGGCACAGCGGTGACCTTACTGCCCTTTAGGGCCACCATGTAGTCCCACTTCTTCTGATTGACAAACTCGACTGCGGCTACGCCAAACCGTGTCGCCTGAATCCGATCATAGGCGGTCGGCTTTCCTCCGCGCTGCAGGTGTCCCAATATCGTGACCCGCGTCTCTATTTCGGTGCACTTCTCAACTTCCAGAGCCAGATACTCCCCGACTCCTCCCAGAAGAGCATGCCCAAATTGATCCACTTTTTCAGTCTTGATAATCTGATCGTGCCCGACTGGCTTAGCGCCTTCCGCGACCACAATAATACTGAAGGTCTTGCCCTCGCTCTTCCGCTTTTTTATTCTGTCACAAACCCAATCAAGTTCAAAAGAATACTCCGGTATCAGAATGATATCGGCACCGCCCGCCAGACCCGCCTCTGCCGCTATGTGGCCGGCGTCTCGTCCCATGACCTCAAGAATCATTACCCGGTGGTGTGATTCCGCTGTCGTGTGTAGCTTATCGCACGCGTCCGCGGCGATAGCTACCGCTGAGTCAAAACCTATCGCGTAATCGGTGCCGGGAATATCATTGTCAATTGTCTGCGGAATACCCACGCCGACGACACTGTTTTCAGCCAGGTTGTTCAACTTATGCAAAACACCCAGAGTATCGTCGCCCCCTATTGCGATAATCGCGTCGATCCGGTTGTCCGCTATGGTCTTGCGGACACTATCAACCACATCTAGTTTGAACGGATTTGTCCTAGACGTGCCGAGCATCGTCCCTCCTTTGGGCAGAACGCCGGCAACATCAGCGCTTGTTATCTGGGCCATGTTGTTTTTAACCAACCCCGCCCAACCGTTCTTAACTCCGAGTATTTCGTGACCGTCCTCAGCCCCTCTTTTGACGATCGCCCTTATGGCCGCGTTTGTCGCCGGGGAGTCGCCGCCTCCCGTTAAAACTCCAATTCTCATAATGTGTCTCCTTTTTTTTGTCTATATTCCCAAATACTACAAGTGGAAAATAGATACATCAAATGTTATTATCCAAACAGCATGTCATCACATTCTATCAAAGCCGTCTTTTTTGACGTTGGAAATACTCTACTACTACCTTTCCCTTCGGTTGTCGATATTTGCACGGAAGTTTTGGCCGCGCATGGTTATTCCGTTGACGCGGGAAGATTGAGCCAGGCCCTGGCTTTGGCGGACGAAACCTATGAAGAAAAATACCGGGCCGACGATTCTTTCTGGATGCGCGAAGCCGATACGGCCAATTTCTGGATAGAGCTTTATGAGCTTATGCTTCAGGGTGCGGGCTTACAGGAGAATACAACCGAGCTCGCGACCGATATCTACGCCGAATTTGGACAAGCCGAGCGCTGGCAGCCCTATCCTGATGTCATGCCGACGTTATCGAAACTATCTGAGGAAGGTCTGAAAATCGGCCTGGTTTCCAATTGGGATACGAGATTGAACAGCCTGTCGATTGAGACGGGAATATCCAAATATCTGGACTTCGTTATTTCATCCGCGAATGTCGGCTCAATGAAACCTCAGCCCCAAATATTTGAGATGGCGCTTGAGCGTGCCGGCGTCAAGGCTGATCAGGCACTTCACGTTGGCGATCATTACTACGCTGACATTCTAGGGGCCCGAAGCGCGGGCATAACTCCGATTCTACTCGACCGTAAAGGGAGTTTGCCCCCAGCGGATTGCGTTGTCATTAACAGTCTTCATGAATTGATCAACTACCTGTGGAGCAACTAACAGAAACGCAGCCGAAAACCTCATCTGCGGCGTTATCCTCCACCTCAGCTTGGTCAAGTACCACAAGTACATTCCCTCACCTCGGTGTTCATCTGCCTTGCATCTGAAGCTTTGGGCTGCGTTTCTTGTCTGGCCTAAGGCCCTGTCTACTGCGTTTTCCTCGTCCCTCTTCACCGCATTTCACTCGCCTACACGAGTCGTCCCAACGCAATTCCCGAATAAATGGCTACAAGACTGACGATCAATAATAGCTCTTTGAGCCGTAGCAGCGTAAACGAGGCCGAGCAAGAATGATCCGCTGATGTTTACAGCCAAAGTTCCCCAGGGGAAAGCTGAACCAGCTAGAGAACGCGTCATGCCGCTGATCACATATCGTGCCAGAGCTCCTAGAAACCCGGCTGCGCCAATCGCGAGATACTTCATTAAAAGTCAAGGCACGAGAAGAACATTAAGACTTAAATATCCAATTTCGGAAATGGTTGGTTGCGTTCCATGGCCTTAACTAGTGCCTCTTTGGCCTGAAGATCAGGGATTATATAACTGACTCCACTGATCATCCCGCTTTTACCCGGTAAAACAGCCGTTTCCATGGCTATCTCCTGGCCCGCAAAAACTCTGCCCACAACCATCATTTGGGTCAACCCCATGTTTGTACTCACATATGAAGCCACTACACTGGCGGCTCCGGGGACATCGGCATAAGAATTTATGGACTGAGCCATCATTGCCTTTAGAAATTCCTGCTGAAGAGAGACCCGCGCCAAATCGCTACCCCCGCCCTTACCGTAACGACGGTTTCGAACGAGCGCCATCGCCTCTTTGCCGGACCGGTGCCGATAGCCCTCCCGGACCTGAACCCCGAGTTCGCCGTCGTACCAAGCCGCGCTGCTATCGAAGTCAACTCCGCCCATTGCGTCGACCGCTTTTTCAAACTGGGCGAAGTCTACCTTGAAAAAATAGTTGACGTCCATATCGAGATAGTTTTTGACTGTTTTCAGCATCAGCGGCGCTCCACCAAAAGCCCAAGCATGATTGATCTTATCAAGTCCCCGGCCCGGAATATTAACCCGTGTGTCTCTGGGTATCGAAAGCAGATGCACTGTTTTCCTTTTTTTATCAGCCCTGATGAAAACAATAGAGTCTGCCCGCTCACTTTTTCGCGCGAGGCGCTTATCAGTCCCGACCAGTAGAATATTTATTTGATCGCCTTTGGGTTTGGCGACAATCTTTTCTATTTCCTCAGCCACTTTTGGGTCGAGCTGCATCTTCCCCTCCAGGGCGCGCAACCAGAAGAAGCCTCCGGCTATTCCTAAGAGAATCGCCACCGTACTCGCGATAACCGCAATCTTAATTTTTCGACTGCGACGTCGTTTGCGAGAATGTCTCGCAGGAGGTTTGAAATCCCTAAATTCTTCGTCTAATGAACCTGCTGTCATTGTTTGTACCGACTCCAATCAGTTTTTTTGTGTCCGGCGATCGTTGGTCAAACAGACGCCCATGACATTTTACAGCAAGATAAGATTATGCACTAGAATCATGCCGACACACAATCCCCTAGTAGGGGAATTCATTGTCAAACTCGATGCGCAGTGCTAAAATTTCTGAGCACGCGGATGTGGCTCAGTGGTAGAGCATCACCTTGCCAAGGTGAGGGTCGCGAGTTCAAATCTCGTCATCCGCTCAAATTTTTTGAGCTTTTTGTTCTCACGCGTTTTCGGTTTATTCCAGGGCGACGTGGCCGAGCGGTTAGGCAGGGGTCTGCAAAACCTCGTACAGCGGTTCGAACCCGCTCGTCGCCTCAAGACGCGGGTGAGAACCGACAAAAGGGTTATAGTTTCCGGGGAAAAGGATTTTCCCCGGTATCCAGCTTAAAGAAATAGTTTTTTCGGGCGCTTGGCTCAGGGGGAGAGCACTTCCTTGACACGGAAGGGGTCGGCAGTTCAAATCTGCCAGTGCCCACCAGTACAGAGGCTAAGTTATGCATTTACTAATATGAAAGTGATTTAGCTGAAGTGCATATGAAGTGCAAACTGTATACATCAGAGACCACCTCTACACATATATCAGTCGGTCGATGTCCCCGCTTTTATTTTTATTTGATTGACTCTTATGCATGTAGTAGGAGTAAAACTTTTGACTCAAAACGACCCCGGCCACACCCCAGATGGTTCCATGCGGGTAACTGCTGTCTATATATAAGGTACCCAGTTCATTTTCTCGCCTTTAGTTTTGACAAATAGCCTTGTTAATTGACCCACTACCATAATATTTCCTTCATTGACAGTACATCGCTGAGCTGCTATGATTATTAAGTAGTGCTTGCTTAGTCCTCTCACAATTAATGCATATTTTGACAGTTTACTGCGCCATTAATCGTTTTGGGCAATACGCCATCGAGGTTGGGACTTACATGAAATGGTTTTTTTGGGCCTCTAGACCAAAAACTCTGCTTCTGTTAACAATACTTGCCTTAATTATTACTGGGTTTTCTTCTTCTATTTCTGGCGAACCGGCTACTGAAACAACTGATGATTGGAATCAAAATTTGCCGGTGAATACTCCAATACCTTATTGGACTCCTTCCATATATTATAGTCCTGCTCTACCTCTCATGACCAAGGTGTCCAATAAGAAGCTATTGTATACAGAGTATACAGAGCAAGGCACCGGTCCGCTTAAGCTTCTAAACCTAGTTGGCAACCGGACAACGGAGCTTGTTTCGGAAGGAAATTTCTATCAGCATACGACTGCGTTTCACCAAAACAAAGTAATTTACGGGGGCACTGACCATCGATATTACCTGATGGATATTGACACAGGAGAAACGGAACTATTCCTAGAAGAGGATCAAATAAACGACCATGGGCCTTATCAATACAGCAAGAGTCAGTACGTTTATAGCTTAGCTCTGTCTAATCATTACGCCGTTTGGAAAGAACACGATCAGATTCGTGGCAAGGATCTGCGAACGGGTCGAGTTTTTGATATTTCACCTAGCCAACCTGAGTCGGGATGGGGTTGGAATCCCTATTCGGTGTTTGACGGACCAGATTTACACGAAGACACAGTCGCATGGGTCGGGCGAATGTCATGGGACAATGCTGACAGTGCAGTGTTTATTAAGAATCTGAACACGGGAGCGCAAACTCATCTGTTGGAAACTGTCGGTCGAGTTGACCGAAAGACAAGAATAAAGCTGGACGGTAATAAGGTCCTTTGGCAGCAAGAAAAACGCATGGATTGGGAAGTTCACATATTCATTACAGATATCGAAACAGGTGCCACAAGAAAATTACATTCTTTTCGTAAGACAACATCGAGTGCGGCTACGAGATACCCTCAAGATTTTGATATGGCTGGAGACCTAGCGCTATATAGAGCCACTACTCATTTTTTGCCAGCTTCTGGGACTGGATACCGCGTTTCGAACCATACCTTTCTGACAAACACTACGAGCATGCAAAAAGCAGCTTTGAGCACAGGGATTTCATGGCCTGAATGGTACACAGGGGGAGAGGCCAAGGTCTTCGGATCAGCCCAACAATCTGGGCCGTTGGCAATCGACAAGATTTCTGATTCCGAATATATCGTGGCTTTTTGGGCTAGAGCTTGGGTTGGATATCCATCGTATGTAGGCCCCCAAACGGCATATATAATGCGTCTCGCTCCCGACTACGAAAACAGCTCCAAATCAGCCAGCAAAGAGATGGTGGCTCAAGAAGACACCTTCAGCTACATCCTACACATAGAAAACGACGGTATCGTCGCCGATGAGAACGTAGTTATCAAAGACACATTGCCTGATGGCGCCACCTACATATCAGCCACCCATAGTCCGCAAATAGAAGATAAGGAACTAACGTTTAATCTCGGTGAACTGGCGCCGGGGGACAGCACCGATATCGTGGTCAACATGACTGCCACCGGGGCTATCGGGACAACCTTAGTAAACAAAGCGGTAATTGCGCCGACATCGGCCTTTAGGAAGAGACTTAAAACTGCTGGCCCGATTATTGTCTCGCCAGACGAACTTGAAACCGATCCCGTTCCTGACTCAACGGATGGTTTTATTGACAACATGCAAATAACGATTGAAAAAGTAGCCACAACACTTTCCGAATTCAATCCCTATGACACCGAGCAACAAGTAGAAATACTTATCAGCTTAAAGCAACCCATACCTCCTAAACTGACACTGCTAAGGCAAAAAAAAGGTTCCTCAAAACTTGTGCCGGTCAGGGAGCTTCTTGATATTGAACCAATTGGGAGTAATCTCTACAAAGCTTACTGGTACGGGATAATTAACGACCGCCGCCTGGGTATTGGAAAAGGCGCCCTAATAGCCCCCGATGGAACCTATCATTTAGCTCTTGAAGCTGGTCCGGACAGGCTCACCAAACAGATTCAAGTTAAAGGAGTGCCGGCTCAATGAAAAGATTAATTAAAGTCCTGTTGATAACGGCCCTGATCATAGGGTTCAGCACTCAAACAAGCGCTGCCTGGACTCATCTTGGCCATATTCAACTAAACTACGAAGCGGATACCGGCTACTCAAGTGACACCTATTTGCAAAACGGAACAGGCCCCGACATCTTTTACGGCAATCCGGCTTGGTCAGATATCGCGCATTCCCCGGTTCCCTTGGCGAACCTAAAGGATGACGTCAATTTCGCCTATCTAATGCTTGCCGCCGATGGGTATCATTTCGATTCGAATGGTAATTGGGATTCCGAAATGGGCTGGGGCGGCCATATCGCCGGTGACTGGGTGGCCCACAACGTCTTTCCCATCCCTGATCCCGATGCGCCCGAAATCATCGGTGCACCTCATTTAATCGGTGAGCTGTCGTACAGCTTATATCTGTCCCTGACTCGGCACCCTTTTTCAACGGGGATACTTGATACGCAGGGCAACCTAAAACCGCAGAGATTTTATCCGGAAAAAATTCGCAAGGGATATTTAAACTATGTACTTTTAAAGCAATACGACGACAAAGATTTTTTCTTGAGCAATAGCGAAAAGAAGCTAAGGGACTTCGCCGTTAGCTCTGAAGAGGTCATGACCAATATGACCCAAGCGCAAATAACTGAGAAGATCGCCGGGGAGTACGCCATGTTTGCCGGAAGCGAATGGGTCGCGATAAATGGACTAAAGAGCGGTCTTTTGAGCACAGGCAAAGCGGATGGTTTTATGGCCCAAATGATTTTTATTGCCGGAGCGGAAAAAAATATCAAGCTTGCCAAGGAACAAATAAAACTATGGACAAAGGTTCCCAGTGCCAGGGATTGGAGTGGTTCAATTGACGAGCTCAGCAATGAAATCAGACCGTTTCCGGGCGTTTTGCCCCGCCGTCTGAATCTATTTAATCAGCAGGCCAAGGCATTAAATACAAGTAACACATGGCTTGGGGGTATCGCATGGGCCGAGCAACCGAATAGCAGCACCAAGCAATCGGATTATGCATCAAAGATCTTCACCGAGGCCGCCGAGAGAGCTATTGCCCAAGGCGCTTATGCGATTTCATCGACAACGGGGGCTGACGAGAACGGAGAGCAGTACCTGCAAATAGCACCTACAATTATCGATCGACCACAAATGGAAGAAATCCTGCGCGACGTGATCATACAGGAATCTACAAATACTGATCAGGGCGAAGGCGAGCTAAGGGCGGCCCTAGCACTGCGCAACATGTTTGTTGATGAACAATTTGATTTGCCCAAACTTCTTGACAGCACAAGGCCCACGATCTCGGCTCTAGTGCCGGAAGATCAGTCGACCACCAAGACGACGCAGCCCATGATCTCAGCGACTATCGACGATGATGAAAGCGGCATTGGGATCGATCCGCAGCTTATTATCATGCGGCTTGACGGTGCAACGGTAACACCGAGTTATGATGACACCGAAAGTCTAGTCACATATGTCCCGCCTGAGCCACTTGCCTCCGGAGACCACACGATCGAGCTCGAAGTACACGACAAGGCTGGGAATAGAGCGGAGGCCGCCAGTGCCTTCACAGTTATGACTCAAAAACCGTCATCGCTCTCTTATACCGGTGAAGCATCAGTCGACTATTCCGATGTTGCTAATTTAAGCACTGTTTTAGTCGACGATAATCAGATCCCCGTTCCGAATAGGGAGGTCAGGTTTGCCCTAGGAAGCCAAGACATCACTGTTACTACTGATATATTGGGACGGGCACAGGCGCTACTTGTGATCGACCAGCCATGGGGTATCAAGAATCTTACAATAAGCTTTGGAGGAGATGAACAATATTTGCCATCCACAACACAATGCTTATTTGAGGTTGCCAAAGAAGATACTTTGTTAGGTTACGCTGGTGAGACCATCAGCAAAAGAAATAATTCATCCGTGTTGAGAGCCCAGTTATCTGAAACTGATACACCTGTTGGGGATTTGAACGGAAAACAAATCGTCTTTACCCTAACAGATGGAATAAGCACACAAATAGCCACAACTACAACCGACCAGAACGGTTTGGCTCAAATCACGACGCTAATTACCGTCCCAGCCGGGCTGTATAATATATCCGCCAGTTTTTCAGGAGGTGATTATTATCTAGATTCATTATCAGCCAACACACCATATGTCGTCTGGGAGCCGATAGACGGGACCAATATAAGCGGTGGTGGCTGGCTGATAAAAACTGGAGAAAAGACCAACTTTGGCTTCACCGCCAAATATAAAAAGAACGAAGACTGGCTTCAAGGCCAACTTCAAGTAGTTGATAGAAGTACGGACACAAGCATCCACGCTGATGGCTTTGACTGGTTGGTCGTCACCACCGACGATGTGGCGATGCTTCAAGGCATGGCCACCATTAATGGTGTCAGTGGTCACTCATTTAGGATGATAGTCCAAGACCAAGGAACCCCCGGCAAAGGAAAAGACACCTTTGAACTCCAAGTTGATGGACTAACCCTTGTTTCAGGCGTCCTAGACGGTGGAAACATCGTGGTCCATTGAGAAAGATAAAAGAGTTTAGTACTTCCGCAGATATACAATATCCTTTAGTCAGCGACTAGATTAGGTCCAATATCATCAGCAACTATTAGCAGCCGAATTTATTACCAGTGGTTATAAGGCACTCATCGGATTATATATCCGGTGGTCATATAACTAAAGAGACTCGACTCTCCCTCTTCTTTTTTTATTTGATGTTGTTACTAGCTTAGCTGTGTAGATTTAATTTAACGCTCAAAAGGACCCCGGGCACCCCCGCGATGGTTCCATGAAGGTATCAGTGCATACATATATTGTGGATGTGAAGCACGGTCCTTATAATTTGTCTGCTGTTGTTACTTCTAGAAGGGTGTGATTAAATTACTCCATGAAGCAACCAACTTCGGAAACTGCACAACCTCCAGCTTATATGCGGTCCAAAGGAAGCGGGGGCGTTAATTTCACGTACTCCTCTTGACAATACAATAATTGAAATGGCCTGTCCTCAGTGCGGTTTCTATTTTGCCTTCCGATTTATTGAGGCCTGTCAGAACAGTAGCCTTATCTGCGGTGGGTGCAAATGGACGATTCAGCTAAGTGATCAAATGGATGAATGCAAGATTGCTAGAAAGAAGATCGCACGTGCACTAGGCGATTTTCAGAAAATTATCGAATCCTTCGGAGACTGAAATGGAAAGTAGAGTTCTGCAGACCCTTCGATATCAACTTCAAGCGCGGATTCGTCGCTTGAGTTCGATCAGTTGGCAACTTTACCATTGGCAGCTGAAACAGTTATGGGGTTTTCTACACTCTCATGAGGTTTTTAAAGCGCTTCTTCAAGACCTGGTACAAAAACATCATTTAGTCAAGGATGATATCAAAACTCTCGTCGACGGGAAGCTTCCATATAATCAGATACCTACTTTTGACACGGAGGAAGAACAAGCCGCTGCTTCCTACTATGTGATCAAGAGATGTGTTGGCCAAGAAGTTCAGAATGTAGGTAATTCACCCGAAATCATCATTGGAAGGACCTATGCACCCGGGGAGAAACAGTTCCCAGAAATGATCGAGATGTTTGACAATCTGTTTGTTCGTGGTCTATATGAGTATTTGGACGAACAATTAGACGATCAGAACCTTCTTTCCTACTTATTGATCAGATATAAACAGCGGTGTGAATGGTTTACTGCAAAAAAATTGCGTGACCATTTTACTGAAGACACGGCTAGAGGCGAAAAGGGTCTTACTGCGGACTTGTATAAATATTTGTTTGACGCTGGTCTTGAGTTTCATATTGAACCTGCTTCTCCTGTTGGTGAAATCGATCTCATATCTGAACAAGTGGGCGATGAAAGGCTCTTGATTGATGCGAAAGTCTTTAAGGGCGATCTGAATTATATTAAAAAAGGATTTCATCAGCTGTACACATACACAGTCAGCTATAATCAACCATACGGTCATCTGGTTATTTTTAACGTTTCGGAGGCTCCACTGCATTTCACATTTCAAACTAGTGCCGGGATTGCTTCACTAAACATAAACGGAAAAACCATTTCTTTTACTACTATTGATATTGGAGACCGACCTTCGGCATCGAAGCGAGGAGTTCTTAAAGCTTACTCACTGAAAGAGCAAGACTTGATTGCTCAGATTAGCTCTAGAAAGGATAGTGACAACAAGCTATAGGTTGCCGTGTCGAGTCTAGGCCTCCTGCGCCAGATTTGTTGATATGTTTTGCAGTGTATGACATGCGAGTACTATTTTCTTTTGAGCCAAAGTGCGAACAAAACCGAAAAAAGGCCAATGATTACGCCGACAGAAAATCCGATTACACCAAAATAAATCGCTCCAAGAATTGGGACTGTACAGAGAAATGCAAGGGCCATACTGGCTTTTTTCATCCTGTGACCAGTTTGTGTCATTTCTTGACTGAGATTCTCGATTCGCTCCGAAGCGTGTGCAGATTCGTTCCCATTCAGCTCCGCGTTAAATTGTCGGCCTGTAAAGGCTTTTATATCCATTTGATAAAAATCAACACGTTCGCCCAGCATTTCTTCAATCCGTTTATCAACATTAATATCGATGTCAACTACGTTCAAAACAATCGGTTCTTCCTTTTCATTGAATTTGATTGCAGATCTCAGAACAGCTCTTGCATGATAGTCGGCCGATGGGAACGCGTAACCTAGAAAAAATATCTCTGTGCTCTTAACGACGGCTCTATATGCCTCACGCCAGAGAGTAGTTAATACACTGATACGTTGTTCTTTGTAAAAGGTGGGAGGCACTATGAAGTGGGGCCTTCCAAGTGGAAGCATTAAGTCTACTGGATAAGAGGTTAGGGGGTCACCAGGGTAATCATATGTTCTTGCTCTAATCATCGGGGGTTCAGATAATACTTCTTCAAACAACGTTTTATCTTGGGGAATAGGGCCAGTATAACCGGGTCTTTGCTCAATCGGAATATCAATCCAATCGATAGAGCCATGTAGCTTAATAATCCTTATACAATCTTTGTCCGTAGGTCGACATGAGAACGATTTGTCAATCGTATACAAAGCGTTTTCCAACAAGATATCCCAGTTGAAAGTGATTATTATATCTGTGGATTTTAGCATTCTGGCGAATGCGATCAAAGACTCACCAGGTTCTTTTATGCATAATTCCCCAAGGTACTCGGTTATCTGTGCAATAATATGTAACTTATGGTTATACGCTCTGCTTTCATCGTTATTTTCATTAAATTCTTTGTAGACAAATATTAGAGCATCCAAAAGGGATAGATAGTCTTCTATGTTTGCACCATTGATATTGCTTGGATCAAAGCTGGGCGCGAGATCAGAGAGGAAGTGGAGCGCTTGGTTCCAATAGCCAGGATGGTGTTTTTGCGCATGATCATCCACTGCTTCAAACAGCTCAGCAGCAATCGGGATATCTGCCATGCTTTTTGAGAAACCAGCGCCGAGAACGAAGACTCTCATTAGTTTCTTTATTAAACCATTGCTTACTCTCTTTTCTCAAGTCTCTGTGGCGAATAATGGCGGAGCGGTTTTCTTTTCCAATACTGGTGATGATCGATTGATATGGTCTCAAAAGAACATCAGATCGAATCAATTGGAAAATGTCGACAAGTGATTTGAACAAAAACATCTGCTCCTGGAGGGTCTGGCACTCACACCCGGAATGGTTCCTTGTGGCGAATACATTGGAGTAACTTTTTGATTTGCAGAAATCATATGCTTGGTCACGTTTGAATGGGGCTACGTTATACATAAGCAAACTGCTGCAGTATATAAGGCGTTAACAAGCGTGTTAGGTGTTCCAGGCAGTTGAGTAGATTGATAGGTCTGTGAGCTGGTGTAGTGACAGTTAATCTCTGTGAACGTGCGATGGTTAGCGTGATAATATGCCAACGCATTATAACATACATTATGTAACCTACCCAGTTCAGAGCTCTAACGATAGGTTAATATTCACGCGCTAACTATATGTAGTATGTGATTAACTAATCACGAGGAACCACGGGATTCCTAGCACCTGCTAGACTGCTGGCAGGGGGTGTGGGTATGAAGAGCTGGACATATAGACCCCGGGTCTTTAAATCTGCGCCCGAATTATATGTATGTATACTGCCGTACAAAAATTACTAACTCTTATCAGAAAACGAGGTTGTCTTATGTCATACGAAACCCTACCGATATGATCATGATCCCCATGAGGAGCAGTAACTTTAATAGCACGCCTCTCGTGTATTATTTTTGTCACTTAGATGCCCTTCCCTGGAGGCACGCGATCCACGCCCTGAATGGTGCTCTATGGGTACCTGTGTTCATATATTATTTGCCGCTTTACTTGTGAGTATCGTTGCTACAGGTTGACTTCATCCTTTGGTCATAGATACTGAATCAATGAAAGCTTGTCTCGTTCACGAGATGTTTAGTCCTAGATTGGTGGTTACAACAAAATGATACGAGATCTTTTCTATCTTGACATTGAGAAGCGTCTCCAAGGGCAATTAGACCCAAATATATTTGAGCTCTGTGCCGTCGATCTGATCAGACAAAATGGCTTGTTTGCTGTACCAATTCGGGGTGGTCAGGACAGTGGGATGGATGGAGCGATTGCTGATGGCAAGGATTTGCCTTTCCCACTCATTTCGACGACTGGTAAAGATGTAATTGGCAACTTAACAAGAAACCTTGATACTTATATTGAGAAGCAAGGCACGCGGCGGCAAGTGATTCTCGCTACCTCCCAGCAGCTCACTCCTAAAAGACGGTTTAACCTTGAGAAACGTGCCAAAGATCGTGGCTTTGTCCTTTCACAGACACTTGATGCGTCTGCTATGTGTCAGCTCCTATACCACAGTCCTGAGTGGTGCCGGGAATTACTGAATCTTACCGGTGAACCGCCTGGGCTGTCAATCTTACCGCCAACAATCAGGCCGCTCGTCAGTGATAACCTTATTGGCCGTGATGCTGATTCTGAATGGCTTAAAGCAGCTGGGGGTGATCTAGTACTTGTTGGTCCTCCGGGCAGTGGGAAAACCTTTTTGCTCAGCGAACTGAACCGCAAAGGTTGGGGTCTTTTTCTTAATAGTCAAGATGAGACAAAAATAGTCGAGGCAATCAGATCTCAGCAGCCTAACCTGATTATTGTTGACGATGCACACTCGGACATTGAAAGATTAAAGCGTTTGGTGGTATTGCGAGAGCAGCTTAAAGCTGACTTTGATATTGTAGCAACTTGCTGGCAAGAACCATATGAGGCTGAGGTTATTAGATGTCTCGGTCTCCCCGGGAAACAGATAAAGTATCTTGGGCTTCTGACGCGAGACGAGATAGTTGAAGTTGTGAAAATATGCGGACTTAAAGGCCCCGTGCCCTTGATTCGAGAAATAGTCGACCAGGCTCAGGGCAGACCAGGACTTGCAGCTACTCTGACAGACCTATGTGTGAAGGGTGGTGTGCGCGATGTTGTCCTCGGCCATGTTCTTAATCGGGAGCTCGTCTCCTTTAAGAAGCAGGTCGGTGAAAACGCAACTGAAATTCTCGCGCACTTCGCGGTTGGTGGTGCAACTGGGATGTTAATGCTTGAAGTTGCGGGGTTTCTTCAGTTATCCCCCGCTGAAGTACGGAACCGGGCTACGAAACTTGGAGCTGCGGGAGTTATACAGCCCGAGGGTGACTACCTTGTCGTGAGTCCTCCTGTATTGCGTTATGTTCTCGTTCGAGATTTGTTCGATGGCCCGCATGGCCTCCCTTTCGAGCCTGTATATACACGTGCTCCGAATATTGTTGAAGCGGCGCTCACACTTATTGGGGCGGTGGCTTATGGGTTATCCATACAGAGTGATAAGCTTCGATATCTTCTTCAGCTAGCTGATTCAAATCGTGTATGGGTGGATTACGCAAAAATAGGTCCAGAAACAGCGGTTTGGGTTCTTGAGAACTACCCAGAGCTGGTTCTTGATATTGCCCGATCAACGCTCTATTTTGCGCCGGAAATCATTATTCCGAAGTTACTTAACGAGGCAATTGGTGATGATCGACCGGTCGGCCAAAGTCCCGAACACCCTTTTCGCTTACTCCAAAACTGGATTGAAAGCGTCAAGTCTGGAGAAGAGGCGCTGAGCCGGCGTAGATTGTTGGTCAGATCTGTACAACGATGGTTGGAGCGAGGGGGTGACCAAGCGGTCGCCACATGGGGTTTGTGTCTTGGAATTCTGCCAAAACTTGGGGGTCACGAGACTGATCCAGGTAGCGGCTTGAGGTTGACTATCAGTTGGGGATCGATTCCGCTAAATGAGCTCCGTGAAATTATCAAGATATGGAAAGATATAAGTGCGACGCTCGAAAAAATGCACCACAAGGCCTGGCATAAGATTTTCCAAGCCATCGAGGACTGGGTTTACCCGGGCAGACAGTTGCCACGTAGTGTATCCGATGAAACTGCTGATGTAATGCATGAAGCTGCAAGCATCATGCTGTCGGATATTAATCGAATCAATCAAATGTCAGATAAACATCCCGGCGTAAATCATCGAATATATGAACTTTCTGAGCACCTTGGATTGGATCTTGATATTGAACTTAGTGATGATTTTGAAACGTTATTTCCCCAGGACCGGACAGGGCGCGACCGTAAAGAGAGATATGTGAATCATATTCTCAATGTTCGTCAATTAGCGCTCGTTTGGGTCGAACTTGATCCAGAAATTTTTGCGTCACGATTGACAAACCTAGAAGAGGCTGCGCAAGAGGTTCATATTAAGTGGCCTCGTTTTACGCCAATTTTGTGTCAAGAAGTAGCCAAGAAGGTTGAAAGTCCAAGTAAGTGGACTCACGCGCTGATCAATGCTCATGCAGTGCCAGATCACGTGAGCCCGTTTCTTTGGCAGACCATAAAGATTCGACATGACGATTGGCAGGAATTGACACGAGCTTGTTTGTCGGACTTAAAACTCAGGGGTGCAACAATTTTCATATTACTAACCCAAGAAAAGTTACCTGGGGCACTTGAAGAGAAATTGTTTGACTATCTAGACACCGACTACAAACAAACGATTGAATCATCTTGCCGCGACGGAATGATACCCGAAGACAGACTTGTGAGAATCTTGAGAATTGATAACAAAGATATCGCACTGGCAGCAGCCATTGGAGAGTGGATGGCTGAGCCTCAAGGGAATATCAGACAATCACTCGTCAAGGACTGGAGAAAGACAATTCTTAAAGCGAATAGCGATGAGTTTTGGATTGGTGAAATTCTTAGGAAAGATCAAGAACTTGCTTTCGACTGGCTTAGCATCCGCATTATGGAGGAGAGCTTCGATTGGACATTCTCGCAGATTGCAGAGAAAGCTATTTCGATATTGGATCGCAATCAAAGAATGGAGATTACGAGCAACTGTCAGTCCTGCTATTTATTTGAGAGGCTAGCTCCTTTCCTGATAGGTAATGACCTTAAGATATATGAAGAACTTATTAATAATGTAGACTTAAAAAAACTTCATTTAGTGCCTATGGCTGGACACCCCAAAAACAGGTGGGTTGAGAAAGCGATCTTAGCATCAGCAGCAGGCTATGCCCCCGAAGAGATTAGTGCGGCCGCATACACGCATTCGTATGGATGGAGCGGTTCTGAATCAGCTATGTGGCGCATGTGGGAGGAAGAATTTTCCGCACTGCTGGAACATGAAAACCCATGCATTCGAGAAGTTGCAGAAAGAGGTAGAAATATCGCGGTTACGCGTAGACAGAACGCTGAAGAGCGCGAAAAGCAAGATGCAGTCTACGGATTCTGATGCTTTTTTATTTTGAAAATGCGCTCAGTGTGGCTTATCACGTCAATGAAATCTTCTCGCTGACCTAGAATTATTATTGGGACAGTGCTGCCCTGCTTCTGCTATATTAACCACGACACTCCGACGCGTAGGTACTATGTTTGACGATTATCTAAAGCGTATGTTCAAAATTGCACGAAAAGGTGACGCTCGAGAAGAAAGTTTTTACTCGACTCTCGAAAAGCTGCTCTATAGCTATGCAGACGTCGCCAAGCTCAAGAAGATCGACGTTACTGTTCTGCCAAAAAAAACTGAGGCGGGTAATCCCGATTTCCGGGTTTGGGACGGCCAGCAGCATATCGTCGGTTACATTGAAGCGAAAACTAGTGACCAAGACCTGGATTACATCCAAGAGACCGAACAGCTAGAGCGCTATCGCGGTACATTTCCAAATCTAATTCTCACCAATTTTCTAGAGTTCCGCCTGTATCGAGATGGTGCCCTTATCGATAGTGTTCAGATCGGTAAACATCTTCCAGTCCACGATCTAAAAGCCATACCGCCAGTGGAAAATAGTGACCGACTACTAGCACTCTTTGAAAAATTCTTCGCTTTTTCGCTGCCTAAGAGCTATACAGCAAAATCATTGGCTGTGGAACTAGCTAAGAGAACTCGCTTTTTGAAAGAGCAGGTTCTGGTCGAGGAGCTAGCGCAGGAAACCAAAACCGGCAATGGCGAGTTAGTTGGTTTTATGGAGGCTTTTAAAACTTTTTTAATCGGCGGCATAACTCTGGAAGATTTTGCGGACCTTTATGCGCAGACGATAACCTATGGCTTATTCGCTGCCCGAAGTCGAGCTAAAAGTGACTTCACAAGAAAAATAGCTTTTGACAATATCCCGCCGACTATCGGTATCCTCAGAGACGTATTTAGATTTGTATCTTATGGTGATATGCCAAAGCAAATGGAATCAATAGTTGATGACATCTCTGAAGTCTTGGCGATCGCCGACGTCAATAAAATCCTGAGCAAATATTTCCACGAAGGCAAGGGAAGAGATCCCGTAGTTCATTTTTACGAGACTTTCCTGGCTGAATACGATCCAAAGACTCGTGAGAAGCGGGGAGTCTACTATACACCGGAACCAGTTGTTTCTTATATTGTCAGGTCGCTTCACCAGATTCTAAAAGATTACTTCGGTCAAGAAGACGGTTTTGCCACAAGCTCGGTTAGAGTTCTTGATCCAGCTGCCGGTACCCTAACTTTCTTAGCTGAAGCCGCCAAGCTGGCAGCTACTGAATTTGAAAACAAATATGGTGAGGGAGGCAAGAAAGAACTTATTCACGATCACATTCTTAATGACTTTTATGCATTTGAGCTAATGATGGCACCTTATGCGATTGGCCATCTTAAAATGGCTTTTCTGTTGGAAGAACTTGGCTATCGGCTAAAACCAGATGAGCGATTCAAGCTTTATCTAACGAACACCTTAGAAATGAAAGAGCTTGAGCAGAGTAAATTGCCGGGAATGTCATCATTATCAGAGGAATCACGCTTGGCAGGGATCGTTAAGAAAGAAACGCCCATCCTAGTGGTTCTCGGAAACCCGCCCTATTCCGGTCATTCAACGAATATCGGGCCATGGATTACGGACATATTGAAAGATTATTACAAGGTAGACGGAAAACCTCTAGGAGAAAAGAATACAAAGTGGCTACAGGATGATTACGTTAAGTTCATCCGATTTGCTCAGTGGAAGATAGAGCAGACAGGAAGCGGCGTTTTGGGTTTTATTACTAATCATGCGTGGCTTGATAGTCCTACATTTCGTGGTATGCGCGCCTCTATTCTAAAAACGTTTGATGAAATCTATATTCTTAATTTGCACGGAAGCACTTTAATGAAAGAAAAGACTCTTAAAGGCAGTAAAGACGAAAATGTTTTTGATATTCAGCCAGGAGTGGCCATTACTCTTGCAATAAAAAGTAGCAATTTGAAAGAAAAGAAAGTCTTCTGTGCTGACCGAAGAGGTTTACGCAATGAAAAATATTCTTGGTTGAACGAGAATGATATTTTAACTACAAAATGGAAAGCTATTAAACCTTCTGATCCGTACTTTTTCTTAGTTGTAAAAGACGAAGCGAGTCTTAAGCGATACATGCAGTTTAGCAGTGTTAAAGATATTTTTCCGTCTAATAGCACCGGAATTCAAACACACAGAGACAATTTCATAATTGATATCGATTCAGTAGCACTAAAACAAAGATTATTAAAATTTTGGGATACCACACTCTCCGATGAAGCGGTAAAACAAATGTACGGGCTACGGGAAACAAAAGCTTGGAAAGTTTCGGAAAAAAGAAAAACTGATTTGTCCAAAAACGAAAACTGGGATAAAAAGTTCACAAAGATTTTATATCGATCATTCGACGAAAGGTGGATTTTTTACGATAAGAACTTTATTGATAGACCACGTCAAAAAGTGATGACCAATATGATGGCGTCGAACAATTTGCTACTCCTTGTGCCAAGAAGGTCAACGCAAGACTGGCAGCATGCATTTGTCACAGACAAGATTGCGGTTGATGTTGCGATTTCTGCCTCGTCAAGAGAGGCAAATCAGACTTTTCCACTCTTTATAGATAGTCAGAAAGAAAAACATGCCCAACTTCTACTTGGAGAACAAGGGACTCCAGGTCACAGGAAACCAAATATTAGTAAGGAGTTTCTTGAACTTCTCAACAGTGAATATGATTCGCAAATTACATTGGAACAGAAAGAATTTCATGGCATTCCACCAGAACAGATTTTCCATTACATCTATGGTGTCTTGTACTCCCCTGCTTTCCGTAAAAAGTACACTGAATTTCTTAGAATTGACTTTCCGCGCATTCCACTTACAAAGGATGCCAAGGTTTTTGAACAGGTTGGAAACCTAGGCAAAAGATTAGTAGACCTTCACTTGGTTAGATCTAAAGAATTAGATAAGCCCACCACTAGATTCCATGGCGATGGCGATAATCTAGTCGAGAAGCCAACGTATTCAAGCGGCGATCGCGTTTACATCAACAAAACAAAATATTTTGAACCCATTTTGGCGCAAGAATGGAACTACCAAATTGGGGGCTATCAAGTCCTAGAAAAATGGCTCAAAGATAGAAAAGGGCGTCATCTGACGGCCGATGATATTAGACATTACTGCCGTGTAGCTACAGCAATTAAGTGTACAATAGAGATCCAGAATTCATTGGATAAGCTTTATCCAAAGGTAGAGGGCACTTTAATTACCAAGATCGTCTAGCTATTAATTTCAACTCCCATGATTTCTTCTGCAATTTCCGGAATGCTCAATCCTTTGTCTAACTGTGATGCAATCCATTTTGAAGCACCACGTGGTGATACCCCTCGTTTCTGGGAATAAAGTTTGCGCAAGCCGGTCAATTGTTTTCTCTCATCACGTACACGTTTTATGCTACTAATTGCTTCATCATCGAAAAGATAGAATTTTCGCCTAGGTTTAATGGCCGGAGGAACTTCGAAATCCCCATATCCATATCTAATAATTATTGGCCGAGCTTTGATTTGACGTTCTTCGGTTGGAAAAATCCACTTTTTCCTGATCCAGTAGTAAAGGGTATCGCCTGGGATACCTAGATCGATAGCGATTTCATCTACAGTTTTTGGCTTCTTGGCATATTCGGCTTGCCGGATACGTTGTTTGTCCTGGCCATCAGTTTTTTTCGCTGATAGCCCTAGTCTTTCTTTAACCTCCTGCTTGTTTCGCTCTATGTTGATTGTCTCGCTATCAATGAAGTTACCTTTCAGTAATGCTTTTTTCTCGCTCTTGGCTCTTCCGTCTATAAGGGATATCACGTAATTCCTAAAGCTCGACGGGTAATCTGGCCACACCCAAGGAGCAATTAGTACACCTACTGCCTCGTCGGCAAGACACTCGAAGTTCGTTGGTAACTTTCGCCGAGCCACTTGCATTACGTAATGTCTCAGGTGGTCATAGATATCTTGTGATGTGTTAAACCTCGTTTTAATCGATTCCACGCATAGTTGCGCAAGTATATCTTTTTTTACGGTCTTGCCTCGGCCGAAATCGACCCTAATAACCGGCGTGTCATATTCGCGAAGTATTTTCCGCATCACCGGATAGTGAAAGCTATTTGGGTGGACATGTGTCACTTGCCGACCGTTTAATTCCTTGCGAGTATTGTTGATTATTTCTTCATAAGCGGAATAACTAGTCACTCTGATTACTAGGGATTGGCCTCGTGGATTGATAAAAACTATCTGCCATATCATCTCTTCTTTTTGAGAACTCCGGCCGTCTTTTTGATTGTGCTGCCAAACTTCCCGAAAAACTACTTTGTAGCCATCGATCCGTTTTTCAGGTTTGGGAACGAAACGCCAAACAGCGTACCAACTCTCAGCTACAGGTAAGCTTTGAGACCAGACGAAAAGCTTATCGTCTCGTTGTCTAACAGCCTTGGGGTCGGGATCAAGGCTTTTTTTGTATTTAGTTATCAGGTTTACTCCGGTTTCAAGAATCTCCAGAGCATTTTGTTCCTTTTTCACACTTATAACTACTGAGTGTACAGGATCACACAAAGGCATGGAAGGGAGCACTGAAGAGAATGATGGTGAAGCAACTGTTATCAGAGCGCGAGGCGGCGACCTACTTGTCGATGTCTCGGTCGTTTCTCGCTCAAAGTCGATGCTACGAGCGAAGCGACGCACCTCCCTATATTCGTTGTGGCAAGAGAGCAATTCGCTACGACATTCGGGATCTAGACAACTGGCTTCTGGCGCGAAAAGAAAATGTTTCTGGAGCTTCAACTAGTAAGGGACAAACCTAAAGACAAAGTATTTGGTGGAAATTCATGAAAAAAAACCGGCAAGGAGTACCGAGTGAAAAAGCAAGCGCCACTAAAAACGTGGACATGCAAGAAGTGTCCTCGGATAAGTTGTCAAAGTTGCATACTTTTCTTTCGTCTAATCAATTACCTGGAGACATGGAGCGCGGCCTTGGTGCGATCCCGGAAGTCGAAGCATTAGAGTTTGCCGCTCGCTTTGAACGTGAATTTGACATCGCTCCCGAAGAAGTACACCCATGCGTGGCGACTATCTACTATCAGGGTGTAACAAACTCGAGAGAGCCATATGCCTTCTTACTGGCATCTGAGCTAAACTATTTGGGTGTTTGCGAAAACACAGTCCAAGAAGCACTTCAAAAATTCAACAGCCGCCTCTCCAAGCGCCTGCCTTACTCCGAGATGACCAAATTCCGACGCAAGTTCAAAGACAATCGGTACAAAGAGCGTTATGGGTGTAATCGAGCAGAGCTACGTTTCTACTGCATCGGCGAAGCCTGCCCCTGGAGAGCACAGAGGAGAGGGATGGCAAAGAAGGGGCCGATATTATCCACGTTCTTCGCCCATAGTTGGCCTGTTTATCTCAAAGATCCGTATGCGGGTATGCTATATCTCGGTCTTCAAGATCTTCGTCAGTTAAAAGGATTGCCACCTGATAAAGAGATGAGATTCAATTATCCTCGCATCATCTCTCTGACAAGTTTATCCAAGTCCATTATCACCAAGAAACTCAAGAAGCTGGAGGCAGTCGGGCTTATCGAAGAACTGACGATTGGTAGCAAAAGAGGCACTGGGAAAAAGCGCACGCGTGTTAAGTTGGCACATCCAATGCCCGAACCAAAGTTTTGGACTGAAAGTGGTTAAGGGACTTCTTTTCAAGACTTTAATAACCCAAGGATTATTAAGAGCATGGCTTTTTGATAACTACCGGTTGTACTACTTAAGTTCTCCTGGAGAACTATGGGTGTTCTCCTCAAGAACTATGAGAGATAAAGGAGCAGAAAATGACCAAAGAAATAAAGAGATTGACGCCTTGTCAATCAATTCATAGATTTTGTCTTAGTTGTGTCGGCGACAGTCCGTCCGCTTTGCAAGATTGTGGCGATTCTCAATGTTCACTTTATGAGTACCGGTTAGGGAAAAACAGCGCTAGGCGACATATTGGCGGCAACCCATCCCTTGCGGCGCTTAAAAAGCAAAAAACGCCAACTTGAGTTAGGGATTTCAATAAGAAAAAATCTAGGAAAGGAAGGGAATCTCTTGGATACACATAGAAGTAAGGAAATTCGATACAGGGACGGGCGGAAACTATGTACAGCGACTTCCAAGCGAACAAAAGAGCCGTGCGAGGCATTAGCGATGACGGATAAGAACGTTTGTTATATGCATGGTGGCAAGGCCGGCAGACCGATCACTCACGGCCTGTACAGTAAGCGGCTACAAAACCAACCAGAGCTGGCTGAAAGGATACAGGAGCTTAAAGATGATCCGGAGCTACTTAACATGACGACACATCTCGCTGCGATTATCACTTGTCTTGAAAAGTTCCTTGAGAACATTCCGGCTGATTATAAGGACTACGACAAGACAGTTGAGACCCTAAGCCTGGTTGTGGAAAGGATCGCTAAGATCAAGGAGAAAGAGCATAAGATCAAAGTTGGTTATTACTTAACACCGGATCAGCAACGAGTCTGGGTGAGCATGTTGGGTGCTGTCCTCAGGAAGCACGTTACCGACCGGCCAACACTTGAAGCAATGGCGAAAGATATCAAAGCGATTCCGATGCCGGAATAGTTTATGACATACCTAAACGTGTGCCAAGTGAGACTGTACTCATATTCATACAGCAATCAGCTAATTTCCCCGATACTAGCTGATAAACAATCCATAGCAACTTCTTCTAGCATACTGTATTGTTCTTGATTAAATCGCTTACCTGTCACGCGAGCGGTCGTGAGTTCGAGTCTCGAAATACTATTAAATTTACAAGAAAGCTAATATTTGAGATATTGAAACTAAAATAAGCTAGGATTTATAGATGGCAGAAGAAGAAAAGGGAAAAATATCTAACCGAGAGGGTCTTGTTCGGGCTGTTCAAGCTATTGCTCTTCTTTTACTCGTTTATTTGTGGAGAGGAAAGATTTGGCCCTTTGATCTTAATGATCTCAATGTTAGAAGTTTCGTTGATCTTTTTGAATTATTATTTGCTGACCCTAAAGTTATTGGACTTATAAGATTTGCTGTAATACTTTTCAGTGTTTTCTTTATTGGTAGCATAATAAGTCACATAATCTACGGGCGATATTTAATCAAAGTTTCAAAACAGGGCTGGGAAGTTGGAGACATGCTTGATAACCAAGCAAACGCAAATCAAGCTATAAGAGATGGAGAAAATGAAGCAACAAAAATAAAAACAGATAAGAAAGATTTGCAGGAAGAGCTTGCTACAGTTCGGAAGCGTTTAGAATGGACTACAAGTCTTCTTGAAGATACAATTAAAAGTGATGAATCATTGAATGGATCATCAAAATGACAGATATAAAAGACGATAAGTGGTTTTTATCTTTTAGAAATACTTTTAAAAGGTCAAGTTCTGAAGAAAAAAAAGAGCAACTTAAGCAATTCGTCAATGAGAACAATTTTATTATTAATGGCTCGACTGATTTAGAAAATAGAATAGCTGCGTCAGATACGGAAGAAAAGTTAGAAGTTTATTTAGATAAAGCAAAGAGTATTTTAGAAGAAAATCGTAAACTTATTAGAGATTTAAACCGCTAATTCATCGACTTGGTTTTCCGGCTCCTCAAGAAACAGCTGGTTCTGTCTTCATGATTTGGCTTTTAAAACGCACCCTCATTTCGTCCAGTATCCTTGCCAAATCCGCTTTAATTTCACCGTTTTTATCAATCACTGCCTGTATCTCTTCGTCTTTTAGATCGCCGCTTTGGACTGCCTGTTCTAGATCAATCAGCTGTTTCTTGCCAAACCGGAAATCTTCAAATCTATCTAGGACAAAATGTAATTCCTTGTAGTGTCTTTCTTCTATTGATAAACCACCTTTCTTTACTTTTAATCTAGAATCACGCATTTGCTCGGCCAATTTGCGGAGATTTGCATTGCTCGCACTCTTCCAGAGATCCGAAACACAAGTGTCAAGGTCGCATAAAGAGGACCAAAGTTCGGTATACAGCTCAAACTGTCTATCAGCAGATCTCACCAAGCTCGCCTTGATATCTCCATATTCTGCTTCACTTTTTGCCTTGACTTTTGCTAACTCCCGGGCGTTATTAGCCGATAATTCCTCTAGATCTCGCGCATATTCATGCTTAATATCCTCTGTGAGCCACGTTTTTATAAGCGTTTTTGATAACCATATGAATAGCGCAATTAGTACAGCTACTACACCTGACGTCCCTATTATGTTCATAACCATGCTGATGAAATTCCCCCCCCCGTTTTGCTACCTAGCACTCTCTTTAGTCAATATTAAATAATAGCAAACGTCCGATTGATTTAAAAATTTAGACAATCTCGTTGTCCTCGCCATGCCCACAAGCCTAAAGACTTCTCTGGCCAAAGCTTTCCCTATTATTCGAGCGCTCCAGCTTTCGCACCGCCGCCGCTTTGACCGCTGGCGCCAGGTGTGCGTATCTCAACGTCATTTTGATATCCGCGTGACCCAATAGCTCGCGAACAGTGTTTAGATCGACACCAGCCATAACAAGGCGGCTCGCGAAGTGATGTCGTAGATCATGAAACCGAAAATCCGTTATCCTCGCGGCTTTTAGAAGATTTCGCCAAGCGCTTTTCACGTTTGTTAGGCGTGAGCCGTTTTTGCTTGGGAAGACTAAACCATTGTCGCTGGCTTGGTTTCGCCATTGTCTCAACGTGGTTAGAGCGTCTTCATTCAAAGGAACATGGCGCGTTTGGCCACTCTTAGCGCCCGCGCCTCTTATAGTTAACACTGCATGTTCAGAATCTACATCGGACCATCTGAGGTTGAAGAGTTCGCCGCGCCTTAAGCCAGTGTTTAGGCATAAAATGACCATTGGTTTCAGGTGGTTAGCAAAACCACTATCAAGGTTCGGTAGAAGCTTGTAGTCACGCTCAGCCCGCCATTCATTAGCATTGGCTCGCTCCTGTCTTATACCCTCTTCACGAGCGTTTAGAGCGGCCCTTAGACGGTCCTCTTCTTCGTCACTCAAGAACCTAATTACCGCCTTGCTATCAATCCTTAGTGGTTTGACTCGACTTAAAGGGTTTTCTTTAATAAAATCCCAATCTACAGCGCGCGATAGAGCGGCCTTCAATGGATTCAAATAGCGGTTAAGCGATGCGGGTCTTGCGCCAGCCTTAAGACGCGCAGAGCGCCATTTTTCGACATTCCATGGTGTTATTTCATTTAGCTTCAGTTTGCCAAGCACTGAAAAGAAATTGGCTTTGATCATACCAATGGTCGCGACCCCGTTTCGGTGGTGAGCGTATACCCATGGCTCATAAACGTCCCTGATATAACTTTCCAGGGTATGAGCTTTGGCAGCCTTTTTGTCGGCTTGTGGATCAGAACCTTTGGCCACATCGGCAAGTATTTGTTTCGCGCGCTCTCTCGCTATTGTTGGCGTCAAGACATTTGCCGCGCCGATACTAAGGCGTTTTCCCCGGTCGTACTGACAAACATATGTCTTTCGCCCGGATGGATACACGCGAAGAATAAAGCCGGTTAGTTTCGCATCTCGCAGTTCATATACTTTTTCGCCTAGTTTGATCGACTGAAGTAAGGCTCGGTTTATGATAATTTTCCTTTTCATTTTTCCCCCTGACAGAGAACCGAAGTGCAAATGAAGTGCAGTCTGATTATATATCAGTGATAGTCAGTGAACAAGAGTAAACTAAGTTACACTCTATAAGTGCTGTTCTACGGCGTGTTTTAATGCATTAAGGTTTATCGTAGTTCACGGTATTTCAGTGGGGAAACTCCTTGACACGGAAGGGGTCGGCAGTTCAAATCTGCCAGTGCCCACCATAAGAGTTTCTCGCGGGCATCTGCGGTATCAACCTGCAGACTCGCTAATTCACGTGCGAGTGTGCGCTCGTTTTGCGCGCCCTTGCCTTCCTCGCATCTAGCTCCTGAAGTGTTCTCGATGCCTCTCCCTGCTTTGCTTGGACAGTGCTCTTGAGCTCTGTTAAACTGTGTTTGCTGTGCCAAAAACATCTCTTAGCAAGCGTAAACACGAAAAAACCGTCTCCAAAATATAGAATGTTTGAGACGGTAGAAAAAACAACTGAGCGCGGCTTCAGCAGGCCTGTCCTCGTAATCTTTGTTATCACGATTTTGCTCGCTCATATCGTAATCCAAGGAATCAATATAAGCCGTCCGTTTTATGCTACTAGTGACGATGATAATACGGCGTACGGTTTGGGCGCGTACAACCTTGCAAAATTCGGGTTTTTAGATCTGAAATTTGGAATAGCAACCCGGTATTATGATTCCGTTCAAGACATCAAGCCAGGCAGTTTCTACACAAACCATCCCCAGTGGTTTATTATGCCCGCCGCGCTTTCTTACAAGGTTTTTGGAATATCTGAGACCGCGACAAGACTGCCCAGCGTTATTTTTTCGTTGCTGTCAATAATCGCTTTCTATTTCACGATTGCCATAGTCTATAAAGACAAAACCATAGCTTTATTCTCAACCGCCGCGTACGCTCTTTTCCCCGGCTTTCTCTTTTATGGTTCAAGCTTGAGCGAGAAAGCGTTCATTATTTTCTTTTCCAACTTCGCGATCCTCAGCTTTTTTCTTTTGCAGACTCGCAAGGAAAAATATATGAAAGCTATCTTTATCACGATGGTCTTCTTGTTGGGAATCATGGGATGGCACGCCTATTTTGTAGCTGTCGGTTTGTGGTTATACACTTTATTAAGAAAAGATGTTTTATATCGCAAGTTTTTGTTGATTTCTATACCGCTGGTCTCAATTTTGACGTTTTCGCTAAATCTTCTGCATTTTTACATCTTAAACGGTGCCGCCTTCTTGTCTATTTTCGATCAATTCTTAGTACGCAGCAGTCGCTTTCCCCTTGATGTTTGGGGCCAACAATACGGTAGTTGGCTTATCTCAAGCTTCACGTGGCCCGCGGTTTTGGTAGCCGCCGGTTTTCTTGTATATGAAATATATATGAGCATCTTAAAACGAAAGTTCAGTCTCGGTTTAGTCTTCCTTACTCAGCCATTCTTGGTCATTCTCATATTTCAGCAATGGACGATGCATGCGTTTGGTTCAATATATTGGGTTCAGTTCATAGCCCTGGCGCTCGGCTTCACACTTAGCAAACTCATAAACTTACAGCCCCGGCAGTTGCAACTAGTGGGTTCTATCTTGGCGATCTTGCTTATCGGGCTTTGTATTAGATTCGGATACGACAGTTTTAACCTGTACAATTATAAAGCGGATATTCTCAAACCCAACGACATAGAACTGTTAAAAGCTATTTCAGCACAGACGCCCAAGAGCACAAACGTGGCCCTTGGCAACACCACGATTGGCTTCAATTATAAGTCTGTCCTTGAATGGTATCTTATGAGAAGAATCAAATATGACTTTGTGGATGACAGGGTGACTTTGTTCTTGGCGTTCAGCCCGGAACTGGGTCCACAATATGAAAATCTAATTAAAGAAGCCGAAAAAAGAGGATATGAGCATGTAGATCAGGGAAGTTATCTGTGGCTTTATCAACGTTTCCCCCACGTTCCGGCCACAAATCAGGAATAAGTATTGCCCCTAAATGCCTGCTTTTGACTTGAGATCGCTGCGGCTGTCAAGCAGCCTTCACGACATTTCCCCCGGCACGTTCGGAATCGAAAATCAGCCGCCGTGCTTTCTGGATCAGCTTACCGGCGTCTCTCTCATTGTTGAACGCCACGACGGCCAGACTACCCGTGACTTTAATCTGCCGGCGCTCGTACATAATAGTTGTCGATTCCAATATTTCCCTGATCCGCTTGGCTACATGAACGGCATCTTTTCGTTGCGTGTGAGGCAAGATGACGCCAAACTCATCTCCGCCCACCCGGCAGGGGATGTCATGCCCGCGAATATTGCTTTTAACGATTGACGCCACTGTCTTGATCACCTTGTTACCGGCACCCTGAGTGAATTCCTGATTGACCGCCCTGAAATTATCAATGTCCAGCAGAGCAAGCGACAAACCAATTTTATGCCTTCTGGCCCGCTCAACCTCTTGCTCCAGTCGTTCCTCGAAGTAGCGACGCTTATAGATACCCGTTAGGGAATCAGTTAACGCATGCTCTTTCAGACGCTCTCCTTCGAGTTGTTCTGTTACGTCAAAACAAGTCCCGACATATCCAACAAATTCTCCTTTGTTGTCAAAAAGCGGCGCGGCCTGACTATGCAGCCAACGCCACTGGCCATCATGGCGCTTATGACGATATTGGATACTAAACGGCTTCTGGTCATTGAGTGCTTCCCGGCAGACCTTGAGGTAGCTGTCCAGATCTTCCGGGTGAACACGCTCCTTCCAGCCCTCATTTTGTTCTTGACCAGGCACACGGCCGGTAAATGCCAGCCAGGTCTTATTAAAATAGTTTAGTTTTCCGTCCGCGTCGGATCGCCAGATCATATTTGGCGAAAATTCAACCAGCGCCTGATATTCTCCAGTGGTCAGGTCCATAATTATCTTTTTCCAAATGAGTGAAGGTTGAACCGTCGCAACAGGAAACAAGAGGTCAGAGCCTTGGATAATAGTTAGTTCGGGTAAGTTAGATCTTGGCCATCTGTGTAGCTACTTTGCCTTTCCAGACCGGGCTTGTGGCATAGCCTCGCATTTGATAGGGATTAGTGGCATGACCCCACATCTTGGCAATGTACTGACCTTGATTATTAATGGCCGCTTCTTTCGTGGTCCAGGAGGCCCATCCTCCCCGGACAGCTCGACGGCCAAAGAAATTGTTCGAGTTGGCGTTGGCCCTTCCGGCCCCCGACTCAATCATTGCGATAGCCGGCATCAGCCTCGGTTCTATACCCGCGTCTACAGCCGACAGATAGAATGTGCGTCCCTGACCGGACAAGGGTGTGGCGGCAAGATAGCGGTCAATGCGATTGATCCAATCTCCGCCACGCTCGGGCAGAGCGGCCCACTTAACAAGTGAGCTGCGCCGTTTATTGATTTGATAAACCTTTTTCTTGATTTGATCCAGGGTCTTAGAGGTTTCTTTTAAGTGTCGGACCTGAGATGAGAGCGCGCGGTTTTGCCCGCGGAGCAATTTGATCTCGCGCTTATGGTTGTTAGCCTCATCTTTCGCCTCTTTTATCTGAGCGTCTGATAATCGCATTCCCAAAAACACAGCCATGACGATGACAGTCACCCAAATAGATGTGAGTATTATCATCCACGATACTGCTGTTAATCCGCGCCCGTGCTTGCCTTCAGCGATAAGTTCTTATGACCCCCAAGTTCTTATGACCCCCTAATTTTGGGCTCCGGTGACCGCCGTCGCCCCTTGTTACGAAAGCTTAATAAAGCTCTTATTTACCTATCGGAATATAGAGCAGTATAGTTTACCTGGTCGTGAAGATTTTTTCAAGCTCAGTCGGGGGCTCTGTCAGTGATAAGTTGCTGCACTGTCTTTTAGGGACGAGAAGCTAGAATTCCAATCAGTTTTGTAATAGCGTAGTTAAGCAGGACAAAAAAAGCGATAGCCAGGATGGCCCCAAACTCGATCACACCCAGCCCGAACCTCGTCGGCCGCAAGTTAAACGCGGACAAGAACGGCGACACAAATGGATCCGTGAGCCTGTAAATCATGGCGACAAAAGCATTCTCAGGATTGCTGCCGAACACTTTGAGAAAGATCCGAAACAATATCAAAGACTCAACGATTACAAACGCATAGTTAATGAAACGGGTCAGTTTGTGCTGCGACGAACTCTGTCGACCCGAGCCCTGCTTTTCCTCGACCGCTTGTAAATGCCTGCCCGTGTCCTGCGAGCGCCAATCCGGCTCTTCTTTTTGCTCCGCCAGCCCGATCACCTCCTGTTCGTTTTTACATCCCCGATCTTGGCTTGGATTAACGAAAGAGCGGTCAAATTTTTCAGCTTCAGGCTTTTAAGAAGCGTTCGACCACCATAACTAGTTCGTCAACGCGTTCTTCCGAATTTCCCTCTTTCAGTGAACTGTAGACACAACCTTTTATGTGATCTCTCAAAATTATTAAAGCGACTTTTTCAGTCGCGGCGATTACCGAAGATACTTGCGTGAGGATATCGACACAATATTTGTCTTCCTCAACCATCCGCTGAATGCCGCGCATCTGCCCTTCTATGCGCTTTAGCCGTGCCAGTATCTTATCAACATTCTTTTCATATGCCGGCATTATTTCACCCCAAATAAAACTAACACTTAGTGGATATGGACCGGTCTTAAGCATACCAATGGGAGGTATCTATTGCAAAACAAAAATACTGCACTAGCTGATATCTTGATACCCCTACCCTCTATATTGAAGGTTTCCTTGACTTAAAAAGGCGGCGACATGTGCGCTCAGTCACGAAGCGGGCCGCGCAGCGCTGCCGGGTCCGCCAGTTGGGTATAGCGTTGCATAACACGATCGAAATTGTTCTGAGCCCAGACAGCTGTCATTGTCAGCCAGGAATTAGGGACGATCTCCAGCCACTTTTGCAGCCTTCTTATACTTATAAAGTCCCGGCGATAATGGGCGACAAAATCCCGGTATCCCGCGAGCCCGTCCTCAATATCCATTTCGCCGGAGATGACGCGCTGTACAAACCGGCCGCATACCTCCCCGAAAAAAACAGCTGTCCTAATGCCTTCTCCGGTAACAGGGAGACAATGTCCGGCGGCGTCACCGACGACAAACAACCGACCGACCGTCGCCTGACGTATTTTGGATGTAAAATAACCCCCATATACACTTCCTTTTGGCACCACGCCACCCGCAAAATCATCGAGCGCAGACTTTAGGTTCCTGCCTTTACTATATGAGCAAACGCCTATCCGGCTTTCCTTTCCGGCCGGGAAAACCCAGCCGTAGCCGGCTTTTATTACGCTCCGGTCAAACGTAAAATGAAGTCCGTCTCCGGTCTGATCGCCGGGGAACTCAAGACCGACACTTTTTTTGTCACCTCTTGAATCTGACCCCGCCTGTTTAGTCGAGGACAAAACCGCCCGCCAGCCTGAGGCATCGACTATGCATCTGCTCCAGTACACACCTTTATCCGTAACAACACTGTCACCCTCTATGCCCAAGACCTTAGCTTTTAGCCATTCAAACCGGCACTGATTCGCAAGCTCGCGGCAGAATATCTCATAATCGAACGTACAAAAAGGCTGAGGCAACCGGTATTGAACAGACCGGGAAGCGGTGTGAACAAAGATATCGTCGTGTTTTTGGACAACACTCTCAAGGCAGTTGAGTTTCCGGGCGACCTCCAGATATGTAGCGCAAGCTGAGGTTTCACCGGAGCCTATTTCACGCCGGTCTATGACCAAAACATTCCCTTTTATCTGGCCCGCAACGCTCAGGCCGGCGAAACTCGCGCCTACAATAATCACATCGTAAGACATGATATTAAGGTTACCTTCTGCCACTCAACTGGTAAAGGGACAACGGCAACCCTTAAGCGGTCCGAGAGAAAAAGACACTTGCATTTAACACCAAAACACTGTAAATTCCCTCTATCATCAATATTTTTTGAGTGTAGCTAATGGTAGCCAAAACAAATAAAAAAAACCGAGATTCTAACGTAGAACACGAAATATCCGAGTACACCGACGACAAAAATTCCGGGCGCGATACGAAAAAATTGGTCTTCGGCATATGGTTTGTCATTATATTCGGACTACTGGCCGCTTTTATTGTAACAACCAACCAAAATGTCGGCGATACGACAACCACTCTGCCTACCAATGTCCAGAATAAGGAAGAACTTGCGACCAAGCTAAAACCATACCAAGACCAGTTGGCGCAAGACCCTAAGAGCACGACCGCTCTGGTAAATATTGCTTTCACTTATTTCGAAGCCCGCCAATTTGATGACGCCATTGAGAACTTTGAAAACGCCATTGGGCTGGATGATAAGCACGTGATGGCAACGGTCGGCCTGGGCATGGCTTATCAGTACAAGAGCCGTCCGAATGACGCTAAAGAAATGTTTGACAAAGCTTTGGCCCTAGACCCTGATAATGGTTTCGCGAAAACGCGGAAAGCCTACTTTTTGGTCGAGATCGAAAAAGAATATGACGAGGCTTTGAAATTGTTGACGGAAGTTGAAACAAAACTGCCCCCCGGCGAAGATCGGAAAAATATTCAAAAAGCGATAGCTGACATCAAGAAGCTCGCCAACCCCTAAGTCATCTCTCGATCCGTTTCGGTTCCGCCGGCTCTCAAAATATATTTCCACCGCAAATAGGGTAATATCAAAACAGATAAAGCAAAAGGTAGATAGGCTTGCTGCCATGGGAACGATTGACAAGGTAGTAAAACGTGACGGTCGGGTTGTCGGCTTCAGCGAAAAAAAGATCGAGACAGCTGTCCTGGCGGCGGCTGACGCGATCGGAAAAAAAGACGCCGGCTTAGCCAAGGACGTGGCTGCTCTGGTCTCACTTAATATTAGTCGAGACTTTCCCGAGGATCTTCCAACGGTTGAGGATGTCCAGAACTATGTCGAGAGAGCCCTTATTGACGCCCGACGCGCTGATATCTCAAAGGCCTATATCTTATACCGCGCGGAGCACGCCCAACTACGAAAGACCAAGCAATTATTGGGTGTTACCGATGATCTGAAGCTATCGGTCAACGCTGTCGAAATCCTGAACCGACGCTACCTTGAAAAAGACGATCAAGGGAAGGTCGTTGAGACGCCTAAAAAACTGTTTGAAAGAGTGGCGACCGAGGTGGCCTCAGTCGACCGGAATTTCGGGCAAGACAGCCATGCGACCGAAGCCGACTTTTTCGCCGTCATGTCCCAGGGCAAATTCCTGCCCAACTCCCCGACTTTAATGAACGCGGGAACCGATATCGGCCAGCTTTCCGCTTGTTTTGTCCTGCCTGTTGAAGACTCGATCATCGGCATTTTCGATTCGCTCAAAGATATGGCCCTGATACACAAATCCGGCGGCGGTACCGGTTTTTCGTTCAGCCGTATCAGACCCGCCGGTGACGTTGTTAAGACAACGGCCGGGGTCTCCTCTGGTCCACTGTCTTTTATAAAAATCTATGACGCGGCCACGGATGTGATCAAACAAGGGGGCCGGCGGCGCGGCGCCAACATGGGTATCCTGCGCGTCGATCATCCCGACATCCGGGACTTCGTAGCAGCAAAAGAAAAAGGCGACGCCCTCACCAACTTTAATCTTTCCGTTGCCATAACAGATGACTTCATGCAGGCGGTCGAGAAAGATGAGGAATATTGGCTCATCAGCCCCCGACAAGGCCGCAAGGTTAAAAAGTTAAAGGCCCGGTCGATGTTTGATCTTATCGCTACTATG
>SDBV01000210.1_pt1 | contig 78656 bp, 71 predicted proteins | sample 2277081 | NCBI WGS metagenome assembly SDBV01 (sample SAMN10402039, study PRJNA504765) | marine sediment metagenome | isolation source: marine sediment core GS10_PC15, 223 cmbsf | place: Arctic Ocean: Southern Knipovich Ridge | collected 2010
GAGTACATCCCTGTTCTGAACATTTATTCCAAATTCATTTTTGATGATATCAGATGCGAACTGTTCAAGATCACTAGCATTTCCGCCCTTCAAAACTTCCTTACTTCCGTGGATACGCAGATCCGGGGTTGCGCCTAAACTGTTCGCCAGTTTCTCATTCTCCTGTTTACAAACTTTAATCTGTGCGTTTTTTTGCTCAACCGCCTCCATTAATTTGTCCACCTTCCCCTGATCGTAATCTTTTAAATCGGCTTTCACCGCCTCCTTTAGCTCTTTAATGAGCTTCCCTTTAGCCTCTGTAATCTCTTTTATATTCATGTCAATTCATTTTAAATTAATACTACAACGCCTCAGTCTTGAGGCGAATCTCTTTAACTACCTGTTCAATTCGTTTCTCAATTTTCCCCGCTAATCGCTTCTGTGGTTCCCTGATTTCAGCCCTGAGCAGTTCACCAAAGATACCCCCGCCCTTTACACAAAGGAATAACGGTTCATCTGACAATAACCGTCGCTTCATAGCTTTTAATTCTTTTAGTTGATTAACCAACCGGGGTAACTCGTCACCGTGAGGAGGCCGTTTCAATGTATCGGGATCAATTATTTCCATTTTTAGAATTTAATACCCGATAGGGGGTCGGGGGTTTTGCACGTATAAAATCGAGGGAATGGCGCGAATGACATATAAGCGTTTCCCCAGAGATTTATACCCCCCTTCCCCTATGCTGTTAAATATTCCTGTCATTTCGTCACTGGCCTTGTATGTACCTGTCTCTGTATCGGTGGATCTGCCTTGATGAGCTTCTTTATTGCGGTCCAGGTAGACGGTTCCATTTTCTTATTTAACGGCTCACAAGATCCCTCAGACTGAAAGAAATCTATTGGCAAGTATGGATTAGTCGCGCACTTACCATTGTCAAATACTTTAATGGTTTCCCCGCGCTCCCATTCATCAAACTTTGTAACAATCTTAGCCTTGATCCCGCTTCCAGTTTTGCCTATTCCGCGTAATGCGAACGGATCTGTAAAGCGTATGTATCCAATTACCATAATACTGTCATATTTGAGGCCGTGGTACTGGTAACTAACACCCTGCGAATCCTGACCGGTAATAAGGTCCCGCCGACAATACCCACGAATACTATTGAAGATCCGTCCACGGTTATTACATTAACATCACCGCCTGCACCTACCCACAATAACCCGTCCCTTGCAAGATCGTTTGTATTGTGCGGTGTGACAGCTGTACCTCCAACGGGGTATGCCTTTATTTTATCTCTCTCTTTATTTATTGTTGCCATTATAATCTGTTCAAAATTTAACTTCAAAAATTTGGGAGCCAGGGCGGTCATGCCAGCCGCCCCGGTTTCCCTACACCTCAACCACAAAACGCCTAGAAAACTTCTTTCGTTCAGTTTAATTGACCCAGGGACTGATTCTGTACTTCAAACGTCTCTAGGGCCATTCGTAATTTCTTCAATGCTTTCAAGCTTCTTTTCTCGCTTTCACAGCGATTTATCAATTTCATAATTCGATCATAGCAAAATGCGAGCTTGTTCGCTTCTTTTACAATTTCTTCCCTGGTGTGTAGTTGTTGTGGTGTCATATTAATTCATTATGTATTTAGGTAATGCAATTTTTTTCCCGGTCCTGGTTGTACATTGGATGTGATCTTCTGCCTGGGAGATAAGCATGGCCTCAATTTTCTTAATGCTCTGCTTTTCCTTTACTTTTTTCATATCGTTGTTTTCGTTTTCTGTCCCTGGCATCCTTTCGCTCTAATCTCTCTGCCAGTTTAATAATAACTTCATTCGGTAATATTGCTGTCAATTCCATTAATTCATCAGCCTCCCAAAACCCTGTTGACAGAGAGTTAAATAGCTCCCTTATCTCAACCCTTCTCCATTCCTCCTCTGTTAGTTTCATCCTGCTCTAATTTTAATGTAATGTGACATTGCTGTTTTTGCAAATTTTCAAATGAATATTTCCTTCTTTTGACCACACTTTTTTTAGTTTCCCAATACAGTGTATATAGCTATCCTGGGGACAGAGAGCATCTAAAAACGCCTTGAGTAGGTTATCTAGATCCGGTGTCTGGGTATGTGCCGTTCCTTCCATCTCTGCCCGTTTCTTATTGCTCCATGACTTCGGCATCGGTATTGAAAAGATAATGGCATCCAGTGTGCCGGGAATCCCTTCACAGCCGTTTAAGTATGCTAGGTATTTCAGCTCATCCCGGAAAGCAAAATACCTTTGTACAACCGGCCTTTTATTCCATCGGTCCGATTGGGTCATCCTGGGAGCAGGACAGGGATTTATTTTAAAATTGTATTCATTCATTGTTTTTGTTCCTCAGCAATATCATTCCAGAAATTTTCATCGTTCGATTTCTTTGGCTCTGGAAAATATTCCTTAACCTGGGTTTCCACCTTTTCGGTTTCCTCTTCAGTTATGGGTTCGCCTTTTAGCGCGTTCAATATTGAGAAGGTTTTATACTTATCCTCCAGGCGGAGATATTTATCGTATCCTGCCGGGGTTATTTTTTTTTCAGTTTTTTCCGAGTCATTTTTATTTAGATAATTCTCAAACTCAGAATCAAGATCTTTTGGAGCTTCGACCTTGACATTTTGTGATGTCTGGTCTAGCTCAAAAGAAAGAGAAGATATTTTTTCCCTTAAACAACTATCTTCTTTATTTATATTTGGGTCGTTTTCTTTACTTTGGGTGGGTCGGTCATCTCTGGAAGGCTCTGTCTTTGAATCTGTTAAGTGGGTCATTATTTCTGGTTCAGGTGGGTCTGAAGTAGGTCGCTCATCTCTGGAAGGCTCTGTCTCTGAACTTGTTAAGTGGGTCACCAAATATTGGTATTTTTCATAGTTCAAAACGGTCATCCTGGAACATCCTTTTAGGGGTTCAATCGAAATCATTTCATGTTTTAGAAGTAAGTCAAGGAACCGCCTTACATTCGATCTGTCTACGTTCCATCGGCTTGAAAAAAACCTTTGACTGCATACAATCTGCCCTCTTCCGCAGGGTATCATTTTCCAACCTATTTTGACCGGATCAGGTTTATATTTTGCCTCCATTAGCAGATCACACCACCAGCGGTAATAAGGATCTTTCCAAATCCAATGCTCTCTGATAGTCCGGTTAATTGATATGTACCCCCGGTTATTCATTCAATTCTACATCCAGGTCAAATGAGATTCACCTCTCATATAAGCGGCTGCGGATCTCCGCCTCATTATTAATAATTTTCTCCGGGTCAAATCTCATCACCCCATCGAAGGAAATCGGACTTATAACACCCTTAGCAATAAATTTTTTGAATGTCGCGTAACTTACACCCAGGTAATTGTATGTTTTCTTTGCAGTCCACAACTCTGCGGGGTGCGCTGGCTTTGTTTTCTCAAGGTGTAATTCCAGGGCCTTAGCTGCTGCCCTCTCAGCTGCGCTGTCAATCATTTTCTCAATAGAAATGTTGAAAATCGTCCCTTCATCGCTCATATTTTTTGTATTAATGAGATATTTATTTACATTTGATGGTGCGAAGGTGTAAATTATTTGACATATAAAATTTATTTTTGGTATTTTGTTAATAAATATTTGTCATGGAAGAAAAAATTGATATATCGTTAGTCAAGAGAGAACTTGATAAACAGGCCAAAACTAAGACACAACTTGCTAAATTTCTTGGCATTACCAGGAACACAATGGTAACTATCTTCAAAACCGGGATTTGTCGGATAGATCAATTTCAAAAAATGGCAGAATTTTTACAGGTAAGCCTCCTGGATTTCATTGCCGTGAATGGGGGGGCAGGAAATACAGTAAGCCAGAGGATAGAAATACTAACTTCTCATAACGAACTACTTCACACCCGGCACATGGAGGATGTAATGAAATTAAAGGATCAGAATCTTGAGTGCCTGGAAAAACTGGCAAAGCTGTATGAGGAACATAATAAGCTGATAAAAAGTAAACCTTAAGTAAACCAAGAAAAGGTAAAACCTCTGAAACCGTTGAGCGGGAAAGGAGATTCGAACTCCCGACCCTCAGCTTGGGAAGCTGATGCTCTACCCCTGAGCTACTCCCGCTTGTTATTGCAAATTAGGTACTTAACCTTTTTGTTGTCTCCCCAAATCTAGATTATTTTCATTTTACTGCAATGGCAAAAATAACAATTCTTGAGCATCCAAATAAGATTAATAAGGATAATTCCCGGCCTATAGTACTGCGTGTATCCTACCACGGGAAAAGAAAATACTATCACACAGGCTATAAAGCCTATCCAGGCGAGTTTAAGAACAGCAAATTCGTAGTCAATAATAAGCTTATACTAAATGTGGAATTAGCTAATCTTGAAATAAAGGCAAATGTAATTGCACAGCAGCTTGACGATGCCGGGAAACTGACCTGGGAGCAGTTTAATCAGCATCTTAGGGTAGAGACAAATAAAACTTCAGTCTGGAATTATTTTAATAAAACCATTTCAAATCTTGAACGGACAGACAACATTGGTAATGCTGGTATATACAAAACAACCCGAAACAGTCTTTTCAGCTTTCACAAGGACCATGACCTCACTTTCATGGATATTACGGTTAGTTTCCTCAAGGAATATGAAATATTTCTGATTTCAAACGGGCTGACAGGAAATGTAGTACATTTATATATGAGAACCTTGCGGGCATTATACAATGACGCAATTGAAGATGATATAGTACCCAGAGACTTATATCCCTTCCGAAGCCCACTTAATCCAAAAGGATACGATATCAGCAAACTGAAGAATGCTACAGATAAAAGAGCTATACCTGGATATGTCATTAAAGAAATTATGGATTACACTCCCGGCAACGAAGTGGAGCAATTTGCCAGGGATATTTTCCTCTTCTCGTTCCTTAGTATGGGGATAAACTTCATTGACATTGCATATCTCAAATATGAGAACTTTCGGGAAGGGCGCATTGTTTTCACCAGGGCTAAAACAAGACATACTAAAACATTTTCCTTTAAGTTAAACCACGTTTCTGAGGATATTCTGATGAGGAACTGGAAGGGACAGGGTCTGGATATAAAATACCCGGTAGTTCCTTCTAATAGCTTTAAAATACCTAAGCAAGACCCATACTATCTCTTCCCTATTCTCAATGACAAGAAGTATCCCACAGCCAAACAAAAGAAGACACGTATACAGACGGTCTTGAAAATCGTAAATAAAAACCTTCAGATAATTGGAACGGAATTGGGCCTTAGGTACAAGCTCACAACATACGTAGCCAGGCATACCTACGCTACCATCCTAAAAGATAAGGGCATCGACGTAAACATAATAAGTCAGGCATTGGGTCATGCAGACCAGCAGACAACCCAGATATATTTAAACAGTTTTGCAAATCCAATCATTGATAAAGCTAATGATACTTTGCTCCATGTAATTATTTCAGGTAAGTGATATAGCTCTGCCCTCAAGCGATAGATTCACTTCTACCCAATCTTGGAACGAGACAAAGAAAAATTTTGAGTGTACAAGTCCCAGTAACGATATACAGGAAAATGTGAATCGTTCCTAGGCAAAGCGCATATTAATTTGTAATTTCATTATCTTAGATAAACCGTTGGTTGCGATTTGATTTTGGTAGAGCATAGACACTTTTTCGACAAATAAATTGAAAATAAAGCCATCTAGTGTACATGTACAAACGTTACCAACAGGGCGAAGATGGCACTGCTATATTGAAAACTTGTTAAATATTTATTTTGTGAGAAAAACTGGAAATATTGATTTATCAATACCAAGACAAAGATATTATAGTGATGAATGTGAATTGAACATCTGTCCTGAGTGTGGTTCTGGATTGACTGAAGAAAACTGTACGATTTTACTTTGTGCTAAATCTGATTCTGACGAAGGTGAATTTATGACAAACCTGTCAGGAAGTCGATTTTGTAACAATTGTCCGGTTGTGGTTTTTGACATTGATAGAGTTGAGCAGGCAGCAAAATTTGGGACTAAAGGAGACAGGAACCTTAAATACATTATAGCAGGTATCATTGATTTAGATTCAATACCTGATGATAAAAAGCATTTAGAAATTGGAAGTGACGAAAATCCCGTACCATTAGTTCATTTTTTACCTGACCTAAACACAAAGACTATAATTGCAGATAAGAAACCTAGCAGAAATGAACCTTGTACTTGTGGGAGTGGAAAAAAATATAAAAAATGCTGTGGAAAATAATGAAATGGATAAAAAGAAAGGAGTTTGTTTTATAAAACCTGTTGTTCCCCAATAGTACCCTACCGGGACAGCTGATGTATGGTGCAGCCATTTTTGGTTGAACCTCCTGGAAATTTAAATCAAACGTTCGGATTTTGTGTCCTTATAACGGAGCAATAAGCTTAAGAAGCCCAGATAATCTCCCACCTTCTCATTTCACCATTTCTCCACCAAAATATTTTAAAGGGTACTGAAGCTCCCATTTTCTAAATCGTTTGGGGGTGGGGTGGTCCTCCGGACCTGTACTAACAAATAAATAAAATGTCTATTATTTCATTGCCACTTTGGATGGAGAATTTATTGGATATCAAGCCGCCATAAAAACGGGACAATTTTTGAATGCTTTACATGGTGCCTTCGACCGAAATCTCAAATCCACATACCATGCTTATGATATCCTGTTTGCTAAAATGACTGAATTCGCCATCGAGAATGGGCTAAAGATTTGTGATTTTGGTGCAGTACTTAATTATACCAAGCAGAAGATGGTTAATAGAACGATAGACATGTCTTACTTTCTGCTCAGCAGGTATTCTCTCATACAATGGGGGTTTAATAATTTATTAAAACTCACAAAGATTCAAAGTAATAGTCAACTGAAATTCAGGAAGGTGAAGCTGAATAATTCTGTACACAAAATCTTCTGAAGGGTCCCCAATCTCCAGATTTTCAAAATCGTTTTGAGGGGGTTTGGATTCCGGAACGGCTGAAATGTTGGTGCGCAGTAATGGAAAGTAATTACCTTATTTTAGATCTAAGGTTTGACAATTTTGGGGGTGTTAGTGCACCCTGAAAAAAGGTGTTTAGAAAACACCCCTTAGAGCCTCCCATCGGATTTGAACCGACGACCTGCTCATTACGAATGAGCTGCTCTACCGCTGAGCTAAGGAGGCGATGGTATTGCTGCCCTGTAGTACCCGAAATTTTCGCGGGCGATACTGGACAAAAATACAATTTTTTTAAAATTCAATTTCTACGTATACCGGAAAATGGTCGGAAGGATACCTTAGTTCAAAGGATTCACTCAGGATAGCGAATTTGTTTACCTGTATCCCGGTTCTGCTCGTAAAAATATAATCGATGCGTTTCGTTACAGGTTTCTCGAAATTAAATCCATTTGATGTTCCTTTGGGGCCAAAGCTGACCTTAATGGCTGAATCCCTGGTATCATTTAATATTCCCGATAAATACAGTATAGCCTCACTATCCGGAGTCAGGTTAAGGTCTCCCATAAACACGACAGGGTAGTTGCCGGTATTAATGGCACTGATCTGTTCAACGATCAATCGTGCACTATTTTTCCTTGCCTCTACACCTCTATGGTCAAAATGGGTGTTAAATACCCAAATTTTTTCTCCGGACTCTTTGCTCTGGAAGAGTCCATATGTACATATCCTTTCCATTGAGGCATCCCATCCAACAGAAGGTTTATCAATGGTCTCAGACAGCCAGAAAGTGGAATTGTCCAGGATCTCAAATTTTTCGGTATTATAAAATATTGCAGAATATTCTCCTTTCTCTTTTCCGTCATCCCTTCCAATGCCTGCATAATTGTATTCCGGCATAATACTGTCCAGATATTGAACCTGGTGGTGTAATCCCTCCTGTATGCCAAAAATATCAGGTTCAAAGAACTGCAATTGCTTCCCAAGGTAATCTTTTCGATTTGTCCAGGTATTGGGTTCATTGTCCCTCGTGTCATACCTTATATTATAGGTCATAATGCTAATGACTTGGCTGCTGGAAATATCTGCACTGATGATCAGTATAGCGGAGAAAAGTAATGTTCTCAGTTTCATTCCTTTTAATTTTTTTGAATACCCATCAGGGCTTTTACCCTCAGGTATAGGGGCGGATGGGAATAATGAAAGAACACATATGCCGGATGAGGTGTAAGATTACTGAGATTTTTCCGGGATAAGCCTTTGAGTGCATTTACCAGGGCTGTGGGATTGTGCATTTCACCTGCATAACGATCAGCCTGGTACTCATTTTTTCTCGACAGGATGTTACCGCCAATTCCCAGGATCATTGAAAGCGGACTGTAAAGGATACTAAATGCGATCAGCCCGATGTGAAAGCTCGGAACTGAGGCACCAAGTGCTTCAGACAGCATAGGACTCCCTACCAGTAATGAAAGGATAAAGAGAATTGCTCCGGTTTGCAGAATTGATATTAGGATCCCGGTCAGGGTATGTTTTTTCTTATAATGACCGATTTCATGTGCAAGGACACCTACGATTTCATCAATTTCAAGGTCATTAATAAGTGTATCATAAAGTACTATCCGCTTCTTGGCTCCCAGTCCACTGAAATAAGCATTTGCCTTGGTCGACCGCTTTGATCCGTCAATTACAAATATATTCGCCAGGTTAAATCCGGCCTTTGTGCTGAATTCGGTAATGGCCTCACGCAATTCACCATCTTCCAGAGGAGTCTGTTTGTTAAATAATGGCACAATCAGTGTCGAATAGAACATGTACATAAAAATGGAGAAAGCTGATACAAGGATCCAGGCATAGATCCAGAAATTCTTGCCCGTAAGTGTGTAAAACCAGATAATTGCTGCCAGTATCCCCCCTCCTATCAAAGCACCCAGCATCCAGCCCTTTAGCTTATCCATCACAAAAGTCTTTGGAGTGGTTTTATTAAATCCGAATTTTTCTTCTATTACAAAAGTATCCCAGATGGAGAAAGGCGTGGTTAGCAGATCGGATGCAAACATCAACAATCCGAAAAAAAGAAGTGCAATAAGAATTGGGTGCTCAGTGATTCGTCGGACCAGGTTATCGGCAAAAGCAAATCCGTCGAACAGGAACATTGCAAGTATCAATGCAAAACTAAATGTACCGGTAAGAATTGCGAATCTGTAATTTACCTTTTTATAATCCATTGACTTCCGGTACTCCTCCGCCTTGTATACGTCCTCAAGTCCCCCGGGAACCGGATCCCCGTACATACGGGAATTAAGATATTCCAATATTCTGGAAAACAAATAGTTAAATACAACTATTCCAACTATAATAAGAAAAAGGATTACTGAATTCATATGTATCCGATTTGACAATTAAGAATCTGCAATGATAGCAATTGTCATCGAATCTTCATCAATATCCCTTACAATACTTCAGCTTTCGAGAATTCCGGGAATCTGGAAACAGATGATTAAGTATAGTGCCGAATCGGTCTAATTTCCACCTCTACCGCGACCACGGCTTTGCTCTCCACCAGAGCCCTGGCCTTGGCCCTGTCCCCTTCTTTGCCTCATTTGAGCACGTCTTTCCTCTGTAATTTTGGTATACTTTTCAAATTGTTCTTTGGTCAGGACTTCTTTGTATTTCGCATCCCTTTCGTCTCTTAATTCCATCATCCGGGCCCGTATGGCATTGCGGTCACCGGTCTCGGGATCGAAGTTTTGACGTTCCTTTTGTATCGTCTGATAGAATTTAAGGTCATACTCCAGGATCTCTTTTTCCTGCTTTTCGCTCAGATTAAGAGTATCTGCTATATTGGCCACATTGTCCCTAATATCCTGTTCGCTCATCTGCCTGCCCTGTCCCCTTCCCTGCTGTGCGAATATCGGGAGTGTTAGAAATGCCAGAAACATTAGTATCGAAGCTGTTTTCAGGTTGATCATTTTTTTCATTTTAGTTTTTATAAAAAATATTATTTGTTTTGTAACCCAATCGTCAGATTAGACTCTTATACTAAGCAAAGGTTTAAATATTTATCTTTAGCAATTAGCAACTTGTCATTAAACCATTTTTCATTTCTACAGTCAAACCCCGAAAATCCGTTAATTGCCGGATAGGAAGAATACTGCACAAAATCACAAGACAGAAGTAATTGGAAATACAAATCAACAACCTTAATAAGGTATACCCAGGTGGGCATCATGCCCTTAAAGATATAAATCTAACCATACGGGAAGGAATGTTTGGACTGCTGGGACCCAATGGAGCCGGCAAATCAACCCTGATGCGCATTCTGGTTACAATCATGGAGTCAAGTACTGGGGAAGTATTTATAAACGGTCAGGATATAAACAAGCACAGAAAGGAACTTCGCAAAATGCTGGGTTACCTACCCCAGGATTTTCGCTTTTTCGCGAGATACCGGTCCTGGGAATTTCTCGATTATGCAGCCCTGTTGGCCGGAATGAAAGATAAAAAGCAACGCAGGGAACGTGTGGATAAGATGCTTGAGGACGTGGGACTCTTTCACGTCAGAAACAGGATGGCGAATAAGCTTTCAGGAGGTATGAAACGAAGACTGGGTATTGCACAGGCACTCATCTCTCAACCCTCTATTATTATTGTCGACGAACCTACTACGGGACTTGATCCCGAAGAACGAATACGTTTCCGTAACCTTCTCTCCGATCTGAGTCGCACGGATACCATAATTATTCTTTCAACCCATATTGTAGGAGATATTTCAAGTACCTGCAACCAGATGGCCCTGTTGAATGATGGTGAACTTGTATATGACGGGCCTCCTGATACGCTGGTAAAGGACACAAAGGGATTTGTCTGGAAGGCAAAGGTAAGCGAGGACCAATATGAAGATCTGAAAGTGAAATTTCCTGTTATCTCGACCATACCTTCCGGAACAGGATGGGAAATCCAGTTCGTAGGTGAGAAACCTGATGATATTGAAGCCGAGGAAATTCATCCCAACCTGGAACATGCATATGTACACTTCATGGAAAATAAAATGAATCACTGGAACCTTTGATTAATATACAGAACATATTATCGGTCTCTAAATACGAAAGGAAAACCCTTTACAGGAGCTGGTTCTTTCGCATTTTCGCCATTATTGCACTTTTGGTCCTGTTTGGCATGAATATGGGTGTGTTTGGATTTCATGGAGGGATCAGATGGACAATTAGGGCCATTCCAGCCAACCTGCCCTATGTCAATATACTCTACCTGAATGTCGCCCAGGCAATAATTGCAGTATTCCTTGCCTCCGATTTTCTGCGCCGTGATAAAAAACTGGATACAACCGAGGTAATCTATACCCGACCTGTTTCAAACGGTGAATATATTGTTGGCAAAACCAGTGGTATACTAACCCTTTTCCTTGGATTAGCAGTAATCGCCCTTTTGATGGCCCTGGTTTTTAACCTTATCCGGCAGGATGTTCCTGTGGTATGGGAAGCCTATGTATATTATATTCTTTTGATATCTGTTCCAACACTGGTATTTATACTGGGACTTTCATTTCTTCTGATGATCCTTATTAAAAACCAGGCAGTAACCTTTGTCGTACTATTGGGTTACATCGGACTTACACTTTTCTATTTTAAAGACAAGATGCATGGTTCGCTTGATTATATGGCCTTTAATCTTCCCATGGTATACTCTGATTTTATCGGTTTCGGTGACCCGCAAAGCATTATTCTACACAGACTGTCATACTTTCTAATAGGAATTGGATTTATTTTTGCAACCATCCGTTTTCTGGACAGGCTTCCACAGGTTGGAAAATGGAATGCCTTGAATACGGTTGCTTTTGCTGTGTTTGTTGCTTTCGGGGGACTTGCAGGGTACCGATATTATGACATGCATGAGAATGTAGACCGGAACAGGATTGAATACCTCTCACTCAACAACAGGTATGCCTCATATCTCAAAGTAGATGTAGTTTCAAACGATTTATCCCTTACCCAACAGGGAAGGAAGCTGGAGGTATCCTCTTCAATGGTGGTGCGAAACCGGAACAATCTGAACATGGATACATTGATCTTCTCTCTGAATCCAGGTTTTGATATTGACAGTATTAGCTCCCGGCAGGGTGCCGTACCCTATGTCAGAGATCATCAGATTCTTAAAATTATTCCCCCGGGGGGACTTGAATCCAGGCGCAGGGTACAATTTACAATCCACTATTCAGGAATACCCTCGGAAGACATTGCCTATCTTGACATTCCCAAAGAAACCCTTCTCGAGCTAAAACGGAACCAGGTAGCTACATTTGATAAAAAACCCGGGATAATTAACAAGGATTTTCTCCTGTTGACCCCGGAATTGATATGGTATCCCGTTGCCGGTGTCCGGTTTAATACCATGACCTACATGCCCGGGATGCTTGATTTCGTTAATTTTAGCCTGAATGTCATTCCTAATCCGGGACTCATACCGGTTGCCCCTGGTAAATCTGAGCATGCAGAGGAGATTAATGAATACAGTTTCAACCCTGAAACAGACCTGAATGCTTTTTCCATCATAATAGGACCGTTTGAAAAAAGAAGTCTGGAATACGAAAATATTGAATACAATCTTTTCCTGAAGCCAGGCCATGATTATTTCTCAGAATTTCTCACAAATATCATCGATACCATCCCCAACCTGATCCATAGCGAAAGGGTTGAATATGAAGTTGAAGACCTTGACCTGTATTACCCATTCAAACGGATAAGCCTGGTTGAAGTACCAATTCAATTTCATTCCTATGAAAGGCCCCAGGTGCAGACCTTTGAAAATATACAGCCTGAAATAATATTAATGCCCGAGAAAGGAGCCGGATTAAGTACCCTTGATTTTGCCCGGTACAAACATTATGAGGAACGACGTAACCGCAGGGAGAATCAAAGCCGTACGCCAAGGGAGATCGAAGTAAGAATGTTCGAGCGTTTTCTTTCCTCAACTTTTTTCCGGAGTATACCGCGGACACGATCAATGTCAGGTAACCGAATGGGTGGCGGAGACGAGTTGATTGATTTTCAGGGGACAAGTTATGAGACGAATCCTTATTGTGTTTTTCCACTATACTATAGTTATATGACCGGTATCTCTGCCCCGGATTTTCCCATGTTTAATTCTATGATGGAACTGTATCTGAAAGAAGGTTTTATGACCCAGATGATGCAGACTTTCAGAGGAGGTATGAACGATAACGAAATTGCCAACCTGGCGCTGAAGGAAAATACCATATCAGAAATTTTTGCAGACTGGGACAATACTGTAACATCATCTTTAATTTCACAGATAGGAAGCTTTGTTTTCCTGGCTTTAAAGAACCGGGTTGGATTAAGTGAGTTTGATAATTTCCTTTATGTCTACCTGGAAGATAATGCTTTCCGTGAAATTAGCTTTGAGCAATTCTCAAAGGATTTTTACCAGGAGTTTGAAGTTGAAATCGAACCTTACTTCGAGACAATCAACACCAAAGGTAAAGCCCCGACCTTCCTGATGAGCGATCCGGAATACATCCTGACACGAGATGATATTGGAGAAGTCTACATTGTAAAGTTCGGTTTGAGGAACACAGGAGAAGTAAAGGGGCTGATTGATGTTACCTTCAGAATGGGTGGCGGATTTGGAGGTGGAGGTGGCAGTGGTCCCACAGAAGAGAAACGGATTTACGAACTAAACCCCGGTGTTACCAGAGACATTCAGATTGCACTGTTTGAGCAACCCCGGATAATGACGGTGAATACCCTGATTTCAGGCAATATACCTTCTACATTCAGCAAATTCCTGCGATCTGCAAGAGAGGTTAAGACAATGGATACTGAAGAATACAACCGGATCTCCGATAAGGAACTCACTCTCGAACTCCCTGGTGAATTTGTTGTTGACAATGAAGACCCGGGTTTTGATTATGTCTCAGTTTCAAATGAAAGTAAACTGAAGCAATATATTGAAGCCCGCAAGGAGAAAAGCAATGAGATTTTCTATGATGCAATTGACCCTTACCGGACACCGAGTAAATGGACCCCTGTCGCCCACTCCGGATTTTATGGGGAGTCCATTCGCTCCGCCCATTTAACACGTAAAGGCGAAGGAGGCAATACTGCAAGCTGGACCACGATACTACCGGCTGCGGGATTCTACGATGTACATGTCTATATCCCGATGTCGGCAATGTTCGGACGATCTAACCGGCGCCGCCGGGGAGGAGACAGCGGACAAAGCGGCGGTGGCCAGGGACATGGCAGGGGAGCGGGATTTGCCGATGATGGAACGATCTATAATTATGTGATATCCTCAAATGAAGGATCAGAGAAGGTGGAATTCCGGCTGAGGAATATTGAAGATGGATGGAACAAACTGGGATCATTTCATTTCCCCGCTGATACTGCACGTATTGAAATTTCCAATAAAACCAATGGGCGACGCATATTCGCTGATGCTGTAAAATGGGTACGCAGGTAAAAGAAAACATTAGAAAACTATACTAGTATGAACCGGATTAAAATTTATCGAATACCAGCCCTGGCACTGATGATGCTGATTTGTGGCGGGAAACTTCAAGCACAGGTAATGCTTAATATGGACAGGGCCCTGGATATAGCCATCCAGAATAGTCCAATCATGCAACAGGTTGAACTTGACCTGATCAGTAACCAGGAAAGGCTTAACGCCCAGCGCGCAAGGCTTAAATCGAGGTTTGGTCTGGCACTTGATCCATTTCAATATCAGAGGACAAATTCATTTGATCAGCGAACAAGTGAGTGGTATCTGAATGAATCAGCCAGATCTTCAGGAACGTTCTCCATCAATCAGAGAATATTGCCAACGGACGGTACACTCTCCCTTCAGAATAGATTCTGGTATGATTACAATAATTCACAATCACAAGGAGCCATCAACCCCATTTCAAGGACCTGGAACAACCAGTTTTCAATTGCACTGACCCAGCCAATATTTACCTATAACAGAACAAAGGTTGAGCTCGAGAGGGTTGAATTAAGTTATGAGTCAAGCCTTCTGCGATATCTGTTACAAAAGTTGAACCTGGAGCGAAATGTTGCAAGGAGCTTTTATTCAGTCTACTCAAGGCAGATGAGCCTGGACATTGCCAATGAAGAATTTATGAATAACACGGACAGCCATGAAATTATCAAAAACAAGGTCGAAGGTGGTTTACTCGCTGTGGAGGAGCTATACCAGTCAGAAGTGAACCTGGCCACCAGCCGGTCTTCAGTCTATACTGCTGAACTCAATCTGGCAAATGCAATGGATGAGCTAAAGGTGATTATTGGTATGCCGCTGACGGATGAATTTGAAATTGTAACAATCATCCAGGCGGATTCAGTTGATGTAGACCAAACGATGGCGATCAACCATGCATTGAAAAACAGGATGGAACTCAGGCAGCGTGAGATCAGTATTCAGAACTCAATGTTCAATCTTTTGAATGCTAAAACAGTGAATGAATTTGCCGGCTCGTTGACGGCTTCTTTCGGGATAACAGCAAACCATGAGCAACTTGACCAGCTCTTCGATAATCCTACCAATACTCCTGCTGTGGGACTAACCCTAAATATTCCAATATTCGACTGGGGAGAAAGAAAATCAGAAATTAAAGCTGCTGAAGCGAATCTCCAGAATACCGAAATTGATCTGGATATTGAAAAGATAGATATCCAGGTAAACATCCGCGCAATTATCAGAAATCTTCAGAATCTTGAAAATCAAATTGTCATTCAGCAAAAGACAGTGAAAAATGCAATACTGACCTATGATATAAACCTTGAAAGGTACAGGAACGGAGACCTGACCAGCCTGGATCTGGGAATATACCAGAATCAGCTCTCCGACCGGAAAATGTCGCTGACAAACGCTATAATTGATTATAAACTGGAACTTCTGAACCTGAAGATACAGACACTTTATGATTTTGAAAACAATATAAATATTATCCCGGAGGAACTCCTGGCAGATGAAGAAACTGAATAATACCTATATACAGATGAAGAACATTAAACTAATTATCCCCGTACTTGCTTCAGCACTTATTCTGGTCCAGTCATGCAAACAGCCCGATCTCAGTGTTGAAACCTCAATAGAAGTCCCCGTTGGGGTTATAGAAGCCAGCAACTCTTCCATCGAAGAGTTTATCAATACTACCGGTACAGTATTCCCCGTTAAGGAAGTCAGCTTAAGTTCGGAGATGGCCGGTGAATACAATCTCCAGAATAATCCTTCAACCGGGAAACCATATGTACTGGGAGATTTGGTAAGCAAAGACAAGCCAGTAATCAAACTTGAAGATGAGGAATATGTAAACAACCTCAGGGTCCGCTCCAAAGAGGTAGATCTCGAAATTTCAAAGCAGGAGTACGAGAAGCAAAAGTCACTGTATGAAAAAGGTGGGGTAACCCTCCGTGATCTCAAAAATGCTGAAATCAACCTGATCAATACGGAATACGACATTGAAGGCAGCCGTATAAACATTGCAAAAATGTCATTGAAGGCTCCATTTACCGGAGTGATCGCAGACCTTCCATACTTTACACCAGGAACAAAGGTTATCGCTAATACAATGATGGTAAAACTTATAGATTACAGCCAATTGTACCTGGAGACAAACCTGCCTGAAAAGTATTACTCTAACGTGGATAAAGGATTTAAGGTCTACATAACCAGCTATACAAGTCCTAATGACACACTGATCGGTGAAATTACACAGATCTCCCCTTCAATCGATCCGGACGCCAGAACCTTCAAATGTTTTGTAAATGTCGACAACGTGGATAAAAAGATTCTGCCCGGTATGTTTGTAAAAGCAGACATGGTCATTAACAGCTCTGAAAACGCCATTGTCATTCCAAAGGATATAATTGTATCGCGGAACAGAAACCGAACCGTATTCGTAGTGGAACGAGGTGTTGCAAAACAGCGTAGAATTACCACCGGATTGGAGAGCATTGACCGGGTTGAAGTTCTGAGCGGACTTGAGGAAGGTGAAAGCATCGTAAGCAAAGGCTTTGAGACCCTGAGACATGATTCAAAGGTAAGAGTTTTAAGATAGTTGGTTGACAGGCAATTAAATCTCCGGGAGTTATGTTAAAATCCATTACAAAGTTTTCTGTTAAATATCCTGTATCGGTTAGTATGATAATCCTGGCAACACTTCTGCTGGGTTATATATCATTTGGCAAGCTCGGGATCGATCTGTTCCCGGACCTGAATAATCCACGACTTTTCATAGAGTTGAAGGCAGGGGAATTACCACCCGAAGAACTGGAAGAAAAATTTGTTGATCGCATTGAATCACTTGCTATCAGGCAAAGTGGTGTTACCAATGTATCTTCAGTTTCACGGGTTGGTGTAGCACAGATCGATGTAGAATACACCTGGGAAAAGGATATGGATGAGGCCTTCCTTGACCTTTCAAAGGCCATTTCGGCAATTGGACAGGGAGGGGACCTTGAGGAAATAACCATAACCCAGCACGACCCAAATGCTGACCCGGTAATGCTGGTTGCATTCCAGCATACCGAAACGGATGATTTGAATGAACTTCGCAAGGTTGCTGAAAACTATGTAAGAAATGAACTTATAAGACTGGAAGGAATAGCAGATGTCGAAATCAATGGCGCCATTGAAATGGAGGTTATGGTCGCTACAAGCGATTACCTCCTGAAATCCTATAATGTGGATCTTTCAACAATCTCCGGCAGGATACAGAACTTCAACCAGAACGTATCCGGCGGTTCCATCGTTGAGATGGGGAAACGGTATATTGTCAGGGGACTTAGCGAGTTGGAACAGATCCATGACCTTGAGAGTATTATTCTAAGATTGGGACCACCCAGTCCCGAGTTCGAAGGCCAGAGAGTCCCTGTCTTACTCGGGGATGTTGCAACCATATCACTCAGACCCAAAGATCTTGAAAATTCTGTCATGCTGAACGGTGAGTATTGTGTGGGACTGAGCATATATAAGGAGATGCGGTACAATACGGTGAAGGCTGTTGATGAGCTCAGGAAAGTTCTTGATGAAATGGAATTAGCCCTGCCAGGTTTCAAATTTACCATTGTTGAAGACCAGGGACAATTTGTTTCCAGGGCAATCGGAGAAGTAAGGGACAGCGCCATCGCGGGTATCATCCTGGCAGTTTTCGTATTGCTGATTTTCCTTCGTCGTATCGGTCCCACAGCAATAGTCAGCGCAGCAATACCCATCTCTATTATCGCCACATTTACCCTGATGTATTTTGCTGATCTCACTCTGAATATTATGACGCTCGGGGGACTTGCACTGGGGGCCGGGATGCTTGTGGATAATGCCATTGTGGTTCTTGAAAACATCTTCAGGAACCATGAAGAGGGACAAACAGGGGAAGAAGCTGCAATTAACGGTACCTCTGAAGTGGGCGGGGCAATTATTGCTTCAACCCTCACGACCATAGTTGTATTTATCCCGATTGTGTATATCCGCGGGGCTGCCGGTGAACTGTTCAGGGAACAGGCATTTACGGTAGCTTTCTCACTTCTTTGCTCCCTTGTTGTGGCAATCCTGATTATTCCAATGCTTTATACAAGAATCTACCGGAAGAAATCACCCTTTACGGGAAAGAAAAAGAGTTCTATTCAATTTAACCGCTATGGGCGCTTACTCGAAAAGATCCTGGAATACAAGGTCTGGGTTCTCCTCGGCGCCTTGCTGCTGATTGCATCCGGTTGGTTTATGATGAAGCAACTGGGAAGTGAATTCATGCCGAAAACAGAAACCAGGGAGTTTTACGTGGACCTTGAGATGCCTGAAGGCACCAGCCTTGAAAGGACCACAGGTGCTGTTGAGAGCATTGAAAACCTTATCAGAGAAATAGCTGATGGTGAGGTAGATCTTATATATGCAGAGATCGGTCCCACTTCCGGACTGAGCACCGGCGGCAGGAGTGTTTTCGATGATCAGAATATGGCAACCCTGAAAGTAAGGTTAATAAGAGAGGGCGAAATACCGGCTTCCTCTATTATTCAAACCCTGACATCCCATTACGCCAGGAACAATAATATTGATATGGTTTGCAGACAGGAAGAAACAGCACTGAATTCCATCCTTGGTACGGAGGAGGCTCCCGTTGTTGTCGAACTGATTGGCGAGGATATGGATGTGCTGGAGGATTTGAGTATTCAGGTGATTGGCGAGTTGCAGAACGTAGAAGGATTGCAAAATATAATATCCTCCGTTGAGGGTGGAGCCCCCGAGGTAAATATCAAGATTGACAGGTACCGGGCGGGACTTATGAATATTGATGTAAATACACTCATTAACCGTGTGAGCGAGAAATTACAGGGAACCGGGGCCGGGCAAATGGAAATAGACGGTGAACTCAAGGATATCACCGTAAAACTCGAAGACCTTAGCCTGAAGGAGCTTGAAACCCTGAGCATAAAGGTTAACAACAATGAGGTCTTGCTAAGGGAAATTGCAGAAATCAGCATCAGCAGTTCCCCGAAGGAAATATTGCGGAACAATCAGAACCGGATTATTAAAATCACGGCCGATCTGGACAGGGATATCCCTCTTGATAAGATGGCTGCAGCAATTAGTTCACAACTTGGTTCCGTTGTTTTTCCGCCAGAATACAGGTTTACAATTTCGGGTGAAGAAGCCCTGAGAAAGGAAGCAATGAGCAGCCTTGGATTTGCCCTGTTGCTTTCCATTATACTGGTATATATGGTACTTGCCTCTCAATTTGAAAATCTGATCCATCCATTCACAATCTTATTGACAGTACCCCTCGCAGTTGTTGGCGCAATTGCCGTATTCTATATTCAGGGCAAAGCACTGAACATTATGGCTGTGATCGGGATCATTATGCTTGTTGGTATTGCAGTAAATGATTCTATTATACTGGTTGACGCAATTAACCAGTTCAGAAAGGCCGGGATGAAACTAAAGGAAGCCATTATTTCTGCGGGACAAAGACGTATACGACCCATAGTAATGACTACTCTTACAACCATTCTTGCCTTGCTTCCGCTGACATTCGGTTTCGGGGAAAGCACGTCACTCCGGTCACCCATGGCCTGGGCTGTTATCGGGGGACTCGTAACCTCTACCCTGCTTACGCTGGTAGTAATACCCTGCATTTACATGCTGTTTGGACAAATGGAATTATTATGGTCAAAATCTAAGAATATCAGGGAAGAAGGATGAATTTTTTAATCAAAAGGAAAACACTGATTTCCATGCTGTTTATAGCCAGCACAATGCTTGGCTTTATTTCCTATCAGCAACTCAAGATGGAAATGCTTCCCAATGCGGAATTGCCCATGCTGTATGTGCAGATCAGTTCCCGCATTGAAGTTACCCCTGAGTATTTGGAGCAGAATGCAGTGATCCCTGTTGAAAGTGCTATCGCGGGACTCGAAAATATTGAATTGATCGAATCCACTGCCGGCCGCAGAAGAGGCATGGTTTATATTTCCTATGAGAACAATACCGATCTGAAATATGCATACCTGAAACTAGATGAGCAGATAACAGCTCTTGGCAGGACTCTCCCGCAGGAATTCAATTTGCAGGTTATTAAAATGGATATTGAACAGATGAGCAATATCCTTATGAGCCTTCAGGTCAGAGGATCAGGCGGGTCTGACAGGGTCAGGAATTTTGTGGATCAGAATATTGCACCGGAACTTGAAAATGTTGAAGGCGTAGCTGCTGTGAATGTATTCGGGGGTCGTCAGAAGTCTGTCGATATCATTCTGAACAAAGCTGCATGCGAAGCCTACCGCATTACACCCTCCAGGGTAAGAAATATCCTAAGCCAGAATATGAATGTAAGGCAGTACGGAGGAATGATAAAGGAAGAGGGCCAGCGATTCTTCGTTTACATCGATGCTGAGTACGAGGATATCAGACAAATAGAAAGTCTGGTCATTGGACGTGGCCCTAACCCGGTTCAGCTCAAAGACATTGCTGAAGTCTATTTTGGAGAGAAGGAGGAAGAAACCATCAGCCGGGTAAACGGAAAGGATGCCATTTCCATCATGATAATCAATGATGCTCAGGCTAATATCATAGACCTCTCCCACCAGGTTCACAAAGATATCGAAAGGCTGAACAAAAAGAATCAGGCCTATGATATCGAGATAGTTGTCCAGGATGATACCGCTGAAATGATGGAGGATAACATAAACCAGATCATCAAACTGGCTTTAATGGGTGGGTTGCTTGCCGTATTTGTACTATGGATATTCCTGCGTAACATAAGCCTGGTAACAGTAGTAGCACTGGCCATGCCTGTCTCGATTTACTCAGCATTTAATTTCTTTTTTGGATTTGATGTTTCAATCAACAGCCTCACGCTGATTGGAATTGCCCTGGCTGTAGGCATGTTGCTTGATACCTCTGTGGTAGTACTTGAAAATATATACCGCCTCAGGACCATAGGTTATAAACCGGCTGAAGCGGTATTGCAGGGAACCAGGGAAGTTTGGCGCTCCGTACTGGCAGCAACACTTACAACCATTGCAGTATTTATTCCCTTCACATTCACTTCAAATTATATGATCCAGTTGCTGGGTAAACACATTGGCGTATCCATCATTTCCACACTTTCCGTTTCCCTTGTAGTCTCTCTGCTGCTCATACCCATGGTTGTTCATGCAATAATCTCAAGGAAACGAATCCGGGGGAAAGAGGTTTATCAAAAAGTATCTCTCGATAATCCTGGCATCCGGATTTATCTTTTCTTACTTAAAACGGCATTGAGGAATCCTGCCCTGACCCTGATCGCAGTACTCGTCCTGTTCTTTGTTACTATCCTTAGTGCGATGTCGGTATCGGTCAATAAACTAAGCGATCTTGAAACAAACCAGTTCAAGATTTATGTAACGATGAGTACAGGGAGTACTCTTGAATTCACAGATGAGACGGTTGCCGGGATTGAGTCCAAACTGGAAAACATAGAGGAAATCAAGGATATTGTATCGAATATCCAGGAAGAAGAGGCTGTGATAACACTTATTCTGCATGATGATTACGCGGATATTAATAAAAAAACATTTGGTTCTATCCAGTCCGACGTTATGGACAGGATCGAAGAAACCCCTTCCACACAGATCAGCCTGACAGCCACCTCTGGGGGTGGTTCACGTACTGGCGGAGGAGGAGGCATGGGCGGATCTGCCGGATTTCAGCTAATGATGGGCATTGGTGATGATGAAGAATACCTGGTATTTAAGGGACAGGATTTTAAACTGATGGTTGAAGTTGCTGAGACCCTCGAAGATTACATTGATGAATTGGAAAACATTGACAGGGTAAGGCTTTCAGTTCGTGACAACCAGCCTGAAGTCCACCTTGATTTCAATACCCGGCTGATGACAGATTATAATGTGACACTCAGCCAGGTTCTCGGCGAACTTGGTTCATTCCAGAATGAGGTTGGATCCGGTATTACATTCGGACAAGGGGATGAAGAATATGAGATTATGATCAAATTTGACGAAAGTCTCCTGGAGGATGCCCGGACTGAGAAGACCTTCGATGAGTTGAGAATGCTGGAGATACCTGATGCTAATGATGATAACCATTATGAGCTTGAAAACTTTACAGATATCTATTATGCAAGGGGAATGCAGGAGATCTCCAGGGTGAACCAGGAAAAACAGATAGAATTGAGATATTCCTATGAAGATGAGATTTATGACTCCAAGGAACTTCTTGAGTTTGCCAGAGAAGAGGTCAGGGATATTATTGCCAATGCCAACATCCCTTCAGGTGTAGCTGTTGAACTGGTACAGGAGGAATCTGCTCTTGATGAGTTCAGGAACCTGTTCCTGATTGCCCTTTTTCTTGTATACATGATCCTGGCAATTGTTTTCGAATCATTCATTACTCCTTTTGTAATAATTTTCTCAATACCACTGGCGGCAATCGGATCCTTTTTCTTTCTTACTGTAACCGGGAATTCACTTTTTAATGCCAATACGCTGACAGGATTTATGATCCTTCTGGGAATTGTTGTAAACAATGGTATCATCCTTATAGATTTCGTAAATATCCTTCGAAAAAACGGGTTTAGAAGGACAAGAGCCCTTCTGCATGCAGGCATGTCAAGAGTCAGGCCGATCCTGATCACCGCAATCACTACAATAGTAGCCATGCTTCCACTGGCGATGGGAAACACCGAATACGTCAAGGCCATTGGTCCCCCGTTCGCAGTAACAGTCATTGGCGGATTGGCAGTCAGCACACTGCTTACACTGGTCTTTATCCCTATGCTGTATAACGGAATTGAGAACTCTCTTAACTGGATTAAAGGTCTTAGTGTGCCTTTAAAACTGCTGACTGCCGCCATGGAACTGGCCGGTTTTGCATTCGTAATATTTTCGATAGATAAGTTTATCTGGCAGATGGCCACAGGCATCCTGGTTCTTGCTGGGGTACCGGCTGCCATATGGTTTGTAACCAACAGCCTCAGAAAAGCACAGGAGACCATTATTTCACCCAAACTGGAGCTTAGTATTCAGATTGCCAACCTTGTGAAGATTTATGGGAGAGACGGAAGGGCTGCAAGGGATTACAAGACGGGAAGTAAAATGTCCTCCCAGGCAGCGATGAAACAAAACGAACCAAGGCAGAAATTTGAATCCCTCATCTGGCAGATCCCACTGCTGATATTTCTTCTCTACTTCTCCTGGTTCTATCTGGTCAGCGGTCTCTGGAAACTGATTTCATCCATTGCATCCTGGTATTTTGTCCTGGTGGTGATAATGGGATTCAGGAGAATATACAATCGGAAATGGCTGATGATATTTGAGGCAATCATACGTTATGGCAGTCCCCTGATAATACTCGCCCTGTTCCACCTGGAATGGTCCAATCTCGCTCTGACAATCGTGATAGGTGTGATCTGGTATCTGATCCTTGCAATAGGGCATACAGGAAAAAGAATCCGCAAAGACAATCTTGAGATCAGCAAGGTCAGGAAGATTTTCAGATGGTTTGTATGGTTTGTAAAGCTTTTACCGGGAATAGGAAGCCACAAGGAAAGATTCAAAGCGCTGCGAGGTGTCTCCCTTGAGATTGGTACGGGAATGTTCGGTCTTCTTGGACCGAACGGAGCCGGAAAATCGACTTTGATGCGTATTATTTGCGGTGTGCTGGAACAAAGTTATGGTAAGATCTGGATCAATGGGATAGATACCCAGGAAAAGCGTGAAGAACTTCAGGGACTGATCGGATATCTTCCTCAGGAGTTCGGTATGTATGAGAATATGAGCGCTTTTGCATACCTTGATTACCAGGCTATGCTGAAAGGACTTACAGATGTTACACTACGGAAAAAACGTATTAAGGAAGTCCTTGAATCGGTGCATATGTGGGACAGCCGGGATAAGAAGATCGGCTCCTATTCCGGAGGTATGAAGCAGCGTATCGGAATAGCCCAGGTATTGCTGCATCTTCCGCGAATACTTGTTGTAGATGAGCCTACTGCGGGACTGGATCCAAGGGAACGCATCCGTTTCAGAAACCTGCTGGTTGAACTCAGCCGAAGCCGTATCGTCATATTCTCAACCCATATAATTGAGGATATTTCAAGCTCCTGTACCACAATGGCTGTAATAAATAATGGAGAAGTGCTTTTCAACGGTACACCCAGGGATATGACACATCTGGCTTCAGGAAAAGTATGGAAGGCAATGCTTCCTGCAGATGAGTTTGAAGAGAGGTCAAAGGACCTTCTGGTAATGCACCATATGAGGGATAACGACATGATCCGGATTCGCTGTATTTCAGCAGAAAAACCTTTTGATTCAGCCGAGGAGGAACTTCCCATGCTTGAAGATGCCTACCTCTGGTTACTCCAATCACATAAGAAAATGGCCTGATACATCCAGAATGACAAGATTCAGAAACATACAGAATAATCTAATTAGCCTTGCACGGTATAACATCAGGATAGTCTTCGGTGGAAAGTTCATTTATTTTATAGCTGCCTCTGTTATATTTTTCCTTGCCATAGGTACCATTATGGCTTTCGATGAAAATTATCTTTCAGCAGAAGACGTTTACGGTCTTCTGATCTTCCCGGCAGTTCTTCTGGTATTCTATCCCTCGGCATTCGGGATACAGAACGATGCAGATCAGAGAACCCTTGAGATTATATTTGGCATCCCTGATTACCGGTATAAGGTTTGGCTAGTCCGCTTGTTTATGGTTATGGTTATCGTTTATATATGCCTCTTCCCACTGGCATTTATCGCACATTATGCCCTTGTTAGTATTCCCATATTTAAAATGGTATCTCAGATAATGGTTCTGGCGCTCTTCACCGCAACACTCGGATTCTGCGTTTCAACCATCGTCAAAAATGGTAATGGTACTGCCGTGGTAATGGTGGTCATCGGACTGATCTTTCTTATCCTTACCGATGAGATAAGGGATTCAAAATGGAATGTATTTCTGAATCCCTTCGACAATCCTTCCAACATCAATGAGGTTATATGGATGGAAACAATCAGGCAAAACCGAATAATCCTGTCGATTTCCAGTGTGGTATTTCTGCTGATCGGCCTGTTGAACCTGCAGAACAGGGAAAAATTTCTCAGATAAGCCGACGGTGCCCAAATCAACCTGAACCTGTTTAAATATCCAGCAGGAACTCAGAATTGGATGGGAGCTGTTTTTTCAAGCGTCTGCCGTCACTGTAGCGTTGCTTAAGCAGATCAATATATTCTTTAGTCAGTTTATCCTGCTTTATGGTATATGCTTTCACAGCCCAGTCAAGCGCAAGGATTAACTGGTCCTCCATTTCACAAAACAGGGCCATATTGAAACATGCCCTGGCGGCAGTCTTCTGGTGCTCTCCATATGCAAGTTTTCTCCACAACTCTGCAGCCCCATACCAGTCCCCCGAATTTATCTTCCCCGCTGCCCGCCTCATTTCAATTCCACCTGAGGAGTAGAAAAAGCGCTGGGTTTCCTTCCAGGTGGGACTGATGCGCAATCCATAAGTCACCCCGACATTATAGGCAGCCTGCCGAATGCCATCAACAGCCTGTGGTAGTTTACTGGCTGCTCCAATAAGCGTTTCATCATCCCTAAACCAGTCTGTTGTTTCATTTAGTGCAATTTCATCCAAGATGGTGTTATTGTTCAGATCATATATCCTCCATAGTGTAATGGTATTGAGTCCCAAGTAAGCCTCGTGGTATCCCAGTTCATAATCACTCCACATTCGCACGCTGTCCTTGATGAAATAGTACTCAAGGCTTATAATAGCATCCGCCTTGGAAACATTTTTAAGTTTTTGCAAAATAGATTTTTCAAGGGGAATCAGCAATCCGGCAGTATCCGATCTTCTGACCTGCACGATACGGATGGACTCAAAATCATACAAAGGCGAATCATCCATTGAATTCTTTACTCCCTGAAATATCCAGTTGTTCATTACGGTATCAAGAATAGAGAATTCTTCATCGGTCCACTTGGCCGTATCCGGATATAATAAGCTCGGATAGACAGTCCTGTTCATAAAAGCCAGATTCTGCACAGAAAGAGGAAGGCTTACGGCAGCAGGATCCATGATCTGGATGTCGATTTCTGCCATAGGGGCACATCCTGCCTGCAGTAATAAGAAAACAACTATAATTGGTTTAACTCGCACACTCAAACCACAGCTCGACCATAAACTCAACAAATAAACCTGAGTTCTTAGGTCTGCATTGCTCCGCAAACATTGATAACCTGTCCGCTTACATAGGATGAAAGATCGGATGCAAGGAAAATACAGGTATTGGCAACATCTTCGGGCGTACCTCCCCTGCGAAGGGGTATCGTTTTGATCCAGGTCTCCTTGACATCTTCTGGTAACTTGTCGGTCATCTCGGTCATAATAAATCCCGGCGCCAGTGCATTGACTCGAATATTCCGGGATCCCACCTCTTTGGCAATTGATTTTGTAAAGCCGATAATTCCAGCCTTGGAAGCAGAATAATTTCCCTGTCCGGCGTTTCCAGCAACACCTACTACAGAACTTATATTTATTATTGATCCCGATCTGGCCTTAAGCATAACAGGCTGCACAATCTTTGTGAAATTGAAAACTGATTTAAGATTAACATTTATAACAGCATCCCACTGCTCCTCAGTCATTCGCATAAGAAGTGTATCCTTGGTTATACCGGCATTGTTCACAAGGACATCAACGGTCCCAAAATCCTCAACCACATCGGCAACCACCTTCTCGGTCTCTTCATAATTGGCCGCGTTGCTGGCGTATCCCTTTCCTTTGACTCCCAGACCGGAAAGCTCAGCTTCAAGGGATTTTGTATTATCATCAATGGCCAGATCCGTAAAGGCAACATTAGCTCCCTCTGAGCCAAGACCAAGGGCAATTGCTCTTCCAATTCCACGATTCGCTCCAGTCACCAGTGCAACTTTTCCTTCAAGTAATTTCATAGGTATAATAGTTTAATAATAAATATATTTTAAACCAGATCGGATAGGCCAGGACTTCCCTGATTAATCTCCTGAGGTTCTACTTACCGAGTACCTCCTTCATCTTCAACCCGATATCCGCAGGTGATTCAACCACATGGATCCCGCATTCCCCCATGATTTTCATCTTGGCCGCTGCGGTATCATCTTTTCCCCCGATGATGGCCCCGGCATGACCCATCCGCCGTCCTTTCGGTGCTGTTTGTCCCGCAATAAATCCTACAACCGGCTTGGTTCCATTTTCCTTAACCCAGTTTGCGGCATCGGCTTCCATGTTTCCCCCAATTTCCCCTATCATAATAATACCCTCTGTTTCAGGATCTTCCATAAGCAGTTTAATGGCATCAAGAGTGGTTGTCCCAATTATCGGGTCCCCTCCTATCCCAATACAAGTCGACTGTCCCATTCCAAGTTTTGTCACCTGGTCAACCGCCTCATAGGTCAGGGTTCCGGACCGGGAGACAATTCCCACAGAACCTTTTTTATGAATAAATCCGGGCATGATCCCTACCTTGCATTCATCAGGAGTAATAACACCGGGACAATTCGGTCCCACCATCCTGCAATCCTTGGTGGATAAATATTCCTGTACACGAACCATATCCTGTGTGGGGATGCCTTCTGTAATAGTTACGATCACTTTTATTCCTGCATCCGCAGCTTCCATTATGGCATCCGCAGCAAACGGGGGTGGTACAAATATTACCGACACATCAGCTCCCGTTTCATTTACGGCTTCCTCCACGGTATTAAATACCGGACGATCCAGGTGAGTACCCCCACCCTTTCCCGGAGTAACTCCTCCGACAACATTTGATCCGTATTCAATCATCTGGGTAGCATGAAAAGTTCCTTCTCCGCCTGTAAAACCCTGTACAATAACTTTAGAATTTTTATTGACAAGTACGCTCATGAAATTTGTTTTTGGGATTTGATGAACCCAAAAGTAATGAATTATTCACTAACTTCGTTTGACATCAAAAAGGATTCTGTCAACCGCCTGTGATCGACAATGCCACCATATGTGCAATTGCAACTCCGCCGGGCAATGGAGCCATTTCCATCCTCCGCCTATCGGGTAAGGATACCTATGCAATTGCTGCTAAACTTGTTGCTTTCCCTTCCGGGGGAAAAAACATTGATCAGCTTCCGGCAAACAGCATACACTTCACCAGAATCGTCTCCGGGGAAGAGACCATCGACGAGGTACTTATCAGCCTTTTCCGGGCACCTCATTCATATACCGGTGAAGATCTGATCGAAATCTCCTGTCACGGGGCAGTATTCATACAGCAACGGATACTTGAGCTCCTGATTGGAGCAGGTGCACGGATAGCCGAGCCGGGTGAATTCACAATGCGGGCCTTCCTGAACGGGAAAATGGACCTCTCCCAGGCCGAAGCTGTCGCAGACCTGATTGCAAGCAGCTCCGAGGCCTCACACCGCGTAGCAATTAATCAGATGCGTGGAGGTTTCTCCTCTGAACTTGCCAGGCTTCGTGAGCAACTGCTGAATTTCATTTCCCTCATTGAACTGGAACTTGATTTTAGTGAGGAAGATGTTGAATTCGCAGACCGCAATGACCTTCAGGAACTTGTTTCCAAAATATCCGGGCTGATCCTTGTGCTGAAGAATTCATTTCAGATGGGGAATGTTATCAAGAATGGGGTTCCCGTTGCCATTACCGGCAAAACGAACGTAGGAAAATCCACCCTGCTGAATGCCCTTCTGCATGATGAAAGGGCCATCGTATCTGAGATTGCCGGGACCACGCGTGATGTCATTGAGGATGTGATCACAATGGACGGACTATCCTTCCGGTTCATCGATACGGCCGGACTGCGTAATACTTCGGATACCATAGAGAGCATTGGCATCGGAAAGACATTTGAAAAGATAAAACAAGCCTACATTGTGCTGTATGTGATTGATGCAACGCAGGAAATTAAAGAGATTGACCGGTTGATCGGAAAGATTAAAATCAGAATCTCCAGGATCGGATCGGAAGGACAGGCTGTTGAAGAATCCGGATCTCGTGGCTCCAAGTCAAAAGGGATTAACCAGTCCAGTCAGCCTGGCAAGAATGTACGAAACCACAAACTTGTAATCCTCTTTAATAAAATTGATTTTCTGAGCGAAAAGCAACTTGCAGCCCTCTCTGATCCGTCAAAATTTAATAACATGGAAGCTGAAGACAATGTTCTTCAGATATCAGCTTCTTACGGGGAGAACATTGATACACTGGCCTCCCTCCTGCTTGAACTGGTCCGTGGTGATCAAAAAGGCGGTGATGATGTGATTATTACCAATGCCCGTCACTTTGAAGCCCTCTCCCATGCCGGCGAAGCAATTGAAAGGGTTGCTGAAGGATTGAAGTCAGGACTGTCATCAGACCTTGTTGCACAGGATATAAGGCAGGTGTTGCATTACCTGGGCGAAATCACCGGAGAAGTTACAACAGATGAGATATTAGGAAATATATTTTCCAAGTTCTGTATCGGAAAGTGAAATAATAACTTCCTGCGCTGATCTTGGAATTTGAGATTACTGAAATTAATTGTTGGGAGACCGATAAATACTCCAATTGTTTTTGGCCAGGGAGTTGTTCTCGCAAATCATCCCAACCCATTCGATCAGAGTACTAAAATTACGTACAGGCTTCCTGTCTCTGCAAAAGTTAACCTTTCAATATTTGATTTCTCCGGAAGAAAGATAAGGGAACTTGTAAATGCTCAAAACGAAGCCGGAACACATAGTATTACATTCCACAGGAAGGGACTTGCTAACAGTATCTATATAATTAAACTGAAAACCAACGATGGAATCAAAACATCAAAAATGATTATCCGGTAAATAGGAATTCACTTGATTTACATCTGAGAATTAGATATCTTTATTGAACATCTTGGTTTCTATTGGTTTTCAACTGCCTGTAACTAAATTCATCATAGCCATGAGAAAATTAGCTCGTACTCTGTTTACTCTTTTAGCTAGTATTATTCTGGTCGCATCCTGTGCCAGGGAACATAAACCGGTTGTGGGCATCAGTATGGGTCCTTCACATGAACGATGGTCAAAAGATATTATGTACCTCACCCAGCAACTTGAATTAAAAGGAGCCGAGGTAATGCTCAGGGAAGCGGATGGCAGTGAAACTGAACAGGCAAAACAGGCCCAGGAACTGATTGATGATGGCAAGCTTGATGTACTGATCATTATTCCTGTTAACAGCGAATCAGCCGGAATTATAGTAGATTATGCCAAGGCAAGAGACATACATGTTATCTCGTACGACAGAATCATAAAAAACTGTGATCTTGATTGTCACCTCTCATTCGATAATGTCAGAATTGGGGAAATCCAGGCAGAATACCTAACAAAAATTAAACCCAAAGGTAAATATGCAATCCTCGGAGGTGCATCTGAAGATAATAACTCCTCTCTGCTCAGAATTGGTCAAATGAATATTCTTCAACCTTTGATAATCAGGGGAGATATTCAGGTGGTTTTAGACCAGAATATTGAAGGATGGGATCCGGAAAAGGCCTACCAGGTTGTGAATAGTTTCCTGGAAGGAGGAGGGAAACTTGATGCAATTATTTCTTCAGGTGACCAGCTTTCAAAAGGAGTTGCTCGAGCACTTGCAGAGCAAGGATTAGATAAAAAGGTACTTTTGTCCGGGCAGGACGCACAGGTGGATGCCTGCAGACGAATTGTAGAAGGGACACAGACAATGACAGTATATAAAGTAATCGAATCCCTTGCCTCCTCAACTGCCCAATTTGCCATTATGCTAGCACAACACCAGCAAATACCAAATACACTTGCGACAATTAATAATGGTTCGAAAATGGTTCCGGCTGTGCTGGTTCCCTCAATTTTTCCTGTTGGACAGGAAAACATCAGGATGACAGTGATCGCTGACGGATTCCTGAATGAAGAAGAGGTTTTTGGCGCAAATTAATAGGATCGTTTAGTTCTTCTCAAGGTATTCTTCTATCCTTTCCTCGAATTCCTCCTTCTTTAGTACCAGGCCTATAATTTCCCTGTATATATGTTTAAGCTTTTTACGGACTAATAGAAGCTCCTTTTCGTTACGGATCTTTTCCGACATAGTGGAAAACTCTGCATGAATTGTTCCATATTTTATATTTAGTTGTAAAACAAACCCTTATCTTATAATTGGCATGGATTCCCCCCATATAGATTTGTACGAATCCAATCATAAAATGTCCGTAATCGTACAACGTATCGATGCTGATCCAATCACTTTTTTATGTATGTTTATATTCAATTCTATATGCTGCGTTATTGTATATATATTATTCTCATTCTGGTTCCAACCCTGTCCTCCTACAGCCAGGAAATCAGGCTTGAACATAAATCGAAACCGGAGAAATCCAAATCGATTCGCCTTGATAAACCAGTTTTGGTTAAAACGTTTGACGGCATGAAGGTTAAAGGAGATGTTTCTTCAATTGATAATGAGAAACTGGTAATTGAGGACAAAGAGATAGAGCTGTCAGAAATCATGATGATTTCAGGCTACCTTGACCATAATTCAAAACAACAGGGATTGGGACTGGCACTTACGATTGGTGCAGGGATTATTCTTCCAGTTGCAGTATATTATGTACTGGGAGGAATTGCCTGGGGTTTGTCTAACGGAATTTTCGTTGGGGCCACCGTGCTGATTTTTGATCTCTTCCTTGTTTACGCAGGAACCAGTCTGATGGGGATCTATCCCAGAAGGTTCAGTACAATGAACTGGGATATAATTATTTCACCAGCTGACTCCGGAACACCTGTGATTATTCCTCTCCCCCAGCCTTCCGGATAAGGTCTCATTTTAGCAATACTGTTGTTCATATCTGTCCTTTTAACTTAATCATGAAATTATCATATTTGTATCCTGGCCAGTTTTTTTGCTAATGTTATATGCAGTAGTTGACATAGAGACAACAGGAGGAAGTCCCGCTACCGAGAAAATCACCGAGATTGCTATATATGTTTTTGATGGAGATAAAGTTGTGGATGAATTTGTCACGCTTGTAAATCCGGAAAAAAACATTCCATATTTCATCACTTCGCTCACAGGTATAAGCAATGAAATGGTGACGGATGCACCGAAATTCTACGAAATTGCCAAACAGGTTGTTGAAATTACTGAGAACAAGATCCTTGTGGCTCACAATGCCAGTTTTGATTACAAATTCATCAAGTCGGAATTTAAAAGCCTGGGGTACGATTTTACAAGGGAAAATATGTGTACCCTCAGGCTTAGCCGCAAACTTATACCCGGCCACAAATCTTATAGCCTGGGTAAACTATGTGCAAACCTGGGAATTGAGATTGAAAACAGGCACAGGGCTGCCGGGGATGCCCTCGCGACTGTACAATTACTTGAACTTCTGCTGGAAAGGGCAAAAAATCCGGAGCAGAAAGAAGTCATTAAGAACTCGATTTCACCCAATCTTAAAAACCTTCACCCGGACCTTGATAAGAAAACCATGGATATCCTTCCCGAGGAAACCGGGATTTATTATTTTCTGAATGATCAAAAACAGGTTATCTATATCGGGAAGAGTAAAAACATACGGAAACGGGTGATGAGCCATTTGAGCAATAATGGTTCACGTCGTTCCATTGAGTTAAAAGAAAGCATAGCCAGTATTGATTTTGAAATTACAGGCAGTGAACTTGTTGCCCTGTTGGTAGAATCGAGTGAAATAAAAAAACATGTACCCCGTTTCAACAGGGCGCAGAAAAGGAAGACCATGCAATATGGACTGTATGCCCAGAAAGATGAGAAGGGATATTACCGTCTGGCAATAGATAAAACCGCCAACCGAATTAACCAGGCACCTGAAACCTGTTTCCAGAATAAAAGAGAGTCTGCTGCCATACTCAGTAAACTGATTGAAAGACATTGGCTTTGCCAGAAACTATGTGGAATGTATGATACGGACGGAGGCTGCTTTCATTATGAGATACGGCAATGCAATGGAGCTTGCATCGGGAAAGAGTCAGCGGATATTTACAATAAGCGTGTTATGAAAGCCCTGTCAGCATTCTATTATCAACAAAAAAACATGCTTATTATCGATACAGGCAGAGAAAAAACTGAAAGGTCAGTGGTCCAGCTTGAAAACGGAAAATATATCGGATTTGGATTCCTTGGCACGGAGAACAGCTACCTTCAACTTGAGGATATTAAGGATTGCATCAGGATGTATGAAGACAACAGGGATGTTCAGCAAATCATTCGCACATATCTTACTAAACACGAAGTAGAAAAGATTATCCGATACTAAGTGATCAGGTGAGAGCTTTATCCAGTATTTTGACAACTTTTTGGATATTGTCTATTGTCTCGTCGTCAAAATCTTCGAGCTTTAGCTCATTGTTCTGAACATCAAGGATAAAGTCAGCGGCAAGCTTTGCCCTGGAAAGTTCATTCATTTCGATATGCTCCGAATTTGATTCGGTTATACCAACACGTTTGTGCAGGACAAAATTTTTAAAATCTATGGTCGAGAAGATATCTTCAATACAGCCGATTGATTCCATCCTGAAGATCTTCTCTGAGGCTAATTCCTCGTTATTGCTGAAATGTGTACGCCTGAGTTCCCGGTAGACCCTGTTACCATCGGGATCGTCATCAAGCAGTACCAGAAAGTCCAGCCTCCACCCCATCAGAAGGTTAACAAGTGTTGGTACATTATTCACTTCTGTTGCAGGTAAAAAGTATAGATCCTTTTTATATCCGACCAGGCGGAATATTGTGCTCAAATAATAATAGGTTGGAGTATCTTCAACGATCACATTATTCTTCTTCTTAACAAATTGATGATCACTGAGTTTTGTTCCCATTAATGTGTAGATGGGTGATAAGGTATCTGTAGAGGCTTCATTTAAGGACCTTGGGTCGAATATGACCGTCTCACTTTTCATATCATCTTCCACGGCGCGTTGGACAGCAAGAAGCCTGTACAGTTTATTAATGTTAATCAGATGAGGAGAGTGTGTTGAGTAAATGATCTGTATGTCTTCTTTAATATCCTCAAAAACTGACAGTACATCTTCCTGAGCCCTTGCATGAAGGCTCAGTCCAGGTTCATCGATTAGAAACACTCTTGATTTTTCACTGTTTTCAATTGCGTTTGCCTTAAGCTCAAGGTAAAAGGACAGAAACCACCTGACTCCCCGGCTACGCTGTTTGGGATACAGCCTCTCCTGCTCATCTTTAATCCAGAATTCGAGATAAGGCTTACCCATTTTATCAGGGTGTGTGTTGTCATAGTGCTCGAGCTCAAATTGAATCTTTATCTTATTATCTTTTCCCAGGCTCTGTCTCCAGTAATCCTGGAAATTCAGAGAGATTTCATTATTAAGTTTTTCGATTTTCTGCTTTAGTATTCTGCTGCTTCTTTCTTCGAAAAAGGTCGCCTTCAGACCGGATACAATAAGAAAATTTGTTGCTGCCTTAATTCCCTCCACGCTACGGTTCCGTGTAAAAATATCTTCGAGGTCAATTCGATTTGGAAGAAGACTGCTGAAGTCCTCGAATAGTTCAAAAAAGGGAATATGCTTGAATGATTCATCAGCTAATTCTATTTCAGAATAATATGCAGCCTTTTTCCTTATTTCCTTTTCTACAAAATCCTCCGCCTCTGACGGATCCGTACCTTTCAATATCCTGGATGTAACCGCCAGCCTGAAGTCCGCCCTGCTTTTTGCCTTCTCAAGTTTCTTGTCGTTTTCAAGGTGCTGGGTATTTGTCATATCAAGTTTACCCTTAATCCCCTTAATTTCATTATCGGTCTGAAGGCTGTCAAAATAATATTGAAGGTCAGATAGCTCCTTATATGAACCTTCCCAATGCAACCTGGCATTTTCATGCTCATCAAGGGAGTCAAGACATAACTGGGCGAACCTTGACTTATCGGAAAGCTCTGCAAGCTTATGAAGGCGGCTATCAAGTGTTGCTCTTTTTTTTTCGAGACGTCTCTTCAGTCTCTCTTCCTCAAGAAGTAGTTTTTGAAGTTGATTTTGTGTATCCTTGTTTGGATTCTTATCGTGTATTTTCCTTGCCCTTGTTAAAACTGGTAACAGGGTATTGTATTCTTTTTTTGTTTCTTCTGCTTCAAGGAGAACTTCTCCGGATATTTTCTCTGCCTTTTTTGCCTCCTCAATCACACAGTGCAATTCCAACATTGTTTTTTCATCCTGCTTTTTCCTTTGTTCTTCTACATTACTGTAGTATTCCCTGATCTTCTCCCCCCCAAAACTCAGATAGCTTGATTTATCTGCATTCCAGGTACGTGTGAGGGTAATTTGTCCCGAATCCAGAATAAACTCCTCAATCTTTTCAGGTAGTTTTTTCTCGGTGAAGAATGTTTTCAATTCATTTTTTGAGACGCTGAAAGAACAGGATACCTCAGGCAAGCTAAGATCACTTCTCAGGATATCATCCGAGACAATTCCGTTATAAAAGCTGTTCAGGGCTTCGAGGATAGATGTCTTTCCGGATTCATTTTGTCCGATCAGTCCCGTGATATTATCAGAAGCAAGTTCGTTCCACCCTGTGTCAACGATGGACCTGTAATTTTTTATTTTGAATCTTTTAAACCACATACGGATCAGATTTTGATTCCTATCAGAAGAACATCGTCAATTTGCTCCCTATCTCCCTTCCAAGTGATAAAACTTCGCTCAAGTTCCTTCTTTTGGGTCTCCATAGATTTCTTCCTGATCTTTATGAGTAACTCTCTTAAGGATTTATGCTTGAATTTCTTATCGTTCGGACCACCAAACTGGTCGGCATATCCATCCGAGAACAAATAGATCAGGTCACCTTTTTCGAGCTTGATAATATTGTTTGTAAAAGACTTTTCCGTTATAGCATTTATACCTATAGGCATCTTATCCCCCCGAGTTTCATGAAGAACTCCTTTTCTGATGAGGTACAGTGGATTGAATGCACCTGAAAATTCCATTACCAACTTATCAAGGTCGATTACACAGAGTGCTATATCCATCCCGTCCTTGTTCTCATGTCTTTCTCCGGTTTGGTGCAGGGCCTTCATAATATTTTCCCTGAGTCTGTTTAAAAAGGTATTGGCCCTTGGGATGCTTTTGCTTACAATTTCATTAAGGAAAGATATCCCAAGCATACTCATAAATGCACCAGGGACGCCATGGCCGGTGCAATCAGCTGCTGTAAAGACAACTCTGCATCCCTTCCTCGCATACCAGTAGAAATCTCCGCTTACGATATCACGTGGCTTAAAAAGAACAAAACTATCAGGGAATATTTTGTAAAATAATCTCAGATCCGGCAGCAGCGCGGACTGGATTGAACTTGCATATTCAAGACTCTCCCCTAATTCCTTCTGCTGCTGTTCGATTTTATTCTTTTGCTCACTAATCTTTGCAATCAGTTCTTTTTCAATCGCTATTTCCTTAAGATAGTCCATATTCAAATATAGTAGCCAAAAGGGTAAAATTATAAAAAATGTGAACATTACATAATTTAGGATAAATGGGCCATTTCATTACACAAATGAATTTGGCAGAGATTTTGCATCTGTTAAACCAGATAAACCGCATTAAAAATAAGAGCCATGAAAAAGTTAAGTATAATCACAGCAATTTTGCTCTTGGCGGTATCTGCGTTTTCACAGCCAAATTCAAAGGCACGCGATAGGCAGAAAGTGCAGGATCACAAGAGTGAAGCGTCGGTAAGACGCACAGTTCATAATCCGAAAAGTGACGTTGTAACAAAACGCACGGTGCAAAATCATAAAAGCGAAGCTTACAGGACCAAGGCCGTTCGTTCTAACAGAAGCGCACAGACCAGTAATAGCAGGCATTCAAGTCCAAATACATTTGCCAATAATAATTCGCGTACTGGAACAAAGGTGAATACCAAGGGTGTGGTAAGGACCACTGGCCAGCATAGAAAAGGAAACACAGCTTATCATGTACCTTCACGTTACAGAAAAGTACATCACGATTACAGGGTGCCAGGACACGCCAATGTGACCTGGTCTGACAGGATGTACAGGGAATACAGGGTACTCTATCCTGATTTCCATAGTTTGTATTATCCTTCAGGATACAGAATCGCAACGATACCTACCTACAGAGCTTACTTTCATATCGGAGAGGTACGAAATGTTTACGGAAGGATCCATAAGATATGGTACTCCTGGAAAACGGATGAATACTATCTGTATTTTGGGAACACCTACCCATACCAGGATTTTACGGTTATCCTCCCCGGAAACCAGGCTCGCCGGTTCAACAGGAATCCCGAGTTATACTTTTCCGGAAGATACATCTGGGTTACCGGACTGGTAAGTACTTTTAATGGCAGACCTGAGATCATGGTGATGCGCAAGCATCAGGTTCATTTGTATTAGTACAAAAGAAAAGGTTTTAATGAGTTGTGGAGACCCCGGATTAGCCGGGGTTTTCCTTATTATGAAGCAGGCTGGCTGCGGCTTCATCCAGAAACCAGGAAAGATTTCCATGTTCGGGATTAATGAATGTAGCTGGTAATTCCTCTTTTCCTGATCCCTCACAAATGATCCTGACAACCATCTTTGCCTTCTCCCGGCCAGATACAAGAAAAAATACATTCTCCGCATTATTAATCACCTTACCTGTAAGGGTTATCCTTTTCTGTCCCGTACCCGGATGTACCCCTACATCACAGAAATTATCGGTCCAGAGCAATTCCAATTGTCCGGGAAATATGGATGCAGTATGCCCGTCTCCCCCAAGTCCAAGCATAATCAGGTTAAATGCCGGAAGATTGTCAGCATTGTGTACCTGATTAAAGATCAGCCGGCTGTATCTGTTTGCCTCCAGATGAGGATCCTCTTCCCCTTTCATCCTGAAAATCTGCTCATTTGGATGCGAGAGATTGCTAAGAAATATTTCATTAGCCATTCGGAAATTACTTTCAGGATGATTAGGAGGTACACATCTTTCGTCCACCCAGTAAAAACTGACATTATCCCAGATGCCCGGATCTTTGTAAAATTTTGCAATATGTTCAAAAAGGATCCTTGGTGTACTTCCGCCAGACAGGGCAATATTGAACCTGCGACCAGTGCTCATGGAATCTTTAACCAGATTCAGGACTTCTACAGTAAGTATCCTGGCCAGATGTTCGGTATCGGGAAAGGTAAATATCTGTGGATCATTCTGCCTCATAATATCAGAGTTCGCAGTAAAGGCCGTCATCAGCCAGATTCCTGCAAGGGTATCTCCAGGTAAGATCATCCTTAAACAGGTCATCTGCCTCTTTTGGTCCCCATGTCCCCGCTGGATATCCATAAAGTGCATGTGATGGATTTTCCTCCCAGAACTTAAGAATAGGATCAACAAAACGCCAGGCCGATTCTACAGCATCACCCCGTGCATAGAGCGTTGAATCTCCAAGCATACAATCCAAGAGCAACCTTTCATACGCAGCAGGAAGGTAAACCTCAGAAAGGCTTGAATAATGAAAATCCATATTAACATCTTGTACATTGTATCCGGCCCCTGGTGTTTTCATTCCGAATTTCAATAGGAGTCCCTCATCAGGCTGTATCCTGATAATAAGCTGATTATGAGCAGAAGTACCCTGATTGTGCCTGAAAATATGATGCGGTGTACCCTCAAAGTGAATTACTATCTCTGTAACCCTGGTGGGTAGCCTTTTACCCGTTCTTGCATAGAAGGGAACATCCTTCCATCTCCAGTTATCAATAAAGAATTTCAATCCTGCATATGTCTCGGTCCTGCTATCGGTCTCTACTCCCTTTTCTTCCCTGTAGCCGATGATGTTCTCTCCCCTGACTACAGAATCAGTATACTGTCCTCTGACGACATCCCTCTTCACATCCTCAACTGTTAATTGTCGTATGGAATCAAGTACCTTGACCATTTCGTTCCTTATAGATGAGGAGTCAGCCCAGACTGGTGGTTCCATTGAAACCAGGGCAACAATCTGAAGAATATGGTTCTGGAACATATCCCTGAGGGCTCCTGATCCTTCATAGTAGCCCCCACGATCCCCCACACCCAATGATTCTGCGGCAGTAATTTCTACATGGCTTACATAATTTCGGTTCCAGATGGGTTCGAAAATTCCGTTTGAGAACCTTGTGACCATAATATTCTGGACAGTTTCTTTACCCAGGTAATGATCGATACGATAAATCTGCTCCTCATTGAAAACCTCTCTTAAGCTAATATTAAGATCCCTGCTTGATTCGAGGTCATAACCGAAGGGTTTTTCAACAATTATTCTTTTCCATCCATCTGTATCATTTGTAAGTTTCTGGGCAGCAAGGCTATGTGCAACCGGGGTATACAGGCTGGGCGGAATAGCCAAATAAAATATCATGTTTCCTTTTGTCTGGTTTTCCTTTCCCAGTTTCCCAAGTCTGAGTTTAAGGGACTTATATGAGTCAGGGTCTGATGTATCCAGGGAGGTATAATACAACATCTTAATAAAAGATTCTGCTTTTTCAGTACTATTCCCAGGTGGACGGCTAGTATGAGATTTCAGAGCCGCGCTCATCTGTTCTCTAAAGATCTGATCCGTAAATGGTTTTCTTCCGGCTCCCATCACAGCAAAATGATCAGGCAAAAGATCCTGGAGGTAGAGATTGTAAAGAGCCGGTATAAGTTTTCTCCGTGTAAGATCTCCGGAGGCTCCGAAAATAGTCAGGATGTGAGCTTCAGGTTTCTGCATTTGATTTGGCTGCCAATGGTTATCCCAAAGTTAAACCAAATACCGTAAATAAAACCTTTTAATGGGTTAACCAGATGTTAATCCATTACATCCGATCGAGAACATTCTGAACTTTGGTCGTGATTGCCTCACTGATCTCTTTAATTTCATCGCCCAGAAGTTTGCCCATTGTTTCTCTTGGATTAATCGCAAATACTTCGGTACCATCCCCTGACTCCTGAACGATAAAATTACATGGAAGCAATGCACCGATCTTATCATCAAGTTCAATAGCCTGATGAGCATAGTGCGGATTACAGGCTCCCAGTATTATATAGGGCCTGAAATCCAAATCTAGTTTTTTCTTAAGGGTTTCCTGAATATTGATCTCGGTGATCACACCAAATCCCTCTTTCTGGAGTTCTTCGGTTAATTTTTCCACAGCCTCTGTGAATCCGAGATCTGTCATTTTTCCAATGTAGTATGCCATGTCTGTATTTTATCTAATTATATAGATACAAATATATAAAACTTCTGCAATAAAGTTTACCGGGGAGGGAATACAATATCAGCTGTGGCAATGGCACTGGAACGATCAAGTGAGTAAGCGACAAAGAAACCTATTGCATTATTATCAAAGTTGGTCCTTATATTGGCCGGGGGACCGCCGAAAAGGGGCGTCTGGGGGTAAATCTGACTCTGTGCTTCTATCACATAATTATAGTAATCCTCTGTTATACCGTTGATCTCAAAGGTCACGGTATCTCCTACTTCAAGCACTTCATCCGGTTTATCCAGGCTCAGAAACTGGGAAGTAATACCGTATGTATAGTTTCCATTAAAAAACTCATCATTCTGAACCCATAATTCAGTGAGTGTATCCGTAAGTAATTTACCATTCCTGATCGCTTTGAAGGCATACCAGTCTCTCTCAGGTGAATCCCATGCATATACCTGTATCTCATATCCAAAATTCCCAAAGGCATCGAATGGCCTGATTTTGATTGAGTCAACAGGGTTTACCGGCCTTAATTCCGAACTTGCAGTATATTCTTCCATTACACCATCCCCGTCAATATCCAAATCCCTGATTCGCAGGGTGTATATTTTACCCGGAATTCCGAAATAATCGGATGAAGTGGAATAATGTCCTGGCATTGTATCCGATTCTGCAAGTGTATGTACCTTTTCTCCGTCGTCGATAGTAATTGTTGCGTTCTTCACTGCCGGCGCTTTTTGATTTAGAAAATAGTCACTGCTCGTGCTTAACCTTATCCAGTGAGATGTAGTATCTGTTGTAACAGATCCTTCAACCACCAGGCGTGTAAAGCTTGAATCGACTTCAACCTGAATTCTTTCGGTGCAACTCCAGAGAAAGAATGTAATGAGGACTATTGCTAATATTTTAATACTTATTCTTTTCATTATTAATACTGACTTAGAAATGGAAATTGAATGTAAGGGCAGGGATGGCAGAAAACAGATAGGTCATCTCTGCATGGGTTACAGACGGGTTGGTCTCATCCTGGACGAAGTTTATGGTCCAGGCATTTTTTCTAGCATAAGCATTATACACAGATAGATTCAGGTCCCATCCCCACTTCCTGCCCGGTTTATCTTTTGCGCTAAGCGATACTGACAGATCAAGCCTGTGATAGTCCGGCATCCGGTATGCATTCCTGTTGGAATAAACCGGTGCTATATTCCCCATATATTCAAATCTTCCTGTTGGAAAAGTTACCGGCAATCCTGTACTGTATACCCAGTTCCCTGATACCCAGATACGTTTGTTAATTTCATAATTCAAAACAATTGCAAAATCGTGGGGTTTATCATATGGAGCAGCATAGGGATTCCCATTATTAATCTCAGGAACTATGCGTTCAGTTTTTGAGAGTGTATAGCTTATCCAGCCGGAAAGTTTACCGGAATTTTTCCGAAGAAGTAGTTCAAGTCCGTAAGAGTTGCTTTCGCCAATGCGTAATTCCCCTTCCATATACTGGTTCATTAGCAGTTGGGCATGATCCCGGAAGTCGATTGAATTACTCATAGCCTTATAATAAGTTTCGACGGATGCCTCAAGCCGGTCGCCCCAGAAGGTCCGGAAATAACCAACTGAAGCCTGGTCTGATACCTGGGGGTTTACATTGGGACTGGAAGGAAACCATATATCCAGGGGGGTTCCTGCTGTGGAATTCTGTGCAAGGTGAATATATTGCCTTGTTCTGGAATAGCTCGCTTTTAGTGAAGATTTCTCATTAAGCATAAAGGACATTGCCAATCTCGGTTCGAGTCCCCCGAAATAATTAAAAAACTCTCCGGAACTGTAAACCGTTGAGTCCAGAGGAAGATAATTCTCGTCATAGTTATATACTGTAGCGGGACCAACATTGTGGAAACTGCTGTACCGTATGCCATATTTAAAATTCCAACGTTCACCAACCTCTGATTCCGCAGAAACATAGACTCCGTTTTCAAGGGCATAGTTGGATGGCATTTTAAATTCAGTAAACAGGCTTTGTTCCCCCAATCCCTTTGCAGATCCAGGTTGAAAATCATGAAATGTACTGATCAGTCCGAACTTAAGAGTATGTTCAGGAGTAATGAAATAATTCAGGTCAGCCTTGGCTCCATAATCCTTCATGCCGGAATTCCAAAGGAAGGAATTGGCCTCACCTTCGGGTGTTCCAAGTTCATAATCGTAACGGCTGTGCAATAGTGTAAAATTGCTGAAAAGCCTTCCAGAGAATAAATGGTTCCAACGTAATGTATAGGTCTGATTACCGAAGGCCATGCGGGCAAATACATTTTCAAATACATCACGACCCATATAGACGGAGACAAAGAGACGATTTTTCTCATTAAAAATATGGTTTACCTTGGCGTTAAGGTCATAGAAATACAGGGAACTATTACGGACATCTTCATCCTTTGCAAAGGGCAGGAAAATATCTGCATAGGTCCTCCGGCCGGCAATAAGAAAGGATGTACGGTCTCTTATGATTGGACCCTTAAGTGTCAGTCTGCTGGAAATAGTACCAATACCCCCTGATCCTGAGAACTTCTTCATATTGCCATCCTTCATCCTGACATCAAGCAGAGATGATAATCTTCCACCGTATTCAGCAGGTATATCCCCTTTGTATAATTTGACATCCTTAACAGCATCATTATTAAATACAGAAAAGAAACCCATAAGGTGGGATGCATTATATACAGTAGCTTCATCAAGCAGAATAAGGTTTTGATCAGGATTTCCACCGCGGACTGAAAATCCAGAGGCTCCCTCACTTGAAGCTTGTACTCCCGGAAGCAGCTGTATGGCTTTAATTACATCCACCTCGCCCATAAGGGTTGGAATTCTTCTTATTGATTTAATCTGCAGTTTGCTGACTCCCATCTCGGGTTTTTTAATATGGGCACGGGGTCCTTCAGCACTGATGGTCACTTCGGCAAGCTCCAGAATGTTTTCACTGAGTTCGATATTAATAACGAGATCCTGATTCAGGTTGACTGCCCTTGTCAGATCCTCATAGCCGATATAGGAGAATGTAATATTATAAAGACCCGGCTGAAGGCTGAGGGAATAGAATCCGTAAACATTCGATACAGTACCTTTTCCAAGTTCATCTGCGATCACAGCTGCACCTATTAGTTCTTCACCTGTAGATTCATCCTTTACATGTCCGCTGATAGTGTATCGAAGGCCTGTTTCTTCAATAGGAAATGCAAATTGGAGAATAACAAAGCTGAGAAGGAAAGTGAAAATATATGGTAATGGTCTCATTAATTTATAAAGGGTTTACAATCAAAGACAAATATCAATCTAAAAAGTTGTATACATACATCAACATGTCAGAAGCAGTCCAGTATTCTAAGACGTAATCAGGGTAGAATAATTGTATCCGTTAGGGGGGACTAAAAAGATTTTAACTGTTCATATACCCAATCTCCCACTTCCGTAGTGCCCTTGGGTTCCTGTTCCTTGATATCTCCTGTCACTATGCCTGCTCCAAGAGCATCTGTGACAATTCTGCGTATGTTTTCTGCAGAATTTACGAGGCCAAAATGGTCCATCATCATAGCAAGTGACAGAATTGTAGCAAAGGGGTTGGCTATATCTTTTCCTGCAATTTGCGGTGCAGATCCGTGTATGGGTTCAAACAAAGCTTTGCCGTCTCCCACTGAGGCCGATGGTAACATGCCTATTGAACCTACAATGACAGACGCCTCGTCGGTAATGATATCCCCGAACATATTTTCAGTCAATATCACGTCGAAAAAAGATGGCTGTAGAATGATCTGCATAGCGGCATTATCAACAAACATAAAGTCGAGATCGATGTCCGGATATTCCGGCGCCAGATTCTGTACGGTTTCTCGCCACAGACGTGAGGTCTCGAGAACGTTGGCCTTATCAACCAGGGTGAGCTTTTTCCGCCGCTGCCCAGCTGTTTCAAAAGCCATTCTTGCGATACGCTCTATTTCTCCGGCAGAATAATTACAATGGTCCCACGCCTCGGTACCATCCTCACTCCTGCCCTTCTCTCCAAAATAAATACCTCCTGTCAACTCCCGGTAAACTATGAAATCTACTCCTTTTAACAGGTGGTCCTTAAGCGGTGATATCGGGTCAAGCTCGGGAAATGTTTTAACCGGACGGATATTGGCAAAAAGTCCGAGGCTTTTCCTGATTTTCAACAAGCCCTGCTCGGGTCTGACTTTAGCAGTCGGATCCAGATCATACTTCGGGTGTCCGACAGCTCCGAGTAGTACGGCATCTGAACCAAGACATTTTTCAATGGTATCATCCGGAAGCGGATTTCCTGTCTGATCTATGGCAGTTGCACCGATTAGTCCCTCTTCAAGGACAAATTCAACATTTTCTTTTTCTGCGATAACAGGCAGAAGTTTCAGCGCCTGTTTGGTAACCTCCGGACCAATCCCGTCTCCGGGTAAAACTACAATTTTAAAAGTCATGGTATGGGCAAATAAACTATGAAAAATGATTTCTTTCGATAATATTAAGCATCTTCTCGGTTGCCTTTATTGCGGCCTCCGTCTGGTCAGAATCCACTGCCTTGGTTTTGAACTCCTTGTCACAGTATACCCAGGTGATCACAGCTTCGACAAGGGCATCTGTTTTTCCTCCAGGGGGAATGGTTACAATGTAATCCCTGAGGATGGGCCTGTCCCTGTTCAATTGTTTTGTATAAATCTTCCACATAGCCTTCATGAATGCATCATAAAGTCCGTCACCAATGCTATTTTCCTGGAACAGCTTCCCATTAATCTCCACTATAATGTTGGCCATGGGACGGAGTCCGTTGGAGAGTGTCAAAGCATAACTTTTAATTTTGATCGGCTGGTGCACATCCTGTAGCTCAAGAACATCGGAGATAATATATGGAAGGTCCTCCGTTGTCACGTTTTCCTTCTTATCTCCCAGCTCAATAATCTTCTCGGTGACCTTTTTCATCGACTCAATATCAAGATCAAGTCCCAGTTCCTCAAGGTTCTTTTTGATATTGGCTTTCCCGGATGTTTTTCCAAGCGCATATTTTCGTTGACGGCCGAATCTTTCAGGCATAAGGTCATTAAAATACAGATTATCCTTGCTGTCTCCATCGGCGTGTACACCACAGGTCTGAGTGTAAACGTTTTCTCCGATAAGCGGCTTATTCTCCGGAACACGGATACCTGAAAAGGATTCTACAATCCGGCTTATTTTTGTAAGTTTTGATTCATCGAGGTTTGTCTCGACATGTATATGGTCTTTAAGTATCCCAACCACGCTTGAGAGGGGTACATTACCGGCCCGTTCACCGAGTCCGTTAACTGTGGTATGAATACCGTGGACACCGGCTTTAACAGCAGAATAAACATTTGCTGTTGCAAGATCATAATCATTATGTGCATGAAAATCCATATGCTGATCGGGATACCTGTCAAGCATTTTGCTGCAAAACTCATACGTTTCCTCATAATTAAGAATACCAAGGGTATCAGGAAGCATAAGCCTGCGAATATTATGGTCTTTTAGGGTATCCATAAGGAAAAACACATAATCGGGTGAATTCCTCATGCCGTTTGACCAGTCTTCCAGGTAAATATTGGAGACAATATCTTTAGAACTGGCATATTCAATTGCATCAATAAGGTCATTAAGGTGTTCCTGGGGACTTTTTCGCAATTGCACTTCTGCATGTTTCTTTGATCCTTTTGCAAGAAGGTTTACCACTCTCGCACCGGACTTATAAATCCAGTCAAGCGATTCATTCTTATCAATGAAACCAAGAATCTCAATTTGATCCAGATAGCCGTTCTTTCCGGCCCATCCTATGATCTTTTCAACGGCTTCATATTCCCCTTCCGATACACGGGCTGAAGCCACCTCAATCCGGTCAACCTTTACCTCTTCAAGAAGAATCTTGGCAATATTCAGTTTCTCAGGTGCATTAAAGGATACTCCGGAGGTTTGTTCTCCGTCCCTGAGGGTGGTATCCATTATCTCAAGTTTCATTGCTTGCTGGTTTTGAATTAAACTGTAGTTCCTTTTTCATAAGCGTCCACCTTTTTCAGGATACTGAGCAGATAGTCGATATCATCGTACCCATTTTGAAGGCACTTCTTTTTGTAGGGGTTTATCTCAAATGGCTCCGATTCATCTGTTCTGAGCAGGGTTATGGTCTGTTTCTCCAGGTTGACCTCAATTTCTTCTACCGGATCCTGCTGGACTTTTTTAAGCATAATGCTAAGAAAACTGTTGGATACCTGAACTGGCAGAAGGCCGTTATTCAGTGCGTTGTTCTTAAATATATCTGCAAAAAAACTTGAAACAACAACCTTGAAACCATAGTCGGAAAGTGCCCATGCAGCATGCTCACGGCTTGATCCGGAACCGAAATTTTTTCCGGCAATCAGAATACTGCCTTTATAAGCATCATTATTCAGAATAAAATCCGCCTTGGGACTGTCGTGTTCATCATATCTCCAGTCACGAAAAAGATTCTCCCCGAATCCCTGTCGGTCTATTGCCTTTAGAAACCTTGCCGGGATAATCTGGTCAGTATCTACATTTTCTTCATCCAGGGGCACTGCCCTTGATGTTATGGTGCTGAATTTTTCCATGTTTGCTATACTAAAGTTCTAACATCTGTAATTTTTCCTGTAAGGGCTGTTGCTGCTGCTGTAAGGGGACTGGCAAGGATGGTTCTGGATTCGGGACCCTGCCTTCCTTCAAAATTTCTGTTTGATGTTGATACGCAATATTCCCCCTTGGGTACTTTATCATCATTCATTCCAAGGCATGCGGAGCAACCGGGCTGACGGATTGTAAATCCTGCTTCTGCCAGCACTTCTCTTATTCCCTCATCATCAATCTGCTTTTCTACCAGTTTTGATCCAGGAACAAGATAAGCGTTTATATTCGGAGCTTTCTGCCTGCCTTTAACCAATTCAGCTACGGCCCTGAAATCCTCTATCCTGGCATTGGTGCAGCTTCCTATAAAGACATAATTTACCGGCATTCCGAGTAAGTGTTGTCCCTGTTTGAATCCCATATAATCAAGAGATTTTTCCTCACCCTTGTTTGTTGGAACAGGTTCGTCTATCGGTATTCCCATACCTGGATTAGTTCCGTATGTAATCATTGGTGCAATATCCGGGGCGTTGAATACATATTCAATGTCGAATAAAGCATCTTCGTCTGTATACAACTGACTCCATTCCTCAATTTTCTTTTCAAGCTCAGCTCCTACAGGGGAAAGTTTTTTTCCCCTCACATATTCAAAGGTTTTATCATCCGGGGCTATTAGTCCCCCTCTGGCTCCCATTTCTATAGTCATATTGCAAACAGTCATCCTTGCTTCCATGGACATATTCCGGAACGTGGATCCTGCAAATTCCACAAAATATCCTGTACCTCCTCCGGCGCCCAGTTTGGCAATAATATAAAGAATTACATCTTTGGATACCACACCCGGATTAAGCTCTCCATCAACGGTGATACGCATTCTCTTAGGTTTGTACTGAAGCAGGCACTGGCTGGCAAATACCATCTCCACTTCACTTGTTCCGATGCCAAAGGCAACAGTACCAAAAGCCCCGTGAGTTGCAGTGTGACTGTCTCCACAAACAATAGTCTGTCCGGGCTGTGTAATACCTAACTCAGGACCGATTATATGGACAATCCCATGATTTTCATGCTGTAGATGAAATAACTGGATATTATGTTTGTTGCAGTTTTCAGTCAGTTTATCGACCTGCAACCGGGAAAGCCTGTCACCTATTGTCAGATGCTGGTCCATCGTAGGTACGTTGTGATCAGGGGTGGCAAATACCTGTTCAGGTCTCAGTACCGGTATTTTCCTCTGTTCGAGTCCGGAGAATGCCTGGGGACTGGTTACCTCATGAATGAAATGACGGTCAATGTAAAGCACATCGGGTCCATCAGGTATCCTGTCTACCACATGCTTTTCCCAGATCTTATCAAATAATGTTTTTGCCATTTGCAATATGTTAAAATGGAACTACAAAAATACAAGAAAAAAGACAAACAGATCGTAATATTTTAAACGATCTGTGCCATGGCATCTACAAAGGCTTCAACGGACGCCGTGACAATATCTGTATTGGCTGAAAAGCCGTAGAAGGTATTTCCTTTATGTTGTATCTGTACATGTACTTTTCCCATATCATTGCTTCCTCTTGTAATAGCCTGTATGAGAAACTCCTCCAAAATGACCTTCTTCTTTACAATACTCTTAACAGCAGAGAATGAGGCATCTATCGGGCCGTTTCCTATTGCAGACTCAGAAAAAGTTTCTCCAGCCATCTCAAGGGTAACAGTAGCTGTAGGTATTGAATTTTTTCCGCATGTCACCTGAAGAGAAGTAAGTTCTATACTCCTCGGACCGCGTTTCTCTTTACCTACAAGTATCTTGAGATCTTCATCATTCACCTCCTTTTTCTTATCGGCCACTGTCACGAACTCATTATAAAGATGGTCAAGTTTTTCCTTATTAAGTTTGTATCCAAGCTTTTCAACACGGTGTTTCAGTGCGGCTCTACCGCTGCGGGCAGTAAGTACAATTGAAGATTCATTTATTCCGACAGATCTTGGATCAATGATTTCATAGTTCTCACGTTTCTTCAGGACACCATCCTGATGAATACCCGATGAGTGTGCAAATGCATTCCTCCCGACTATAGCTTTATTGGCCTGTACAGGCATTCTCATCAGGGTAGAAACCAGGCGGGAAGTCTTGTATATCAGCTTGGAATTAATGTCCGTATAAAGCTTGAGGTGCTTCCTGCTTTTCAGTATCATAACAACCTCTTCGAGAGATGTATTACCGGCTCGTTCACCAATGCCATTCATGGTAACCTCCACCTGACGTGCACCATTTATCACACCGGTCATAGTATTTGCTGTAGCCATACCCAGATCATTGTGACAATGTGTGGAGATGATCGCATCATCAATATTATCGACATGATCTTTCAGATACTTGATTTTTGCTCCGAATTCTTCGGGAAGTGTATATCCTGTTGTGTCGGGAATATTAACCACGGTGGCACCCGCCTTTATAACTGCCTGAATTACCCTGGCAAGATATTTATTTTCAGTTCTCCCTGCATCCTCGGCGTAAAACTCAACATCTTCGACGAATTTTTTTGCATATGCCACTGCTGCAACTGCCCTTTCAACAATCTTATCCTGTGTAGAGTTCAGTTTATAGTTAATATGATAATAGGAAGTTCCAATACCTGTATGTATCCTGGGCCTTTTGGCAAATTTGAGCGCATCAGCTGCAACTTCAATATCCTTTTCAACTGCACGTGTGAGTCCACATACAACCGGCTCCGTAACAGCCTTGGATATTTCAACCACAGAATTGAAATCACCGGGACTTGAGATAGGGAACCCTGCTTCTATAATATCCACACCCAGGAGTTCAAGAGCCTTGGCAACTTCAATTTTCTCAATTGTGTTCAACTGGCATCCTGGTACCTGTTCTCCATCCCTCAGGGTAGTATCAAAAACATAAACTTTTTCCTTCTGCATTCTTATTTTTGTTTGGGGTACAAAATAATCATACAAAAGAAGTAAATAAATACGAGATATGCTATGTAACATAGGAAAAAGAGTCATGTAGCTCTACTCGTATATTTCAGTATTGAGATAGAAGGCCGGAAAGGAAAACCAGTAGCCCATAAATGAGGTAACTGCTGGAAGATGGGATCCTTTTCTGGGCCCGGAAACAGCATATCCAAAAAGGTCCCATTCAGTACCTTCCTGATCGATAATCAGACCGTTTATCGATGATGGACCGAAGGTGAGAATTACCCCGGGCTCAATTTCCCTGTTGTAGGCTACCATAAATTGATCTGCCTTCCCTGCGATGACCAGTTTTTGTCCCCTGAACTCATCATGAATCACCCCTGTGATTGGACCGAAAGATTCAAACCGGTAAACCCTGGATTTACCGTCAATTACAATTCCAAGCACTCTTTCTTTCTCATGCATTCTGTCATCTCTGGTAGAAATTGGGAAAATTACGTCGGAATTTATTTTATAGCTTCCATATGGATAACGGCCATACGTTCTGTTGTGCCCTGTATTAGTGGACACAATCTCAGAGGAAGGAAATATTTCTTTCCAGGAGCCCCAGGTCATCTCAATAAGGTTAAGAATTTCAGGAGTAGAACCAATCAATTCTCCATTCACACATTTCAACCCGATCTGGGACCAATTGGATTCAGTAAGCCGGTCGTATGGAATCAGATTGGAATTGTACAGAAGTCCAGATACCCCAAATGTTGTTTCTACATTGTTGATCAGGCGGTTCCATCCCACTCCTGTACCTGTAAGTGGGCAATAGGTAACTGCAACTGATTCACTGCCAACCCGGTCATTAATGATCTCATGCCAGTCAAGAATATCATGGGGATAAGCGATAACCACGTCTCCTGATTTGAATCCGAGAACCAGGTCATCATCACTCAGGTAGTCGTTTTCTGAGTGAGCCAAAACATTTCTTGGCAGATCCAGCAATGCCGGAATACCATCTTTCCCTGGTCCACCGTCAAACACCTCTTCAACAGGGATCAGCCAGGCGCTGCCACCCCCCCCCTGCTGTTCCACTGTTTCTTCCTATTGGTGTATCAGATTCACAACCTGTCAGGACAATGCTTCCAAGTCCCAATAGTCCAATAATCATTCTTCTTTTATTCATGACATATCTCTTAAATGTTAATACTTGATACTTTTCTGCTGTTAATTCTGAAGTAAAATCCGGCAGTGATCCGAAAATCTGTTGTCAGTTGTGTGCCCTGAAGATTGCTGTACAGGGGTATTTCAGCAGCCAGTCTTGCATGGAAATCCGGTGAGGCCTGATAAACCAATCCGGGTCCAAGGTACAGCCAGTTTCCACCTGTATTAGAAAGTTCCAGCTCACCCTGGAAGTCCGCCCGGGTGTTCCGGTACCGCAGCATTAATGACGGATTAAATATTTCAGTACCTATGTTAACCTGATCTGATATCCCTGTAATAATCTGGAACTCATTCCCGAACCTGTAACTGGAGAAATCAAGATAGTCATCGTTAATCCCGGTATATCTGTAGATCATTCGCAAAGATATATTTGACGTAGGACGAAGAATTCCTGTCCTGCTCAGGAGTCCCCAAAAAATGGCATCCCACGCACCACTGCCGGGTTGAAGATCGGCACTGTAGGATATCCCGTCCGGGCGGGTCATATTTGTACTGCCCAGAGGCAGTTTCGGTCCCATTCCAAGTAGCAGTTCCCATCTCTGGTATATTCCGCCACCTGCACGATAAGTGAACAACAGGACCGCATCTCCGATACCGTGGATAAAGTCCTTATTTTTCGCCCCGGACACATCAGTTTCCCGGCTCTGGAAAACATAGGTAAAAAGGGCGCTGATCTGGAAAAAGTCAGTTATTGAATACCCTGTTTCAAACATCAGGGATTGTGTTATTCTCTTTCGGTTGGCATCATTCAGGGACTGATCTCCGGACTTCAGAGTATTCATGTAATTCAGATCATAGGAAGGAGACAATTGCCATGTTCCACGTAAAGAAGAAGGCATCCCAAGGTTTCCGGTAAGCGGAACACCACCTGAACAGCAAGTCTGAGAAGGCAGTTCAATAAAGGGCTGGAGGACAAGAAGAGTCAGTATCTGAATTTTCAGCAACATGGTACAAAAATACCATGATAACAGCCGGTCCACTGTCACCTGTGTGACAATAAAATGTTAAATATCAGTGAAATATGCCCCGTTGCCGGGCTCAATCCATATCTCCCAGAAAGTGGACAGGATTATTTGAATTCCATTTTCAGTTTTTCCACCCAGGCATTTACCCTTTCCTTGTTCTTGCTGCCCTGTGATTCATAATCGATCCCAAGTCCGCAGAACTGGTCTCCTTTCTCTGCCCGGGAGGATTCATAGTTATAGCCCTCGTTAGATGTAAAGCCAACAATTCTTGCTCCCTGAGCCTCAAGTATTTCTGCCAGGATACCCATTCCATCGAGAAAATTCTCCGGGTATCCTTTTTGGTCGCCAAGTCCGAAAATAGCTATATTTTTTCCCTTCAGATCCATATCTTCAATATCCGGTACAAATTCATCCCAGTGATTGGGAAGTTCACCGTCAAACCAGGTAGCTGTTCCACAGATGAGATTATCAAATTTTTGAAATTGTTCAGCGGTAATTTCCTCAACATTGATCATTTCCACTTTTGCAGTACCTTCAACAGCATCTGCAATTCTTTTGGCAATCTTGGATGTCTTATTGGTATTGAAGCTGTAAACGATTCCTATCTTTTTCACGTGGTCTGGTTTTGAATATTAATACTCGAGCAGATCTCTGGCTGCTGTAAGAATTTTTTCAGTATTGGGCAAAATTGCCCCTTCGAGGATACGGTTAAATCCAACGGGGGTGAATGTGGAACCAACCCTCTTGACAGGGCCGTCAAGATATTCAAATGCCTGATCGGTAATCTGGGCAGCTATTTCACCTCCAAAACCGGAGAATACTTTATCCTCATGCACCACCAGAATCTTGCCGGTCTTCTTAACAGAGGTTAGAACTGCATCCATATCAAGAGGGATAAGAGAACGCAGGTCCAACACTTCTACAGTTGCGCCATCTTCCTCAGAAATTTTACCGGCAGCTTCCAGGCACATATGGGTTGTGTTACCGTATGTCACAATAGTTAGGTCCTCTCCTTCCCTGCGGATGCGAGCTTTCCCGAAAGGTACTTCAAAATCATCGGGAATTGGGGTAGCAGCTTTGGGGGAATTATAAAGTGCTTTGGGTTCCATATAAAAATTCAATCCCCTGCTCCTCATACATGTTCTCATCAATCCTGCCGCATCGTCAGCAAAAGAGGGATAAACCACCCTGACACCGGGAAAAGTAGTAATTGATCCTTCAATGGACTGGGAGTGATAGAGTCCCCCTCCTATATACCCACCGGAAGCCAGCCTGATAGTAATATTGGGTGAAAATTGCCCTTTGGTACGCCAGTATTCATGGGTTGTTTCAACAAACGCTTCCATGGCCGGCCAGAAGTAATCAGCAAACTCAGCACCTTCTATGACAATCCTTATTTTATCGTTGAATCGGCTCATTCCATTAGCTGTACCCATTATGAAGTCCTCTGCGATCGGTGCATTAAATACCCTTTCAATGCCAAATTCCTGCTGCATCCCCTTGGTAACATTAAAAATGCCTCCTTTTTCCTTGTAGGCAACATCCTGTCCCCAAATATAGGTATCCGGATTATGCCTGAACTCAGCTTTCAGTGTTTCATTCAGTCCCACAATAAACTTTTTTGCATCTCCCTTCTGGTTATGAGTCCCATCGGTATACTTTTCCGGAATATACGGCTCAGGAATTACAAAATCATGAATGGAGTCCGGAGATGGATCAGGAGCCGCCATTCCAGCCTTGTGAGCCTTCTTGACCTCCTGTTTCATCTCTTCCTCTATCGCGATCAATTCTTCATCTGAAAAACGCTTATAACGAATTAAAAGCCTTCTGTACTTTGCAAGCGGGTCATAATCTTTAACATAGTTCAGTTCAAAATCATCGCGATACAGATCGTGTGCATCGGAATTGGAATGAGAATGGATCCGTACACAATTGGCCTGAACAATCACCGGTTCTTCATTTTCCTCAATATGTCTTCTTGCTTCTTCAAGGGTATTCATTGAATCAAATACATCCTTACCGTTACAATGAATAATCCGGAGGTTCTTGAATCCTGTAAAATTATCCGCTACCTTACGCCTGGCTGTCTGGTCCTTTTTTGGTACTGAGATTCCATATCCATTGTCCTGAAAAACAAAAAGAACAGGCAGCTTTTCATTGGATGCCCCATTGATAGCTTCATATACATAACCTTCAGAAACAGATGATTCACCCTGGGAGCTAATGGCAATACCCGGTGTTTTGTACTTCTTCATAGCCCTTGCAACTCCGACAGCATGAAGTGTATGGTTACCGGTACTGGAAGAAACATTGTGAATATTCCACTCGGGTTTCGCGAAATGATTTGACATATGCCTGCCCCCACCGGCCACATCGATATCTTTTGAAATGCCATTATAAATAACTTCTTCAGGGCTTAATCCAGATGAAATGGCGGTTAACATATCACGGTAATATGGAAAAAGATGGTCGGTCTCCCGGTTAAACAACTGTCCGATGGCCAGTTGAATGCCGTCATGCCCGGCATAGGGTGCATGGTAAGACCATCCGATGGCCTGTTTAAGATAATTGGGAGCCCTGTCATCGAGCAGTCTCCCGACAGTCATTAGCCGGAACCATTTCTCGAGGGTTTCCTTCCCGGTGGATTTAATAGAATATTTTTTATCCTTTGTCATAATGCTTTAAATTCTTCTGTTTCTTAAATGGTCCTCTCCACATCAAAGCCTTCGAGGATATCTGCAAGTTTTCTCAAAAAAGCTCCCCCATAAGCCCCGTCAATTATACGATGGTCGTAAGTCAGTGAGAGGAACATTTTATGGCGTATGCCAATAACATCACCAGTTGATGTTTCAATTACGGCAGGTTTCTTTTCTACCGTACCTATTGCCAGGATGGCCACCTGGGGCTGGTATATTATCGGGGTCCCCATTACATTCCGGAAAGTTCCGAAATTGGAGATAGTAAATGTTCCACCCTGGATATCGTCAGGACTAAGCTTGCTATTCCTGGCATTAAGGGCCAATTGGTTCAGGGCTTTTGTGATGCCAAGCAGGTTAAGTGAATCAGCCTGTTTTATTACAGGTACGATAAGATTGCCTGTTGGTAAGGCTACTGCAATTCCCAGGTTAATGTCCCGTTTAACGATGATCCTGTCACCATCTACCGAAGAATTGATCATCGGGAATTCTTTCAAAGCCTGTATGGTTGCCTCAAGAAAAATCGGCAGGTATGTAATCTTCTCACCTTCCCTTTTTAAAAATTCATCCTTTATACTGTTTCTCCATAGCACTATATCAGTGACATCAGCCTCAAGCATATTGGTAACATGAGCAGAGGTTCGTTTTGACATGATCATGTGATCGGCAATGAGCTTTCTCAGCCGGTCCATTTCAATTATCTCATCTCCTGCTCCAAGTGAAGCGGCTACCTTTGGTTTTTCGACCGTAGCAGTTGAAGCATCCGGGACGGCCGAAACCGAAGGTTTTGTTGCTGGAGCTCCTGTACGATTCTTAATATAATTGAGAATATCTTTTTTCTGCACCCTTCCATTTTTTCCACTTCCGGGAATGGCATCCATCTCCTCCATGGGTAAACCCTCCTCACGTGCGATTGTCAGTACCAGGGGACTGTAGAAACGGCCCTTATCCACGCTTTTGCCGACCTCAGTTGAAGTCTCAACAGCGGAAACCGCAGTCCCGCTAACAGGTTCAGAAGCAGTCTCAGCAACAGATTCAGCAACAGGTTCCCCCTCCCTCTTTACTTCAGGCTCAGCATTCTCCGGCACACTTTGAACTTCAACATCTCCTCCACTGGTATCAATGACTGCAATAACTGTCCCCACAGCAACAATATCATCCTGTTGATAGCTAATTATGGTGACAGTTCCTGAAACGGGACTTGGTATCTCCGAGTCGACTTTGTCGGTAGCAATTTCAAGAAGCACATCATCATCCTCAACCTTATCACCTACTGACACAAACCATTTTGTGATTGTTGCTTCTTCAATACTTTCTCCCAGTTTGGGCATAACAATATTAAACTGTGCCATAATAATAGAGGTCTAAAATGAGGTGCAAATATAACAAACTTAAATTAATTTATATCTGTTATAAATAGTGCCAGGACTTACAATTTACTAACTTTATTAATACTCATCATCCCTGCCAAATTCTACGCTATAGACCAATGGTTCTCCTACCGGATTCCGGTCATAAACAGATTCCAATTTCCCTGCACTGACCCTCCATATTTCGATATCCGGGTACCTGGCTCCAATCAGAATACTCAGTAATGCAAAAGGTTTCGGTCCCAATGGAGCCAGTATAATCCTGTACTTTAACCTCAGGTCAATACAAAGGTCAGTAAGCATTCTGCTTGTCCTATTCAAATCTTCCAGCGGATATGGGAATACATTTCTTTTATGAAGGCTGTCTATAAGTTTGAAATTGTTAATATATACCTTCTCAACATACCGCTTATCAATCGTGGGATCTGCGTAGAAACAAAACGATTCTGCAGGATTAACTGCCTTCCTTAGAAAATCACCCCTGTCCTTTTCATACCCGAGTCCCATTACAAGCACAATCGGTTTACCTGCCATCATACCGTGCGAACCGTAACCAAGAGGCTCTGCAACACGCAGCGGCTTTGGTTTTTTTGGCTCCACATAAGATGATTGGGTGTATGAGAAAAGGAGATGCACTTTCCTGTATGGAAGACTGGTATGGCTTAAGTATTCAATAAATGAAGCATACCAGGGTTTGGTCATACAGGAATAATCAATCAGTATCCTGAGTACATCTTTATTCCCGGCAGGGATATACGATAGCAGACCCTCTATATCAAGTCCACTATTACCAGATATATACACAAATTCAAATCCCAGGTCCCCGAAAATCCTGTCATTCTCAGGACGATTCATTTCGTCCATCCTCTCCTCAAAAGCCAGTACCAGTTTTTTCTCATTCCCCAGCTTTATCCTTTCCATAAGGTAGGGAGATCGTTTTTCATAGCCAGAAACACCGATTACCAGATCAATATCATTAAGGTATACCTGGTCAAAAGAGACCTGTTCTGTATGAAGTAAATCCATAAGGCTGGTTGTGGCCTTAAATTTAGTGAAATGTTCAGATGAACAAAAGAAGAATAGACTAATAAGTTCGAGTAAGGTACATTGAAGGAAGTTCAACCGGTTTTTGGTAATCAAAAAGATCATACTCCGGCCATTCTTTTACAGTTGACAGAGCACGGAACATTGTCCTGGATGTTTCACTGTGAATTCTGGATCTTTTCCAGGTTGTCGTATTCATTACTATGATCCAGTTGAGTCCGTTTTCCTGCCTGACCATAAGGGCAGATGATCCTGTAAGAGTTCCTGTGCGCCACCAGGTTCCACTGCCGTCAGTGCCCTTCCAGCCGATCATATTATACCTGCCTCCTTTGTTTTTGGTCATTTTCTCAATGGTTTCAGGAAGTAGAATGTCAGGACTTGAATTAAACCCGTCGATGGCAACACCCAGACGAAGCATCTCAGCAGGAGATCCAATCCATCCCCCGGCTGCACCCAGCAGGGCTATATCATTTCCTCCATATACCCTTGGGACATACTCATTTCGGCTGTCAAATGCGAGTACTTTTTTGTTCCCTGAGATCTCATAATACTTTACCTCCCTGGGCGCCTTCTCTTCATAATAACCCTGCCCAATCTGCATATCCCATATTCCGAGGGGTTGGAGGAGTGAAAGTTGCACATAGTCTTCGTAATCCATTCCGGTAAGCTTCTCGATTATCTCTCCCAGGATGGAATATCCCAGATTTGAATAACTATATCTGGTTCCTGGCTTATAGTTTAGCTTACGTGTTAGAGCATAGCGGATCACATCCTCACTCTTTACAGGAAGTTCAACATGCATGTTCCTTGCTACAACATGCGGCATAAACATCGGATCCCCGTAGTAGCGGGACCAGCCGGCACGGTGCACAAGCAGGTGTCGCACGGTAATGCTTTCTATCCTGGGATCCCTGTACTTGAGATACAGCGAATCGTTGAGTATCCCTTCCGGACCAAAAACTTTCTCATCAAGGCTGAGTTTACCTTCTTCTTCAAGTCTCATGACCGCAATTGAAGTAACGAGTTTTGAGACAGAGGCAAGGCGGAATACATGGTTGGGATCTACCAATTCCTCACTCTCCTCATTGGCATATCCAAAACCTTTCGCATAAACGAGGCGCCCTTCTTTGGTAACGGCTACTGAGGCTCCCTTTATCTTATAACGTTTCAGGAAATCCGAGATGGTCTTTTCCATGCGATCGGTTCCCTTAAAAGAAGACATATTATTCTGTATGCTTCCGGATCTATGATTCAACTCATTTGATTGTACAGGGTGTGAAGCTTTCCTGTCGGAAAAGATCGAGCCGATGTCCCAGAAGAACAGAACAAGGATCAGCACAAACTGAACAATAATGAACTTTAATTTCTTCATTTAAATTTAGATTAACTAAACGTAATCCTCCAAAAAGAAGTCGCAAATGTAAGCTCTTTTACAAAACTAATGAATGAAAAGCTTAGTTTGAGTATAGTTAAAAACCCGTTAAAATGCCATAACATACTGCCTGACAGGTTTTTAAGGCGTCTTTCAAGGACAGCGAATATGTTAATATTATCTTAAGGAATAATACCTTCGCATGCCTAAATGTGGACTTGGTCGCAGTGAGTTTTACAAATACCGCTGTTTTTTGAAGATTGGTCAAAATAGGGAATTGTGTTGATAACCTTATTAGGGCCTAATCAACGCAATTTTTAACGAATTCCTGCCTTACAAGGTTAGGATTGTCAATGGTAATGTAGAATAAATTGAGTTCATGCATGATACGGGCTCTGATTTCCTCATCCAGAAAGGGAAAATCCCAGTAGTTGTCATACAGGCTTCTCTTATTCTCCTTCATAAAAATAAAAATCTCCTCAAATTCCTTTCTTTTCAGGCAGGGACCTTTATACCTTCTTCCGGTATACCTGGTAGCATTGTTCGCATATGGTGAATCATAGGGAATATCAATAATGCCTGACCAGTCAAAATCGTAGGGGACCGGTACAGGCGGCTGAAAATGATTTAAGGAAACCAATTCCAGATTATGTACTATTGATGCCGAAAAATCTGTATTATGGATCATGTAATTATACATAGACATCAGCAAGAAGTGATGCTGATCCAGTCGGTCGGCCGGGGCAGAACTAATTTCAAGTATCTCACCATTGTTCCGCTCAGCCATATCGTTAACATCCTCAATCATAAATGCGAATCGCGTAAGTGAATCCATATCTGCCGAAGTATTAACATAGGTAATCCTTGCCAGCCGTACTCTGAAACTAAAATCAGTAAATAAATTGTAACCCTTATATATCAGATATTCCTGTAACACAAATTGCTCAAACTCACTCTCCCCGCTCTGGCAATGTGTAACCAGCTTAATATCCTTGATATTTTCAAATATGCTTCCCTTTCTGTCCGTTTTATCAAATTTTAATTTCAGAAGTGGGAAATCACAGTTTGCCGGATTCTTCCTGAAACTCCCCCGCGCTCTAACCTTTATGTCTATTCTGGTCAGGCTTTTTATTGGATCATTAAATTCAAGTACAGCATCATGATAGGAAGGGTCCTCACCCACATCAGCCCTTATGGAATCCAGCTCCAAAAAAATGGTGAGTTCCATCATTGAATCACTTGAGAAAAGCTCCCTGACCTGCCCATCGGGGGAATTATTCTGGGCTCCGAGAAGCGACAGTGAAACAATAATTGAAAAAAATGTTGATAATACTTTCATTATTCAGAGGACATATTAATCCGGTTTCAAAATTAACAAATACATTTTAATGTCGAACTTGTTTTCAATTTGTACAAAAATTTGACTCTTGATATATCCAATTTATTTTCAGCAATATACAATTGACCCTATCAAAATACAGGTCTTTATTTTAATCCATCGGTAGTTTTGTTTCATTTTTTTTATTAATCTTTGCTTAAGTACTGTTACGGATACATATGATCAAAAAAGTTCTTATCGCCAATAGAGGCGAGATCGCTGTCCGGGTAATTAGGTCGTGCAGAGAGATGGTAATCAGGACAGTAGCAGTTTTCTCAGAGGCTGATAGATCTTCTCAACATGTCCGGTTCGCTGATGAAGCCTATTTTATTGGTCCCTCCCCCTCTAACGAGAGTTACCTCGTCATTGACAAAATCATTGAGGTTGCGAAAGTAACAAAAGCAGATGCCATCCATCCAGGTTATGGCTTTCTCTCAGAAAACGCAGAGTTCTCTGACCGTTGCAAAAAAGAGGGTATAATCTTTATCGGTCCCTCGGCATATGCAATCTCAACCATGGGTAACAAAATCACTGCCAGAGAAACAATGATCAACGCCGGGGTTCCGGTTGTACCCGGTACCAAAGAAGCAATCACGGATGAAACCAAAGCCGAAAAGACTGCCATCAGGGTGGGTCTTCCGGTAATGATCAAAGCCTCCTCAGGAGGTGGAGGCAAAGGCATGCGCATGGTCAAGGACAAGAAAGACATCAAGGCAGGAATCCGGGCTGCAAAATCAGAAGCAATGGCCTCTTTTGGTGATGATTCCGTCTACATAGAGAAATATATTCAGGGTCCCCACCATATTGAATTCCAAATCCTTGCAGACCAGCATGGGAATGCAATTCATCTTTGTGAAAGGGAATGTTCCGTCCAGCGCCGCCACCAGAAGGTGATCGAGGAATCCCCCTCCCCTTTTATTACGGAAGAACTTCGTGAGAAAATGGGTGAGGCTGCAGTAGCCGCTGCTCTTGCAGTAAACTATGAAGGTGCTGGAACAATCGAATTTTTGGTGGATAAGGACAGGAATTATTATTTCCTGGAAATGAATACCAGGCTGCAGGTAGAGCATCCCATTACCGAGAAGGTTGTTGGCATTGACCTTGTCAGGGAGCAGATTCGGATTGCTTCCGGTGAAAAGCTCAGCCATACCCAGGCTGATATAAAGCAAACAGGACATGCCATCGAATGCCGGATCTACGCTGAAGACCCGGATAACAATTTCATGCCCAGTCCCGGAACAATCATTCATAACACCCAGCCCAGCGGTCCGGGTGTAAGGATCGATGGATATGTCTACCCTGGTTATAAAATCCCACTTTTTTATGATCCTATGATCTCAAAGCTGATAACATGGGCTGAAGACCGGCCTTCTGCAATTCAAAGAATGAAAAGAGCCCTGAATGAATACAAGATAACCGGGGTTAAAACATCCATTACCTTCCTTGACAGGGTAATGAATAATAAGGAATTTGCTAAAGGGATTTACGATACCCATTTTATAGATGAGAATTTTGATGAGCTGATCGGATCATCTTCTGATGAAAAATCAGAGGATGAGGATATTGCCATCATAACTGCATTTTTCGACTATACTGAAAAACTGAGCAAACTGCAGTCCATTAAAACCTTTCAAAGCAACGGGGGGATCTCTCCATGGAAGAACTTCGGGCGGAAGAAAGGTGTTACGAGAATGTAATTTCCTGAAATCTGCATAACTATGTCACTAGAAATCAGACTCAATGACCGGTACGCCCAGGTGGAACTGGTCAGCAGAGATGAAAACAAGGTAAAAATCAAGGTCGACGATAAGATCCATGAGGTAGATATTGTTGAGGTTGAAGATGGAGTATATTCCCTGCTCATGAATGGAAGATCCTATGTGGTGGAATTAATGGATGGGGTGACTTCCAAAAAATACAACGCCAAAACATTCTATAAATCCTTTGACCTGGAAATTATTGATGCCGAGACCCGGTACCTCATGAGCAGAAAAGGCAATGATATTGAAGACGAGGGAAACCAGATTTCTTCACCGATGCCCGGTAAGATTGTTAAGATTCCGGTAAAAGTGGGTGAAAAGGTTGTAGCGGGACAGTCAGTCATTATTGTTTCTGCAATGAAAATGGAAAGTGAATACAAAGCTGGCCACGACGGAGTTATAAAGGAAATACACGTTAAGGAAGGTGATACCATTGAAGGCAATCAGCTTCTGATATCCATAGAATAAAAAACATTACTTATTAAGGCCTATAAGCCCAGATAACCATTGAATAGAATCCTACATCATGAGCAAATCCCACGATAAAACATTCAAACTTTTTGATGAAAAAAGCAGGGCCGCAGAACTCGGTGGCGGAGCTGAAAGAATCGAAAAACAACATGCAGAAAATAAGCTGACAGCGAGAGAACGTATAGAATCCCTGCTTGACCCCGGTAGCTTTGTGGAACTGGACAAGCTTGTGGTTCATACCTGCAGGGATTTTAATATGGAGAAGAATCTTATCCCCGGAGATGGTGTGGTAACGGGATATGGAAAGATCGAAGGACGGCTTGTATATATTTTTGCCCAGGACTTCACCGTTTTCGGAGGATCCCTAAGCCGTGCCAATGCAGATAAGCAGCTAAAGGTTCTTGAGCTGGCCCTCAAAATGGGGGCACCGGTAATTGGATTGAACGATTCAGGAGGTGCCCGTATACAGGAAGGTGTACAGAGCCTTGCCGGTTATGCGGATATTTTCCATCTCAATGTTAAGTCCTCCGGAGTAATCCCTCAGATATCAGCAATCCTTGGTCCCTGTGCCGGCGGTGCTGTATACTCTCCCGCCCTGACCGACTTTATCCTGATGATCAAGAAAACCAGTTATATGTTCGTCACCGGCCCGGAGGTAATAAAAGCAGTAACACACGAGGATGTAACCAAAAACGAACTGGGAGGAGCCACAACACATAATACAAAAAGTGGAGTGGCACATTTTATGGCCGAGGACGATGACCAGGGTATGATGATGATCCGAGAGCTCATCTCCTATCTCCCTTCAAATAATATGGAAGACCCACCACGAAAACCCTGCACGGATGACATTAACCGGAGAGAGGAAAAGCTGCAGGAATTAATACCCGAGGACCCCAACAAGCCCTACGATATCACAGACCTGATCGGAGCGATAGTAGACGACGGTGCTTTTCTGGAGGTGCAAGCCCATTATGCCAAAAATATTGTTATTGGATTCGCCCGTCTTGACGGACGTTCGGTCGGCATAGTAGCCAACCAGCCAGCTCATCTTGCAGGTGTGCTCGACATAAATTCAAGCATTAAGGGGGCCAGGTTTGTCAGGTTCTGTGATGCTTTTAATATTCCTTTGATCACTTTCGAGGATGTTCCCGGTTTTCTTCCCGGTACCCTTCAGGAGTACGGAGGTATCATTAAGCATGGAGCAAAACTTCTTTATGCTTTTTCAGAAGCTACAGTTCCTAAAATCACTCTTATTACCCGCAAAGCATATGGCGGTGCATACTGTGTAATGTCATCCAAGCATATAGGTGCCGATGTAAACCTGGCTTATCCCACAGCTGAGATTGCAGTAATGGGTTCAGAAGGTGCGGTCAAAATATTATACAGGAATAAGATTGAAACCGAGGAAGACCATAAAACGGTAGTGGAGGAATACCAGGATACCTTCGCAAATCCTTATAAGGCAGCCGAACAGGGTTACATTGATGAGATTATTATGCCACGCGATACCAGGCCAAAGCTAATCCAGGCCCTGGAAATGACCGAAAACAAAACCGAGACCAAGCCCCCTAAAAAACATGGGAACATCCCTCTGTAACCATCCAGACATACTGCTGAAAGGCTCCTAAGCTAACAATGCTTTCAACATGAAAGAGTTGGTACAGCTAAAAAACAAAAATGGGAACCTTTCCGTAAAGAAAAGCTCCCATCCCACTATTTGTAAACCGTAGTTTTCAAACAGCGCCAAGCTATAGTTATTATGACCGTCTCATTAGTTTTACTACCCGCGAGGGCCGTATCTTTATGAAACCCGGATCTGTTTCTATCAGATCTTTTCAAACCTGCTTTCCTCAGACCTCTTCTAACCAGGTTGATTCGGTTGTATCGCCCGAAGACCATACTGTTGAACCTGTCCGCAGTTGGTGGTCACCCTCACAGGTAACTCCATCTCTGCTTCCCCTGATAAGCCAACTTTTCAAAGATTGGTTCTTTCGAACCTTAACCTTTTGAAGAGATGGAGCAAACCGTTTCGTCTCCGAAGAGATTCTTCTGTTTGCCGGCCTCTCCGAGGTTGATCTTTCAGAGGTAGTACCTCACGGTTCTACTCTTTTCCGGACCCGGCTCACACTATTCTTACCGAAGTAAGATCAGCCTGAACTTTTTAACCCTGGTGAGAAGCCTTTTATCTCTCACTTGGTCTAACAAACATAAACTGAAATCCTTCCGCCAACAAATATTTTGGATAGTTTATCTCAACAGAGTATTCACAGAGGTTATTAACAAATTGTTAATATCCATATATGAAGAAATTAGTTAACCATATTCTAAATAATCATGGTCTTTTGAATGGGAAAATATGCACAATAAAATCTATCAGGAATCTTCCTAAAGCCGCATGGGGTATGCCTTTCCTGTGGTTGTACAGACTGATTTCGTAAATGATCTTCATATGTTTTGCAATATCACGGTAGGCATGAAAAAGTTTGTAATTCGGATCATATATATGTGCGGGTTCTGAATTAACACCATTCAGTTCGAGAATTTTAATTCCCTCTCCCATGTATAGTTTATCCAGGTTCTCAACCCTGATATCAAATCTCCCGTAATCAAATCCTTTGATATCTTCTGCAATCCCGGAGATCATCTTTAAAAGATCCTCATTTATCAGATAATTGCCGTTTAAAAAGCAAGTTCCCCGCACATGATTTCCTATTGGTTCCAGTAACACACTGCTTCCTTTTTGGGGAATAACATCCAGGTTGTCCCGGAACTTTCGATAAAAGTAATTCCTTCGGGTCTGAGCCCTCATATTACCATTAATAAGTTCACGCATAGTTTTCAGACCATCGCCTTCCACTCTGAGGAAATCACGGATTACAACCGAGGTAATCTCCTTTACAGATTTATCCGGACTGCAGTAATAAAAAATGCCGAGTTCCATAGGCAGGGAAATGTATTCCTGAAGAATTATCAGTCCATGATGTTCACTGAGATAAACCTCCAGGTCCTGCATATTTTCAGTCAATTCCACACCCTTTCCCCTTTCCCCGACATCCGGCTTTGCAATAATCGGGAATTTTAGTCCCCTGTCATCCAATACCTGCTTCAAATATTCCGGCTGTATGGGATTCAGACGATCCTCATTTCGGATAAGTATTCCTTGGGGAACAAGTTCTGCTTTAATCCTTTGCAGTACATCGTATTTTGAAGTTCCAAATGCGCCCCCGTACTTCATTCCCGGATTGGTTGCAGTAAAATATGTGAAAGAACATGAACGTATTGCCAGGAAGAGTCCATAGAAGTACATAGGCAGGTAAAACAGCCAGAAGGGCCAGAATTCAAAACTGCTGATCTTTCTAATGGTCTGGCGTATTCTAAACAATCTATTCATGTTTTCCCGTATATCCCGGTAATATTTCAGGAGTGTAATGAAGCCGACTAAATTAAAAAAAGCATACCAATATATTTGCCATTGAAATCTGCACTGACTACACCGGCATGGTAACAATTTATAATGAAATTCGTACTTTTGAGTCACTTAGCCAAATTGGTATGAATACACTTACAAAAGCCAGCTCCAAAATTATCGACCAACTTACAGGACTTGTGGTTTCATTTACAGATGAGCAGTATACGCGGGAACTCCCGGTACTCATGAATAATTCTATCGGCAAGCATTACCGGCATATCATAGAATTTTATGGGGTAATGCTGGCGGGACTGGATACCGGCAGGGTGAATTATGACAAAAGAAAGCATGATAAGAAACTCGAACAAAATCTTTCAACATGCATAAAGGAGCTTAAGCGGCTGAAAGACAGGTTTTTTGATCCTATATGGCAGGAACCACTTGAACTTTCAGGCAGTTATTCAATGGACTCAAACGACGTTTTTTCGGTGAGTACCAATGCTGAACGTGAGCTGTTATATAATATTGAACATGCCGTCCATCATATGGCTATTATCCGTATCGCTGTCCTGCATGAATTTCCGGAACTGGATCTGGACGATGAATTCGGATATGCCACTTCCACACTTAAATATCTCCGGAAGGAATAAATCATGTGTACCGTAAGTTATCTGCCTTTGCCAACGGAAGGGTTTGTCCTGACTTCCACAAGGGATGAAAAGAACATCAGAAAATCTGCACTCCCGCCCGCGCAGTATCATATTCACGATGAAAAGGTCATTTTTCCGAAAGATCCCGATGCCGGGGGAACATGGATAGCTGCCTCAGAAGGGGGGTACTCACTATGCCTTCTTAATGGTGGATTCAAAATCCATGAAAGCAAGCCCCCTTACAGATTGAGCAGGGGAATTGTTTTACTGGATTTTTTAAAATATATGGATGTCAGAGATTTCCTTGCCGGCTATGATTTTCAAGGGATAGAACCTTTTACTCTCCTCATTGCAGGAGGTCCCGACCATTGCCTGAATGAACCCGGCCGTAGCACGGACGAGCCCGGTAAAAACCTGGACAAGCCACCCCGCGGCCTGGACGAGCTCCGCTGGGATGGAGGTCATATTCACCATACAGAATTAGCACCGGAAAATCCAAGGATATGGTCATCTGTCACCCTCTACCCGGACAAGGTGATCTGCTTGCGCGAAAAATGGTTTCAGGAATGGCTTTTAAAGGATCCTGAGGTTTCTATCGCAGAAGCAGTCTCATTCCATAAAAAGGCGGGGACAGGCGATATGCAGAACGATATAATGATGAATCGTGATGAGATCAGAACTGTCAGCATCACATCAATAGTCAGAAGCAGGAACACCTATGAGATGTCGTATGAGGATATTATCAGCGGGAAAACATTTCATAGGAACATTTCAGAAGAACGATCCTTCCAATCTACATGAAAACATGCGAACAAAAATTATCATATTATTATTGAGCAGCAACATTGCCGTGTCGTGCACCTTGGCACAGAAGGAAAAGAATACACATCTAACAATGGAGGTTAAAGTGGGAAAGGTTATAAAGACAGATAAAGAATGGAAGGAGATCCTGACGCCTGCACAATACAATATTGCAAGAAGTAAGGGAACTGAGCCAGCTTTCTCCGGACAATACTGGAATCATTTTGAAAAAGGGCATTACGAATGTATCGCCTGCGGAGTTAAGCTCTTTGAATCGGAGACCAAATTTAATTCAAGTTGTGGCTGGCCAAGTTTTTTCAAACCCGGTTCAGACAGCACAATTCACCACCACAGGGATATCAGCCATGGAATGGTCCGCACAGAAGTTACATGCGCCACTTGTGAAGCTCATCTCGGCCATGTTTTTGAAGACGGTCCTGAACCAACCGGACAGCGTTACTGCATTAATTCAGAATCCCTGCGCTTTATCTCTGAGAAAGATGAGTAATAGATTTAGAAATCACAAACGTCCATAATAAAACCGGGGTGCCGCATTCGCGAACACCCCGGTACCCCTAAACCTATCTTAAATATCTTACAGAATCTATTTCTGCTTTATGCTGCAGCCTATCGCCTTAGTAAAAACCGGATCGGGATCCTTATCAGCCAGTAAAGCATCAAGGGCGTTGGCCAGGTAAGGTTCTTTTACAGACGAAGCATCCTGGTAATTATCATCAATGGCCCCGATATAGGAAACAACAAGCTCACTCTCCTGCTTTGTCAAAACATAAATATGAGGTGTACGGGTAGCTCCGTATTCTTTAAAAACCTCGTAATTTGCATCTTTCAGGTAAGGAAAAGTATATCCCTTATCCATTGCCCTTTTCTTCATGGCTTTCAGATCATCATCCGGTTTTAATTCTGTATTGTTCGGATTGATGGCAATTACAGGATATCCTTGCGGACCGTACTCCTTATCAAGATCCATGATCCTGTCCTGGTAGGCCTTCGCATAAGGGCATCCGTTGCACGTAAACACAACTATAAACCCACTGGCATCTGAATAGTCTGACAGGCTTACATAGTTTCCATCTACATTCTCAAGTTTAAAATCGGCGGCTTTATCCCCCACCTTATATCCTCCGGCAATCAGCAGGGCTGATCCCAGTATGGCTAAAGACAATGACAAAATCAGTTTTTTCATTTCATTTTTAATTTAATTTCTGTTCAACAATTTCCTTTAGTTCATCATAACTATATACTCCCTCACGAAATAATCGGCTCTCACTATTATAGATCAAAGTCGCCGGAATTGAACCGGACCAGGTAGCATCTACCCTGTCTATCCACTTATTCGCATCCGGGTCATTTAAAACAAGAACCTCAGACCCGATTTCATTCTTTTCTATAAAAGGTATAAGTCTCGAATCAATCTGCTTGGGAAAATCGAGGCTGACGAGAAGAACTTTTACCTTTTCATTTTTGTACTCCTGTCCTAATTTCTCAAATGCCGGAAGTTCTTTGACACATGGAGTGCACCAGCTTGCCCAGAAATTCACCACATAAGTTGTATCATTCGAAAAATGTAAATGAGGTTCAAAATCATCGAAGGAAAGCACCCTTGGCTGATGGTTTCCTGTAAAAGAACTTAGTAACCAAATAATAACTAAACCTGTTGAAGTAATAATCTTGAACCTCATTATACATTAATCAAATGTGCTTACAAAATTAAAAGAATATCCGGATCTTAAAACCTTTTTAACATGACTTTAACAATCCATTGTAATCTTTGAATTCGAGTGTATTTGGATTATGCTTTATGCAGGTACTTCCTGACCTCCTCAGGAATCTTGAAATAGGTATATCTGTGTGAATGTTCGCCTGTCTGCATAACGGAAGAATCTTCTGCGACTTTATATGTGCTCATCTCCCCTGCAATCCTTGAAAAGTATATGTCATATTCCTTTTTATCCTTATCCATCATAACCACGCGGACCAGGTTCTTATCATATTGGGACACAAGGGAAACCGAACATAGGGGACAATGAAAATCAAGTATTTCCCCCTTCTTATAATTAAAAGTTGGATGTTTAATACTCTCATAATTTCCGAGCTGAGGATGAAGCAATACGAGACCGCTTTCATCCTTTTGATTGCTGACAGTAAATATTATATACTCTCCTACCTTGAGGTGTCCGCGACATTCCGGACATATGTAATATTTTTGCATGGTAAACCTCCCTATTTTTAGTAAGAAGCTATTAAGTTACGATCTATAGATTAAAAAGTCAAGATCAGGATGAAAAAAAACCCTCGCTATCGTAAGAAATTTTCTTTACCAGATCGGGCGTATTTTTATTCACTCCCCGCTTAGTAATAAGCTTTGAAATGGTATGTGCGGCCATTTGCTCCTCATTGACAGGTTTAAGAAATGAATATGCTCTTTCCGGTGACAGGCCAGGATCGATCCAGGCTTTTCCGTTTTCGGGACCGAGAATCACCGGCATTCTCTTTTTGGTATTATGAATCTTCTCCATCAATGAGTTTGCCGAAGTAGTTACAATGGTACAGGTGCTTACAATCTCACCAGTCTCGCGATCGGTCCAGTTCTCATACAGGCCGGCCATAGCAATTGGGGATTCATCCCGGAGGTAGATATAATGAGGGATCTTCTCCTTATCCCTCTGTTGCCACTCATAAAAACCCCTGCATAGTACGAGGCATCTCCTTGATTTCGCGGATGCACTGAATGAAGGTTTTACCAGGATAGTTTCCATACGTGCATTAAAAGTCTTTCTTCGAATATCCTCTGCAGCATCCGAATCCTTCACCCAGAAAGGTATAAGTCCCCATTTAAGCATACTTATAGCTTCCGGGTCTTCAGACTGTATTACAGGAAGGTCCGGGAGCTCAAAAGCATTAAAATAGTAACCCGGACGAAAGGATGATGTTTGGCTGAATCTTGCACCGAACCTCTTCTCAAGTTCATTCCTCGTAAGATTTATATTTATTGTGTAGCACATCGATCAGGCTGACTCCTATAATTTCTCCCAAAGGGAATTGGTAAAATAATCCCTGTTGTCAAAAAAATTTCTGATCTGTTTAAATCCTGACTTTACAGCAAATCCATTTATGTCATCGAGGCTGTATTTTTGAGAGATCTCCATATAAATGGGTTCAGACTCATTGAATTTAACAAGCATTGGGACCGCTTTTATATTGACCTCTTGCTGCTTCCGGCTTATCAGATAGCTTCTGGCTGCACCACCCAGGGGATCATAGACCGGGTAATGATAGAAGGCCTCAGGATCAAAATCTGCATCAAGATCTCTGTTAATCCTTTTGAGCAGATTAAGGTTAAATTTCCGGGTAATACCCGATGAATCATTATAGGCGGCCAGGATGACCTGGGGATCCTTTCGCAGATCAAAGCCAGTAAGGATCTGATCACCTTTCTGAAGGTTCTCTCCAAGACCGGTAAAAAACTCTACTGCCTCCTCCATCGAGAAATTACCAATATTTGAGCCAAGGAACAGAACAACCTTTTTGCATGTATCCTTTCTGCTAATCTCTTCCACCGCTTCAAAATAATCCAGGTTCAAAGGATCAATCGAAAGTCCGGGAAACTCTGAACCAAGATCTTCAACGAGACTCCGTATTACGTTGCTGGAGATATCTATAGGATTGTATACAAACCCGGCCTTTTTTTGCAGAAAATGACTGATCAGGACTTTGGTCTTGTATGCATCACCGGCACCAAATTCAATCAGGTGGAACCGGTCGCAGTTACTTTCAAATTGTTCAAGTAAATCCTGTTTATACAGAGAGAATATCTCATACTCACAATCGGTAAGATAATATTCGTCAAGTTCCATTATCTGCTGGAAAAGCCTGTCTCCCTCCCCGTCATAGAAGTATTTGGAACTCAGGAACTTGGGACTCGCACTTAGTCCCTCTTTCACATCTTCCCGAAACTGGTCTGTCGATCCGGCATCAGATTCTGACCCTGAATCTTTAACCAATACACCAGGATCCTGATTAAACATATGGTCATCTCCTGTAGGTGACTGGTTTTTATCAGATTGGACTTTCATTTGTTGCGTGTTAGTCATTGGTTTCAGCAAGCCGGAATCCATTGAATTGCCATCGTTTACCGGTCTGAAAAAAATTTCTGTAGGTCGGCCGGATATGTGATCCGGGGGTAGCACAAGAGCCTCCGCGTAGTACCATCTGGTTGATCATGAATTTACCATTGTACTCACCGACCGCCCCTGGGGGTTTGACGTAACCGGGATAAGCCAGGTATGAACTACCGGTCCATTCCCACACATCCCCATAAAACTGTCCTGTACCATCCTTTTCAGGAAGGGGCATATAATTACCACTTTCGAGAAAATTTGCATTTACATCAGATCCAAACCGCATACATGCAGTTTCCCATTCCGCCTCTGTGGGCAATCTCAGACTCTTCCAGGCAGCATAAGCGTCGGCTTCAAAATAACTTATATGGCTGACCGGGGAATTCATATCAAGGTTCTTATATCCCGAAAGGGTATAATAATACCATTCACTACCCTCACTATTCCAGTAGAGCGGAGCTTTTACACCGGATACATTGATCCAGTCCCATGCCTCAGCCAACCAGAACCTCCATTCCCTGTATCCTCCATCCAGTATGAAATCCAGGAATTCCCTATTTGTAACAGGCCGGTCCATAATCCTGAAACCCGGCAGGTAGGTTTTATGGCGGGATAGTTCATTATCAAAACTGAAGCCCCCTCCCTCATGGCCAATTTCCTGAATCCCCTCGGCGATCTCATGAAAAGTCACATCTGCAGTCCCCGAATCATCTGCAACAGGGGGATTGAAATCAGCATACACCGGGTACATCGGATTGTGGCCAAGTATGAATTTAATATCTGTCAGCAGCAACTCCTGATGCTGTTGTTCATGATTGAAACCGAGCTCAAGCAAGTCCATTACCTCTGAGGACTCATCTGTGAGTTCCTCGAGAAACTCAAGATTCTCGTGATCAACAAACTCACGGTACACGACAATCTCATTGGTAGTGGGTCGGGTCATATCCCCTCTCCTATTTCTGAGAACCCGGTCTCCGGCAGTTTCGTAATAACTATTAAAGAAATAATTGTACTTGGGATTATAGGGTTCATATCCCTTTTTAAACTTCTCAAGAATAAATTTTTCGAAAAACCATGTGGTGTGACCCAGGTGCCATTTCGGGGGACTAACATCTTCCACCGGCTGTACGACAAAGTCTTCCTCTTTAAGCGGGCGACATAAAAATGAAGTAGTCTGCCTGACCAAAACGTACTGTTCGGTCAGTTCTTTTTTACGGGACATCTGCCTGTTTTTTAGAAAATGTAACTGACGGAGAAAATGACTTGTTTGGCGCGACTGTCAAAATTGACCTGTTGTCCTCCGACTTCAATATGATCCCCGAGTTGTGATAGATTTCCCTCGTAGCGGATATCAAGACCCACCTTCCAGATATCCAGTCCCGCAGCAAGCTGGTACCCTATGGTAGCTGATTTCAGTGCAGCTTCATACCCGGTTATTTCCGTCAGGTTACTCTCATTGGATACAATAATACTGGCTATGGGTCCCAAGCCAAGTCTCAGAGTACCCAGTTTTGCCCCGAACAAAAGGGGAATATCAATCCTTCCTATTCGTTGCTTTGCAATTTCGTCAATGGTTGTGTTCAGGTCAGTGACCGTATATTCCGTAGCAATAGATGTAAAAACAAGTTCGGGCTGAAAAAATATGCCAAACAGGGAAGCCCGCATCAGTCCCCCAAAATGATATCCAATCTGACTTCCGGGATTCGATTTTATCTTGTAATCTACCGTCTCCATATCAAGCATTATATTGGTAAGGTTCAGTCCCCCCTTAACCCCAAATTCCAGCTGGGAAAAAGCTGATAAGCCCAATAAACAAAATGCTGCAAGTAGTATTATTCTTTTCATGATCAGGTAATCGTCTCAAATTATTTCTCTAAACTATACTTTAATAATGTTTTTATCAAGCCGGATCAAAAGTAAATTCTCATAAACTATATTTGTGTCCGTCAAATGACATTGATTTAAAATATTAACGCAGCGGTTACGTCCTCATAATATGAAATCTCAGATACGTCGAATTTTTCTCTTTTTTACAACGTTTATTATCATCATTGATGCTATCACATTTTCTGGATTCCTCAATGATTTCAGCTGGTCTGGCACCATACCGGCAGTTCTGATCTACTGGATAATCCCTGTAATCTTTATCACCTCCCTCCAACTCTATGGCCGAAAATTCCTTGCTTCCAACAGGCCGGGATTTTTTGCAGGCTTTTACGTTTTTGCGGGTTATTTCCTCGCTTTCTATATCCCAAAACTATTCTATACGGTATTTATCCTGACTGAATATACCCTGAAAATTATAGCATATCCGGTCACCAGGATTTTCTCAAATTTTCTGAATGCAAATTTCCCTTTCGGGGAATTCATGATCGGCGGTCCCCTGAACTTTATATCCCTCATTGTTCTGCCCCTCTCCCTTCTCTCCTTTATCGTAATCCTTGCCGGGATGGCCTTTGGACGTTTCAATTTCAAGGTCCGTCACATGGGAATAGACTCCCCCTACCTTCCCTCACACTTTGATGGATTTAAATTAATACAGATCTCGGATCTCCATCTGGGAAGCCTGTACGGACATGAGGACAAAATCCTGAAAGTAGTGGATCTTATCAACCGGGAATCCCCTGATATTATTGTATTTACGGGTGATCTTGTCAACAACCTTGCAGCTGAAGCTGAGGGGTGGACTGAAATTCTGAACAAAATGAAATCCAGATATGGCAATTTCTCCATCCTCGGGAACCATGATTACGGTGAGTATTACAACTGGCCAAGCGAAAAAGCCAGGCAGGAAAACATGAACGATCTATTGGCAGTCCACAAAGATAGCGGTTTTACAGTTCTGTTGAACCAATCAGCCCGGATCTCCCTGAATGGGCAGAACGAAGCGACAGTGAATGGTATTATCACTGGCAATTTACAAGAGATCCCATCCCGGGAAGCGGATGATGCTGAAGGTAATGAGCAAGTCCCCAGCCAGAAAAGTAATGATGACAAAGGTGATCAGCAAAATTCAAACCAGGAGATTTTCATTGCTGGTGTTGAGAACTGGGGACTTCCGCCTTTTAAGCAGTATGGCGATCTGAAAAAAGCACTTAAAGACATCCCTGAAAAAGCATATACAATCCTTCTATCCCATGACCCGTCTCACTGGGATGCTGAGGTCCTGAATAAATCCACAGTCAATCTAACCCTTTCCGGTCATACACACGGAATGCAGTTTGGTATACGGACCAAAAAATTTAAATGGAGTCCGGTACAAATGAAATATCCCCGATGGATTGGTTTGTACCAGCAGGGATATCGTTATTTACATGTTAATCCCGGTCTTGGCTATATCGGGTATGCCGGCAGGATCTGGATCCCACCTGAAATTTCTGTAATTACACTTAAAAAAACTACTTAGCAGCTTTTCACTAGTACCCTTAAAAATCAATATTGGTAAGATCTGTCAGATTTTGTAGTTGTCCCCCTTCAACCAGGCGGGTAAAATGATCCAGGGATATATTGCCTCTTAATTCAATAACAAAAAAACTGTCGTCAGTATGCATCATTACAATGGCCTCCCTGACGATTCCATCATTTTCCTGAATCCTGATAAAAATATCCTTTTCACCGGTTTGTATTCTGAACAGATCCTGAAACTCATTCCTGCTTGTAAAACTGATAACAGCCTCACTGAGCTCTGCAGCCAGTCCACCACTTCCAGAATCGCTGTTTCCTGCAGACTCTCCCTCTCCGGCAGGTCCACCATCTGAGTCCGATCCACCATCTGAGGTCGATCCGCCGCCTGGGTTCGATCCGGTTTCGAGCATCAACATCCGAAAGGCGGATAAATCCTGCATCAGTTTTTTTATTTCTGCCTGTTCAGGATTCTCATCACTTAAAAACATTCCCACGAGTCCCGGGGGAAAACTAATTGCAACAATATTTTCCTTGTTCCGGTAATAATCAAAAACAGTTTTAAAGGATTTTGCATTTTCCGGCGCAATTGTACAAGCTGGCACAAGAATAAGTAAGGCCAGTGCCATAATAACAAAAGCTGCAGCATTTAAACGAGCCCTGTCAGAATACGGCTTTGGTCGTCTGCCAATATCTAAAACTCTCATCTATTGATCTTCGAGTTTCTCAAGCTGGTCCATTCCATCAATGTCCATGGTCTCGGATAATTTGGCAATGGTTTTAAGATCGATCTCACCAGTGATTGCAATCAGAGCATTATTGTCACCTTCACCACCTACAATAAGAAGAAGTTCAACAATGACACCGCCTTCTTCCCGTGCCAGGATGACTACATCGGATTCGCTGTTTTTGACAACCATGAGTTCTTTGTACTGATCCTTTTGAAGATCCTTCATAATCTCATCGTAAAAATTCACTCCCTCGCCGAGTGCATCTTCATCTTCAACAACCAGGATTTTAATTCCGGTCAGTTTTCCGAAAACATCCTGCACATCCTCCAGTTCCTCATCCTCAATACCTTCAAGGTTGGCAAACATGCTAAACATGTATTTTGAGATATAAACGGTTGTGAAGCCCTCCTGTCCGGAGTATTTGTCAAATACCCGGTCAATGGACTTATTCTGGGCCATGGCAACTACCGACATCCCGATTAAACAAACAATAAATAGTAACTTTTTCATGACTTATATAATTTAATTTATTAGTTGGATATTAGTTTTCTTGTTTTTTCAATTGTGTTAAGATGCTCAAGGTGCTGGATCCCAGATCCGAATGAGAACACCGGATGCATGTAATTAATTCCAGCATCAAGCTTTTCAATGTTTTTAAGGGGTCTTCTTCCTGTGTTCATCGTCTCAGAAACCATATATAGAACCTTTTTTGCTTCGGTATAAGCCAGGTAAGGATCCTCGAATGTATCCTGCCTGACTTCCAATGTTGAGTTCTGCCGGATCTGCATATCAATAAAAATCCCCAGCAGGATAAGGATTACGGCAGCTGCGCTGCTTAATATGTAGGGTCTGAGCTTTATTCCCCCGCCGAATTTTCTTGATTCTGAGCCGGTTAACGCTTCTCCGACAGGCTTTTCCAGAGTCCTGATCCGGCCTTTCCTTTCTTCCTGGCCGGTATCAGTGATCATACCTTCGAGCTGTTTCCCCAATTCCGTAAACTGCCCGTCCTGTATCCCTGGAAGGGCATCCTCCTTCTCCCTTTTAAAATACCCGAATAGTTTCGCCTCGGCCTCCAGATGAGTTGGAATATCCTTTCCGGAAAAAAACTCGCGCAGGCTTTCCTCCTCAAGGGTATTTGTCTCACCCCGGTAGTATTTTTTGAGCAACTCTTCAATCCTTTTCAGATCATTCATGCCTGGTATATTTTGGTCAGGGAATCCCTGAGTTTTTTTCTGGCCCTTGAAATATTGACCCGGATTGTATTAAGCTCCAGGCCTGTAATTACTGCGATCTCCTCGTATTCCATCCCCTCGATATCTCTCAATTGCAGGAGGGTTTGCTGTTGTTCCGGGAGACTTCCGATGATATGGTTCACTTGCTCCATTGTATCTTTAAGTTCAAGACTGCGTTCGGGATCTGGTTGCCTGTCAGCCTCATCGAACCTGTATCTTGTTTCATCGCGGTCATCATAGTATTGTGGCTTTTTTAGCTTTATTTTATCAAGGCAAAGATTCCTGGTCATCCTGAAAGCGAATGCTTCTATGTTTTTAACCTCTGCCATCTGCTCTCTCCTGTCCCACAACTTCATCCAGATATCCTGTACCACATCCTCAGCATCATGGACGTTACCAAGCAGTCTGTGTGCGTACCGGTATATCTTTTGGCTAACTGGTAAAACTTTCTCTTTGAACTCGTTCGCATCCATGGATTAATCCCGCTGTCTATTCCAAATTTAGCCATCTTTTTTCATCCCAATTGTCCTGAACCCATAAATTGCCCCTAAATGCAATCATAAACAGTCAATAACCACCTCACAGTTTGGGTTATAGAACATCTTTAAGGGAATCGAGACCTTCCAGATCCGACAACGCTTCCAGGTCCTCCATCGTGAACTTACCTTCGATGGATACCAGAACGTTATCTTCTCCCCCTACAACCACCAGCAGTTCAGTAAGTTTTCCATTATCTTCTTTTGCAAGAACGAGTATTTCCTGCTCCGAATTCTTAACAACCACCAGTTCCTTGTAATCGTCAAAATCAGCTCCCTTAAGCTCTTCCATAAAGTTCACCCCTTCTACTTTCACCTCGCTGTCATCATCCATGGCAATAACACGGACACGTTTTATTTTACCAAGCGTACCTTCAAGCTCCCCCTCTTCAGATTCCATGTTAGAGATTACCTCGAACATATCCTGGGTAACGAGTACTGTTGTGAAACCATCCTTTCCGTAATACTTATCAAATAATTTGTCAATCGGGCTCTTCTGCGCATTCACCAGCAAGGGAAGCAGAAGCATCGGTAATAAAAATGCAATTTTTCTCATCTTTTAATAATTTAGTCTAATATCCAGATTCAAATCAATGACGAGCATGGCAGCAAAACATTACAGCAGGTAAAAAAGTTTTTTTGGAAAAGTTCTGGCAAACACATCACCTGATACCGGGTTAGAAGGCCTGTCCAGGCTAAACTGAAAATATCAGTATGGAGATCTAATTCCCGTCCGAGGCAAATTTCAATATAGCGTCCAGAAACTCCTGAGGTGCCCTGGTAGGCCGTCGGGTTTCGGCATTTACAAAAACCAGATCAAGATTTCCGGAACAAAGAAGTTCATCATTTTGATTAAATACTTCATGGAAAAATCGAATTCTCGCTGCAGGCAGTTCCCTCAGAATGGTTCGCACAGTCAGCTGGTCATCATAAAACGCTGGATTATAGTATCGTATATGAAATTCCCGAACAGGAAGGATAACACCACTGTCCTCCCATCCCTTATAAGTAAATCCCAGAGTCCGCAGCATCTCTGTCCTGGCCACCTCGAAATACGTCGCGTAATTGCCGTAATAAACATATCCCATCCGGTCCGTCTCAGCATACCGGACCCTTATCTGTGTATCAAATTCATAATGCATACCCAAAAATAACTAAATTCGTAAAACTCCTCCGGGCTGGAGTTATCTATAGTTACCCTT
>SDBV01000211.1_pt1 | contig 78497 bp, 62 predicted proteins | sample 2277081 | NCBI WGS metagenome assembly SDBV01 (sample SAMN10402039, study PRJNA504765) | marine sediment metagenome | isolation source: marine sediment core GS10_PC15, 223 cmbsf | place: Arctic Ocean: Southern Knipovich Ridge | collected 2010
TAGTAATTAAACCTATACAACTACAACGATAAGGAGGAATATAAATGCCAATTAGTATAGATGAATATAGAGAACCTAAATGGATCAGGCATAGAAAAAGATATACTATTGCTGGGCAAACAGGTGCTAAATCTAGATTTATGAAGTTTGACCAATATCCTCGTAATTATAGAGGTGGTGTATACCCACAGGCAGGATATAATCCTAATAACCAAGCTATTCGTGTAGAAAAAATAAATTTGGAAAGAGACGATTATACACTCAAACCACGTTAAAGGAAAGGAATAAATTAAATGGAAAGAGAAAAAGTATACAAAATTATTGACAATGAAAGAGAATATCAAGATAAAAAATGGCTGAAACAACGTTCAGTGGCTGGAGAATTACTAATAATGAAAAATTTTCTTGATAAAGCTCAAGCTTCTTATGTTAGTGCTCTAGGAGAAAATGTTGCTTTAGACCAAGTTAGGAAAGTAGTGGCGATTGGAGTTCGTTGTATGGAGAACCACAGCAACAGTGTTATAAGGAGGTAATAAATTATGGTGGTTATTAATTTATTTGGAGGCCCAGGCTCAGGAAAATCAACCACTGCTGCCGGCTTATTTTTTAAAATGAAGCTAGATAAGAATATAAGAAGTGTTGAATTGGTCACAGAATTTGCAAAGGAGTTGATTTATGCTGGCCGTACTAAAGAGTTGAATGATAATCAGTTATATGTGACTGCCGAGCAATATGGTAGAATTCAAAGGCTTAGAGATCAGGTTGATTATATTATAACAGACTCCCCATTAATACAAGGATTGATGTATATACCTGATAATTATTTTACATCTTTTCCAAGTTTACTGAAGGAGATATATAATTCTTTTGATAATTTTAATATATTTATTAATAGAGTTAAGGAATATAAGACATATGGAAGGGACAGAACTGAGGAAGAGTCAGATTTAATAAGTCAGAATGTTTTGAACTTTTTAGATGAAAACAGTATTAGTTATGTGAGAGTTGATGGTGATACTAATGCTCCTGACATAATTAAGAGATTGGTATCAATATAAGGAAAAGGAGAATTACATGGTAACGATTGAAGAAAAAAGCAAAATATTTGAAGATGAATTGAAGTTAATATTTGATGATGATATAAAAGAATTTACTAGGCTTTGTATAGTAACAGCGCCTAATTATTTTTTTACAGATTGTCCTGCGTCATCTACTGGAAAATATCACCCTATTAGTGAATTGGGTCCGGACGGTACCATGTTACATACTAAAAAGGTTTTTACTCTAGCATATGAATTATGTAGAGGTCTTGACTGCGAGCACAGTAGGGATGAAATATTGAGTGCCAGTATAATCCATGATTTAAGAAAACAGGGATTAGTAAAAAGTGGACATACAATAAAAACACATCCGGCATTAGCAGCGGACCTGGTAGAACAAGTACAACGAGACACACAACTATTGGATGAAAAATCGTACAATATTATCAGAAATTGCGTTGGTTTTCACTACGGGCCATGGAGTTCCGGTAAGTGGAGAAAAGAATTGTCTGAATATACACCCGAAGAGTTATGTGTATACTTATCTGATTATACGGTTTCTAAACGTTGTGTGGAAGTGGATTATAGAAGGTAAGGAGGAAAAACACAGTGTCTAAAAAAGTTGATTTAAAAAACGTTGATTTAGGGATAGGAGAGCTCTCTCCAGGTATTACAAAAAGGAGATGGGAACCTGAAGGCGGAATAAATAAACACAATGAAAAAATACATAGGGAAAGTAAGTATGCAGATAGTCATAAAAGCTTGCCCTTTAAATTTTCAAAGCCGCCTAAATCAAAGAGACAGATGGTGGTAGAGTGTATTGAATGTGGATATATTACATCTGTATCAGTTAATACAGTAGGTATGATATGTAATGAATGTAAAGACTATGTTAATATCAGGGAGGTGTAGATTGCGTGGGTGTAGAAAATAATAATGGAAATAGAGAAAAGAGACAAAGAGGAAGACCACGTGGTTTTAGACTAAGTGAAAAAAGCAAACAAGCTATAAGCAGATCTAAGGAAGGACAGTCTCATACACAAGAAACACGTGACAAAATCTCCAGGTCATTAATAATATATTTTAGAAAACTATATCCTTTTTCAGAAGAATTAGAGAATAGATATTGTAGAGCAGATGATGATATAACTTGTGATTGGATTCAGAACGCAAGGGCAGAGTTGGATGATCTGGAAGATGTATTGACTGACAGGGTTATAAGGAATAAAAGCCGAATAGAATTATGCTGTGGTAATCATATTGAATATTTTAGCCATAGTGTGACACCAGAAGTATTAGTGTTATTCAAAGAATTTTGTGAAATAAATAATTTGGACCCGATAAAATTTTTAGATGAATTAGAATAAATTGGAGGCGTTAATGTTTGAAAATGACTAAAAAAATTGGCCGACCTAAAAATCCTACCAAAATAAAAGATATCTTAAAAAACGTAATTCCAATAGACGATATATTTGATCAAGAAGAAAAGAAAATATATGAGGCGTTAATAGACATATATCTAAGAGATTTTGAGAAAGAAGAGCTTACTTCCAGCGACATGGATGATGTAATATGTTTGGCAACAAATAGAGTTTTGGAAATAAGACTTCTTAAAGCTAGTAAAGATAGTCCTGATAAACAAATAGACACATCTGCTGCAATAGAGAAACTAAGAAAACAAACCGAAAAAATAAAAGAGAACTTATCAAGTAGAAGAAAAGACAGGATAGATCCACATGAGCACAAAGGATTCTCCATAATAGATCTTGCAGTGGCCTTTGACCAAGAGAAAAAAGATAAACTTGCTAAGAGAGTTGAACGAAATAAACAGGAAGAAGTAGAAGCTACAGATGAGTATAAAAAATTTGAAGGTAATAAGTATGATTTAGATGTAAAACTAACAGATGACAGCGATGAGGTTAGATAATGTCTCGTATTAGAAGTATAGGGAAAATAGATCTTCTAACGAAGCAGGGTATTCAGCTTATAGATTATTATAGACAAAATCCTTGTATAGCCGCTTACGACTTGTGTAATGTGGATTTAGCACCAATTCAACGTGTTATCTTTGAAGATATGTGGTTTAAAAGTTACGTTATTGCAGTTGTTTCTAGAGGCGGAGGAAAAACCTTTCTCCAAGGATTACTTGCTGTTTTGAGTTCTTTGTTATATCCAGGATACAGAACAGGGTTAATAGGACCATCTTTTAGACAAAGTAAATATATGTTCTCTGAGGTAGAGAAGCTGTATGATAGATCCCCCATTGTTAGAGAAGCCTGTGAAAAGAAGCCAATAAGCGCGACAGATAGGAGTTATTTAAGATTTAAAGCTGTGGGAGGAAGGGCCGGGGCATATATAGAAGCACTGCCGTTGGGTGTAGATGGTGCTAAAATACGTGGCTCACGTTTTTATTTGATATGTGTTGACGAACTAGCACAAATTCCTGACAAGGTGTTAGATTTAGTAATTAGGCCCTTTGCCGCTGTTGTTTTGGAACCAATGGAAAATGTGAGGAAGTTAGAAAAGCAAAGGAAACTTATAGAACAAGGGGTAGTTTCAGCAGATGATTTTGAAGGAGAAACTATAAATAAAATGATAATGACATCATCTGGATTTTTTAAATTTAATCATATGTGGAGACGTATGAAAGACCATTGGACGATGATGGACAAATATGGTAAAGATTCTAAACATGTAGTACATCAAGTCCCGTATCAACTTCTGCCTACAGGATTTTTGGTTGAAGACAGTATACTTGAAGCCAGACGGACTATGTCCAGTTATGAATTCAAGATGGAATATGAAGCTACTATGATTTCTGATTCTGAAGGATTTTTTAAAGCTTCTTTATTGGAAGAATGTACTGTTGACAGTGGGGTTGGTATAGAATTAAGAGGAGATAAATCTGCTAAATATATCATAGGGGTAGATCCAAACCAGGGAGGAAGCGCAAGCTGTGGTGTTGTTGTTATCAAAATGGGCGAGATTAATAAAATAGTAAATGTTTTAGAATTAAAGGATAAAACAACACAAGGATTGACCACTACAATTCAAAAAATATATAGTAATTATAATGTAGTAAGAATTTTTATGGACAAAGGCGGCGGAGGAAAAGCTATAATGGATTTATTGGAAGATGGTTATGACGGATATGAACCATTGATTGATAGAACTGATAAAGATAAACTTAATATGAAGGGTTCGCACATATTAGAAATGGTAAATTTTAACCCAGCATGGATAGCTGATGCTAATTTTGCAACACTAGCTTTATTAGAAGACAAAAGATTAAGATTTCCAGAATCACCAATTTCTGCTGCAGATGACAGATATAGCATTGCTTACGATGTTTTCGGTGTATTAAAATCACAAATGTTAAATATAATAGTTACACAAACCGGGAGTGGTCTTCTACATTTTGACACACCAAAAAAGGGACAAAATAAGGACTTATACTCAGCATTAATACTTGCAGCTTATGGTGTAAGAATGGTTGAAAAGGAATTAGAAGAAGATGGGGCGCCTATTTTACATAATACAGACGGAATGGTTAGACAACGTACTTCTAATAGCACATGGTCTCCTGTAACCGCAGGAGAAAGACCTACCCCTCCAATTGTAAGAACAAATCCAAATATGCATGCAGCGGCTGTTTTAAAGAAAAAAATTAAATAGGGATAATAATGTAACCTCTTAATAGTATAGTAGTGTTTTCTCTAGGAGGTAGTTATGTCTGAAAAAAATGAAAAAATTAGTTTTTTTAAGAAAACTTTTTGGGATTTATGGCTCCAAAAAATATTCCGCAACCTTGCTTCGGTGAAATATCAATGGTTACTTTTTTTATATATTCCTACAATATGGGGCATGTTTCATATAAACTCAGCAACAAAACTACCTTGGATTTCTGCCGCAGCAGGATTAGGTTTCTTAGGAGGCGGATTTATTACTCTTGCTACATCACGTATGATTGCGAAAACTAAACTTACAGAAAACGGTAATAATAATGGGGAATTGGATACGGATAAATAAAAAATTAATTTAAAGGATAAATTATTATGGGGTTTTGGGAAAAACACAGCTTGTTTGATATAGCTAAAACAGCATTCCTGGTTGTATGCGCGGTATTTATATTCACTAAAGGCGCCGCTTTTCTAGATGGGTTCGGTTCTAATAACCTTACGGAAACACAGTACACCAGAATTGCAGAGAACGTGATGAAAGCGAGCGTGGTAGAAAACGATAAAGCCTTCAAAGAAATGATGAAACAATTCAAAGAAGAAGGAAGCGAACTTTTAAAAAACACCGACAAAGAAGTAAATGAGCTTGGTAAAATTGTTGGAAGACTTGATTCTTCAATTGCTGAAATGAGAAAAGAAGATCTAATTGTCATAGAATCTCCTGATGATCCAAAAAAGGAAGTGGTGATCATACCGTTAGATAGAGAATCTGCTGATGGAGAAAAATTTCCAGTAGGTAATATGTATTACAACCCCAATATGGAAAAAGTGGAAGACCGTTTTACGCACTACAATATGCCTTTAGAGTTTCATGTAGGTATTCTTATGACAGAGAAAGAAGACGGTTCCTACGACAGAATGGTTGAATTGAATGTGGAAAGTCCATATATAAAGAAATATAGGGGCAAGAAATTTAAGATGAAGGTCAAAGATTTTAAATGGGCAAAACGAAAAATAAATGATAAAAAATTCCGTTTTCATACGCGGTTGGGTTTTGGCTTAAACTTTACCACAGATGATTTTACACCAGCAATAGATGTAAGTTTCTTTTCATATGGCCGAACTGAAGTAGACATGGATTTTAGATTTCTTATATTTTCTGTGGGCGGCGACAAAGACAAAGTTTACATTGGAGTATCACCATTCCAATACAACGTTGGGAAGGTACTCCCTATAATAGAAAATATATTCATCGGCCCAAATGTAATTATTGAAAAGAGTGGTGAGATGAAATATGGAGTAGGAATTTCAATACCTTTTTAACAAAGGAGAATAATAATCATGGCGGATAGTTACTTAGAAGATTATACAAAATATAGAGCCAACCAGGTGGCTACTACGTGGTCTGGTGAAGCACTGCCAGAAGTAGATGATTACATTGGAAGACCTGATTATGTAAAAGTAAAAACTGTAGCTGAATATGCTACAGAATTTGGTGGAACTGTTTCCGGTACCGAGGGTACAATCTTAGTGTAAGGAAGGAGAATTATATGAGCGAAGATACAATTGATAAAATAACATCAACATTACAAGAAAAATTTCCTGATGTTGGAATAAGAAAAATAGAAGTTAATGAAGATGGAACTTCTTCTTTTTATTTAAACCCGACTAAAAAGTCTTTGGCATTTCTTGCAGGTCCTGGCGAAGCTGTTAAACCGCATATTTTTCGCGAGAGTGCTGCTACTATTACAAGAGATGCTTTAGATAGAACTTTTACAGATTTAGCCAAAAAGAGTCCATATGAAGAAACAGCAGAAAATTTATTTAAACGTGCTGATAGATATTATTACACAGACCCATTGGTGGGTACAGTTGTAAATCTTTTGGCCAATTTATCTGCTAAAGGATTTGAAAATGATGTTGATGACGATAACATAAAACAGTTTTATGATACATGGTGTTTCGATGTGGGAATGGAAGAAATAATTGAACAGGTTTTCTTAGACTTTTTTAAAATAGGACATGTTACTACATATAAGGTTTTAGCAAAGTATGAACCAAGAGTGTCATATTTATCACCAATTCCTGGCCAAAAAATAAAAAAGCCTACTAAGAAATCTAAAGCTACTGGTGAAAAGCTTCAGAAAGACGCAGAAGAAGCAGTCGAGAGAATACTTGAAGAATTTAGAAAAGAAGTTAAAGAGAAATATGGTAAAACTGATGAACAAATAGAAGAATTAGAACAAGCTGCAAAGAAAAATATATGGTCAAAAGGACATTTACCAGTTTCTTATACAGTTTTAAACCCACAATTAGTTGAGGTTACTGGTAATCTATTATTTGATAAAACATCGGTCTCATTAAGACCACCTCCGGAATTAACAACTATGTTGGGGAAACCAACTTCAGAATTGACAGAAGAAGAAAAAGAATTAATAAAAGCATTGCCAAGTGATTTAAAGGAAGCAGCAAAAAGCGGCGGAGAATATAAACTAGATCCACGTCTTATTGGTACAATAACTTACAGGAAACAACCGTATGAAAGATATGCAAAACCCAGAGCGACACGGGTCTTTGATAGCATCGAATATAAAAGAGCATTGAAAGACGCTGATTTAAGTACTTTAGATGGAATATCTAATTATATTCTTAAAATAACTATAGGATCTGACGATTATCCTGTAACTGCTCAGGAAGAGTTGGAAGCTGTAGCATCCCTGTTCAACACACCTAGCAAATCATTTGACGTTGTTTGGAACCACACACTGGATGTTGAAAAAATAATATCTCCAGAAATTGAGGCTATATTAGGTCAGGACAAATATATGCAAGTTAATGAAGATATAACTGGTGGTTTAGCCGTGTCAAGAGCTTTGATAGACGGTGTATCTGATTTAAATATAGCTGAAGCAGGATTAGTAGTAAAAGGTTTAATGGAAGAAATAAACTATGCACGTAGGCAAGTTACAAGATGGTTGTATAGAGAATATCAACAAATAGCTGAAGCGGTGGGATTTGATAGATTTCCAAAAATTAGATGGGATGAAGGAATATTACAAGATGTAATATTGTATATGAACACACTTTCGCAACTTGTTGATCGTCGTATGCTAAGTTATCGTACAGCATTAGAGTCTTTGGGATTTGACTATCCGAATGAGTTAAAAAATGTGACGGAAGAGTTTCCTCTTGTTGAAGAAGGATTATTTGGTATTATAGGTTCTCCTTGGCAGCAAGCAAAAATGGGTCCAGGTGGCGGAGTGCAGCCAACACAAAAAGCCCCAACAGGAACGCCTTCTGCAGGTAGACCGAAAGGGCAACCAGCGAAGAAAAAAACTCCTGACGTCACACCTACTGCAAAAACACCTAAACCTAAAAAAGCTACTTCTAATATGACTATAGCTGAATTGGTTAAAGACTTAGATGATGAAGCATTTGTTGATTTTCAGCACGAGTTAAATAAGATGAGATTAGATAAAGAATAAACTAACCATATAATAATTACAGAGAACTTATATATTTAAAAGGGGAGGACTTAAAGTGGAACAGAATGAACGAATTTATCTAAGAGCAGATATTGAATGGCATGATGAAACAGATGAACTTAAGGAAGCTGCTTCTGTTATAGAGTTGCCCAAGGATGGAGAAAAACAAATAGACTTGCAATATTTTTCTGCTATATTTGTTTCTTCTGGAGCAAATTTAAACAATGCTTATTTTCTTCCATCAGAATTAGTGAAGGCGCAAGGTACTATTGTAAATAAAGCTATGGATCTTGAGCATAAGGAAGAAGAGATAGTAGGGCATATATATAAACGTGTTTTTATGGATAAAGATGGTAGTGAAATATCTCTCGAAGAATTATCTTCTATAGAAACTGCCAGCTTGAACAAAAAAGAAATTCATATCGCTATCGCTGGCATTGTATACAAAAATCGTTTTCCTGAGTTAGCGAAAGAAGTAGCTGACGGAAAATGGTGTGTTAGTATGGAGACCTATTTTAGGGACTATGATGTTAAAATTGGTGATTTAATACTAACCCGTAAAGAAGCTGAATCATTAGGATTGCTTTCTGATGATGGTGTTTTTGGTAAAATGGCAAAAGTCATAAAAAAAGGAAAAGAGAAGGCATTAGGTAAAGTAGATAGAGTTTTACGTGACCTTATTTTCTCTGGATGTGGGTTTGTTAAAAAACCAGCTAACCCATTGTCTATTGTTTTAGAAACCGCCGCTGATAGAGAGGTTGATATGAAAAAAGATAACGAAAACATCATAATTTTAGATTATGACAAACTAACTGATGAAACAGATATTAATGTAACCTCTGATAATAAAGAGGAGAAAAGTGAATTACAATATAATGATACAGTTGGTATTTGTGTAAGTTATAAAAAAGAAGTTTTTGGCAATACATTTAAAGACGGCGCAAGTAAAATATTACATAGTGATTGGTGTGCCCTATACGAAAAAGGATGTACTTCGTTTTCAAGGGATACTACCGATCCTGAGTGTTTGAGAAATCAGATAGAAGAAGCGGCTATTAGTTATGCAACAGATTTAATGTATAAAAAAGAAAGTAGTGATAGAAGAAAAGAATTAATAGGCGATTTGAAGAAATTGCTTTAAAAGCTGATTATATACGAGTCAGTTAAAACAACAATCGTAAAGGAGGATTATATGACACAATTAGGACAACCATTAACTGGTTTAAGAAAGAGTACGCCTAAATTAACAAGAATTAACGGTGATGACAGTCTAAAAGTTATCTGGAGAAACATGGGTAATAACCATGCGTATCCTTTTGTTTGGGCGAATACATTTACTGTAGCATCTGGTATTACAGAAGTTACACTTGTTGCAAGTGGAACTAAATTTCATGGCTTTGATTTACTGACATATGCTAATGTTACAGTCACACCTAACTATAGTGCAGGCGATTTTTATGTTACCAAAGACACTTCTGATGGTAAAATTAAGTTAACAGTTGCATCTGCAGGAGCGGACAATGGTTCATCTACAGTTGACGTTAAATTTATGTTAGGTGAAGATCCAGTAATTGAAGGGATTTATTGCAGTACTTGGAGTAAAGATAATATAAAAGCTGATCTACCTTAATTAAGATTTTATATCTGATTTTTACAAATACTAATGTAATAATTATAAATGTGTATTTTTGTTTTAGGAGAAGGATACAAAATCCCTAAATATAGGGAATCAGGTTGGTGCTGCCTAAATATTACATTTGTATATGGTGTAAAAATATATAGGAGGTACATTGATGGACGAAAAATTAAAGAAAGATGTTGAGGCTGTAGTGGCCAAAATATTTTCTGAAAAGGAAGAATCTGAGATTCGTAAACAAACTGAAGCAGCTCTTAATAAAGCCGCAGTGACTATTGAGGATTTAACTGTATCTTTGGAAGCTAAGAATTCTGAAGTTTTAGAACTAACAGATCAACTTTCTGAAGCCACAGGAAAAGCTACTAATCTTGAAACTGACCTTGAGGCGGTCAAAGTAGAGATTGATGAAGCTAAGAAACGTTCTGTGGAATTAGAAGGTACCTTGGAAGAAATTGAAAAAGACAGAGCAACTGAACTCAGAATCACCGAGCTAGAGGAAGCCGGTGTTATTTCTGATAAAGAGACTCAAATGTCTAAGGTCAGGGAAATGTCTGACGAAGACTTTACATCTTATAAAGATGAATTAGTAGCCATTAGAGCTGCTATAATTGCAGAACTGTCTAAGTCTGAAAAGAAGGAAGAGAAAGAAGAGAAGGAAGAGAAGGAAGAGAAAGAAGAAGCTGAAACTGAAGAGAAAGAAGACACAGAAGAAGCTGAGAAGGAAGAAGATGTAGAGGAAAAAGAAGAAACACCGCCAGCTAATATAGATAAAATGCAAGCTGTAGAAGCAGCCCTAAATTTGGAACTTGCCGCTTCTGATGATATTAAAAACAAATATCGAGAGCTTGGTAAAGCAATGGCGGAGAAATTAGTAAAAGAATAGAATGATTAAGAAGGAGGAAAAAGGAATATGTTTATACCTAGACATCCTGTTGTAGAAAATCAATTTTGTAGTTATACATCGCAGACCGGCGATGCTACTGGTGTAGGCGGAGTGCTTTGTTATGCTGGAGCAGTTCTGTATTTGCAGAGTGATTCTACTAACCAAGAGGCTATAGTAGAGAAATACGACAAGCATTCTACGTTAGGTACTTTGAGTGCTTCAGAGCTTTTACCTTTTGGCTTTGCTATGCAGAAAGTTAAATCTGGTTACCACCAAGTACATCCGGCAGGTTTTACGATGCCTGGTGACTTGGGCTCCAGCGATGTAATTGCGCAGCCTTCGTACAGTTCTGGCGCTATTAATGGTACCAAAGAGGCACCTCTTGGTGTAGCTCATTTTGGTATTTGGGACACAGTGCATTATCTTACAAACATTACTAGTGGTACTCCAGCTGGCGGCGATGCTGTTTGTGAAGCAATGCTTCCTGGCAACGGTTTACAAGTTGCTAATAATCATAACTCAGCAGTTACTAATGCTGGTTCTGCTTCCGGTGATGATGTTGTTGATGGCGATTATTTGAATACTGTTACTACTGTAGTAGCACGTTGTTTAAAAGGCGCCAGTGCAGCCAAGGCAACCGCCAATGCGAATAATACTACATTATATCCGATAAGGATTAAACTTTTGATATAGATTTAGAGTTGTTGTAGTAGCTTAACCGTCTAGGTTTGAGGGCCGGAAAAAGACAGAGGTAATTGAAATTGAAGAGATAGAAGAAGCGGAAAAGGAAGACGTAGATGGAAAAGAAATATCTTAATGAATAAATTAAGTAAAGAATAGAACGATTAAGGAGGAAAGAGGAATATGTTTATACCTAGACATCCTGTTGTAGAAAATCAATTTTGTAGTTATGCAGCTCAGACAACCGACGCTACTGGTGTTGGTGGGGTGCTTTGTTATGCTGGAGCAGTTTTGTATTTAGATTCTACTGCTACCAATCAAGAAGCTATCGCCATTAAAATGGTTTATGATGCTTCTCCTTTCACCCCGTTTGGGTTCTCTATGCAGAAGGTTAAGACTGGATATCATCAAGTACATCCGGCAGGTTTTACGATGCCTGGTGACTTGGGCTCCAGCGATGTAATTGCACAACCTTCATATAGCTCTGGTAGTATTAATGGTACTAAAGAGGCACCTCTCGGTGTAGCCCATCTTGGTATTTGGGATACAGTACATTATACAGCTGCTGGAACCGGCGGTAGTGCCGGACCTCCAGTTGTTCCAACAGTACCTAGTGCTGCTGTACTTCCGGGCCAATCATTGTTCCCGGCCCAGGATGAGGCTAAAGTTACAAATAGTACATCTGATGCTGGCAGTGCTGCTGTGTATGATGGTGAAAGAGTGTCAACTACTATAGTAGCTAAAGTTGTAAAGGGCGCTAGCGTTGCTAAAGCAACAGCTAATATTGCTAATACTACATTATATCCAATTAGAATTAAACTTTTAATATAAGTTAAAGACATTAAACCGGATTAAAGCACAAATAGTGCTTCCGAAATTAATAAGAGGAGGAGTTGTTATTATGGATAGACAAGAAATGATGGATCTTTTTAAGGCCACAGCAGAAATTCAGACACCTGAAGGTCTTGCTGCTTATAAAGAATTCGCTGCAGCTTTAACAACTCCAATTCTGCAGAAAATTGAATTAGAATCAATTATGCGTCAGTTATTCGCAGTTGAACGCTTGGCTCCTGGAGCTCAAGCAGTTTATCCGATTGCGGAAGACTTCGAAATTCCAGTTTGGGTATTGCCTGGACTTGGTTACGTGGCTCAAAATTTTATCGAAGGTATTGGAGAAGAAGTATATATACCTACATTTACCATCGATACATCTGCAGATTGGAAGATTTCTTATGCGAGAGATTCTCGTATTGATATACCGCAAAGAGCGGCAGCTAGAGCAGCTAAAGATCTAGCTAATTATGAGGAAGAGTGTGGTTGGAGAGTAATTATGCCGGCCGCAACCTCAGCATTCTCAGGTAAAGGTCTTTTAGGATCAAGAAATGCTCCTATTTATGAGATTAATCCTGCTTCTACTGGAGCTGGATATCTTTCCAAAGAACTCATTAATAAAATGATAGTTGGGTTCAAGAGGACTGGTAGGACATTAACAGATCTATACGTATCTCCTGAAGATGCAGCAGATATTCGTGAATGGACTGATACGGATATCGATCCTGTAACCAGACGTGAGATTTTTCAAGCCGCTGGTATGGGAAGTATTTGGAAGGTAAATTTACACCAGGTACAGCATTTGGGGGCTACTGGTATGTACAATATTAATGGTAGTACGTCAGCTTATGGTAAATTCCTGGCTGATGGTTCTGATGAATATAATAACTATTCATTAGACAATCCTAATGTGTGTGGCGCTGACGGCACCATATCAACATTGGGCGAAACCCAGATTATAGGTTTTGATTTAACTGTAAATGACTCTCTTGTTATGCCTATTCGTAAAGAGTTTGAAGCTCACGATGATCCGACATTACTAAGAGTACAAAAACAAGGATTTTTCGGTTGGGCTGAACTTGGTTTTGCTTGTTTAGACAGCAGAATGCTTGGACTGGGTGTTATTGACAGAAGTCTATAATATAAATTATCTCACGTTGCTAAACACTAGCGACGTGAGATATATTTAAGGTGTGATATGTTAAAAATTTTTATTGTTTTAGGAATGATTTTATTTGCAATTATACTTACCGAAGCTATAACACAAATAATAACTAAATCTGAATTATTTAAACCACTCAGAAAATTTTTCTTTGAAAAAAGAAAAAATACATTTAATAAGTATATACACGAACTACTTGATTGTGGTTATTGCATGTCTGTATGGGTTGGATGGTTTGTAGTTTTTGTGTTCTTGTATATGGATAGCGTTATATTAAATGTATTTTTTGCAGGAATAGTTCTACACAGATTATCCAACATATTACACTTTATAATAGATAGAATTGACAGGAATAGCAATTTAAATTTAGAATAGGAAAAGGTAATTAAAAAAAATAAAGAGAAGGAGAACGAGGTTATGGAAGGATATATTGTAAATAAATCTCCTATGTGGATGCATGCTATGAAAAGAGCTGTAGCACCCGGAGGAAGAATTCCTATTAGTGAATTATATGATCAGTATGGAAAGAAACATGATTTAACCAAAGGAGATGAGTTCGTTAACTGGTTAAAAAGTGTTAAATTAAAAGACAGCGAAAGATGGGGAATTGTATTAGGAGACGAAGCCATCGCTGAAGAAAAAATTGAAATTGAAGAAAAAAGAATAGATATAACAACCTTAAAACCAAAAGACATGGATATAAGTGATGTTGTATCTTTATCAGTTAGACAGGCAAGAGAAGTAATTCCGAAGATTACAGACGTCAAATTGTTAAAATATGCTTTGTCTGAATGCAAGCCTAGAGCTGGTAAAGACAGTCTTTGTCGTATTTTGATGAAAAGAATTAAAGAATTAGATATTCAAAGAAGATAAATAAAAATTATTACAAATTAGGTAATAACATTTATTGGAAGATTATAATAAGACGGGGTATAAATAAAATAAGAGGAATTTATATAAAGGAATTAAATGTTATTATTACAAGGAGTTAAGATTTAAAGTATGATATAAGAAAAAAATAAAAGGATATTATTTAGAATATGGCTAAGAAACATGATAACTTCAATCTCTTAAATTGGATATTTGAATTATGTATATCTTAGCCATTTTTTTGTTACAATTATGTGGAAAGGTGGTTAAATGGCACTAACGATAACCATAGAAGGTAAGGGTATTATAGCCAATGCCGATGCTTTAGTCAACGATACTGGTGGTACAGGCACTGGTGATTGGGTAGAGCTTGGTGGTGGATCTATTGGCACTAATCCTGATGTTTATCTATATGGTGATACATCCATTGGTAATCAATATGCCTCTAAAAGTGGGTATTCTTACTTTGACATAGGCGCCGGCAACGAATTAGATTTTGATACTGCTGGGACAGAAGAGGGTCAGTTCATTTATATGTGGATTAACATCTCTGCCAAAGGTGCTTTTGTAACGCTAGCTGAACATGGTTTTGCTATAAGATTAGGAACTTCTACATCTGATTATAGAGACTTTTTAATAGCAGGTAAAGATGATGCTAACGGCTGGACTGGTGGATGGAAATTGTTTGTAATTGATCCAACCAAACCAGGAACTGTAGCTGACACAGGCTCATTTGATGTGGGTTCTATAAGGACGATAGGAGTGTGGGTAGACACAGATGTATCGGTGAGAGCGGATAGTATATTCTTCTCACAAATAGCTGTAGGAACTGGTATTAGAATAACTGGAACAAGCACAGCAGGTTGGGATGATGTTGTATCATACTGCACTGACTATCCAAATAGAGCATGGGGTATGGTTCAAGAAAGAGAAGGTATTTACTATGTTTATGGTAAAGTTTATATTGGAGACAGCACACAAAGTGCAGTAACTTCTTTTGTAGATACTGCTGCACCAATCATAAAGTTTGGTATAAGTGAATACTATATTAGTGCTGCGTGGGAATTGTCAATTCCTACAGATTATTGTGGTATAATTATAGAGGACCATGCTGACTACACAACAACTTTTGATGATGGTATTATAGTTGGAACTGATGGTGGTAGATCTGGTTCATATTATGTTGGGCACGATGATTTACTTGTGGCCGCTGATTTATTTGGTGGTAATAATACTAATTCATTAACAAGATTATATGGAACAACTTTAAGAAACTTCCGTGGTGATGTAAATATGGGAGATGATTCACAGCATTTATTTTATGGCGGCACAATTAATGATTGTGGTCAATTCGACCCAGTTGGAGCCCCAATATTAAGAAACATAACCTTCGCTAATAATGCAACTACAGGTGGTTATGATGCTGCTCTAAAATGGAATAGTAATATAGATATAGAAGATTGTTCATTCCTAGCTAATGAATATGGTATTGAACACGATACCGCTGCATCAGGTGTAAATTATACCAACCTAATCTTTTCAGGTCAGACTGAATATGACATCTTATTTACTGATACAGGTGTATTAGAAGTATTAGTTGATGGCGGTTCGATCCCAACATGGTCAGGAACAGCGGGTGGAACAGTTTCCCTACCAAGTTCGATTACACTTACTATGACTGTGAAGGATGAAGCAGGAGATCCAATAGATACTGCTTTGGTTTATATTGATGATGATGATGAATCACCTTATATATTAAATACTACTACTAATGCACAAGGAGTTGCATCTACTGGATACACAGGGGGAGCTGCGGCAGGCAGTCGCTGGAGAGCAAGAAAATACGGATATAAACCCTATAAACAAATAATAGATATAGGTGCAAGTGATATAAGCATTCCCGTTACACTTATTTCAGATCCACAACAAACATAAGGAGAATAATATAAAATGGCAATTGGCGATGATTTTACAATTAATTATACTGCAAAAACAGTAACTCATACAGCAGGAACTACTGTGTATACAGTCCTGGCTTTTTTCCAATGGCTTGCAACGACATTCGCAACTCAGTCACAAATGGATGACGAATACGCGTTCGTCAGTGACACACCGACCGTTTATCGCTGGGTGAATAGTTGGGCATTTGGAGCAACTACAACTGACTATAAATATCTTAAAACTGGCTCCATCGAGAGCTCAGATGAAAATGAATTATGGTCAAATTTATATTCCATTGGTGCCCAAGAGACAGGTACTCAAATATACTTGATACAAAATGATGCTGAGATAACTCCATGGTGGTCAACAGGCAACATCGATGTCTTAATTTTGGTTAAGACTGGCGGTTCCTGGATACAGTCAGATGACACTACAGGAACCCCAACTGACGGTGGATTGTGGGTGCTTGCACGTGAACATGGTGATCTCTACGATCACGGTTTCGTGGATCTTTCAGGAGCAGGTAGTAATCCTGTTGGTATAAATACAGCAGCTGATATTAATAACACAACTGCGTCAGGTACAGTTGCAGGATGGTCTGATATCAGTATCACATTTGGAGACGTTCAAAAGGATTTAAATAATGGAAATGGTCTACAACCATATAAAGTGGTTGTTGATGGTGCTGGTAGATCTATGAGTCAAATCTTTGAATACTTGAAATATGTAGCTGTTGCCGGCTCTACCTATGATCTTAATGGAGACGATGGTCAAGAATATAGATCTGCATTAGAAGGAACATACACTGATGTAAAAGTAGCTCCATTTGGAACTTTTGCTGGTACAACTTTCTATGGCGCCCGAGGAATATGGGTAGAAAATACTTTAACTTCCGATTATTCATTTAAAGATGCGAATAACACAATTCAAGATCCACCAAGTTACCAGAAGGTATATACAAGTCATACAACTCTTTCTGGCTGCCAGGTATTTGTTGCGGAAATTTTAGCCGGTTCAGTAATAAAAGACCAATATACGATTAGTTCTGCTGACACTAATTCAATCACAGCAACTGTCACTGTCAATTTAAATAAAGTCCCGCAATCAGGTATATTAAGAGTTGTAGACGTTGTTTATAGTTATACATCATTTAGTGGTTCAGTTTTTCAAGGAGTTTCACCAGATCCTTCATCAGAAACTGGAGATTTTTATGTGCCATTATTGGATGTGTTGGCCGATGCGGTTTTTGAACAGAGCGATAATCTAATTTATAATACTGATATAGATGTAAGAACTGTTGTGAGAAAGTATGGGTTGAAACCATATACAGCAGATACAACTTTTGGATCTACTGGTTTGTCCTTTTCACCGATTCTTACAACTGACCCACAGGCGACTTAATATGGAGGAATATATGTCAGAAGATGATAACCATGGATGTGTTGAAGAGAATGACAAGGAACGCATAAGCGTTGTTTTGCCTGGCCAAGGTTGGGTAGAATTACACGGCATTTTTACGTTGGATGATTTAGAGGAACTTATAGGCAAAATAAGAAGTGTATATATAGGAAAGTAGAAAATGACAATTAGATCTGATATTACAGTAAATTGGGATATTAGTCCAAGAGTTATAACCGTGGCTAGTGGGTCATCTGAACTTATAATTCAGGATTTGCACGATACCTGCCGTTATTTAGAATCACAGCAAAACGCAATAGATAATCCCTATCTAATTGATACAGCAGGTAGAGAGTTTTTAGGCGGAACAACTTATGTAGGATTAACTGCTACACTTCGGAATGCTGTTGTAGCTTTTGAAGCCAGGCCAGGCCCAGAATGGGAATTATGTCAGATACTAGGCGGTAATCTGGTTGCAATAGATGATGCAGAACCATCTAATTATATTGATCCAAGAAAACCAACAGCATATACTTCTGTAGATCGTACAGCTTCATCTGCTGCCACATTACAAGATCAAGCTGCTTTGCGGTATTCATCTTATCAAAATGCCGTGTGGTTAGATGTTGAAGGTTCAGATTCAGGAACAGATTACCCACTTGGTACAAGAGAATATCCTGTTAATAATTTAGCTAACGCTATTTCTATTGCAAATGAAGAAGGATTCAAAGCTATTCAAACTCTTTCCAGTATAACTATCGGTAATGGAGTTGATATAAGAGACTTTGAAATAATTGGAAGCTGTAAAATATATACAGAGATAATAATTGAGTCTTCTGCGCAAACTAACCATCTTAAGCTTCAAAAGTGTAATGTTGTAAGTGGTACTCTAGATCACGGCACACATATTTATGACTGTACTGTTGGAGATATTACTAATCTTGACGGTCATATATATAGTAGCGGTTTATATGGCAAGCTCGTTCTTAATGGTGATGGTAATATTATTCTTGCCGATTGTTTTACAAATGATCAAGATAACCCAGTAGTTATTGATATGGGCGGTTCAGGCCAAGACTTATCTATGCCAAATTATGCTGGTCTCATAACAGTTAAAAATTTAACAAGTGCTACAGAAGAGATTGGAATTGGATTAAACGCAGGTATGGTTGTTCTAGATTCTACAATAACAGCAGGAACTATAATTATTAGTGGTGTAGGTTTGTGTATGGATAATACCACTGGAACTGCTAATGTTAATGTAGATGGTTTAGTCAATTCAATAGAGGTTATAACAGCGGCTGATATTGCGGATGCTGTATGGGATGAAAACACGGCAAGTCATACTGTATCAGGAACTGTTGGTGAAGCATTAAGTGATACTGTAACTAATGCGAGATTAATACCAGGAGTATTATAATGGGAGTTATAATAACTATACCTATGGCGCCAGGAGGCGCTGGCTCAGGAGTTTTTAGTCAATCAGAAAAATTGGCATTAGAGCTTGAAATGGAATTTAAAGCTGCTAAACTTTATTATTATAAAGAATTTGGCTATACTGGTAATGAATTGACAGTAATTGACATATATGAAGATAAAACAAAAGTAATACAATTATTCGGTAAAACTTTGACATATACTGATGGTAAATTAACCCAAACTGATTTAACTAGAATATCGGATAGCGCAACATTAACCAAAAAATTTACTTATACAGGTAGTCAATTAATAAGTATTGAGGTGACTGTTTAATGTACATAGTATCGTTCTTCACAGATAGCGGTATACCAAAAACAGGTCTTTCTCCAACAATAGACATAAGAGAAATTCCTCCAGGAACCACAGTTGTTAGTGGCGAAAATATGACAGAAGCCGGCGGCGGGGTTTACTATTACGATTATACAAGTTATGACCCAGAAAAAGACTATGCCATTATATCTGATGGAGGAAGCAGTTTAACAGACACTGAAAGATATAAATTCGCAGGCAATGAAAATTATGTAGATGATATTGAAAATGTTCTTGATAATAGTGTATTACAGTCTGATTTAAAAAGAACTCTCGGGTTAGTTCAGGAAAATTATTATATAGACCAAACTAGTTATACAACATATGGAGGAGCTAAGTTGATGACAAGTGGAAGAATGAGAGTTTACAGTAATTCTTCTTCAGTTGGAACTGATAATGATGTGATAGCCACATATCAAATAAATACGTCATGGTCCAATGATGAAATGACAACTTACAAGGTGACAAAGGTATAATGAGTATAACATTGGCCACAAAAGGAATAATAAGTGTGCCCACATCAGTAAGTGGGGTACAGTATATTAATATCTGCCCCCCCCCTCCCGAATTAGAATCTATAGAATTCGGAACTATTTTTACTGATGCTAATTATTATATACCATCTACAAGAGCAGATTCTGAGGATGAAACCCCTGGCATGAGAAGTGATGTCGAAGAATTGGAGCCAGATATAAGAGGTGAAGATTTAAGGCCATCACTTAGAGCATTTCCTGAACCTTAATTAAAATTGGAGGAAAGATATAATGATCCGTTTAACAATTACTGTAGAGAATATATCAACAGTTATACAAGTTTATGATAGCATAAGAATACGTAGTGACCTTGATGAAAATGCCGATTGGGGTAGTTTATCTGATTTGACAACTTTGTCATTAGTAGCAGGCCAATCTAACTATTCATATAATGATACTGCTGGTACCACTGCGACTTGGTATTCATCACAGTATTATTTAACTACTGATTCCGGTATAGTGAGTGGTTGGTCTGACCCTATATTAGGAGAAGCAGGAGATATATATTATAATCCTCTATATCCACCAGAAGCCAGTTATGGCACAGCGGATCAATTGATAATTGATCGAATAAGGCGTTTAATAGGTGATCCTATTGGATTAAGGAGAGAATATGGAGAAGATGCGGCTTCTTCAATACATTCAGACAATAAAACATATGAACTTGATGAAAAAGGATGGGCAGCTAGCATTCATATGGGTGGAGCAGCAATGAATGATAGTAATGACCCAGTAATTAATGGTTATAGGTTTTTGGTGTTTGATGAAGATATTTCTATCACTACCTGGTCAGGTTGTGTAGAGCATGGTGTGGATATATGGGCCTATACATTTCGTTGGTCAGATAGAGAAATCATGGAGGCTTATGATAATTGTCCTCCGCCGATAGGACTAAGTATGACAACTGCTACTAGTGAAGCTTATATGTTACAAACTGCTGTAGAGCTTCTTTATTCTGAAGTATGGGAAGCTTCTGTAGAGGATGGCGCTGTTGTAACTGACGAGGGAAGTCGCTACGATCCTTCACCTGGGTTAGATACAAGACGAGCGTTACTGGATAACTTACAAAAGAAATTAGATAAATTAATACAATCATTACTGTTGACTGGTATTACAGGAGTTCTTATTGATTAGGATATATCCTATGAGGAGATAACTAATGCGTAATAGAATACGCCCAAAAACTAAACGTAAACACCAGAGAGCTATCAGAGATGTTCTCAAAGGCCTTGGCCGTAGAGTTCTCATTTATAGACAACCAGTCAAAAGTGAATGCACTAATTGTTATTTTGATAAATTTACTAATCGCTCGACAGGAAAATGTAAATGGACTGTGTCAGAAGCAGAGCAAAAACAATCCGATTATGAAGCAGCTAATCCAATTCCAGAAGGTACATGTGAAACTAGATTTGTTAGCAATATCAGATACAAATGGTTCAGATATGGCCGCTGCCCTGTGTGTCATGGTGTAGGTTATCTCGAAACCAAACGAAGGTCTTGGGCAGACTGCGTTGTAATCTGGAATCCAAGATCACGTGGCGGCGGAAATGAAATGACTTATACTCCTGCCGGGACTGAAGGCAGTACAATCGTGGAATTAAAAACAGATCCTAAATATTATGATACTTTTAAAAATTGTGATTACATAGTTGTTGATGGAATTGATTGTAAAATGTCACGTCCTCCTATTTTAAGAGGATTAGGCGTACAGGCAGTCCTAACAATAATAGCATTTACAACTGAAAAACCAGCAATTGACAGCGGCGAAATAATTAAGGATTATATCTAATGAAAAAAGAAATTAAAACATTTGAAAAATTGCTTAAAAAAGAATTATATGAAAAATTTACCGTAGCTAAAGAAGACATAATAGATGTGGTAATGAGGGAATATGATTCTTCATTAACCATAAATGACAGAAACAGTAAATCTAATCCAGAATTTTATAGAGATGATTTTGTTGAAAGGCTTGAAAATTTTAATTATATAGAAGAAAGTGGAGATACAATAAAATTTACGGTTCCTACAATGGAAAATTTTGATTTCAGTGGCCGGCTGAAAGTCATAGAACAAATAATGGAAGGAACAGTAGGTGTTTATGTGGAAGTTAATGCTGAAGATTATGAAAAAATGTTTGGTAAGAAAGTTTTAAGTAGGGAACCTCTGGACACAAGTGTACCTAAAAAAGATTTAATATATTTAATGAGATATAATGTTGTGGTAAGAAACGCGGAACTAGCAACATTTGGCAGAAGGAATTATTTAATTAAGTATCCTTTTTCTAATACACCGCCTATTCTAATATTAGATAAGGCAGAAAAGTTTATAGATGAAAATATGGATAAATGGGTTAAAGAAGCTGTTAATAAAGCTACGAAAAAGTTCAAAATGACAGTATAAAGGGGAATTAAGTATGACTTACGAAATGAAAAATCTTAGAAAAGAAGATCTTTCTTTATATCACTATATAAAAAATATAGTTTTGCAAGATTTTATAGAGCAAGAAACATACAGACCTCTTGAATTTATATCAGAAGCTTCTTGTTATGAAGCTGGTTATGTATATACTGCTTTGACTGATATGGTACCTTCACCGATGGATAGAGGTAGAGGCTGGGTATATTTTGATACTTGTTCCGGTACTACTACGATATGTAATTTAGATAATTCAGGGAATGAATTAACAGAACCCTACACCACAGCTTCTGGTTTCAAAGAACAATCTAATAGAATAATAGTATATGATAGTAATGACCAAATCATAGATGAAAATGAATATATAGTAGATTACATTGATGGTAGAATAGTAACATCTGGAACTGTAACACCAACACATGTAGATTATTATTTTAATTACGTAAGCGTTGTTGATGAATGGGCAGCAATTGAAGCTGCAGATCCTCCAGTTGTTGTTTTGGACGTGATGGGTACTGATAAGGGAGGGTATCAATTAGGCGGCGGTAAAAAAGTTGTAAGAAAAGTCGATATACATGTATTTGCTACAAATACTGCCGAAAGAAATGATATAGTGGAAACAATTTATAACGGATTATATTTAAAATGTGCTCCGCTTTATGATTTTCCAGAAGGATCACCCTTAGAATACGATGGAACTTGGCACGGAAGAAAAGAAACTATGAATAAACTAACCACTTTATTTAATAATGAGGAAGTTTCTAATTATGTTGGTAATTTAAAATTTGATAATATAACCGCAAGACATGTTAATCTGCCGTTAATTATGACGAGAAGCAGAGATGAAGTGATGTTAAGCGATTTAAATGCATATAGATCTAAAATAAGTTTTGATTTAGTATCTTATACGAGTATTTAACTAACCTCTTTTATAATAGAGGTAACATCAAAATTTTGTAATTAATACGAAAAGGAAAGGGTTTGCTGTTATTTGAACAAGCCTCAGTTCAATGCCGGCAACAAGGATTTGTTTTTTAAGAAAAAATAGACCAACCTGAAAATATTTTTTAAAAATGATTCTACGAGGAGGAAAGAAAGATTATGGCAAGAAATAGAATAATTTATGCAAGTCAGTCTGTATGGGTAAATGGTGAAGTGCTTCACAGAGTTCAGTCATTAGGAAGCACAACTACTTTTACTTCAGAGGATATTTTTGAACTTGGCCATCTTGACATAGTGGATATTGTCGATGACGTTCCTGCTGTAGCTATAACATTGAATACCAATGATTTTGGTGATGTTAAAACAATGGCTGTATTATCTCAAGTTGCTCCTGCTAAAATAGCTATGGATGTAACTGCTACTGATATCAACGCTAATTTAGCTGTTGTTAGTGGTACTTCTTTGACAGAAACCGGGGTTTATGTGCACGGAGCTTCTTTAGCAGACTTTGCTATTGTATGTGGTAACCTTCCTGGTGTGTCTATATGGGCTCCTGTTCAGGAAGAATGTTCTCTTGGTACATTAGATAATGAGATTGATCAAACATTGTTTTTGGATGAAGTTTACGTCAATAGTTTAGAATTTTCTTATACTACTGGTGCTAATGCTACTGAGAATTATGGTGCTGAAACTGACAATAAAACATGGTTATTAAATGATGGTAGATTTGTTAATTGGGATTCATATAAACTGGTTTCGGGCGATGTGTCTCTTGGTTATGTTGATCTTACACTCGCCGGCACTGCAGATGTAACTACTTTAAGTTATGGTGTAGGATTCCTTAGGAAGGATTCTGCTGGTGCGCCTGCTGCTACGTGGTATGATGATACCACTGGCGAGATGTTGAACATTGAAGTTAAAGAATCAGCTTCTGCTCTTGTAAATGAATTCGCGATAGATAATGCTACTCCTAATAGATTGTGGTTTCCTACTGCTAAAACATTTGCTGTAGATGATATTGTGCAAGCATTGTATGTTTCTACTGAATATGGTACTGGAACTTCGAATACATATATGTCAATTTTGGATGACACTGATAGACCCGATCATATAGGTGCTTTAAGACAGGGCCAAGTAGAAATTTATTTGGTAGTCGATACTGATACTTCATATAATCAGGCTTGGAGATTAACTGGTTGTACTATTAGTGCTGACTTAACCAGAGAGGCCTTAACTGAATTAGGACATTTATCTCCATATGATAGGCCTCTAACATTACCTATTCCGATTACAGTCACAGTAGACAGTACTGCTGGAGATTTGGAAAACTGGTCTAAAATTGCTAATAAACTGACTGAGTTTGACGGAGCCTCATTGTTTGACATTGACCTTTCTCATTTGATGGCTTATGAAGACCTTAAGCTTGTTGTTAAAGTGTATGCGCAAACAGATGAAGAAGCTAATGGAACTGGAGCTAATAGGACTGTTGCTGCTGGAGCTGATTTGGTAGGACAGTATTGGCAGAATAATGGTACTGAAGGCGGTCCTTATTCAGCTACCGATACTGAGTATGCTCTTAAAACTATTGTAGTTGAGCATATGAAAATTACTGATGAAGGCGCAACTCTTGATATGGGAGCTAACATGACCCAAACATTTGGTTTTAGATCTACCAATGACTTATATGTTATTAAGGGTGATCTTCCAATTCTTAGTATTACTGATGGTAATAAAATTAGGAGAAATACGTAATAAATTAAATAAATATAAAAACGGATGGGATTTTATCTCGTCCGTTTTTATAAAATTTGTAGGGGAGGAATTATAGGACATGGTTAATAATAAAAGCAAGGAAAAGTTAAATAGATTGGTGGAGGATGAGATTACAAAAATGTTTGAACAAGTTCTTGATTATGCGCAAGTCGCATGTCCTACCAATGAAACTTATAAAGTTTTAAGGTCTAAAATTCTTAGAATAGGAAATAATTGTATAAGAGATATTAAGAAAAAACTTGATTTTTATGATGTGGAATATAAGGCAATGTCTGAGGATATTATTGAAGTAGTATCTAAACGATAAATATGAAAAGTAAAAGGTAACGGAGGATATATTATAATGGAAAAAAATGAAGCAGAAAATATTAAAATAGATGAAAGAAGGAAGTTCTTAGGACCGGATGAAGTTACGTATTATTATATTGCACCACCGAATGCAGAAGGTATTAGAGGTGCTGATTGGCACTATAGTAAAACATATACCAAATGTTTGGTGGAAGGAATAACAACAACCTATGAAATGATGGACATTTTAAGAAGAAGAGGTATTATAGGTCCTGAATTTGAACAGCGTGCTGCAGAATTACAATTGGAATTAAGTGAAAAAATCACAGCTCTAGACAACGCTGAAAATATGGAAAAAAAGCGTGATCTTGCTATTGATGTAGCCAACACTAGAGAGGAATTATTTCAGTGGAATCAAAGACTTAGTGGCCCTATGAATAATGCCTGCGAGCAAATATCAGACGATGCGAGGCTTGAATATTTAACTTCTACTATGATTCAAACTGAAGATAGAGAAAGAGTATGGGATTCTTTTAATGATTATTTGAAAGAAAAAAATGAGGATTTAGCCGCGCTTGCTGTAAGGTCGAGGCTTGAGGTTATGTTATATTTACAAGGATTAGAATCTGACTTTCTAGATAGAACTCCTGAGGCTTTAGCTATGCGTGAAATAGAAACAGAAATTATGCAGAAAGCCGAAGAAGTTTTGAAAGCTGCTGAAGCTATAATTCAAGAAGAAGAAGAGATTGCAAAAGCAGCTGAAGTTATAGTTCAGGAAGAAGAGATTGCCAAAGTAGAAACAAAGCCTAAAACAACTACTAGAAAAAGAAAGACTGCTGCAAAAACAACAAGAAAAAAAGCAGATGATAATAAGTAAAAATGGATATTACTCACGAACAATTAGAGAGGTACCTGTGTAAAATTTTTACTGGTAACTATTTATTATATATGAATGATGGTTCTGAGAATATTTGTATTGAATTTAGACAGCCAGACAACTCTATTAAACTCAGGTCCAATCTTGTTTATGATAAAGCATATAATAGAGCTATGTCTGAAGGAATGTTGGCTACTAAAGATTTAGAAAAATTAATAAAAAAAAGAAATATTTTTACAGAGAAAGATGAAGAAAATCTTGAAAAATTGAAGTCGCAATTACATGGGCAGAAAATATTGTTATCTAAAACTTTAGTTGTTAAAGCTCATCAAGACAGATTAAAAAAAATTATAAGTGATTTACAAATAGAAATAAACGAATTACAATCTAAAAAAACTTCTAAATTAATAATGTCTGTAGAAGCAAAAGCAGAAGAAGAGAAATTATTATTTATTTGTTGCGATTGTACATTTAATGTTGACAAAAATGAATTGTATTGGAAAACTTATAAAGATTTATTAAACGAAACAAATATAGTTTTTAAAGATAAAATTTTAATTGAGTTTTTGAAATTTTATAGAGGTATAGATACAAAAATAATTAGGTTTATAGCAAGAAGTAATTTATGGCGAATACGATATGTTACTAGCCAAAAGACGTCAGACCCTCTTTTTGGGGTACCGACGTCACAATACACAGATGATATGTTAAATTTGGCTTATTGGTCAAATTATTATCAAAATATTTATGAAATGCTTCCAGAAGATAGACCACCCGATTTGATCATAGATGACGACGAAGCATTGGATGCATATATGATGTCTTACTATGATGAAAGAACAAGGGAAGATGCGGCTAGGAAAAGTAAAAATAAAACTCGGGGAAAATTATCAGCATTCGATAAAGAGGAAGTAATTCTAACACGATCAAATGAATTATATGAAGATGTAAAATACGACAAACCAAGAGAAGCACAAAGAATCAAGGATAAAACCGATATTAGGAAAAGAGCCAGGCATGGTTAGGCATATGGAATATAAGGATTTGTACAGGTGTTTGAATTAGGCGCAAGCTTTATTTAAATTAATGTTTACTGGAGGTGCTATTCTTGGCTGAAGACTATAATTTCAATTTCTTTCAGGGCACAAAGTCTGCTGGTGGTGCAGGAGCAGGTGGGCGTAAGCCTGCAGGCGATGTAGATTACCGGCGACTTCTTAAGAGCCTTGAAAAGATCCTTAAAGATAGTTCTAAAACCACTTCTGATAAATTATCCAAATCGTTTGAGGAAATTCTTACTAAGTTTATAAGAGCACGAGTTCAGCCTAAAGGCACTTCTGTGTCTGGTGGAATAAGCAAAGCAGAACTTGCTGCAATAGCAAAGGAAGTAGCTCTCGCCGCTGGAACACAGCAAATAAACCAATTTATAAAAGCTTTTAAATCAAAAACTACAACACCCCCATCCAGTGATAAAAATTTACAATCAATTGAAAAAAGCATTGATAGACAGGCTAAAACTATAGTTGCTGCTATGAATTCTTTACTATCTAGAAAAGGAATACAGTTGGAAGATACTAAAGGATTAGAACAAGCTATAACGGGAGCCATGAGAAGAGCAATACCTAAAGAAACTGGGACTGGTATTAAAGAAATTGGTAGGCTTGTAGTATCGTTAAAATCTGGTATTAATAAAATTGATAAGTTGGTCACAGCGATTGCAGCAATGAGAAAAAGTGGCGGAGGCATAGATGTAAGAGAAATTAGCAAAGTAATACAAGCAATTGGAGAAATAAGTCAAGAAGCTAAGAAAGTTAAGGAATCTTCTAAAGGCGCAGCTAAAGCCATAGAAAGTGTAACTAATGAAGTAAAAGGATTCAAAGATAATCTAAAAGGCATAACAACAGCATTAACTAAAAAAGTAGCAGGTGTAAAAGAACGCGCAAAAGAAGATCCACAGAAATTTGCAAAGACTACTGCTGTTGCAGTTGGAAAAGCATTAGAACAAGCTCTCAGAAAGTCACCTACTTTTAAAGGAAGCGAATTAGAGCGTAGTATAAAAAGATTAGATGATGATGTAAAAAGTATAGGCGGAGTTTTCAGCAAATTTAAAATTTTACAAAAAGAAATAAAAACTGCTATACAAACTGGGAAAATTTCAATTGACCCAAAATCTATTACTGATTTAAACCAAACCCTAGGAAAATTGCCAGAAAAGATTGGTGTTGATATAAACACTAAAGGATGGAAAGAACTAGTTAGTGGGCTTGAAGGATTCTCAAAAATAGTTAATGAAATAACAGGTTCCTTGAAAAAATTAAAAGTTGATTTCGATGTAGACACAAAACCTGTAGAAAAACAAGTCGAGCAAGCTGTAAAAAAAGGTTTTGAAAAAGGACTCTCTACTGCCAAGATACCAGACATAGCTGTTAATGTAAAAAGCGCTATGAAAGAAGTAGATGTATCTTTCAATAAAACTCTGAATGAAATGAGAAAATTGTGGAAAGAAACGCCTGCTGGTTTCAAACAAGAAAAGCTACAAATAGCTGCTGAGGAAATGAAAAGTGCTTATAAACGAGGAGATTATCCATTACTTGGTAAACGAGCAGGTGGCTTACAAGGTGCTATAGACGCGCCGTCTTTAAAAGCACCTATTACTAATCTTAAAGAGGCTATTATAGAAATTGTAGCTGAACTTGAAGGATTGGGGTTTAAAGATTTTAATACTATAATCAAGAACATGAAAAACGAACTTGAATCTGCAAAAGTAAAGGATAAACTTGATAAAACAGGAGAAGCTGTTGATAAATTAACAAGTGCTATAGAAAGTAAAACTAAAGAAATTAAACAAATACCTCTTTTCGCAAGAGAAAAGAAAGTTTTGCCTGCAGCTATGGATAAAATAAAATTTTTGCAGGAATCGCATAAGAAATTTCCAGCAGAAGTTATAAGACCTGGAGTTGGGTATGAATTAAAAGGCACAGAGATGGGTTATGGTGCTGATGTAAGAAAAGCTGTAAAAGAGAAAGCAGATGCATTGTCACAATCTTTGGCAAAATTAGAAAAAGATCTTATGGAAGGATTAGAAGCTGGCCCAGCATTTAAACAATATGGTTGGAGAATTTTAGACAAAAAATTAAAACACGTTGGTCAACAATGGACGCTGCAAATAGCTAATGTTTTTGGTAAAAAAGGTTTACAAAAAGAATTACAAGATTTAGGCAAAGCTGTTCCAGGGATTGCTGACCCATCGATGATATTGAAGACATATAAAGAAGAGCAAAAAAAGCGTTTGGTTGGTACACACAAGCAATCTGCTGTGCAAGCGGATAGAATTGGTAAATGGCTTAAGAAAGCGTCTGTTGAAGATATAGAAGCATTAAGAATAGATGAAGTGATTAGTGATGTTAATGCAGATATACTTAAAGAGATTAAGGCTAAACCAAAATATAAAGCGCCTGAAGTAAGCGAAGAAATGCGACAAGAAATAGAAAAGCGGTTATCTGCTTCTTTGGAAGGAATATTCAAAGAAACATTTGCTGCAGAAGAAATAGAACGCTCTATATATAAAAAAGGACTTGTTAAAAAGGTGGCTATTCCTGCAGCTCAAATTTCTAAAACAGGTACGGCTATTTTTAAAACAAGGTATGGTACTGAGAGGGCATTACCTAAATTTGCTACTTATGAAACTGGGTTTGAAAAGATGTACAAAGAAATGCTTGAAAAAGGCGCAATGCCAGGCGAAGAAAAACATTTGTTTGCGAGAAGAATAATAGACGTGGGTATGAAACCTAAAGGAGAGCAATTAAGAGAAGCAAGAAAGCTTTCAAAATCCATGTTGACACAAATGGCCAGAACCGGTCCAGAGCAACTTGAATTCATGATGGAGCAGTACAAAGAAGCTGCTACTATGGTAGGAGTAAAGAGAAAAAGAGCTGGTGTTGGAACTATAGCTGGCTATGAAAAGAAAATAGAAAGTGGTATAGATGAATTTAGAAAAGCTTCAGCAGACTTGCCAGCAACGTTTGACGAATTTGTAGCACATATGGAAACATTGGGAATTTCTGCTTATGACGTTGTAAAATCTATGGAATCTATAAAGTTTGAAAATGTATATGATATTTATAGAAAGGTTCTTAAAGGAGAAAAAGGAGTAAAACAACCTTTGGCAGGGTTGGCAAAACAGCCAGGCTTTCAAAGCTCAATAAGAGAATTCGAACAAGCTGTTGCACAAGTTGAACAGTTAATGCCTATTATAGAGCCTGCAAAAGTTAGAAGAGGCAAACATCAAGAAGAAGTTACTACAACTTTTTTCCAAACATCTCCAATTTTCAAAGGTGCAGAAGAAGAACTTGAAATGAATGCGCGTAAGCAAGCCCAGAAAATACAAGACATAAACATGAATTTAAGAACGATGTTGCAGGAATATGAAGAATTGACAGCGGCCGGAGCAGACGTATCGGCACAGACAGCGAAAAGACTTCAGAGATATACTGGCCCTGGTGGTATACCAATTGGAGTTAAAACCATTTCTACATTAGGTCCTCCTGAAGAGCAAGCTGCAAGATATAAAGAATTTAGGCCTTTTGAGCCAAAAGCAAAATTTTTAGCGCCTTTGGGTGCAACGGCAATTAAACTATATACAGAAAAGTTATTAGATCAAGCACCCTTTGGAGAATTCAGTAGACTTGGTAAACAAATAAGCTACGTTAATAGCGCTATGTCTACTTTACATAAGGAAGTTGGAAAAGTTCATGGTATTGCTGGTCTAACTACTGAAGAACCTACATTTAGAACTACAAGAGAACGAGAACTTATAGCAGGCGGAAGATATGGTACTGCAGGGTATGGGTTTAATGTTTTAGCCGAACTTCGTCATTCTGCTGACACTTTTGAAGACCAAATTATTGTTTCAGGAAATTTGGCTAAAGCTTTAACACAAGCAGTAAGTACTTTAGTAAAACCAGGCCCAAAAGGGCGTATAAGTGCTGGTATTGGAGGCCCCCATGTTACTGAAATGGAACCAGGTGTGCTTAGAGATGTTGCTAAAGAAGTGGGAACTATATCAAAGAAATATATGGAAATACTTGGTGTACCTAAAGAATACAAAAAGGAAGCGGATAAGGCATTAATAGAAAGTGTAGAAAAAGAGCTTGTAGCAATAAGAGGGGAAGAAATAGAAATTCAAAAAGCTAAATTAGCTGAAGTTTTTATGAATTATTTTGGAAGAAAGTTTACAACTAGATATGGAACCAAAGGTGTAAGTATAACGCCAGTTGGAGAGGAAGGATTAGGGGTTGCAAAAGTTCCTAAAACTATGGGACAGTTAGCTTCTGAAATTTTAGGGACTATGGAGAAAGAAGATGTTGGAGGTATGCAGAAAGCTTTAGTAGAGTCGGGCAATAAATTCATGCTTAGTATGTTTAGTGATGCTACAAGTGATATTGCAAAAGGTTTAGGTGTTCAGGAAGAAATTGAAAAACAGGCTCAGATTTTCAAAGATTTTACAGATATAATAAGGCGTGTATACGGCGAAGAATTAGTTAAAGATGTTGAAGGTATAGCCCAATTAAAAACTATTTATAAAAAAGAAATTCCTAAAGGTGAAAGAGCCCTTTTTGAAGAAAAACCTATTGATATAAGAATAAGCGCTCGCGGAGCTATTAAACGTGGTTTGCAAGCAGAATTTATAGAAACTATAATGGGTAATGTAATTGGCGCAGGAGCAGGAGTTACTACTGTTCAACCAAGACTTGAAAAACCTGTTTATGAGGAATTATTGGGCACTGCAGGACAAAGAGGGTTGTTAAGTAAATACAGTAAAGCGTTAGGTTTTGAAGCAGCTGGTCCTTCAAAACAAGAAATTGAAAAAGAATTATTTGAAAAATTTGTTTCGGAAGGAAAAACTCCAGAGGAAGCAAAAATTATGGCTGAAAGAGCAGCAGCTTTTGAAGCCATGGCAAGTTATTATACTAAAGTAAAAAATGAATATGGAAAAGCTGTAAAAAGTATAGTAGGCCCTAAATTTGTTCAAATAATTGAAGAACCACATGCTACAGAAAAATGGAGTTTGAAAGAGGTAAAAGAACTCAAGAAAGGAGCGGCACTTAATTTACCTGCCTATGCAGCGTATGCCTCAGTTTTTGGTGAAAAATCACCTTTAATGAAGCAAATCAGAGAAAGTACTTCTTTAGAATTCAAAAAACAATGGGAATATATAAAAGCATTGGAAGCGATGGCCACTGCTGGTCCTGGTAAAGAAATGGCGGATGCCATGTTGAAAGGCCTCAAAGAAGTTCCGCTAGGAGAATTAAGACCTTTTGAAGAACGTACAGGTACGTTTAGTAAAGAAGACATGGAACGCAGTTTCAAAGGTACTTTGTTAGATTTAGAAAAATATGCTACAGAATTTAAAGTTGAATTACCAGTTGGAAGAGGTAAAAAAGGAGAAGTTTTAAGAGAACCTTTTTATATTCCAGGCGCCTTAGCAAGACAAACTTATCCAGAAGAGCTTGTCGCCGGTGAATTTGGTATGGAGGCGGTTGCAAGGAGACTTCAACAAGTAATTAATACTGCATTAAGAACTGAAAAAGCTCTTGCTCCTCCAGCCCCTGAAGATTTTGAAAAAGTTTTAAGACAAAATATTTTAGACATAGTTAAAGAAGCTAAAGGCGCTCCTTTGAAAAGGAAGCAAGAGGTAGCAAAACAACTGTGGTCTGGTCTAGAAGACATAGAAGTAGAGGCCCCATTTAGGGCAGAAAAACCAGGGTATGAGGCTGGTACAACTGAAAAGCAATATATTACTAAATTCCTTAAAAGATGGGAAGAGGAATATTCTAAACAAGAAGGTAAAACCTACGAAGACGCGCTTCAGCTTACTATAGGTAGAATGTCTGATATAATAGTTGGCGTTGGACCAAAAGGTAGACCAGATCTTCAGTTAGCTGTTCCAAAAATAAAAAAAGAAATTGCTGCTGGTAAAGGAGAAGAATTTTCTAAAGCAATAGGAATTAGTATAAAAGACGAAAAAGAAATTGATAGAAGTTTTGCAGCATTGAGAAAAGCGAAAGTTCAATATATGTCAGAACTTGCGCAAGCAGCTTTAGGTAAAGGTGGTGCTTTACAAACAACTTTATTTGAAAGAAAAGCTCCAGCTGTTTTAGGAAAAGCAATAGTAGCTGTTACTGATAGAACTGAAGAGTTAAAGAAGTTTAGTGACGTGTTGAGAGAAATGGCATCAGATATTGGACTGAAAGAATATTTTGAACAGTTTGGCCAAATTGCTAATGTTATAGACGAAATAGGTAAAGAACACGCAGAAATTATAGGTAAATATAAGAAAACAGGAAGGCCTGTTTTAAAACAACAAGAATTAGGCATACCTCCATATCTTGCTAAAAAAATTCCAGTTACTTTTGAAAAACGTTATGAGATGATGTCTGGAAAACCCATTTTATCTACAAAACCATTGAAAAGAACACGTGTAGAATCCAGCCTTTATAAGATGTTAGAATATAAAGAAGAATTGGAAAAAGGGTTGGGTGAAATAGATATTAAATCTGATGTTGAAGCTATTAAGAAATTTATAGAAGAAGAACTGGTACCACACGTAGAAACATTAAGATACCCATTTACAGGAGTTTCATCATTACAACCTTATAAAGCTAAAATACTAAAAGAACCAGAATTAGCTAAGGGAAAATATACTTATGCAGTACCAGGAGTTCCAGAAATGAGAATGGCTACTGAAGCTGGTAAACCAGGTTTTGTAGAACAAATGAAAAAGGTAGAAGGCATAAGAGATGAGTTAATAAAAATGAGAGAAGAGCTTCATGAAAGGGCTGAAGCAAAAGGTGAAGCAGCACCAGTTGAAGAATTAGCTAAACTTACTAAGAATATTAATGAACTAAGCCAGGCAATATCTGACGTATTACCTAAATATACTGCTATACAACAGAAATTAGATTTTGATGGCGACGAAATTGAGGCGCATTCTGGTATTTTGGCTGGTGCCAGACAAGATATAAAGAAGCATTTTGATTTTTTAAATAAATCTACAGATACGATTGAGACAGCATGGAGAGAAGTCAGAGGTTATGAAGAGGCAAAACCTGGTGCTACAAGTACTAGATTTCCATTTGCAGATTTGTTAACTTATTTTGAACAGGAATGGAAACCTGAAAAAGGATATGAATTTCTTAAGAGACCAGACATTACAGAAAAATTAGAATTTTTGAAACCAGAAGAAAAGTTAAAAGTATTAGCAACCATGACCAAAAAACCAGAACATCAATTATTGAAAGAAGTGGTAGAGGAACAAATAGTTGATCCACAAAAGAGAGAGGAAATTTTTAGGACAATAAATAACAGTATTGAAAAAGGTAATGATACTTCAAAAGGCCTATTAGTAGCAATAAAAGCATTAGATGATGATTTTTCAAAGTTAGTAGAAGCAGGAATAAGTGAAAGTTTATATGAGCAAAAATATGCTGATGCAATAGTGGGCCAACTATATAAACTACATACAGGTCCAGAGACAGAAGCTATTTATAGATTACAAAGATTATCAGAAGCCCGCATGGGATTTGGAGCTGGAATGGTTGCACCACAGGCTGGAGGAGAATTTCGTACTGGAGCAGCAGAGACATTTAGAAAAAGATGGCCAACAGGTTTAGCAATGCAAGCGCGTATTTCTCCAGAATCTGAACTTCATACATTTATGAATGAGTTAAGCCGTTTTGCACAGCAAAAAGGTATGGATGTTAAATTAGCAGGCGAAAAACCAGTTGGTGGTGAAATAACTAGCCTATTAGCAAAAGGTGTTAAAGGAGTAAATGAATTACTAGAAAAGATAGGAATGGCCGGGGATATTGCAAATAAAGACTATGAGCAATTAGGGGAATTTGCTGAAACTAGTAAGAAAGTAATAGAAAGAAGATTAGGTGAATTACCTACTGAAGTAATTAAAAAGGAAATTGCTGGTATACGTAAGGCAAGAGGTATGACGGATATTTCTATGGCAGGTAGAAAAGAGGCTGTAGAAGAAGCTGTTAGGTTAATTGGATTTGAAGGGTTTCTTAGGGAATTAGCCAAGCAAATTGAAGAAGACGCTATAGAAGCAATTACAGCACATATTGAGTCATTAGGACAGCCACAAAGATTAGAGTTCATGAAAAGAAGGCCTTGGCAAGCACCAGCTGAGTATGCTAAACAAGAAGTAGAGTATCAAAAGACACAACCAGAAGGAATAAACATACCTGCAATTACTGGAAAAAGAATGCCGTTGTATGCTTTTAGAGGTTTTGGTGCTACACAAAGAGGGGTAGCAGAGGCTTATAGAGGAACTGCTCCTGAAGTCAAGATTCCAGAAGTTTTAAAAGGCACCGCATTAGAAAGACAATATAGGGAAGCACAAGAAGTTGCACTAAGTATTGGAAGAACGCTCAAAGAAGCTGCTCAAATGCAGCCAGGTGGCGCTTATAGTGAAATGGTATTAACCGCCATGCAAAATGTTTATAAAGAGCAAGAAAAGAGAGAACAATATATAACGAAACTCAGAAAGGAAGGTTATCCAGTAGGTGAAAAACGTGAACTTAGAGGCATAGCAGAAAGAATGCTTGAGCCAGAAATGCCTGGAATTCCTGAAGGAATAAGGCAATTGATAACACCTTTGGAAGAGACTGGACGTTCTTTACAAAAATTAAGAGAAGAAGCGGATAAAATTTCTTTATTAGCAGGGATACCACCTCTTAGCGAAGCAGCGAAAGCTGAACTCAAACTTGAAATGCCGGAATTTGGCGCGTATGCCAGAGAAAAGTTTGCAGGAGTGCCTGACGAAACAGAACGTAATGAAAGAATAAATGAATTTACAGAATTGCTTATTGAAAAAGCACAAGCTGTTGCACAAATGGACAAAGCCATTGCTGCTCTTTTAGCTGCAAAAGGGTTTGAAACTAAATTATTACCCTCACAAGCTGATATAGAAAAAATATTGAGATCAGAAATCAAGTCTACTATTACTCCACCCAGAGGAAGACCAACCACCTCAAAAATAGAAACAGAAAGAGTTGCCTCAAAGGCAGCAGAAGAAGCGGCAAAAGAGATGCTTTTCAGAGAAAAAGAGGTTCGACCAGCAGCTATACCTGGAGGCAGGGGACTTGGAATTCCTGGCCCATTGACAGGCAGACCAAGCGATGAGGTTGTATCTGTTCATATACACAGCGTAGCAGAAGGTATAGGGCTTACCTTTACTCCAGCTGGAACTATGAAGGATGTAGTTGAAGCTGCTAAAGCCGGCCCGGCTAAAAAATATGATGTTGCAGAGTTAGAAAGATTACATGAAAAAGCTTCTGGTGTAGTTGAAACAATGAAAGAAACTTATGAAAATATATATAGAGCTAGCGCTCTTGCTGGTGGTGGTAGGTTTGGGTATCAGGGTCCTATGGAAGGACCAAGGTTTCAAGAAGAGCAAGTTAAAGCAGTTGAACAAATTATGCGCGGAAAAGAAAAATTTCCGGAAAAAGCAACCGCGTCAGCATATTTAGGTACAGCTTTACATAGAAAAATCCAGGTTGGAGAAAAAGAGAAAGTAGAAGCAGAAACTGGTAAAAAGACTACATATGATGTAGAAAGACTTGTAGAGTATGTTAATGATACAATAGGAACTGTTACTGGTCATGTGGATATGATTCAACAGAGGCTTGATGAGAAAACTAAGGGATACGTTGATGAAAAAATTATAGACATCAAAACTGTAGATAAAAGTATGGTGAAAAGATTTAAAGAACTAGGTGTTAAAAAGTTTGCAGATATCGACACTCTTAAAAAGAAAGATATACTAAAACCATACGACGTAAAGAAGTTAGAGGATGTGGCTTCTCAGATAAATCTATATATAGCTGCAGTAGCGCAGGCGAATAAGACTGCTGCGCAAAGCTTAAAGGGAGAAGCATGGTTTTATGATAGAGATGATATAGAAAATATGGCCAAAATAGAATTTGAATTTGATCCGTCAAGATTAGAAAGGGATATAAGTGCAGTTTCAAAAGCAAGGAAAGGAGTATTGTCTGAATTTGGAAAGGAAGGGTTTGCTAAAGCACAACACCTTATAGATTTGCGCCGGGCTGAACAAGAACGTAAGGAAGGAAAACCAAGACTAAGTGAAGTAGAGTGGGAAAAATTTGGCGCAATGTCTGGAGAATATTGGAAAGAGACGAAAGGAAAATCAGGCCCATATTGGAGAGAAAAAGAAGTACGCGCCGCAAAAGTCACAGCTGAGAAGTTTAAAGAAGAAGAAACAGGTAGAAAAACAAGATTCGAAGAATATACAATTCCTAAAGCACCGGCTATGGGAGGGGCATTACTTGATCAATTAGAAAACTTGAGAACTATGCACGAAATGGCAAAAGAACATATCCAACGGATACAAGGTATTGACATTGGTGGTTTAGATTTTGGTAGTCTTTTAGAACCACTACAAGATATGATTCTTGAAATACAAAAGTCAGGGCCAAAAGGTGCTGAATTTCAAGAACTAATGGAAACTTATAAACACTCTTTAACTGGGCCAGAAATATCTAAAGCATGGAAGTATTACAGGGTAGCTGTCGGCGACTTCTTTTTAAAACAAGCAGATGAAGCGGCTGCATTAGAAAAGGTATATTCAGAAAGAGGTGAATTAGGTGCTGCTAGAAAACAGTATGGAAAATTAGAACAAACCACAGATAGAATGAAAGAAACCATAGAACGAGGATTGGGGAAACCTACAGATATTTATACATACATGAGAAGATATATTTCTCCAGAGCAGGCACAACAGACAGGCTTATATCGTTCACCAGAGCAGCTTATTGCAAAAGCTGGCGGAGCCTTAGGTGAAAGGGAAGATTTAAAGAAAATATTTGAAAAGAGTATTATTGGCGATATAGGTGAGACCAAACTTAAAGCACCAATTGAAAAAGTAAGAGAAGTTATTAAAGCTATAGGCGGTGTTGATGAAGAAATAATTGATGTTCTTGTTGATGCAGATAAATTTAAAAGAATGGGCGAAGAAATAACAGAAGCCTGGGACTTTGATCAAGTTGCGGAAGGAGTAACTAGATTAAGAGGAACCTTAGAAAAATTTCTAAAATTTCAACTTGAGGAAGATGATGTATTAGAAAGAAAAAATTTGGAAGACACATTAAAACTTCTAAGATCACTTGAAACTGCATATTCTGCTTTTGGAAGAGTACAACGACCAGGTAAGGCAGGATGGGGTGAAATGGGCCTTGTCAAAGTTCCACGATTTATTGAGCCTCAACAGCAATATGCAATGCAAATGAGAAATTTGAAAAAAGTTAGAGAGTATTTTAGAAAAACAGAAGAAGGAGGTGGCCCAAAAGCCGGAGAAAGATATACATATATGTTTAAAGTATTTGGTGAAGCCGGCGATGTAATAAAAAATGTAGCGTATGATTTTAGAAAATATGGTGATGCTTTAGATTATGCTGGTCAAAAAACAGGAATTTTTAAAGAAGGACAAAGAGACATCTTTAAACTTATGCAAGAGGGTGGTAGTACATTTAAAGGAGCCATCATGCGTGCTGTTAGATGGGGTGCTGCTTCTAGGTTAGTATATGGCGGAGCTCAGCAAATAATGGATTCTATTAGTACATTAGCTGATGTAGAAACTGGGATAGCTAGTTTAAGAATGGTAATGAGTCCGTTAGAAACAGATTTTGAAGGTTTGAGTAGAGCAGCAGTAGGGTTTGCTAAACAGTATGGTATGTCTATACCTGAGGTGTTAAGAGGTATGAAAATATTTGCACAACAGGGTTTAAGACAATCAGAAGTTATAGAAAGGACACGAACATCTACTTTGGCTACTAATGTTACTACACTAGATGCAAAAGAGGCGACAGAAGCTTTAACTGCTGCAATGAAAGTGTTTAGACAAGAAGGCGATAGCTCCATGAAATTTATGGATGCTTGGAGTGAAGTTGAAGCTAGACACGCTATTACTGCTGGTGATATGGCTAATGCTTTGAAAAAATCTGCTTCTGCGGCTAAAAATGCTGGATTTACTTTCGATGAATTGAATGGTATAATTGCTGGTATAGGTTCTGTAACTAGACAGACTGGTAAAGAAGTAGGTACTTCTTTAAGGTTTATTTTTAGGCGCCTTGCTTCTGAAAAAGGCCCAAGAGAATTAGCAAAAATAGGAATACCTGTTTTAACTGAGGAAGGACAGCTTAGAAGAGGTTACGATGTTCTTTCTGATTTGGCAGGGGCTTGGAAAGAGCTTGGTAGTGCTCAAAAAATGACTATAGCACAAGCGGTTGGTGGAACTAGACAATATAATTCATTATTAGTTTTAATGGATAATTGGAATGAGGCACTTAGCGCAACTAAGGATAGTATTAATTCAAAAGGCTCTGCTGAGAGACGTAATCTTGAAATAATGAAGACTTATACTAAGCAGTTAGAGCAAACGAAAGCAGCAGTAGTAGAAGTACAAATGGCATTTGGTAAAGTCGCATTCCCAGCATTCAAAGGGGCGCTAAAAACTATAAAAACTTTGCTTGAAGCTTTTTCTCAAATACCTAAACCTATAAAAATTGCAATGACTGGTGCAGTATTGTTTATTGCATATTTAGCTAAAGGCGCAGATATAGTGGATAGGTTTATAGGAGGTTTTAGAGGGTTAAAGTCTGTAGTTTCAAGTGTTGCAAAAAGTATAGGAAAAGAATGGCAGATGTCTTTATATGAAATGTTTGGCAAAGGTAAGATTGGAAAATTTGTCGGCGCCGAGTTCATGAGAGGACTTAAAACTATAGGCAAACAAACTATGACAGCTGATTTAGGTAAAGGACTAACTATTCCAGTTGGACTAGACATTAACAAAAAAGATCTTGAGAGAGTAACTTTGGAATTGCCGCAAGGCAAAAGATTGGCAGACTTTCAAACTGCACTTGGAAAGACTGCTTTTTTAATAAAACAAACTGGTTTAGCATTTAATGAGTTTTTTGTAGTCGATAAAGCAATGAAAGCGGTAGGAGATCTTACACAATATACTGCTAAAGGTATGGAAAAAGTCGGCGGAGCTATGGAAAAAGCTGGTAAAAGTGTAGCACTTTTTAACCTAGCTACTGGTGAGGCAGGTATTCTAGGCTACAAAGCAATTAAGGATATATTAAAGACAGGCGGAATAAAAGGTCTTGCTAAGGCAGTTCCAGCAATGGCTGGAGCTATTGCAGCCATAGCTGTTGAAGCAGCTGCACAAACTGCAAAATACACAGGTAGAGCTACAAAATTTGCTGGAAAACATTTAGGCAAAGTAGGAGAAACGTTGGTTGAAGGGTTTGTTGGCAGTAATGCAACCTTTGTAAAATCGATTACTCCAATGTTTGCTACTATAGCTGCCCTTGTGCCAGCGTTTAGAGCATTAAGTGAACATTATGGAGATATGACAAAAACAGCACAGGATTACGCTAAGTCAAATTATGGAATAATAAGACAACACCAATCGCAGCTTAGCACAATAAGGGATTTAACAAAAGAATATGAAATACTTGATGTTAAATTAGAAGATACTAAAAAAGTAATGACTCCTGAAATAGCTGAGAAGAGACAAAGACTTGGAACATATGTAGATCCATTGATATCTTTATCAGAAATTACAGAACAAGCTTCAAGATTGACAAACAGATTAGCAGAAGCAAACGCTGGACTACTTTCTGGTTATGATAGTTTAGGCAATGCAATAATTAAAACTAATATAAGTCTAAAAGAATATTTAAAAATGACTGAGGCAACAAAACTTGAAGAATTAGCTGAAGTCAGAGTAAAAAATATTGCTAGATATACTAAAGCCCTAACTGAAACTGAAGGTCCTGAAAAATGGAAATATGAATTGAAGAAATTGTTCAAACATGCTCCGGGCATTGGAGAAATGTTGTCAAGAGGCATAAAAATATCTCCGGCAAAAACATTAAATGTCTTAACAGATCAGTTGAATAAATTAATAGCAGCGAAAAACAAATATCCTTTGTCAACAGCTTTTGATGCGGATATAAAACGACTTCAAGAGGGTTTAAAAGAGGTCCGCGCTAGTTATGAAGAAACATACAAAGATCTTAGAAGAGAATTTAGTGAAATTTCTACTAAAGGTCTGGGAAGAGCTCAAATTAAGAAAATCTTCGGCGCGGAAGAATTACAAAAAGCTTATGAATTAATGCTCGAAGTAGAACCAAGATTTCAACTAAAGGCTGTTAAAGGAAAAATTAAGTGGGAAGATATACTTGGTGTTGAACAAATGAAGCGTGCTTTTCCATCTTTGGCTAGTGTGTTGGACGTTTCAGCTGAGCTGACCGCAGCAAGGTTGAAATCACAGCAGATTTTTTCAAAAGAAGCGAAGATAATGTCTAAGAATATAATAGGGTCTAGGGATGTAGTTGCGGTTTATGAGACAAAGGCAATGTCTGGTGATATAGTTATGTTTTATAAATGGTATGCTGATAGGTATGATATGGCTGGAAAGCAAGCTATATTAAAGATAAAAGACGCTGATACTGCTGTGTTAACTTATTTTAGTACAGCAGAACGAAAAATAATAGAGAGAGAATTTACTAGGGAAGAGTTAAACAGAATGTCAGAAAGTATATTCCCATCAACTTTAATAGAGGAAGATCTTTCTGATAGAATAGAGCAACTTAATGAATTTGTAGCTGGCGCAGCAGCAGGTTTACGAGGGATATCAGCAAAAGATTTTAAAAGAGCGTTTAGTTTAGGCGAAAGATTTTTTTCTGAGATTCCTACTACTACAATATTACAAGGTACAAAAGGATTTGTTCCCCCAATGGGAGGCGCACCTGCCCGCTTTGGAGAATCACCGTTCCAGAAAGATTGGAAAAAAACTACTGAAGAATTCATTTTCAAGCCAGGCAGAGAGTATAAAATGGCCCTAGATGAATTGAAGAGGCTTAGGTTAGAAGGTTTGGAAGGATTAACTACTACATCTCAACAATTATATGATAGCTTAGTACAATTACAAGATGTACTAAAAAATAATCAAGTGGTTTTACAATACAGAGCTGTTTTTGTTGATTTAACAAAAACATTAGAAGAAGGTAGAAGAACTTTAGAACAAAATCTTGCAGTAGAAAAGAGAAGACGTGATCTGGAACGAGATGCCACCGGTTATTTGAAGGATATTCCAAAAGGTCTTGAAAATATTAATTTAGGTGCGCAGTCATTTAGAGATTTAACTGAACAACAAAGAGCTTTAATGGACCCAAAATATAGAAAGGAAGCTGAAAAACTTGTTCAAATAGAAATTAAAAGGGCAGCCACAAGAGAAGATATTTATGCAATAGAAAGAGCACGTGTAGCAACCAGAAATATACGGGAAGTTGCTACAGGTTTTGGTGCAGCATTAGGACCAGAAGATCTAAAAGATTATGTTGAAACTATTTCTACAGTACAAGATAAAGGTATGCAACAAATGCTTTTAGAAACTAGGAAAGTTGAAAGGCATACAGCATCAACTGTTGATAGACTAGACATGATATTAGAAAATATGGGCGATCCAGACGCTGTTGAGAAAATAATGAAGCCAGGCGTTAAAGATATATTAAGGTTTGGTCCAACTGCAGTTAATACCATGGAACGTGCTGCTAAAGTTAGAGAAGTAGCAGAAAAACGCGGCGATATAGAAACTGTGGCAATAGCTGATAAAGCTATAGATGTCCTTGTTAAAGGTATAGTAGATAAATATGGATTGAAAGAAGCCACTAAATTAGTTGCACAAGGAAAAACACCATTTGCAAGACAAAGAATTACTCCTGGAGAATTTCAACAACGAGCATTTGGAGGAGTAGATTTTGAAACATTAACCAGAAAAATGGAAGAATTTTCTCCGGAGTTTAAAAAATGGTCTATACGTGAAATAGAGAAGCTGACTGTTCCTGGTGAATTTTCAAAAGATGTTGCAGGAATAAGAAAATTACAAGCAGAAAGTAACAAACAAGGTCTACTAAGTAGCAAAAATCAAATCAAAACTACTTTATTATTAACTGCCTGGAGTGAGTTTCGTAGAAAAGGAACAAGTAGAATTGTAAATAAGCTTGACGAACAAATAAGTGGTATAGACACTCAAATAGAAGAAGCAAAAAAAGCAGGAAAGGAAGAACAAGTTGGACCATTGGCTGCTAAAAAGGAAGTAACAGTTTTAGCACGTGAAGAAGCTAAGCGTAAAGCTGACCTTTACAAATCTACAAGTATAATGGCAAGTATGGTTGCTGGAACAGAAACACTGGCTAAAATTGTTGGGTTAACTGAAGGTCAAATATCAACATTAGGAGCAACCGTTGTTGCTACGTATGGGTCAATGAAACTACTTAGTATGATTACTGGCGAAGATATGCCAGAAAAAGCCAAAAAATTTGGCAAGTCTTTGACTGATGCTGGAAAAAAAGCTATGGAAACTGGTGAATTTGTTGTTACTGGTGAAGCTAAAAGAGCTGGAAAAGAATTTATGGAATCATATCATAAAGGAGTTAAAGAACACGGCGGTTTGAGTTCTGAAGATGTAAAAAAATTAATGGCTGAAGAAGGTTATGAAGAATTTAAGACAAAATTTGGTGAAGCGGTTAAAACAAGAGGAAAGAGTTTAGGTAATTTAGGTGAAATGACTCTACAGGCTTTAGCAGAGGCTAAGGAAGGAATTAAAGGTACGCAAGTAGAAGAAGCTAGAAGAAGGCTTTTCGAAATAGTGACTTATTTTTTAACTTATATGTTTGCTGCTTATGGTTTAGAAAAAATGGAACATAAAACTAAAATGGCAACAAATATGAAAAAAGCAAAAAAAGAATCAGAATTAATATCAAAATTCATGATAAAATTTCCTGAAGACGCAGCCAAAGCTTTTGAAGCTATAAGGTCTGATCAAGAAACAATGGAAAAAGCTAAGAAGATAGCAACGACAACAAAACCATTAGTAATGGATACTGAGAAAGCTTTAAAAGAAATAGAAGAGCACTATGATACATTGGATGAAGCTTACACACAATCATATGACGAGCTTACAAAAAAAGCTGCTGAAAGTATAAGAAAAATAGCAAAACAGAATCTTGAAACAGCTCTTACTAAAGCAATGGAAGATACTATCAGAAATGCTGCTACTAGGATGCGTTCATATAGTATAGAAAGACTGTATGGAGAACACGCAGTTTTAAATAGAGCTCTTAGGGGATTTGCTGGTGAAGCTAGACTACCTCAATATTCGGAAGAAATGACTACACAACAGCGACTTTTTGTAGATGCTTCAGGTAAAAGTATGTCAGCATTCAAATCTGCATTGGAAGTATATTCAACTGCTTTACAAGAGATAGAACATAGAAGAGAAAATTTAAGAAATTTAATGGAAAGAAGAACTGTTGCTGGCGAAGAAGGGTATACTGATATATGGGAAAAACTTGACGAGCAAGTTAAGAAAAGTGCTGAATCTTTAGATGTTATGCTTGATAGACTAAGTAAATTTGGAATGATTGCTAGACAAGTTAACGACCTTGCAGCTGCAATGAATACTTTGGGTGATAGCTTACGTTCTCTTACTATTGAACAAACAATAGAAGCTATGCCTGGAATGGAAAGATATAGAGAACGTATGGGAGGTTTGTATGGCGGCGGCGGAGTTGATCCTTTAGAATTAATGTTACCTAAAGAACGGTTAAGAGCTATTGCAGCCGGCCGTACTGATATAGATATTTTTGAACGTCGTCAAGAAAAAGAAAGGCTGGAATTAGAATATAGACGTAGGTGGGAACGGCCAACTGGAAGAGCTGCACATGAATTAAAAATGGAGATGGAATACTTACCTGAAAAATATAGAACGTTGAGGGCAGGTGAAAAACGTAGAAGAGAAGTTGGGAAGTTAGAAACAGAGCTTGCTCCGTATGAAACTTATATGAAGCAATTAGAAAAAATTAGGGTAGCTCCTGGTACAACTGCTGAACAATCTAAAGCTATTAAGGAATTACAAGAAAGAGTAGCAGAGGCATTAGAAAGGGCTGCAGATGTAGTAAGTGCTGAAGAAATGAAGAAAGAGGTTAAAAAAGGTTATAAGTGGTGGGGAGGCGATATAACTAAAGAGGAATATAAAGAAACTTTAGGTAAAATTGAAGCTGCCGGAGAACGCCAGTTTAGAGGCATGCCACTCACTTTAACAAAAGAATTAAAAAAAGAAGGTGTTGGGGTGAGAGAACAGTTTTTAGAGGCGCTGAAAGAAGCACCAACTTTGGATATGGACAAAATGGGAGTGGCAATAACAGATCCTTTAGGTGAAAAATTAGATGAACAAACTGCGGTGTTGCGTACAATTGCTGAAGGCATGGGAATTGATGATAGTGTAATAGATAAGATGATTGAAGCAATGAAGGAAACTAAAACTGCTAGTGATGGGTCATCCATATTTAAAAGAGCAATACAATTTATGTTTGAAAGAGAAAAAACTCCACGAGAAAAGTTTTTAAGTGAACGATCCAAAGCATCCGGAGGCCGTATATTTGGAGAAGGTGGTCCACGAGAAGATAAAATTCCTGCGATGTTGAGTTCTGGTGAATACGTTATAAAAGCAGCTTCTGCACAAAAGATAGGTTATGGTACTTTGGAAAATATGAATACAAAAGGTGCAATTCCAAGATTTCAAGATGGAGGAGGCATTTTTTCGAAAAATGTTAAAAACATTGATGAATTTACTAAAGTACTTTCAGAGGAAAGAATGGGTTTAACTGAAGAATTATGGAAAGAGAAAGGGGCTGCAAACTTCATTAAAAATATACTAAAACAGACTGGATTGGCAGGAGCGGAATTAGCTACTAGATTGTTTATCAAGACACCAGCTGATTTACTTGGTATGGTGGGAGGTATTACGAAAAGTGTGCGTGATGAAGGTATTAGTGGGACATTAGGAAAAGGGTATGCTATGGCTAAAGGACTTTTTTCTAATGAAGGTATGCAGTCTATTGTCAAAGCTATAAAAGAAGATGTTAAGAAAGGTGGTTTAGGTATAACAACAGGCGTTCTTGAAGCGTTAGCTGGAGGTGCAACTGCATATAGTATGTTTAAACCCGGCGTTGCTAAGAAGGCTATGAAATTTGGTAAACTACCATTAAAATTAAGAAAAAAAGGTTTACCAACCATTAAAGAATTAACGCAAGTTGGCAGCAAGGAAATAGCAGAGATAACTTCTGTTAGAGAATTAAACGAACTTATGACCAAAAGACTAGGTGTACCATTCGAACTTGATGAAGCTGTTAATTTACATTCTGCTAAAAAACTTTCTGAAGGGCTTCAAAGAGAATTTGAAAATGTTCCTCAAATGTCTAAATATATAAAAAAAATAAGTACAGTTACAAATCTCAAAAAAAATGTTCCTGCTGCTTGGAAACCTTCTGGAAGATCTATGGAATTTAATCTTAAATATATGGCTTCTAAACCAGAGAAATTTGCAGGAGACTTAATTAAGCAAGCTAAAATGGGGCATCTTGCTCCTGTAGCAAAATTAGATCCTTGGAGAGCTTTAGCATCTCATGAATTTGGTCATGCAGTAGACGAAGTTTTGCGGGCTAGCAGAGTAAATGCAAAGAGAATTTTGGATGATATAAACAAAGGTAAAATACCAAAACAATCAGAACAGTACATGCAAACCGTAAAAAAAATAAGTACAGGCGGTAAGGAGTTAAGTAAAGCTCATCAAGCCAAAGGAGTTATATCTAAATATGCTAAAACATCACCAGAAGAATGGTTTGCTGAAATGTATTCAAGTGTCAGTCTTTTAAAAGATGCCCCTAAAGAATTAGCTAAGCAATTAAATATAGACACTGATGTTTTGAGACAATTAGTATCTTTTTCTAAGGTAGTAGATCCTTCTAATATAAGAAGAGTTAAAGCCCCAAAAACATTTAAAGAAGGGGGCATAGTTGACTGGCTTAAAGAATTAAAACAAAAATATTTTGGTAAGCCAGAAGAAGCTCCAATAGGGGCTGGTTATGCTGAACAAACTAAACAACATATTGTTGAAAGAGAAAGCCAACTTGAAAAAATGAGAAAGGAGCTTGGCTGGGCAGAAGGAGGAAAAGCAACACGTGATTTTGAAAAAGAAAAAATATGGGAGGCTGAACAATTAGCTATTTTAGAAGAAAGAAGGCAGAAAGCGCTTAAAACTTATGCTAAAATTACTTCTGGAGAATATACACCTATTCCAGGAGACAAGCCAAAAACTAGACAGTATAAACAATTTAAATGGGCTTACAGCTCACTAAATTATGCGAATAAAATGATGGACGAAGATTTAGGCAAAGGAGAATGGCCTGCAATTCCAGGAAAATTAGGAGAAATGATAGGAAAGCCTGAATATGCACAGCCATATAAGTTTACTGGTGCCAAGTATGGAGAACGTGCAGGAGGAATGGAATCGGCTGAATTTAGGAAAAAAGAATTTGCTAGACAATCTGAAGCAAGAAAAAGTGGTAGAGGACTGGTTTACCAACCTATCAAAGAAACAATATATACACCAGAAAAATTTGTAAAAGCTTGGAAACAAATTTTTCCTGATAAAGAAATAAGCAAAAAAGAAATAGCTAAAGGAACTACAGATTTTAAAACATATTTAGGTACTGAAAAGGAAAAATTTAAAAATAAATTTCCTGAAATGTCAAAAGGTAAAGAAACTAAAGCCTGGTATACAAAGATTTGGGAATCTTTGGGAAAGTATAGAAAAGCATCGGAGGATTATTTGTATGAAAAAGCTGAAGGTGGTGCAATACCTACCATGCATGGTGGCGGCATAAAAAGAACCACTGGTTTAGCTTATTTAGAAAAAGGAGAGATGGTACTACCTAAACAATTTGCTGAAGGTGGTGTAGTAGATGAGTTAAAAGATGTTATATCTATACCAACATCAGCGAAATCTTTGAATATGAAAATAGAGGTTGATGTTTCAGAATTGAAAGAAATTATAGAAAAAGGGATAGAAGTAAATATAGATGACACTGTTAAAGTAGGAGTTGATCCAGGAGATACCACAGTTGGAGTTGATCCAGATGCTAAGGTAAATGTTGACATCTCTGGAATGGCTACTGAGTTTGCTACTGCTGTAAGAGATGCTACTGCTGATATAATAGTGAAAATAGATACTACAGGTGGCGGAGTTGGCGCGGCAGAAAACGATGCTTTAGCCAGAGTTGCTGAGTCTGTAGAAACAGTTAATAATAGTTTAATAACTGTGAAAAGAGAATTAGAAGAAAAAATTAAAATGGTTGGTGGTGTTGATGAATTAACAATTAATAGAATGATTTCAGAAGTAGAAGGAAAAATTCAAACTGAACTTAACAACGATGTCAAAACAAATATAGATGACTTAAGAAGAGAACTTATACAACAAAGACAAATTTCTGATTACAATGTTGGAGAATTAAAATATTTAATTGATGTTATTAAGACTAAAGTTGGTTAATGGAGAGATAAATGGTTTGTGACCATAAAGATGAGAAAATTGTAGAAGATTTTTGGAAATATTTTAATGACAGCAGTAGGCTTATTGAAGTGGAATGTGATCCGTCTTTAACAGGCGGTTTGGCTACTGATGTACTTAAATATTATGACATTCCTTATAGGCTCGGTCCAAGTGGAGATTTAGCTAGTCTTGATATAAAAAGAATGGATGCAATGGCTATAATAAGATTATCTTTATTGGAACAATCGGCTGAAGATGGTATAATATATGAGACAATTGTGAATGACGATGGTGAAGTAGAATTTATAGAAATAGGCGGTTTTGATGGGAATATCAGTGATAGATATTACACTTTGCAAACTATGCAATATAAGGAAGAATGCACAGGCGTTATGATAACTGGCGCAAAACCAAGAATAACAAGAAAACCTGTTGTATTCAAATTAGTATGGTGTGAGGATAAAGATAAAGTTATATATGATACTTCTAATATGCATAGCAATTGTATGAAAAAAGATTTCGAACAGTTTGCTACCATAGTTTTTAATGATCCGCATTTGGATAGTAAATTTGAAGATGGGATAGATAATTTATTTGAACTTGGACTAGAGAATCCTTATGATTCTATAATAGGATATGTCTATTATAAAGATATTCCTAGAGATCTTATTAGTGATTATACAGTTATAAATTTAGTAAGTTCTTGTAAAATACCTTTAGAAATTGGTTTTAATAAAGATGATCCGTCACAACCTAAGGTTGGAACTTTAGTACCACCGCCTAGTTATAAGGTAGATATCACTAATCCTAAACCGGAAGATGATCCTTCTTGTTGGATAGGTAAGGAAGACACGGCTGACTTTACGAAGGGTGTAAAAGTTGAAATTCCTGATACTCTTAGATTTAAGGATATCAGAGGCATTGAAGTAGACAAATTTATAGGAATAAGTGCTGTGTATGTTATAGGTTACCATATAGATTGGTTAACATCTGGTCCTAAAGAAAATTTAGATGATGTAAATAAAAAAAATCCTACAAATGAAGATACTCAAATATATGTTATGGTTAATAATCCGACTAGAAGTGTAATAAGATTAAAAGAAGGAAGAGATTATGCTGTGGCTTATGAAAATTTAGAGGAGACTGATAAACATAAAATTCCTTATATTGTATTTGCTAAGAATTCCGGCCCAAAGGATACTGCAGACTATGGACAAGTTGATTCTTTTTTAATACATCCGTCTTGCGAAGATTTTTACGACGAAGTTACACAAGGAGACAATCCTGGTGAAGGTAAAGGTACTATAATACCAACAGACCATACAACAGGTATATTAATACAACAAATATTTGTCATTGCGGATATAGAAACACCTGCAATTGAAATATATGATCCAGATGGTGAGAATAGTAAAGCAGCAACAATAGCAGAAAATTTGGATTTTTACGTAGGAGCTTTAATGATCGAAGATAAACCGGCACCTATAGGATTCAATGGTAATACCATAGACAGGACACAAAGTTTACCTGACCACGACCCCAGAACTGCACAAAATTTTGAAGATACTGATTATGAAAAAGCATTGGATCAAATGCAAGGAGGAGGATTTGATATTAATCTTTCTTTTTTAGACGGAAATGGTGATTATGAAAAGTCTCAAGAGCAAGTTAATAAACTATCAGAAGCTTTATATAACTATATGAATGGTACTGGTACTAAAGAAACCGTATATGTATGTGGTCCAAATTGTGAACCCAAATTGGGTGGTCAAACAAGTGATGGTATAGTGAATGAAATAAACTATTCATATTCAGATAGTAGTGCGTATACAATATCAGTTAACGTAGGACCAAGATTAGCTGGTGATATGGCACAAGTTGATGGCGGTCCGTATACAAAAACAACAGACAATGTTACTGCTCAAGGTACAATAATAGATGACTTGGGTACCCACGTACACTTCAAAGTTCGAATAGATGGTTTTGGTGAAAGATTGGCTGTTAATATGTGTAAAGATATTTTACGTGTTGGTGATAAAGTTAATTGTACTGTATATAATTGTCCCATAGAAGCATAATTAAGGAGAATAGTAAAATATGGCAATAGATAGAGTAAAAATAAGAGCCAAAGTTACAATAGGCAGTTTGATTGTACAAACTGGAGATGGTTATGCAGATGTGATGAGTTTTAATGTAACTAAGAGCAGAAGAACAGCATCTACTTTCAATGCGTCTTTAAAAGTGCCTGCTGGTGCTATTACAGGTAATTTGGTAGGAACTAATGTGACAATAGAGGCAGGTGAAAATGATGCTAATAATACTATCTTTGTTGGTTTTGCTAGATCTGCAAAAATAAGTCCTTGTTTTGATGATCCATATCATGTAGTATTGACAATATCTGGGAATGATGTATTAAGTTTTTTGCAAGGAAAAAAATATACTAGAAGATGTAGAGCTACTAGAAGTGCATGGGTAGCTATAAATAGTGTTAATAGGAAAAAACTTAAAAGTGGTAAATTCGAAGTAAGAAAAGAAGAAGTGTTTGACACAACTGATGGACCATTGCCTACAGATAGTAGCCATGTAAAGCACAGAGTGCCAACGCATGAAAAGATAAATGTTTCGTCGCCTAAAGTGAGTGATAGAAGAGGCGTAGTAAATTTAGAGACAACATATCACGAGGGAACATAATTTATTGAGGAGGATGAAGAATGGCAGATCCAACATTGGTAGGAAAAGCTATATATTTATTGCCTGGAATGTCATATAAAATAGAATCAACTCTTAGTGAGATGAATAATATGGGGTATTTTCCAAGACAGGATAATGTAACTCTTTATGGGAAGGATAGAGAAGTAGAAAGAGGATTTGTGGTTAAAGATCCAGATGTTGGTGATATAGAGCCTACTTCTGAAAACGAAGTTGCTGTTATATATACTCACAAAAGACCTGAGAAAAATGAAATATGGTTTTATGCCCGTACCGGAGAAAGAGGATTAATAGAAGTAATTTCTGTGCCTATACACGATCATAGCTCCATAATGCAGGGCGGACCAGGTTATGCGACATATTTTAGTGATGATATAGAAGCCGGGGGTGAATAATAAATGGTGGATTGTTGTTATTTAACAAGTAATTTTTACATATCGGACGACTTGGGCTGCATCATATCTGTAAGTGTCAGCACAAGTACAGAAACATCTAAAATTGGAGATTGTGTAATCGTGGGTCCCACCATTGGAACAGTCGCACTGTCTGGATATGCAAGCGATACATATCATGTTGGATGTCCAGGAAGGGCATCAGTTCAATTATCTTGGATTAGAAAGTATGATTGCGATAATGATGTTGTTTATTTTATATTCTCTGGAGAAGGTAAATCTCAGATAGCAGGTGATGTTGGTGGTTTAGCAACTTTTAATCCTAATACAAAAGTAGCTACTAATATTTCAATCAGTGCTTCTAGTACAGCAGGTCCATCATTGTATACACATATGGAACAAGAGGAAGGTTATGGCTTAAAATATAGCGGCAACCCTATAGTTTTTAATACCGCTGTTGAATCAGATTTAAATTTCGATGCTAACAAAATAGGAGCTCCATACCCAGACTGTCATTTACAAAATTTTAGTTTGGAATGTACTCCTGGACAAATTCCAGTAGCATCATATAGTTATGTATTTTCTGTCTCTAATTCATAAAGGAGGTAAAGGTAATGGCTTTAAATTGTTTTGACGATGAAATATATAAAAGTCAACAATATAGATTGAGGGCTGGAACTCCAATGCCTGTTGAAGGAAGTAATAATTTTAAATATCATACTTTTATGGCAGAAAAATCTGAAGTTTGGAATTATTTAGCTACTCAAGATTTGCCTAAAAGTGGTGATTTTAGAGGGCAAGGAGGAGATCTTACCTCCGCAAGTTTCAGTAGAGTGTCAGATAATACTGGAAAAATATTTTCCGGTAGAAAAGTTTTTAGTCCAACAATTGTTGAAGAAGATTCTTATTAAAGGAGTTTTATAAATGGCTGAATTTATGGATTGCACATCTGTAAAAATAAGTTACGATGTCATGGGTAGAGTAACTGTTAGTTATACTATTGTGTCTGATGAAGCAGAAATGAAGGCGTATACAAGTGTAGAGTTTGGAGGACAAACTTTTACTGGTTATGTTGTTAGTATTGCCCTAAATCAAATACCTAACACATCTTGGTATGAAAATTATGTGACATTAATCGCCACGACTGATGGCTAAAAGGAGAAATTAAAATGGCTTGCAGTGGATGCGGAAAAAGAAGAGCTGCTAAACAAGTTGCTAAACGAACTGATAGTAAAGCTGTTGAAAAAGACGAAGTTATGGGCGGATATGGATATCTGACAGATAGTCAAATTAAAGCAAGACTAGAGGTGTATAAGAAAAAATATTGCCCAAATTGTGAAAAAAGGTACGAGTGTGGCTACGAAATGTATTCAAAATGTAAAAAAAATAATTAATAAACTAACTTTCTATAGTATAGAAATATATGCACGAAGGAGGTCATTATAATGGCTGTAATTATAGGATTTGGTACTACGGTTGGTGGAGTTTTCTCTACAGCGTGTGCAACTTCCGTAAATTGGGGGTATAATCCCAATATTCAAAGATTGTACTGTTTGGGCGACACCTCTCCGTGGAAAAACGTTGAAAAACCAACAGAAACAATTAGTGTTACGATTTATCAGGATAGTGGTGGCCCTTCAGGACACAATGTTACTGCCAGTACTTATTGTGATGATTTAACTTCATTAAATGCGTCAGTTTCTCCTGGAGGATGTGGGTCTGTGCCAGCTGGTGTATCAGGAGATTTTTATGTGACAAATTATTCTTATTCTAAAGGAGACCCAAATATGCCAGGTCAGGAAACATGGGCATTAACTCGTTGGATAGCTGGTTCTAACCCATCAGATTCTCCTGCACCAAATCATCATATTAGGGGTGCATCTGATGGACAAGCTAGTGATCAAACTACTGCTGGTGTTGTATTTATTGGAACTACTACTGAAGGAACTACTGGTAATGTATCCGCTGGCCAAATGGGTACTGCTGATACCATTTATTATGGAACAATAAGTTCTGTTGGAGGAGCTACTATGGCAGCAGGTGAAATTGGTAGTTCAAGTGCTAATTGTGCAGTGACACCATTATGGACTGATTAATAAGGAAAAGGAGTAAATATTATGACTAAACAATTTATGATTTCTGAAAAATATAGTCTGGAACTTCATTGGGGAACAGTTAGATATGAAGCGAAAGGATATTGTGGATTAATTAATGCATATTTTTCTGGTCCGGCGCTAAGTATAGCTGAAAAAATAAACGATAATGATTATATTAATTTAGATTTTTCTGAGCAATATCCTATAATAACTAGAAATGCTTATGTTGCTAAGCTTTCTTGGAAAACAGTCAATTATAATAAAGACAATACGGTAACATTAAATAATGCTTATATATCACATGATACTGATTTACACAAAATTCCTAAATTAAGCGACAGAGATTACATAGTTATAGACACAAAAAACCATGAATCGGAAATACATCATTTTAATTTAGTTTATAGATCATATGTTGTTGATGAGAATTATGTAATGTATAATTTCATTAAAAAATAAAAGGTGGTATAATGGCAGGAAGAGGAAGAAAAAGATATTGTGATATAGGTACACCACAAGAAGTTTGGGAATATATGTATGGTACTGAGAATTATGGTAATTTACCTGAGTATTTAAAATATACACACGTTGGTCACTGCTGGGCGCCGTGTCCTTATTCTACACAAGCTACTGCAATAAGGACTAGGCATTTATTAGGTCTCGCTGATACAGACCCATTGCCGACTGGTGCACTTACGAGAACAGATCATACAGATGCTAATGGTATGATATATTATTTAAAAACACATGGTAAAGGTCCAGCATGGGGTTATGAATGTACGTTTGACGATTGTCCTTATTATTTGGTTTATAGTAAAAGATATTTTTATAATTAAAGGAGGAATTATGGCAATAAATATTGATACACAAGATTTAGTAAACTATCCTGGAATTACAAAAAGAGTTACATTAGACCAAGATAGTATTGTGCCTACTGGTTATGAAGGCGATGAGAAATATGTATTAAAATTTTCTACTACTGCTTACAGCAGCAATGCAAATAGCACGGCTATTCAAAATTTGTATATAACAGATTTTAAAACTGGTTGGTGTAAAAGTTCTGGGTTTGCTGGTAGTGGGGGTAAATTTAGTTTAGATTCAACACATTACCAACTAAAAATTAAATTGGATGCAACAGTTAGTGGTAGTGATGATAGTGAATATTATACTATAGCTTTAGATTATAATGTAGATAGTACCCCAATAAGCGGTGATGCTGTAGCAGCTGATATGGAAGAAAAGATAAGGGACCTTACTATGGTTACTGCAGATACTGGTTATTCTTTATCGTATGTAAATTGTTCTGTATATTATCAAGAAGGAAAATTTTGGATAATATCTGGGAGTACTGGTAATTATTATACAGGTTCAAATAGATCATCAGTCAAGGTAGCTGCTGCAAGTTCGAATGATTGTTCTAAAGAATTAGGTTTTGATTTATCATTAGATAGTGAACTTTTGGATTCAGTAGCGGTAAAAGAAGCAATATTGGGGGCTGATTATAATACTGGTACAACGCCTCTTACTATTGGTGCTGGCACTGGTGTAACTGCTGGTGATTGTTTGATGATTACGGATGGAACTAACACTGATTATTTTGTAGCTATATCAGGTACAACTGATGTCAGTATTGTAGTTGCTACTGATGGTAATAATCATTATATTGGTATAGCTAATAGTTATACTACTGCTAGTGGTGCTCTAATACAGAAATTAAGACGCCAAGATCCTGAAGGCAGGCCAACCATGTGGTATACAGATATTGATGCTATATCTAGGTTCGGAATTAAGTCACTTATAAATCAGATTGATTACTCTAGTTAATTTTTAAAAATTGAGGTACAAAAATGGCACAATTTTTGGTTAGGAATTCGCTAAATCCACAAAAGGTGATTAAATGTGGTATTACATTTGAACAGCTTACACCTAAAGATAATGAGGGTGAACCTATTTGGGTAGTTGAAATAGCCACTGATGAGCAGCATAAAGATGGCGGTGACATAAGTCCTGAATTTATAAATTTAACCAGTTTAGATAATTTGGATGAAGAAATAGAAAAAGCTGTAAAAGCCATTTCTGTTCAAGTAGATTGGACTCCACTTGAAAGTGACCCAAGAGCTCCACTTGTTGAGTCATGTTATCCGTCTAGTTATGAAACCAGTATAGAAAGCTCTATTAAAATAATTTTGAAAGATCTATTACCATCAGCAGGGATAGATATAGACAGTATACAAATGACTATAAACGATTTTGATGTTACTTCTGAACTTGAAATAGCGGGAGATCCTTATGAATATACACTTAAATGGAAACCGTTCATGAGAGTTTATAGCACGGAATAAAGGAGGAGTTATGATTAAGGCAAAGGATTTTTGGGATTATGTATGTAATGAATTAGATTATAGGTTCTTTTCCGGTGTACCATGTAAGGGTTTTAAACCTTTATATGATAAAATGAATCCAGAATTTATGCATTATATACCAGCTGTAAATGAACAAGTAGCACTAGGTATGGCTAATGGCGCTAATTTGGCCGGAATAAAAAGTGGAATTTTGATTGATCTTGATAATATATATGTTATTTATAATTGGTTATTTAATTTCAGTATGACATATGAAGTTCCATTTTTAATTATTGCTTATAAAGAATCTGATAAAGAAGTACAATTACCTGGATTACCAAAATTTGAACTATATGATAATAAGTTTGAAAGTAAATTAAAAAGATTAACAACTAAATTGGAAAAAGCAGAATTACCAGGACTTTTGATTATAGGAAAAGGAGTAATAGAATGAAGAGATACGGAATATTAAAAGAATTTATAAACCGTTTAAATGATGACGACGTAGCTATTTTTTCTGGAGAAGATATGTGTAAAGAAGCTTTCCAATACGATAGAGAAGGAAATTTTTATATAACAAGTGGACAATCAATTACACCTTCTTTAGCTACTGGAATGGCTAGCGGCACTGATAAAAGAATTTTTATATTTTCTGGAGAAGGTAATTTTTTGAGAGAGGTTGGTGCACTTATACAAATGTTTGTAAGTCAGCAAAAGAATTTAATTTATGTTATATTGGATAATGAATGTTATCAATCTTCTGGTGGATATCCTAATATATTTAATGAAATAGGTAATCCTAAAGGTTTATTTTATAATATGGGATTCATATTACATGATTTTACTTATTTTTTTGAAGGCAAACAATTTTTGAAAAAAATGAAACAGTTTATGGATGATATGATAGGACCATTAGTTATTATGATTAAAACTAGCAAAGGTTTAAAAAGAAATTTAGATGATATACCTTATTCTGAAACGGATTTAAAAAAAAGAATAAGAAATTTTATAAATAATAGTGAGGAGTAATTAAATGGGTTATGAAAATATAACTTTAAGAAGACAAAATGTTGTAATGGTTGACGGATATTTTTATATGATTGATGAGGACCTTGACAGTCTTATTGTAAAAACGGATGATGGGACTCAGGCTTTTTCGTATCCGCTTGATACTATTATTACTACGGAAATTTCTAGTTTAGAATATGACGGCAGAAATTTTTGGACTTTGGAAAATTTGGCTGGTAACAATATAAGAATTAGGCAATGGTATATAGATAATTACGTTTTGAAATTAAGAGACACTATAAGTCTTACAGAAACAGGCGGCCATAAATTTGAATCTGATGCATTTACTGTAGAACATTATCATGAAACATTTAGTGCTGATGAAGCAGCAGGTCAAACAATGTTAAGTGTAAGCGATGGGTCTAAATTATCAGCAGGTATGACTGTTACTTTGGGTCCAAATTCAGGTGGTCAAGTTGAGGAACGCACAGTAGTTAATGCAGGAGCTGGTTGGGTTCAAGTTAATCCTGCTATTACATATAGTTATCTTAACGGAGATCCAATTTGTTTTTATAATAATATTTGGATTTTTAATGATTATAATGGGTTATATTTGACTGGCGCGCTATATAAATATAGTGCTTACACCAAATCGTTGATAATAAAATATTCTGGAGGAGCTTACGCTGACATAGAAGCATGTACTTTCTTTGATATGTCGTCTGTATATGATCCTGTAAAAGAAATATATTGGTCGGATGCTATATGTTATATTAAAGGTACTAATATGATATTTATAGACCCAGATGATATAAGCACAAGTTTCGGATCAATGGTTATGGATAATGTTCAAGACGATAATGCAACAGTTATACCTATCTATGATGTAACAATGTATGGAGATAATGTATATAGACTGCAACTAAAGGCTACATATTATGGAACTACATATACTTTTGCTGGTACTGCTTACAGCTATCAGCTTTCAACATTGGAGCCATTCATAACAAGCATTAGTTTAGCAGCTGATCCAGCGATATTGCCAGCAGATTTAGTGAGTTCAAGTGTTATTACTGCAATTGTTAAAGATCAATTCTTAAATCCAATAGCTAGTAAAGATGTTTATTTTACTGATAGTGATATCGGCGTTAATAGTGGCTATATTACCACTTCACCAGTAAGTACAGATAGCGACGGTGTAGCGACTACAAATTATGTAGCAGGGTCTACTGCTACTGAAGTAAGAATTACAGCTACAGTTCAACAATAATATGTGAGAGGGGAAAAGGATTTAAATGGCTGAAAATGTACATTTTAAATATCCAAATTTTTGTTTAGGACCTCAAGACGGGACTTTTTGTAGTATTAATCAAGATGATGCTACTACCATAATGAGAATAAAAAACGAAACAGGTGGATTAATTGCTGATTATAGTTTGTCCTCTAATATAATAAACGAATTAATACACTTGGAATATGTTGGACCGTCTGATATAACTGAAGTTATGGATGGATTAACTTTTTTTACTGTAGAGAAAATCAGCTCTTCTAAATGTATAATAAAACGTTATGAAACAAGAGCAAGTTCTAATCAATTAAATTTAAAACAACAGATTGTAAAATATACAACAGGTCTTTATTATTATGATATTAGAGCAGCGGCCATAGAAAACTATGAAAGAACATTTACTCTTCATAATCCTGGAGGAATAAATTATTTAGAAATTAGTAGCTCAAGCAGAATTGGTATCGGAACTAGATTATTTCTTGGGCCTAGTACCGACTCAGATAACCCAGGCGCAGGAGAATCTGTCCTTGTTACTTCAGTAGTTGGCACTACACTTTATTTTACGCCAAACTTGGCTTACCAATATGTGATAGGAAATAAAATTTCTTTTTATTCAGATACTTATTTAATAAGTAATTTAGGTATGGGAGGAGATACCTCTAGAGGAACTATTTTCAAAATTGACAGTGATAATGGAACTGTAAATGATGTAAATACCAATAAGGTTTATAGAAATGTAGATACAGCTAGATGGTGTGTGCCGAGTCAAACAATAGCTGCAGTTGCTGGCGATAATATGTTGTTTATAAATCCTTATTCGTCATATTATAACTGGAGATCAATGTATTTGAATAATTTGGAAGACAATAATTATGATACGTTTACTATTCATGATGTTTTGTTTGAAGATACTGCTAATTATCCAATTTATTTGCTTGCTACAAAAAAAACTACAAGAGATGATTCTGGAAATAGAAGCACAGAAGATTGGGGAAGTTGGTATAATTATATAGAAAACACACTAACCCCATATTCTAACAGCATAGAAATTCATGTTGAACCAGAAGCTATAATGATAGGTGAAAATGATACAACAACTTTATATGTAAAGGTAATTGATCAATTTGGTGTTGGCTTAAGTGGTAAGAATGTTGAAGTGAGTGTAGACAGCGGAGATTTAGGAGCTGTACTTGATCCTTTAGATGGAAAAGTAACAACTGATATAAATGGTGAAGCTAGTGTTGGGTATACTTCTGGAGAGACATATGAAGGCGTAAGTATAATAAAATGCAAAACAGATGGCTCATTACCAGCTACAGGCAGCCAATATGTTTGGAATTCTATAAGAATTTTCAGTATAATAACTGCTTCTAACTATGGTAAATTGGATACCGTAGTAAGTGGCGGCAGCGGTGATTTACAAACATTTGCTTTCGCAGCTGAAATTAGCAGTGAGGGTATGATGATTGCCAGATCTTTTTTTACTAATCCAGGCGGAGATTGGAAACAAGGAGGCGCTGGTACCAGTCAAGTGCCAACTTATTTACCAGATTTAATAGTTGGTGCTGGGGAAGGTCCAGTATATACATTTACGGCTCCAGATCCACCAAATCCTACAGAATTTGATCCTATGCCAAATACGATACACCAAGTTGAAGATTTTGATAGCGAACAGCGATTGAAGCAATTGAAGAATTATAAAGTTTTGACAGAATCTGTAGGAGGAGTATTTAATTACGAAGAACCATATTCAATATTACAACAAATAAAAGAATCATATGATCTTCAAATTAGTCAATTAAAACTTAGCACACATACTTATTGGGTAAGTGGAACTGCTTATGATTATTTGTGGACATATACAACATTAGACCAGTTCATATTTGTGCAAGAAGCCGTACCAGTATTTTGGAGCGAAAAAAATCCAATAGAAACTAATATTTGGCTACGATTAAGGCCCTTCGCTTTCAGCCTTAGTCCAAGTTCTTTAAAGTTTTATGTAAGAGAGGTGTGGTATGGCGGAGATACCGGATATGTAGATGTAAGTTCACAAATTACCACAGCAACTTTTGATGCCGGCGGCGGAGTTTTAGGCGTAGAAGTTACATATGATCCGTCACAAGATTTTCATCACAATGCTGTGGTCTATGTTTTCTTTGAGATATATGATACTGCCCCAAGTCCCAATAGAATAACAACAAATTATTGGTTTATAGAAATTCCTGACTATAAAGCTCCTTATTTAGAAAATTTAAGCCCTAGCAGGGAGCAGAGCAATGTATCTGTAGATACAGATATTTACTTCGAAATAAAAGATGATGGAGCAGGTGTAGATATAGATAGTTTGGAAATAACTGTTAATTCGAGAATAATTATTCCAACTACAATAGTTAAAGTAAGCGATAATTATTACAAAGTTACATGCACACCATCAACTAATTTTTTCTTTGGAAAAAGAATCGAAGTTGGTGTTATGGTTGATGATTTAAGCGGATATAATAATTGGTTAAATGATAGATATGCATTTTATACAGTAGAAAGCGATGACGTACTTTTTACAGAATTTCTGCCCGGAGCGTGTAAAGAAGGATTATCAAGATTTATAGATGTGTCTTTTACAGCATTAGGAACTGGTTCTGGTGTAGATAGAGACACTTTAAGATTACAAGTGAGAGATAAAGATGTTACTGATGAATCTAATATAGTTCCAATAATCTACAGACTTGGTTAATAATCTAACTTCGTAATAGATAGAAGGTGATTAAAATGGTAGAAGATAAAAAAGATAAAAAATTTTATGATGTTATAAAAAAAATTATCCGTTCGCGTGAATGGATGAAGAAGATAAATAGTGTTAGAGGAAAACGAATTGGAAATTAAAAGGAGAATATAATGGCAGCTCCCACAGTAACGTTTCTTTATAATTCATCTGGTACAGACACACCTTATACAGGTAGTGGAGCATCAGATGCTAATTTTGGTGTTATAAACATTAGTAATGATAAACTAATTTTTACGGGCGGCGGAATATCAGACGACATTTTAACAATACCAACTTGTGCAAGTGGGACTAGATCTCCTACTATAAGACCAAGCTCTGGTTCATATATAATACCAGAAACTTATGTAGAAAATACAACTCTTATGTATCATTGCCCACTTCCAGGACAAAATGCAAATAGATATTGTATGTGTATCAATGTTAGCGGTACAGCTTCAAGTATTATATATTTGGAAGCTTGGGATGATGGCACGCTAAGCACAACAAGTTTACCAGTTTTACAAGGAAGTGCAGCCAGCAGCAACGAAAGTTATGTAAATGCAATAAGAACTACGGGTGGTGCTCCGGACCCTGTTTGGACTGGTAGTTATTCTGGCGGTGCCTATTTAAGGGGGACAAGTGATAGAGTTGCATTAGATACAACCTCACCTATAACTAATAAATCTTTATATTATAGTATCTATATAAGGTTATATGATGATTCATCAACGTTTCACAATACGCCGGTTCTTGCGGTGCGGTATCTTTATACTTAAAAAAACTATAAATGGAGGAAATTATTATGGATTATTATACATTATTTTTATTAGTATCAGTTGGAATTTTAGTCGCAGCATATTTCTTAGTTAAATGGGGAATAGTATGTGATTGTTCATGCCACGATGAGAATTTTACATTTAAGTGTAATGACTCGTGTAAATGTGCATGCCATGAAGACCATCTCTATAAATATAAGGAAAAAGTTGTAGAATATTTCAAAAATTTATATAACAAAATTAAAGGATAGAATATTAAAAAGGAGAGGAACAATGAATGAGTTATCAAATTTTAAACATATAACAAATCAAGATGGAAAAATTTATGGCCGGCATAATGTGGTAACAAGTGTAAATCCATATAATTGTCATTTTGTAGCCGAATATCCAGATGGTAAGATTATCAAAGGAAATAATCTATTCATAACAGGGTGGGATAATATACCGAATGGTTTATCAATGTTAAGATATGTCTTAAGCACAGGCCATGTAATTCAAATACCCAAATTTAAGGCGTACTTACCTTTGATAGAAACGAGCATTGGTATGGACGGAAGCAGGGTATTTCACTCTATAAATGTTAAATGTTTAACTGACAAAGAAATTATTACTTATAAAATAATTCTTAGAGAAGATAGAATTTCTAAATTGAAAATAGGCGATATTGTTATGGGAAAAGAGAGAAAACCAGAAAGTTTTAATAAATCTTGGAAGTTTACAAATTAAAAAGGGAGATTAGGTATGGCTGTAACTATAACTACTAAATTTTATGAGGAATGGGTAGAACCTCTTTCAGGCGATGAAACGTGGGAAACTGGAGAGTGGCACACATTATCAAAAATTGTGTTTACAAGTCCTAATATAGATAGTCCACAAACAGCTGGGGGTAGATCACACATTCTTCCAGGAGGAGCAGTAGAATTGGGTTTATGGTATGAAGATTCTACATATATGTATAGAATAGCAGATTGTCAACAAATCACATGGGAACAATATACTAATTGTAGTGGAACATTGGTTAGCGGCACGTGTGTAAGTGGTAGTGGGTATAGTTGTTTTTGCATGGCTAATTCTGTAGTATTCGAAATAACAGAATACGAATGTTATGATTGTAGACTTACTGCTTGGGATGATGCTACACATAGTACGATACTTAACGAGATCATTGCTGGTAATCATTGTAAAGTGTCAGCGGCAGCTTTATATTATACTGGTGATGACTTTAAATATCCAGATAGTGTGGTAGAAAACGAATTCATATCTCCAGTTTATAATAAAATATTAAAAGGTGATACTCCGGGTTATTATTATGGAGATTTTCCTATGCAACATAGAACTGGAAGTACACAGGGTGATTTTTTATTCTTCAGACCTATGCTATATGGTTTACATTCTGGAATATCATATGGAGTCCATGACTTCGTTATTGTCCTCCATTATTCATATACTTAATAAAAGGAGATAATAACGAATGGCAGATGGGTGGATTAATATATATGTAGATTTGACTTTTTCTACTACTGCCGATAGTTCTGAAGATATTGATACAGAATTAACGTTGGCTGAAGCAGATGTCATCGGTGCTTATAATATGCCTGTTGTATACACTACAGCAGATTATAATCCATACACACAATCACTTAATGTCGAGTATGTAACAAGCAGCGGTACTGTGAGTGGAACGCTAGAAACTGATGTAGATTTTAATATATCCACTCTTATAAGTGGTACCAATATAAATTTAGTTGATTACAATATTGGTAGTATTACGTCAGGAACTTTAAATGAAGAGGTAGATTGTTTTCTTGCAGGAGAAACCGGTATTTCTGGTGTGCCAAATACTTCACCAGATACACAAAATACAATAGTTGATTATATAGCAGGCGAAGAATTCACTGGGTTGGATATAAATATAATTGTTGATTGGAGAAATTGGACATCTTTTTCAGGAAGCAGAGATTTAACAACAGAATATACATATTTGGGCTCTACAAATGTAGCAGTAAATAAAACTGCCGATATTAGTTTTGGATCTGAAAGTACGATGTTGTCAGGCTATAAAGATGCTTATGTAGATGTAACTTTTAGCGGAGACGTAGTATACTCACCATATTTATTTGATTTATATTGTACATTATTAGATACCAAATATATTGATTCGGAACTTACTGTTATAAGCGGAGCAGTTAATTATTACCTTACTGATATTATATGTGGTGTTTCTGGTACGCAGAATGTTGATATTGATGTATATTGTTGTTTAACTGATTATGCTATTGCTGATTATGAAGTAACTGTTATATCTGGCGCAATAGATAAATTAAATTATGAAGTTTATTCTTGCGCCCAAATTGCTGGATATTTAAGTTTTGATGTTGATTTACTTTCTCTAAAAATATCTAACTTTATTCCATCAGCAGATGATTATGCTTATGTAAATAATGGAATATCAGTTGATATAACGGATGACGTTTATAGCGTTTTAACATCAGCGTCAGGGATTCCTTGTTCTGGAACTTGTTGTTTAAAAGTTGATAATACAGCAGTTCCGGTTACATTTTCCGGCATAACTGACGGTTATAGAATGTATTATACTCCAACCGATGGGTTTAGCACGTTGGATGGGAGTACAGAATTTACAGTTCATGCTGAAAATTCTAATGGTGACATTTTAGAAAGAAATTATTATTTAACATATGGGTATTTGATAGAGTATGATAACACTGAACGAGTTGGTGTTGGTTACGATTATGGAGCTCAAGTTCTTGTACGAATGTCAGCTGAAAATTTGGCGACATGTCCGAAACTTTTTGCTGATGCTTATTATTTTACAACTGAGCGATGTAAACCAGTTGATTTAAGTGCTAGTATTGTTGGATTAGAATTTTCTGAGGGTTATATGTATCCAGTTGATTTAGGCGCGCAGATTAGTCCGCAATCTACAGCATTCTTTTATGGTAAAACGTTTAGAGTTATATTAAACGCAAAAGATTTTGCAGGAAATGAAATGGAGCCTTATGAATTTGAATTTAAAATTGAGGATACTCCAGATTAATTTAACCTCATTAAATAATAAAGGGTTTAATTACCCAGAAATAGAACAAAAGGAGGATTAATTATGGCTGCTGTTACTAGATGGGTGCAATATGATATAAGCGGCGCAGGCGTAATAAGTACGGGAGGTGCTACTGTATCAGGTTTAGGAACCCGCAAATACATACAAGCCAATTCAAGCGTTGGAGACTCATTTGATATTGGAACGTCAAACAACAAATTATATATTGATTTTGATGGCGATACGTCTACGTTTGTAACGTTGACAAGTGGAACGGATTTGGACCCCAGATTAGTTGCTAGGGACGTAACAGAAAAAATTCATAACACAGGTAAAATTGGGGGTTTTACTAATGCTCAATGTGTTTGGGAAAATAATAAAATAAAAATTTATTCTGGTACTCTTGGTTCAAGCAGCGCTGTTGCTGTTACAAGTGGTACTAATACAGCACATTTAGAGTTGGGGTTTGGTTCAAGTTCGACAGGAGGTGGTTCCGCAACATCAAACCAATATAATGGTGGTTTAACTACAAGTGGTACATATGATGGGTTTTTTGATGAAATATATCATGTGAAAATAAACAGTATATTACAAATAGGAACTCCAAGTTTAGGAGGAAGTAATGAATATACTGGTACGATAACTGCCGGCGGTGTGTTTAATTATGCAACAGATATAACTTATACCATAAGTATAAATGTTACAGGTCTTGGTACTACTATGGGTGCAGGAACCGGAAATGTTCCTACAATGTCTTGGACTTCGACTGGTAGTAATGATGATGGCGGCCCAGTAGAACTATTATACCCCGATTATTGGTATCAACTTGGAACGCAGGGAGTTATGGTAAAATTTTCTGATCATGTATTTAATACATGCGATCCAGCATGGACAATTGTTTGTGAAGCTGCCGAATTTGCGGAAGGAGCTAATCCACAAGCGCCGGCTGGAACGGCAAAATATATATGGTCAAGTAGTAGAGGAGATGATTCTACGACTGCTCTTACAACTTCAGCTTCGGCTTTTACAAGATTAGGTACTAGAGGTCCTTATATAAAATTTACTGGAAGCGGTAATTTTCTTGCTGGAGATGAGTTTTTTGTAATATGCAGACCACCACAGCCAAGTAGTTATGGAATTACCAATTTAAATTATGGTAATGTAACTGTAAGTACTGAAAGCGCGATAAAATGTGTAATGTTTGAAATTATGAGCGGCGGAGTAGAAATGTCTACCGTTAAATTTGGTTTGCAAAGTGAGGGTACATTTTCTCATCATGATGAAGGAAATGATGATACAGAATTTCATTTTGGAACTATAGGACCAGGTAATAATTCAGGAACAAATCCTGTTGATGGTAAAGAATGGCGTACCAGTGTAACATCATCTGATATAGGTAGTGATACACCTCCAGCATATTTATATGCAACTAAAGGAAATTTATCTGAGGTAGCTGATGCTGATACTAGTGAGACTCTTGGAGCCAGCCATTATATGGGTATGGTTGCCGATCCGCTTTTTCTTGGTATTAAGTTAGGTAGTTCAGAAGTAGGAGCAAATTCCACCATCAATTACAGATTATATTTTGACTATAGTTAATAATAAAATCAGATACTTATACAGATAAATACCTGTAATTTGTAATTTAATTGACGCCATAAAACAATAATGGGGGACAGGGAGGGTAGTTTTCTTTGGTTGAGTGTCCTTATCACTCACCTAACCGCCCTCATAAAAATTTATAAGGGGATGGGTTGTGGAAAGAAAAAATAAAGAAGTAGGAAAATATAAATCTGGAGTAGAGATGTTTTATTTATGATTACTCTACATCCAGATTTTTTGTTAAAGAGGAATAAAAAGTGGAGGTAAAAAGTATGAGTTTATTTAGAGGGTGGGAATTATTTTATCAAGACGGAACAATAATAAGAGAAGATCAAATGGAATGGAAAGAAGCGCCTAAAACAAATATAATAAGACTCACATTACACTATGATGGTCGCCAATGGAATATTGAAAATAAAGTTGCGTATGTTCAGAAAAAAAGAGCTTCTATGATTCCAGGTATTCAAGAAAGTTTTGTTATTGAATCACGTTCTATTGGGTATTATGAGGGGAATAAGAAAGTTTGGTATACAGTTGATGAGTTTACCGGCCAGATGAAAATGGAGGTTAAAGAACTTTAATGGCGTATTATCCAAGTGATATTGAAGATGCTATAGCATTATGGCAATATGATGAACAACAAGCTGATCCTAGGTCTATAGAAGCAGATATAAGTTCTGGTCTTAGAGCTACAAATCTAGTTGGTTGTCAATATTGGATAAAAGGTTTGTCTGCTATTTGTAGTCATTGGAATGGTGATCAATGTACCTATGCGGAATCTAATGAAAATAAACCACTACCTTCAGGTTATAATAATGGTAAATGTGATTATCTTGGCCGCCGGAGAAAATGTGATAAGTATGACAAGACAGGTCAAGAAGATGATTTAAGTAAATATCATTGTGTTGCACCAAATATATTTTTATCTGGAGTAGGAACAGTAAGTGGTACTGCTACTACTGGTTATACTTTTACTCGAATATCTAAAGAAAATATAAAGGGTTATTGTGGAGGTAGGTGTGATGAGCAAGGCAGGGGTACTGGTTGCAATGGAACTCCTGGGATTAGTCCTATTGTATGTAATTATTTTAGGCCTTGGCAAATGGGTTTTGGTTCTATTAAACCACATCAAATAGAAAGAAGTACTACAGCTGACGGAAAAATTTATATTACTCATCAAGCTATGCTTGATGCGTATGGCCAAGCTTTTGAAAAAAAGGAAAAAAGACTTCCATTCTCTTTTAAAGTTTATAATCTAAGGGCTCAATATCAAAAATGTGCATACTGGGATGGAGATTCCGGCGCATTTTTTAAAATGACCAGTACAGGGGATATTGAGTCTGACGAAGATTTGGAAACTCTTTGTTCTTGTCCAAATGCAGCAGCTACTACATATCATACTTTGGCTACTCCAGAAGGAGCCTATGAGTGGTTATTACAGGGTATTTGGTCAGATGCACACACAGTAATATGCAATGGTGCTAAGCCTGAATGTCCTTGTTATACTGGAGAATGGGTATACTGTGACGATGTAAATATGGTTGAAGGAATGAGAATCACAGCTAACCAAATTTTTGAATTAAGATTTTGGACGAACCAATGGGGAAGTCAAGAAGAATATGATAAATATTACAAAAAACGGCCTAACCCACAAGATGTATCTACACCAGCCATATTTATTTTTAAAAAGTGGCTTAGACTTAATCCTTTATCACCAAGTGACAGCGTAGCAGAAGGCCAAAAGTTGGAAATGTGCCAGCCAGCTCCTCTGAATGAAAGAAGATTTGTTCCAAGTAATTTTATAAATGCTACTACTATTCAATATACAAAAACTGGAATTGATATAGGAACTACCTCTCCAGAAAAAGATCAGGTATACTTTCCGTCCTTAGTTAGAGATCCAGAAGAAGATTTTGGAGACTTTGAACTTATTGATGTAATGTATCCATATGCTACTATGAATCCTTTTGATACTGATGTTTGTGGAGCGCAAAAGGAAACTTTATCTTTAAAAAGAGGAATTTCAATGGATGGAGATAGTATATCAGCTATAGGATATACCGTATCTAACCAGGCAGTCTACGCGTTCAATTTGAATATGTTTGACAACTTCCCATCTGAATTTAATGAGCATATATTTGTAAGCACTATTTCAGACAAACCTTCAGCGTCTGGGGAGGGAGTTTATGGCGGGCTCAGTAAAAAAGAAGAATTTTTTTTAAAACTCAAAGCTTTTATAGAAACTGCAAAAAAAACAAATCCTTTAGATATAGCTGAAGGTACTTCTGATTCATATGGATATTTTAAATTAGATCCTATTCGTTTAAAATATCAAGAAAGAAATAAGATAGCTGTATGTGTATATTTTAGTGATAAACAAAAATGGGACTTTAGAATAAGACCTGTTTTATCTAAATGGTACGGCGGTATTTTAGTACAGAACAGTTTTAACCAACAAAGTTTTAGTAGTTTAGTACCACAAAGATTTTCTCCAGCAGCAAAGATTACTGGAAAAGCTATTACATTTATTGATAACGCAGGGGGTGTTCCTACCAAAGCTAAAGTATCCTGTTCTTTAGGAAATATTATACATACTGCAAGCAATGAATATATTAGTGCTACAGATTTTGATACGCATTGGACTTATACCTATTGTTATAAAAAAATTACCAAAAAGAATGTAGTTATTAACAATTGGGCGCGTATAGGAAATGGAGGTAAAATTTGGGTTGAATTAGAAGACATTAACATAAATCATATATTTGAGTGGGGTATAACATCAGCAAAAATGGTTTCTGAGAATGATATATCTGGTTGTGATGGAAATGTTTCTGGTGAAATAGAGATGAAAAACATAGAGATTGAATCGTTTGTAAGTGGTAAGCGAAGTGTCCCACCGTCAGCATATATATTAGAACCAACCAATAACAAGCGTATAATATTTTTTAATGATGAATGGACATTGCAAATTACATATTGGTATAAAGAAATAAGTAATGATATTGAGACTGAATCTTCAGAAGAAACTGAAATAGAAATATCATCTCCAGATTTTGATGATTCCAATATAAGGTTTGATGAAAGCTATCTTGACCTATCTATTGATGAAAGTTCTTTTACTGTTGGGAATGTGACTGATCAAACTGTTGCCTTGATGGGCCAATTTATTGATGAAGACAGTAGAATAGTTGCTTGTATGAATACAAAAATGCTTACACAAGCTGTAAAAGTTTATTGTAGAAATGTAGAAATTTTGTATAGATATGAAGCATCTGCATCATCATATACATTAAAACCAGAAACATCAACAGCGTCATTTGCTGTTCCACCATTTAGCGAAGTAATGACAGGAGAGCATAGCCCACATATTAGTTGGCCTTTTTGTGGAGATCACAAAAATGGGTTTATGGGAAGAGGTAAAGGGTATATGTGGTTTCCATATACTACATGTGATGACAAAGCTTTTTATAGAGAATACTCTAGTGCAGCTTCTTGTACAGCTTATTTTAAGAAAGGCGGAGCTGAATTAAGGCTTCAAGGACCTATTAAATACCATGCTTGGGTATCAGGCGCCGGAGGAGGCGCTTATTCTCCTTGTGTTTTAGATTTTCATTACCATTATAGTCGTGCTAGTGATACCACTGTATTTACCGGCAAAGCAAACTTAGTTGCGTATATTGACTGGAATGTATATACAGCGTGGGGTTGGATGCTACCAACGTTTGGTAATAAAGGACGTGAAATGGTAACTAAATTTTTGAGCCAGGATCATTGGTCTCATTTATCGTTTAAAGAGACTTCCAACATGAAAACGTACAGTCAATGGGTGCCTGTTGTACCTGATCTAGTAGATTCTTTTATGTCATTTAATTCTTTTGACGAAGTATCAACTATAAGTCCAGATGACTTTAGTCATATTAATCAACTTAATTTTTTGACTTCAGGTCTTATTGGAGAGGAAATAAGTAGTGAAAGAAAAGATTTTGATGAAGTGTTTGGTACGAGAGGGATCTGGAGAGCTACGTATCCACCTCCATTGGTTACTGAAGGTACAATACAAAAAATACAGCATTTTTATTTTAAAGACCCGCAGGTTGCGTGGGCTTGGCAAGAACGTTGGAAAGACGTAGAATATGTTGATAGAAAATTCTTTTTTATTACTTATGACAAACCAGAATATAATCATAGTTATGAAAAGGAAGAGCATAGATATATATGTGATGAAGGCACATATACAATAAGTTATACAGCCCCTGAAATATCTGGAGATGAAATAATAAAACATCCTTCTTTACAATTAGGAGATGGTCCAAAACGATTTTTTAAACTTAATTACGAGAGTTCTTCTGATGATGTACAATGGATGGATGAGGGCACAGGGAGTGTAGATGGTAGTGTTGACGAAGGAGCTGAACCTAATATTTATGAAGTAACATCACCAACTCCTGCAAGCAGTAAATGGAATCATGATGAAAATTGTCTGTTTGATTCAGAGGCTGTTCGCACGTATGTTCTTGCTGAAACTGCTGGCAAAGAATTTAAATTTATTAATACTGATGACGAAGTAGAATCTAATTATTATAATAGAGGAATTATTGTAAATCTTACCAGAGAGAGATTAGATTTTTTGCCTTATGAAGAAATAGATATGCAGTTTGTACCTGACATTGTAGATGAAGCACAAGCAGAGGACACTTCTCCAGTAGCAGTTACATACGGTGTATGGTATAATGCATCCCCAACTTTTACTTACTCACTCGGTTTTTCAAATGCAAGTTGTATATATAAAGTTATACTTAAAGGTAAATGGGGTATAACATATTCGGTTTCAATTGATGACGGAACAACTAAAAATTATAGAGGCTGTTCTCCAGGCGTAGAGATAACTGGAGTTTCTGATGCAGGGTCTGATTTGCTGTGGACAAAATCTACAGTGTTTTTTGACGAAGATATTTATGGTGATATGGGAATTAAAGATTTTGAATTTGAATTTTTAACCCAGCCGACTTTGGATAGAATGGTTAATGCAAAGGAAAATGAACTAAAAGTTAAATTAAATTGCGCATATAATCAATACCTGTTTATAGACTCAATTCAACTTAAGGCTGCAAGCTATTGTAATTCTACTGAAGAAATTGTTGTATATGAACGAAAATATCTAACTTCTATAGGTAGTAATTTTGGAGACCATAACATAAATGGTCCTAAAGTGGGAGATAGTTTTGTTTTGCAGTATGAGTTAGAAATGGACAATTCTGGTACTTATTACGCTATTTCGCCCGCAGTTACAGTAGATTATGTGCCTAGAGGAACTATATCAGCAAGAGATAAAATGAGAAGTGTGTACGCACAAGAACAACATTATGCCGATGAAAGTATTACAGTTGATATAAACAACCTTGTACAAATAGAACAAGAAAAACAAAAAAGTACTTATACGACTGCATATAGTCTTGATACTGATGGAGAATCTACAAGCTATAGTATTGTGTGTCCTCCAGCATTAGAAAATTTTTTATCTGAATATAGTATTCCTAATACTATTAATGGTACTTGCAGTTTTAGCACAACTAAGACTCCTTGGAGTTATTACGATTCTTTATACACCCCAAGTGAAATATGGTATCCTGGAGGACATAAATGGCAATGGGGTCCTGATATAACAAGAATGAAGTGTTGGGAATATGCTTATGGATCTACTGCTTTTGTACTTCAAGAATATGATATAGGTCAAGTGTTATATATGCATATGGATCTTGGCGGCGGAGTAGAGCCACTAGACCCACTCAGTGCATTATATGCAGAAAGGATGCAGTATCAAATAGACGTTGCGACAAAGCTTGGTACAGAGGTTGAAGATACTAGTCGTATAATGGGTACTGCTAGAACTTTTGTAGACACCCCAACCGTTCCTGGGATATAGAGAGGATAAATTATATGTTAGAATTCATATTAGCCGGGTTAAAATGTGATTTTTGTGAAAAAGGCAATCTTACTTATAGTCCTTCTAAAACATTTGACGCTTATTTTATACCAGAAACTTTCGCACTATTAGAAATAGATGAAATAATAGATAAACATCTCAACGAATATTTGGTGTTCGAGTGCAGAGTATGTAATTCAAATGTTAGGTACACATTTAAAGATGTTGAAAAAAAGATTAGAAATGATTTATATAAAAAAGTTATTGAGATGGCAGCAACAAAAGAATTTAAGGATGCTAATGCTATTAATTTTGCAAATAAAACACTTATTTATTGTGGCAAATGCAATGGAATAGATGGAAAAGGTTCTTGTTTTATTAAAATATTTGAAGACTGCAAATTAAAGAGGTTGCCTAGTGAGTTATAATTTTATAAATGAAGCATCAACGATACGCACGTCTGCATTGTGTACATACGACACAGTCGTAGGGTATACTTCAGATTTCAGTGTTAATGGTGAAGTTGACGGATGGGATTATTTTACCGGTATTCATACTTATGGCTGTTGGGGCGGATTTCTATTTGCAACTTTGTTTGGTAGTTATGGTTTGATTGGAAGGACAAGTATATTTCAACCTGTGGAAGCTGAAACACATTATTTTGTTAAAATAACTATGAAAATAAACCCTGTAGATAGGACAGGCTCACAAGTTTTACCAACTACTGCTAGATTGATGTGGATTACACAAAGCGATTCTATATGGAATATAACTAAAAGTTATGATTTTACAATTTCTGCTGATAATACGTGGCAATCTTATAGTTTAAATATGGGAGAAAAACAATATTGGCAGGGCAACGTAACTAATATGCGTCTTTACCCAATTTATTCTGATGGTCAAAGCGAAGATGAGTTTTTTATAAAGAGTATAAAAATTCTTTCTATAGATACTTTTGATTGTAAAAACACAGCTTGTGATTATTACTCAAACTATTCTCATAATTGTCCTGGAGTTGGAAGTAAAGGTTATTGTAAATCATCCGCTATAAATGCTTCTTATTACACTATAGAAGAAGGAGTCAACGACGAGTTCATAATTAACATTAATGATTATGGCAATGAAACTATTAAGCTAACTCCAGTATCTAACGCTACAGGGTTAGAGATGTCTAAGAATATTACTACAGCAATTTCAAAAATAGATATTGGTGGGTATGCTGAAGTAGAAGTGGATTACACAGATGATGGTGAATTTTTGATTAATTCTGGTACATATACTACAGACAGTACAGTTGTAGTTGTTGATAGTAGTGCAGCCAGAACTTTAGGATTTTTTGATGGTAGTGGAACAGACTTATCTTCTAAAGGTTCAGGTACAAACCCAGCTAGTGGTTTCAATACTTCATCATCTTTTAAAATAAACTCATTCCAGTTACTGTCCCTCTTTGATAATAATGAGAATACGTTTTTCCAGTTTAATCCTTTCATGTATAATATTGAAGGCGGGAGAAGAGACTGGTTAGATAGTGGTTTAGGTATTTCTGATGTTATTATAGGACAGAGTAACGAGACTAATGTTGCTGGTACAGTTCAAAGAGAAAGTACTATTATAAATAATTTTGGTAAAACTATTATAGATTTTAATCACCCGTTTAATGCTAGTGGAAGAATTAAGAAAATAAGCGCTGCTTGTACTCTTGACACAGGTTGGGATTATTCGCTTTTTGATCCGCCGGCCAAAAATTATGCCGGTAGAGAAGAAGCAACTGGATGTAAAATAAAAATATTAAGACCGAAAAGAGACGGTAATTTAGAAGTAGTTCAATCGATCGATATACCTGATAGAGATTATTCTGGAAGTAGATTATATTCTTTTTATCAAGAACATATTGAAGTTGATTGTGATATATGGGTAAACAAAGGGGATTTAATTGGTATTTATAATGCAAATATATATGCAGGGGTATCTTTATCTGGAGAAGAGGTTGATGCTTTATATTATCAAATAAGCAGCGAAGTTACTGGTGAGTTTGATCCAGGAGAATTATATGGTGACGGTCTTACTGGTTTACTTGTATATGCAAGAAGTGATGAAATTCAAGATAAATTAACAATAGATATTGATTTAGGACGTAGAGTTAACATAGATGATATTGATATAACTGGAAGCGTTGAAAGTACTTTTTTAGAATATAATATAGCAAGATGTTTAGACATGAATTGGAGTGTTGATTTATTTGACCAACAGCACAAAACTGGATTCACATGGACAGTCTGTCCTGGAGAATATTGTAATCAAACTTTTCTTTTTTTACATGATAATATATCTTATGGAATAGATAAATTAAATGATGGTATTAAAATTGTTAAAGACGGTTATGCAGGAAGTGGTTATACTGCTGGTGAGGATAATCCCTTTAGTCATTCAACTCTTTTGGGTCCTTCTGGGTATGTTGCACAAAGTTTTGTTCCCACAGATCCGCAATATTTTTTTGTTAATGGTGATAGCGAGTGGTTAGGCGTTTATCAACATACAGGGTCTGAACGTGTGAATCCGCTTGTAGAAGGTTTTCAAGAAGATCCTATAGCTTTTACTTTATTATTTAGTTATGGACAAACAAAAACAATATACAAATCTGTTATATACTTTAAGGAAAAACATAATTTTAGAAACTTTGCTTTGTCTACTTGTATAGATTTAAATGATGTTTATGGTGATGCTGATGACCGACGTTTTCATCTGATATCTGAATATACCGCTGTTGGTATAGACGGTGTAATGATAGATGAAGATAATTACTTATATAGTTCTGTTGATAAATACTTATTTGCTAACCCTTCTCAAGGAGAACCTACGTTTGAATTTTCCGGCGAAAGAGACGCAAATGGTGGTCGTCTTGGCACTATAACTAATTATGATGAATATATACAAGCAGCTAATATAGATTGGAATATTTTATCACATGAGTTTGATCCAATTGATTGTAAAGGTTTTAGAATTTATTGTGATAATCATTATTCAACTAAAATTACTGAAATGGAATTGTATTGTAAAGTAGGAGATGTTGGTTCAAATTTAGTCGGCGGCATGACGGTTTCATATTCTTATTATGATGAGCTGTGGTGGTTGGCTTCATTAACGCAAAATTCAAACACATCGGTTACAGCTTTTGTTGGCGATACTCCAAGATATTTTAGAATTGAAATAGAACCTATTACTGATACTATCTTAAGCGATATATTATTTAATGTAAAAGGTGAGGAGCTTTATGTAGGCGACAAAGGGTGCGAGTATGAAGTTTTTTCCGCGCATGGTAAAACTGATGCAACAAATGAGGCACAAATAATAAACGTAAAAAATATTTATGGAAATAATTATGACTTGTATGTGGATATAGCAAGCGATGAGCAGAGCGAAAATGAGTTAATATTCCATAGCAAAATGAATACTGCTGATTCTATAACAAATCCAGAAGTAGGCCCTGATGCTATATACCACAAAGCAGAAGATTATCCTATTGTAAATTATAATAAAAATTGTGCAATTAACTGCGATTGTTATGGTTTACAAAACCTTATCAATGGTAAATCAGCTTATTATTCGCATAACAGCGGGTATACGTGGCATGAATTTGGAACTTTAGCATCAGGTGTTAATGTAAACTTTTCTAATGTGACTGCTAGCAATATGACAGTTATATGTTTTCCAGAGCCTTCTACAAGATATAGATACTGGAAGCTAGGTTGGAAAGCTCCAGACCATCCAGCAATGAATGTTAGAGAGATGACACCATTTTTCTATACTAGTGCTTCAATAGACCCGAACGATGATTTTACTGGGTATGACGGAGAAGCTCCTGATTCAACTAGATGGGATTTGGAAGGAAGTCCATACATATTAGATAATAAATTAAGGTTGTACGCGGCTTCAAGTTCTAGGCAGGATATACGCTCAAACTTTGTTTTAGTTGGAGATTTTGATATAGAATATGATTTTGAGATAATTAGTCGTGAGAATATAAATAATTGGAATATAGTCTTAAAAATATTAGATGATGAAGGAAATATAATACAGGTTCAGAGAGATTATCGTAGTGGAAAAAATTATTTTAGCGGCTACAAATATATAGACGACACAGGATCTTATTTCGCATCAGCAAATGAGGACTATTTAGATGGAAAATTAAAGCTTATAAGATCGGGAGATACGTTTTATTTTTGGGCATGGTATAATTCGATGTGGTATAATATAGGAAATACTACAGAATCTGATGTTGAAGAGGCTGTAAATGTTTGGATATTTGCACAAAGTTCTAGCAATAATCCTACTATTGAAGCTCACATAGGAGATTTTATTGTAAATTCTGGTTCGGCGGAAATTAGGCAAGACCAAGAAATGGCTTGTACTTTTTATCATGATAAAGATTTAGCTTTTGAAGATGGTCCAATTACTGATACAGCACTGCATTTACAAAACGATTCAGTAACTGGTAGTTACTATAAACTGCAAGGCGGCAGCAATATAGGAATGGATTTTGATGAGCATGAGAGAATTAATAAAGTAATCTGGTTTCATGACTCTATAAATGATTATGATGCCACGTATTGTGGTATAGATAAATATACTGAGTTGAATATAACTGGCCGTGATGGAAATATTGTAGATTATAGTTATGATGAACGTACTATTACTACAGTTGGAAGTGGAATTTGTGTAGATACTGGCGGCAGGTTTGATATCGATGTTGAGGAGCTTGAGGCTGTTAATGGTTTATATGGAGCAGATACCTCTCCAACAAATACTAGCATACCAACAGAATCTACATTGGTTGATGGGGTATTATATCCTGATACTGCATATACAACATGTAAACTAAGTGAGGATTATTCTGTTGGGATAGATTTGGGCGTATCGAAAACAATTAATAAATTAAGATTTTATGGAAGTAGTGATAATATTGGTACACCATATGGGATGCATCCTTCCGGTTGGGGTAGGTATTACCTTTATGAATCAAATGATAATATTACTTGGACTTTGGCCCAAGTATTTCCACCCCACGTACCTCAGGAAGATTGTCCATATCTTGTATATGCAGGTGGAATAAGTGGATATAGGCATGGTTGGTTTGAGTTTGAGTTCGATAAGAGTCATTCAGCAAGATATTTTAAATTATGGTGTGAAAAAACTATTTACTGGCATTACGGTGGTTATACTGAAAGGAGACCTTGGATAAATGAAATAAAAGCGTATGTTTACACACCAGATTTTAGTTCTAAAACTGGTATTAGATTTAGTGGTCATAGTGATAGTTATATTTCCGTTCCTCCAAGTAGTGATTTTACTTTTCCTGGTAATGTTTATTATCCAGTTGAAGGAGACTATGACGCGTTTACTATAGATTTTTATGTTAAATTTAATTCGCTTCCTGCAGATGATGGAGATTACTGCACTTTGCTTAGAAATTGGGAAGATGTGATAATAACTAGTTATGATACTTACACGTTTCCACCTGACAGAGCACTACACAACACATATATAGAAGCTAAAGGTCAACCTAGCCCAGCCGCTAATTACGCAATTTTTGTCAGAAATGTGTCTGGTATATGTTATATTGAATTTTGGGTACAAAGTGCCCCTGCATGGCATCAACCTGGATATAAATGGACCAGAGGATCGTATACTCTGACTGACCCGGTTGTGGAGGTTGGTGGAACTTATCATATTAGTATGGAGCGTGAAGCTCCTCCAAATGAAACTCTTATATATTATTATGTAAATGAATATAATTATTGTTACTATGGCATGTTAGTACAGGAACCTGGGTTAAATC